>Ga0268299_1002100_pt1 | contig 26554 bp, 25 predicted proteins | sample NOBtaG_FD_193484 | JGI IMG/M metagenome (GOLD analysis project Ga0268299, IMG submission 193484) | Activated sludge microbial communities from bioreactor in Nijmegen, Gelderland, Netherland - NOB reactor | ecosystem: Engineered > Bioreactor > Aerobic > Activated sludge | place: Netherlands...
CCGGACGATCCCTTTTACCCGGACACGCAGGGGTTGCCGATGGGCGCGTTGTCCACCGACCGGCTGGCCCGCGTGATCGCCCTGGAGATTCAGCACAATATTCACGAAAAATCACAGAGCGGCCATATGGCCCAGGATGCGCTGACATCCCCCAAATGAGATGCGAACCCACGGAGGTGTCCGCGCTCCAGTAAGCCGTGGAGAACCTGGACGGTTTCACAATGCGGTACGATTTATTTCTGTGCCGCGCCGGTGTGCCAGTCGCCCGCAGGATGCGGAAAATGGCCGTCCTCATAACCCGTCGTTCGTGAAGCGTCGCTCGTCTTTCGTGACAGCACGGTTGAGGATCCTCATGAGATACGCTTCACGGATGTTGATCAAGCCGCCGGCGCTCTTACCCCGTATCCTGCTAGGGGGCGATGGCTTGGACTGAGCCGTCCTTCGTATAGCTGACGTTTTCCGTTTGAAACGATGGGGTTCCGACTGGAGGTCTTGTCACGGGTTGCAGGTGACTCGGCCGCAAGTGGATGCTGTGAATCACGCGCTCAAACAGCGTGTCGTCGGCGGCGCTGTGGCGTATTTTCGAGAGGTGCAGGCTGGCGTAGACATGCCCTTCCGCCATGCAGGCATACATGCTCTTCTGGTCCAGACGCAGGCCGTGGACACGGTGCAAGGTGTAGTGAAGCGTTTGGACGGCGGGTGCGGTGGTGAGCACGATGTCCTGTCCCCGGCTGACGGCCGGTCCCCGACGCAGCTCGCGTAATCTGTCGACGCACCCGGCGGCGGAGGCCGTACCCTCTATCGGTTCGATCGCGATCGAGAGATTCAAGCCGGTCGCCGGGTGTGAGGCGGTGAGATAGCGCCGCCCGTCGGATTTGATCTGATCCCGTGCGATCAGGAATCCCTGAAACTCGATGGCCAGCTCAACGCTGCTCATCGACTCCTCCAGAAGTCTGCGATGCACGTCCGGTTCTGCGAAGGCCGGCGGTATGCCGATCGTTCCCACAAGCCATGCCATGCAGAGCGTGAGTGTCGAACACGAGAGGCTGTTCCGGTGCGCGGTCGCGGTGCGTCGGGTGATCATGGGTGCTCCTTCTCGGGCTAGCGTAAGTGCGTATGGTCAGTGTAGGTCGAACCGACGTGCATCCCAAGCGAATTACTCATTCCTGCGTCATTCGATGTAGAATGCTACGTAGGGAATCGCCCCCGAGCATAACGCGTGGTGTCTCGGCCGGTTGTGGAACGGGAAAAGGTTTTGCCGTCGCACGCGTTGCCGCTACACTGAGAGAGGTAAGCGGTCTCTTTCCTAGGGTCCGGCCCGTACTGCTCGATCATGCCGCCACTCCTCAAGCGTCGTCCGACCGTGAGCTGGTTCTGTGCCGGCGCGGCTTTGTCTGCACTTTGTTTCTGGTCTCTGTCTTCCTGGTTCACCATCGCCAACGACTGGTTGGGCCTGCGAACCACCTACGACACCAGACCTTGGTGGCTGGTGTCCGCGATGACGACTGCTTCCCTACTTCCTTGGCTGGTGCTGGGATTGGTGGTGCTGCTTAGGCACTGGCGGGGTCCTGCGTACCGGGCGACGGCCTTTGGGGCTGGAGTCGTGATGCCCTATCTCCTGGCGGTGGGTTCCTTATTGCTCCTGCCGACGCTGGACGATCACTGGCATCGGCGCGGATTCGATTCTGCTCTGTGGAAGGCGAATCAGGCGGCCGATCCGCTCTGGCCGGACCGTCTCTGCATGGTCGACGATCTGCTGGCGAACGTCACGTTCGTCGGTCTGCCGCAGGCGCATGTTGTCGAACTGCTCGGACCCGTCGACAAGGACCGTGCCCGGAATGGGTGGGATATGGTCTACGGGTTGGGCCCCGGGCGAAGAGCGTTCCGGATGGACGAAGAATCGTTGGCCATGCGCTTGAGCCAGGACGGCCGGGTAGTGGAGTATCGAATCCTGGTTGACTAGCGGCAGCGGTGATGATTCCCCTTGCTGTCGCCACAGGTCCTTCCAAGCCGTTCCCGTGCCATGGCTCCTCACATCGACCGGTTGCCGGCGCTGACCCGCATTATTCATGAGCGCTTCTGCTGCACTCGCCGATCGCTTGTTCCGGCAAGCCTGCGGCCGGCGTCCTCGCCCTTTCGGTCCGGCCGGCTCACCGCCTCGCCGGCGCCCGCAAGCATGGTTCGACTTATTCGTCGAGCCGCGGACCTCACGACGCGGCTTGGCGATTTTGCGACCAACCGTCATGAATCATGTGGGCGAAGGGCATGGGGGCCGGTTCGAGGTAGGCGTTTTTAGGCGGATTCAGGCTTTTCCTGTAGTCGGATTCCATCGCGGCGTCCTACGTTGATCTACAAATCATGTCAAATCGTCCCGCGCCGTACTTTTCCGTGCTCCTCGTCTTGACCTCATCTCCGACTGCGTGTATTTTTCGCGCCTAAATTTTTTGTGATACGTATTCTTGCGTTATTCATACAACCGAGGTGGTGGAACGAGCAGTGACTCGGCTCTACGTGGCGGGGCGTGGCCGGCCTCCGCTGCGCATCAGCGGTCGCTCCGCGTCGATGAGGAGGGATGAATGGGCCGTGTTGTTTGGCTCTTGTGTATGTTGGCGGCCCTCTGGGCCGGATGCGGATCGGCAGAGGCGGCGGTAGAGTCCCCGTCAGGATCCGGCGACGGGACGATGCGCATCATGTATGTCTCCCTGGCCGGGACTGTGCCGCTGGAACGTGCTCGTGAACTCGTGAATACGGCACAGGAGGCGGGATTTACGGCGATTCAGGTGTTACTGACCGATGGGGTGCAACTCGACCATGCGCCCTGGAAGCCGGCGAGGGGGGCATGGACCAAAGCGGAATTTCTGTCGTGGGTCGCCTATGTCCGTGCTCGCGGACTGGAGGTGATTCCGGAGGTCAAACTGCTCACCCATCAGGAACAGTTTTTTCAACATCGCTATCCTCCCCTCATGTTCAATTCCGTGTCCTACGATCCACGGAAAGATGAGACCTATACAGCGGTCTTTGCCTTTCTGGATGAGGTGATCGACGCCCTGCATCCCAAGGCGGTCCATATCGGACATGATGAGGCGTTCGGATGGACGGTCGGGCAGGTGTCAAAATGGTTGAAGTTCGGGGAGAGCATGATTCCCGCGGACCTGTTCATGCGGGATGTGCGGCGGGTTCATGCCTACCTGACGGCGAAAGGCATCGGGACGTGGATGTGGGCCGACATGCTCTTGAGCCCGGCGGAGTTTCCCGGGCTTCCGACGCGAAATCTTCACGGCGTAGCGGCTGGGTACGGCAAACCGCTGCGTGACCAGCTTCCACGAGATATCGTGATGTGTGAATGGCACTATGGAGAGGCGCAGGCACAGTTTCCCTCGATGGCCGCAATGCAAAGAGAGGGATTTCGTGTGATCGGGGCAACCTGGAAGAAGGAGGCGACGATGCGCAGCGTCAGCCGCTATGCCTTGTCCCGGCGTGCGTATGGCCTGATGGCGACGACCTGGCTTCATGTGCAGCAGAACGACACCGAGTTGGTGAAGTGGATTATCCAGGCCTCCGGCGCACTGTTCCGGAATCCCGATGCGGTCGTTCCACCGATGCCCGCCTCCATCGGCAGGCCCAGGGGGCGCGGGTAGGAGACCAGCCCCTGACGGGCCGGCGAGATGCAGGTCCGAGAGAGACCCGGTCCTGAACGTTCCCGACCCTCACATCCTTCCCGGTCGTTCGTGGCCGCCCTCGATGTTGCTACCACACCGTCCAGGCCATTGCCGTAAGTTCAGAGGTCACCATGCCGGCGTTCCTCGATGCGAACTGCGACGACGAGGAACGCTCTGCAGACGACAGGCGGGAGTGGACCGCGCCGGCCTGGAACACGTAGAATGCGCCTCCGCACTGTCCGCGCAGTCGTGATCATGCGGCGAGGGCATGGTGCATGTGGATGGTGAGTAATCGTGTCATGACCAGGAAGGGATCGTCATGAGTGTGAAATGTGGAATCGTCGGGCTGCCGAACGTGGGCAAGTCCACCCTCTTCAACGCGCTGACCAAATCGGGGATTGCGGCGGAGAATTACCCGTTCTGTACCATCGAACCGAACATCGGAGTGGTGGAGGTGCCGGATGCACGGATGCAGGCGCTGGCCGATATCGTCAAACCGCAGCGGATGCAGTATGCCACGACCGAGTTCGTGGACATCGCCGGATTGGTCGCCGGGGCCTCCAAGGGCGAAGGCTTGGGCAACCAGTTTCTCGCCAATATTCGTGAAACCGACGGGATTGTGAACGTGGTGCGCTGTTTCGAGGATGACAACGTCGTGCACGTGGCCGGTAAGGTCGACCCAATCTCCGACATCACGACCATTGTCACGGAGCTGGCGCTGGCGGACTTGACGACGGTGGAAAAGGCGCAGGAGCGGAACATGAAAGTCGTCCGTTCCGGCGATAAGGACGCGGCGAAGCTGAGCGATGTGTTGGTCCAGGTGGCGGCCTGTTTGAACGAGGGGAAGCCGGCCCGGACGTTGAAACTCGATCCGGCGCAACGAGCCCTGCTGAAACCGCTGTGTCTGTTGACGATGAAGCCGGTGATGTATGTCGCCAATGTGTCGGAGCGGGGGTTCACCGACAATCCCTTGCTGACCCGCGTGGAGGAATATGCCGCCCAGGAAGGGGCGCCGGTAGTGGCGATCTGCGCGGCCCTGGAGTCGGAAATTGCGGTGCTCTCCGATGAGGAGAAGCAGGAATTCCTGGTCGATATCGGGATGAAGGAGCCGGGGTTGAATCGCCTGATTCGCGCGGCCTATCAACTCCTGGGCCTGCAAACCTACTTTACCGCCGGTGTGAAGGAGGTCCGGGCGTGGACCATTCATATCGGCGACACGGCTCCGCAGGCCGCAGGAGTCATCCACGGTGACTTCGAAAAGGGATTCATTCGCGCTGAAGTGATCGGCTACGACGATTACATCGCCTGCAGGGGCGAGGCGGGGGCGAAGGAAAAGGGCAAGATGCGGCTGGAGGGGAAGGAGTATGTGGTGCAGGACGGCGACGTGATGCACTTCCGTTTCAACGTCTAAGCGAGCGAAAGACCATGGTCTGAAGCAAGGAATGTTTACCTGATCGGAGATCAACGATGAACGAACAAGATACACAGCGCGCGGCGGGGATTCTGAATCGGATCATGGAGCTTGAGCTGGCCGGTGTGGTGCGGTACACGCATTATGCGCTCATGATCTACGGGTACAACCGGATTCCGATCATGTCGTGGCTCAAGGGCAATGCAGACGAGAGTCTGGCCCATGCGCATAAAGCCGGTGAACTGGTGACGCTGCTCGGCGGACATCCTTCGCTGAAAATCGGGACCCTGCTCGAGACGGAAAAACACGATGTCGGCGATATCTTGCGCGAGAGCCTGGAGCATGAGAAAGCCGCTGTCGCGTCCTATTACGAACTGCTCAAGCTCGCGGAGGGCAAGTCCGTCCTGCTTGAAGAATACGCTCGGGAAATGATCGTGGGCGAAGAACTGCATCTCGACGAAGTGAACAAGATGCTGCGCAAATCGGGCGATGTGCAGGTCTTCCGTTCCTGACCGGACTCTGGCAGAAGGGGGTGACTTGGTGCGGAGGACCGGCCGGCTACCCCTTCCGCTCGCGCCTGCCGATCGCACGTCCCCCTATCCCGCTGTCACCATGTATGATGTCATTTTGTATCAGCCGGAGATTCCGCCCAACACCGGCAACATTATCCGGCTGTGCGCGAATACCGGCGCCCGGCTCCATTTAGTGAAACCGCTGGGGTTTACACTGGAAGACAAGCAGCTCCTACGGGCCGGGCTCGACTACCATGAGTTTGCCACGATCACGGTACATGAGAACTGGGAGACCTGTCTGAAACGATTCGCTGCTGGTCGGCTGTTTGCCGTCTCGACCAAGGGTCGGCAACGATACGATCTCGTACGCTACGCGGAGGGGGATGCGTTTGTGTTCGGTCCGGAAAGCCGCGGGTTGCCGCCGGAGATTCTCGGGAGTGTCTCCGACCACCAGCGCATCCGTATCCCGATGGTACCCGGCAGCCGCAGTCTCAATCTGTCCAATGCGGTTGCGGTGGTGCTGTATGAAGCGTGGCGCCAGGCGGACTTCGGGCAGTGTGTGTGAGGTCCGGGGAGCTCCTCCCGTGAGGTAGTTACCAAGCCACCCACTCTGCTGTTGCGCAAAGTCCATTTGGTAGTTAAATCTCCAGCACCAGTCCGATTTCGATCACCTGTTCAGACGGCAGATGGAAATAGGAACTGGCCCGTTGGGTATTTCGCGACAGCACCACGAACAGTTTTTCCCGCCAGATCGCCATGCCCGGCTTGGGGGTGGCTAAGAACGTAATCCGGCTCAAAAAGAAGGTCGTGTCGCGGATGGGCAGCACATGACTCTGCGCGGCAAGCTGCTTGAGAACGTTTGGGATATCCGGAGTTTCCATGAATCCGCATCGAGCGATGACTTGAAAGAGATGCTCCTGAATGGGGATGATCTCCAAGGGGGCCTCGGACGACACAAACGGCACGTGCTCCGTGCGGACCGTGAGGATGTACACCTGTTCATGGAGAGATTTGTTGTGCCGGACATTCTGAAGCAGGGCCGGTGGAGTAATGTCGGGATGTTGTGAGAGGAATACGGCTTGTCCCGCGGTTCGGCCTTCCACCTTCGACAAGATGTCGCTGACAAATCGGCGCAACGGAGGGAACTGCACACGGAGGTGTTCGGCGACGATGGCCCGACCTCGCGCCCAGGTGCTCATCACGGTAAAAATCGCCGCGCCGAGGAGCAGCGGAAACCATCCGCCGTGAGGGATCTTCTGGGCATTTGCGAGAAAAAAGGCGAGGTCGATGAATAGGAATAGCCCCACTGCCGCGATCGCAGCCGGCGTGTTCCAGCGCAAGTGGTGACGTGTGACGCGGTACATGAGCAGGGTCGTGATGATCATGGAGCCGGAGACGGCGATGCCATACGCCGCCGCCAGGTTAGTGGAAGATCCGAAGGAGAGGATGAGCCCGACGGTGCCGGCAAACATCAGCCAGTTCAGAAGAGCGAAGTAGATTTGTCCATGTTGTTCTGCGGATGTGTGGGTGATTCGGAGCGGCGGGAGATAGCCGAGTTGGACGGCTTGTAAGGTGAGAGAAAAGGCGCCGGACAGCATCGCTTGTGATGCAATGATGGTGGCCATCGTCGCCAGTGCAATGAGCGGATAGAGCATCCAGTCCGGAGCCAGGTGGTAAAAAGGGTTGGCGAGGGCCGCCGGATTGCGCATCAAGAGTGCGCCTTGGCCAAAATACTGCAGCAGCAGGGCCGGCAGGGCGACGGCGAACCAGCCGAGTTGTATCGGACGACGTCCGAAATGACCCATATCCGCGTACAGGGCTTCAGCTCCCGTGAGGACTAGAAAAACACTGCCCAGCACGAGAAAGCCGATACCTGCATGGTGAAGAAGAAACCCCACCGCATACAGGGGATTTACAGCCAGAAGCACCGAGGGGGTTTTGATCAAACTGTGCAGACCCAGCAGGGCCAGCGCGGCGAACCACACCAGCATGATGGGGCCGAAAATGCTTCCTAACTTTCCGGATCCCCGGCGCTGGACGATGAAGAGCAGCGTGACCAGTCCGACCGTGACGGGCAAGACATAGGGTGTGAACACATCGGTGGCCAGCGTCAGCCCTTCCACTGCACTGAGAACGGATATCGCCGGCGTGATGATGCCATCGCTGTAGAGAAAGGCGACGCCGACTAACCCCAGCGAGACGACCAGGCTCAGCCCCTTCCGGAGGTTGACCGGGTGAGAACGTTGGCTGAGGGCCATGAGCGCCAGCATGCCTCCTTCCCCGTCGTTATCGGCCTTCATCACAAACAGGAGATACTTCAGCGTGACGACAAGCACCAGCGCCCAGACAATCAAGGATAGGATGCCGAGCACATTGTCCGGCGTGACTCCGAGTCCATGCGATTCATGAAAACATTCGCGCAGAGCGTACAGTGGGCTGGTCCCGATGTCCCCGTAGACCACCCCCATGGCGGCTACGGTGAGAGATACGGAGACCGGTGGATGGTCTGGGTGTTTCTGCATGGATGAATCGCCCGGTGCCAAAGATCGGTGCCTGAGGTGGCTGCCGGGTGACGCCGCGACTATAGCATTTCCGAAAAAGAATGTCGGGGGTTGAGGGTGTCACTGGAATCATTGTATAGGCGTCTGCGACACGTACGAGTTATGGATCCGTCCTGGAAGTTCCCTGACTCTTCTGTTAGATTCCCGACCAACTATCTGAAGGGGTGTCGCCATCGAGCCGCCCGAAGTCGTTCAATCCATCTGACAAGAAAGCCTCTGAGACCGGCTGATGCCCTTCGGCCACGCCTCGCTTTCGGAAAGCCTGCGAGACACATATGACCGCCACCACGACGCCGACCATCTCTCCCGCAGCACAACAGCGTATTGTCGATCTCATTGCCAAGGAATTGGGGGTGGGTGCGCCGCAGGTGGCGGCTGCGGTCACCCTCTTGGACGGCGGTGCCACCGTGCCGTTCATCGCGCGCTATCGTAAAGAGGCGACCAACAATCTAAACGACACGCATCTGCGTACGTTGGAAGAACGGCTGCTGTATCTGCGGGAACTGGAAGAACGACGGCAGACGATCCTGGCGTCGATCGAAGAGCAGGGCAAACTGACCGATGAGTTGCGTCGTGCGATCGAACAGGCGGCGACGAAGCAAACCGTGGAGGACATCTATCTGCCCTTCAAGCCCAAGCGCCGCACCAAGGCGCAGATTGCGCGCGAAGCAGGGCTGCAGCCGCTGGCCGACGCACTGTTGGCTGACCCCACGCTCGATCCGGAACAGGAAGCGGCAAAGTACGTGAAGGTGGTGGCTGCCGCCGAAGGCGTCGAGGCGATCACTGTGCCCGACGCGAAAGCCGCACTTGAAGGCGCACGCGACATTCTGGTCGAGCGGTTCGCCGAAACTGCCGACCTGTTGGCGATGTTGCGCGCGAAATTGTGGAACGAAGGGATCGTCACCTCCACCGTCATGTCCGGCAAGGAAACGGCAGAAGAGGAAAAGTTCCGCGACTATTACGCCTATTCCGAAACGATCCGCACGATTCCTTCGCATCGAGCCCTGGCGATGTTCCGCGGCCGCACGCTGGGTGTGCTGAAACTGGATCTTGGGTTGGGAGAAGCCCTCGATGCCCAAGTGCCGCATCCCTGCGCCGCGCTCATTGCCGCCCATTTCGGCGTGGAGAGCCGTGGCCGACGGGCGGACAAGTGGCTGGCCGATGTCTGTCATTGGGCCTGGCGGGTGAAGGTGCATCTCCATCTCAGCACGGAGTTGTTGCTGCAGGTGCGCGAGGCGGCGGAAGCGGAGGCCATCAAGATTTTCGGTCGTAATCTCCATGAACTGTTGCTGGCCGCGCCCGCCGGGCCGAAGGCCGTGTTGGGGCTCGATCCTGGGCTCCGCACCGGCTGTAAAGTGGCCGTCGTGGATGCGACAGGAAAGTTGTTGGAGACGACGACGATCTATCCGCACCAGCCCCGGAACGACCGGCAGGGCGCGCTGGAGACCATCGCGGCATTGGTGATCCGGCATGGCGTGGAGCTGATTGCGATCGGCAACGGCACGGCGAGCCGCGAGACCGATAAGTTCGCGGCAGAGGTCGTCAAGCTGATCGCCGACCGGAAACCTGGGCGCCAGCTCGCCAAAATTGTGGTCAGCGAGGCCGGTGCGTCCGTCTATTCCGCGTCGGCCTTTGCCGCGGCGGAATTTCCGGCCTTGGACGTCAGTCTGCGCGGAGCCGTCTCGATCGCCAGGCGGTTGCAGGATCCCCTGGCGGAACTCGTCAAAATCGATCCCAAGTCGATCGGAGTGGGGCAATACCAGCATGACGTCAATCAGCGGGCTCTCGCGCGATCGCTTGACGCAACGGTCGAGGATTGCGTCAATGCGGTCGGAGTGGATGTGAACACGGCGTCTGCCCCGCTGTTGGCGCGAGTCTCCGGGCTGAACCGGGTGCTCGCGCAGAATATCGTCGAGTATCGAGATGCGCACGGCCCCTTCCCGAACCGGGTGATGATTCGGAAGGTCCCGCGCCTGGGCGACAAGACGTTTGAGCAAGCCGCGGGGTTCTTGCGGATCAACAACGGCGACAATCCATTAGACCGTTCCGCCGTCCATCCGGAGGCCTACCCGGTGGTCGAGCGCATGCTGGCGCGGTTGAATACAGGCATTGCCGAAGTCATGGGGAAACCTGCCGCATTGAAGGAACTTTCGCCGGCGGACTTCACCGATGAAACGTTCGGCCTACCGACGGTGAAGGATATTCTCGCTGAGTTAGAAAAGCCCGGCCGCGACCCGCGCCCGGAATTCAAGACGGCCACGTTTCGCGAAGGGGTGGAGTCGCTCGCAGATTTACAGACAGGGATGATGCTCGAAGGCGTGGTGACCAATGTCGCCGCGTTCGGAGCCTTTGTCGATATCGGTGTACACCAGGACGGTCTCGTCCACGTGTCCGCGTTGGCCAACACGTTCGTGAAAGACCCGCATGAGGTGGTGAAACCGGGTCAGATTGTGAAAGTCAAGGTGCTCTCCGTCGACGTGCCTCGACAACGCATCGCGTTGACGATGCGCATGGACGATGTTGCGGCGAACTCCCCTCAGTCTGATTCCCGTGCCGCCGGACCTCGAGACCGTCGTCCTGCGGATTCCGCGCGGGCGGCGGCCAAAAGTCCTCAACCGGTGAACGCGTTCGCTCTGGCCATGGCGCGTGCCCAGCAGAAGAAAGCGTGATTGTCTGCCGATGTCGATCGCGTGGCGTCGTTGGCGCCGTCTAGGGTTTCGTCTTGAAGAAGTTGCCTCCTTTGAGCCGTTCGTCGTCGGTGCCCCAGACGATTTGTTTCTCCCGTCTTGCGAGGAGCGGCACATGTTTGGAGCAATGGATATACGCCTCTTCCACTCGGATCAGGATCCAGGCCTTCGGTGTTGGTCCCTCGTCATGGGGATCGGCCGTTAGTTGAGGGAAGGCCGCGATCTCCTGGGGATTCAAGACCTGCGCGCTTCCGTTGACGTGCAGTCCCACCGTCGTCTGAAAATAGTCCAGAAACACCATCCCGATGTGCGGGTTCTCCAATAGATTTCCCACGCTTGCCAACACGCCGTTGCCCCGGTATTCCGGGTACGCGAGGGTCTGCTCATCCAACACCCGCACGAATCCCGGGGCGCCGGCGCGGAATGAACAGTCACAGTGCCCTCGCGCATCCGCGGTCGCGATAGAGACCATCTCCATGCGTGCGATGAATGCCCGCATGGGCTGATTCAGATAGGTCAAGACTTGATGTTCGTAAAACGCCGCGGCACGGACGGAGGTTCCGAAGCGTGCTTGGGCTTGTTGTTCGCCAGGGGAGCCGGGCCCTGCCATAGGTGTCGCTCCTTGTTCACGAAAGTGTCGGTCGGAGATACCTGCCGGGGCTATTGTCCGTCACACAGAGGGACCCTGTCGATGTGCGGGTGGAGGCTTGTCGGAAGAATCCGACGCTACCGGTCCGCGTCGTATTTCTTCAGTTTGGTGAGGAGGGTTTTGTAGTCGATTCGGAGTATCTGCGCGGCCCTGCTCTTGTTGCCCTCGTTCGCTTTCAGGACTCGCTCGATATGCAGGCGTTCGACCTCGTCGAGCGGGACGAGTGTCTCGTTGTCGGCAGGAGGCCTGGCCGACGACTGAGGCAGGACCTGCAGCACCTCTGCGTCGGTGATCGATCCACGGCTCGGACTCATCAGCACGATCCGCTCGAGGACGTTGCGCAATTCACGAATGTTTCCAGGCCAGGGATAGGCGCTCAGGGCCCTCAAGCTGTCAGGCGTGAGGGTTCGTGTTGTGCTGCCGGGGAGGCGAACCGTCTCCAGGATATGGGCGGCCAACGGCGCGATGTCCTCGGGCCGATCCCGCAACGGTGGGACTCTCAGCGTAACGGTGTTGATGCGATAGAGCAGATCGTCGCGAAATCGACCTTGCAGGACAAGTTCCTGCAGATCCCGGTTTGTGGCGCAGAGGATTCGCGCATCGGCTCGAAGCGTACGGGTACTGCCCACGGGACGGTATTCGTTCCGGTCCAGGAAGCGCAGCAAGCCGACTTGCATCGGTCCCGGCATCTCCCCCACCTCATCCAAAAACAGTGAACCGCCTTCGGCGGCGGCGATGAGGCCGGGCTTCGCCGTCGCGGCGCCGGTGAAGGCCCCCTTTTCGTAGCCGAATAATTCACTCTCTAACAACTCGCGGCTCACGGCTCCACAGTTGACGGCGATGCAGGGTCCGGCGGCCCGGCGGCTTTGCGCATGGAGCAGGCGCGCCACCACTTCCTTTCCGGACCCGGTTTCCCCTTGAATGAGGACCGCGGCTTGCGACGGCGCCACTTGGGCGATGTACGTGCGCACCCGCTGCCAAGCCGGACTGGGGCCATCGACAATCGCATCCTGCCGGTAGCCGCCGTGGCGTGCCGCCAGATTTTCCCGGCGGAGTTCACGAACCGTCCGCAGCTTGGCCAGGGCGGCTTTCACGGCGGCTCCATCGAAGGGAATATCTTTCAGCAGGAAATCCCAGGCCCCGTCCTTGATGGCCGCCACGGCATCTTTCACGTCACCATGGCCGGTGAGCACAACCACATCGACATCCGGTTGATGCTCCTTGACCCAGCGCAGGACCGCACGTCCGTCGACGCCGGGCATGCGCAAATCGGTGATGACACAGTCGAAGGCGCCGGTGCGAAGCAGATCGAGACCCTCCTGTCCGCCGCTTGCAGTCCGGGTGTCGCATCCCTCCTCGCGGAGCGCCTGCTCGACGACCAGGCGGACAAACTCTTCGTCATCGATGATGAGCGTGCGGATACGTTCTGTGGTCATGTGTCAGGCCGATGCCGGGTCGGAGGCGTGGGTGGGAGGCGAGGCCCGGTCTACCACGATGTCGGCTCGTTCGGGAAAGACGAGCGAAAACTTGCTGCCTGCGCCGGGCGTGGATTCGGCCCACACGCGGCCCTCATGTTTATCCATCACGAGCTTGACGATCGCCAGGCCGACGCCGGTGCCTTCATAGTCCTGTGGGCTGTGCAGCCGTTCAAACAGGCCGAAGATTTTGTCGGTCTGGGCCGGATCGAAGCCGATGCCGTTGTCCTGTATCCAGAGGAGCCGTTCGTGGTCCGTCCTGGTGCCGCCGATGGTGATCGTGGGGGCGCCGGTGCGGCGGGAGAATTTGGCGGCGTTATCGAGCAGATTGGCGATCGCCTGTCGGATGCTGACCGGTTCGCCGTAGAGATCGGCAAAGGGGAGAGCGACCTGGATCTTGGGTTTCGGCCCCGCAAGGCCGCTGAAGCGATCGGTGATCAGGGTCGTGATCATCTCCAGCACATTGAAGCGCTGGCGCGGCAGGTCCTGCCGTTCCAATCGCGAATATTTGAGCAGCGCGTCGATCATATGGGTGAGGCGCAACGAAGACCGGCGTATCACATCGATCTGGTGGCGGGTTTCGGCGTCACCGCCTTCGAGAAATCGTTTTTCGAGCAGGGAGGAAAACCCCTCGATTTCCCGTAACGGGCCCTTGAGATCGTGGGCGACCGAATAGGTAAAGGCTTCGAGCTCTTTGGTCTTCCTGGCCGTGGCGGCCGTCTGTTCGCGTAGACTCTTCAGCATGGAGGAGAGTGAGGCCGACAAGGTCCCGACTTCATCACGGGTCGGCCAGGATTCGAAGTGCGCCGTCAGGTCGTGATGGGCCACCCGGTCGGCGGTGATCGAGAGACGTTGGAGTGGTTTCGCGATCCGGCGGTTGACTGCAAGGTAAATCATGCCGATGACGAGCCCCAGCACGGCGACCAAGCCCAGCGCGATCATCCGGGCCTGTCGGAGCAGCAGGTCCCCCTCGATTTTCATTTCGACGTCGATATCGCGATGGGCGGAGACCAACTGATCAAGGTTACGGGTAAGTGTGGCCATGAGCGCATCGGCCTTAGCGGTTGCCGACTGCGGCGTGCCGGGCGACTGCGGTTGTGCGAGGGCTACGCTCCATAAGCCGTGTAACTCCTGCAGAGCGTGATCGATGTCGGCGATGGCCTGGTCTTCCTGGTCGGCCAGATCCAGGCGCTGGTGTTGGTCCAGCATCCCCAGGAGAATCGGATGGGTGCGCGCTGCATGCGTGGATCGATAGAGTTGCAGGGCGCGACGAATGTCATCGACGTGTGTGGTCAGGCGAGCGAGGGTGTCGTCTGCGGCGGTCTTCGTCATTTGTTCGAGGAAGAGGTGCAGCGTGAGGTTCATGTCGTAGGCGGAGCGCTGCATCGTCGCGGCGGTGACGATGGCCGGCACGGTGATCCGTTTGTGTCGGTCGACGTAACTGTTGATGCGGCTGAGATAGACCAGGAGCGCCGTGAGGCTCAACGCCAGGAGGCTGAGGATGACTCCGAAGGAGAGGAAAAATTTCTGTCCGATCGAACGGTCATGGAGCCAGCGCATGCAGGCCTCGTGGTGAACGCCTACGGTACCACAGTGACCAGTCCCATGCCACCCCGCGAGGGGCCGACGTTTCCGCCACCGCTCTCCGCCTGGCGAGGAACCGTCGGCCGGGATCGTCACACCGGGAAATGAATTTCCCGGTCTTGCTTGCGCAGAAGTTCGTTCATGCCGACCAGCGGGCTTGATGGCTTCCCTCCCGCGGCTGCTAGGAGGGACAACCAGTCCCGCAGGTCGAAGGTGGTGCGAGCTGATCTCGAGGGAACCGTACCGTTGTTCAGTGTTGCTCCGAAACCGGTTTGTTGTCTCGTTCAAGTCCCGGTTGCGCAGGCATGGCCGACAACGCATCCCGGTACCGAATGATGAGTTCCTCTTGTTGGTCCGGTGCGAACAGCCCGCCGCCTGACCGGACGTTCACGAGGAACTCTTCCGGCTCAAACGTGGCGTCGAAGGCCGGGGAGCGCTCCGGCACATTCGGCATCTGGCGATCATACTTGCTGATATCGGGGCCTGGCCCGTGCCGGTCGTGAGCTTCGCGCAATGCTAGATGCAGTGTGGCGTCTTGTATCGACAACCATCCCGTGCTCGTCTCCTCTTCGCCATGTTCGGTGGCATGGCTGAGATGGTAGTAGACCAGATCGGCGGGTGATGCCTGCGACAAGGCTTTGGCCATGGCCGGAGCGAGGACGGCGATTTCCCCGTCGCGGAAGGCCCTGGTTTTGTCCGCCTGTCCGACGAATAGACGATGCAGGGCGTTGCGTCGTTCCCAGACTCGTACGCCCCGTAACAAGGTGCCGATCTCCGTCGCGGTCAACGAGGCCGGATGGGCGTTCGTCGTCGATGTCGGATCCCGTTCGATGCGGACCTGATTCAATCCCGACTGGTAGACAGTCTTGGCCGGCGCCGGGGGCTGGGCCGCGCAACCGGTCGCGATCGCCGCAGCGATGACGGCCAGGAGAAGATTGCCGCGACGTGAGAACGTTCGATGCTCTGGATGTCCGATGCCGTTCATGGTTTCACCTCTTCTTGTTGCGCGAATCCGACTTCGGGAGCCGCGCGGTCGAATCCGAATTCCCGCAACAGGGTTTGAATCGTGGGGCTCAGGAGAAATGCAATGAAATCGCCGGCAGCGGTGATGTTCTGGGCCGTCCAGGCGGCGGCGACGCCATAGCGTACGGGTGTGTGAGAGCCGACAGGTGCCGTGTCGAGGATCCGAACGCCAGGATTGGAGATCGCATCGGTGCGATAGACCACGCCGATTTCGGCCTCGCCTTTGGCGACCAAGTCGAGGACGGCTCGTGAATGTTCACCGAGAACGTACTGTGACTTCAGCTTTGGCTCAAGTTTGCTGTACTTCAAAAACTGCGCGGAGACTTTTCCGACCGAAGAGGTCTTCGGGTCCCCGACGGCAATGCGGCGAATCGAAGCGGTTTGCAGATCCGCAATCGAGCTGATGGGGGCAGGGAGGGTCGTCCCCGTGATCAGAACCAGCGAGGTTGCCGCGAAGGCACGTTTGGTTCCTTGAATGATCAACCCCTTGGCCTCGAGCTGGTCGATTTCCTCAAAGAGCGACGGCAGAAAGATGTCCACCGGCGCACCCTGTTCGATCTGGCTGCGGAGTGTTTGCGACGGACCATAAATCACGCGCACGTTGATGTGGCGATGCTCCGCTTCAAACAGCGGAAGGATTTTACGAAGGGCGTCCTTCAGGCTGTTGGCGGCGGCGATGGTAATGGTCTCCGGCTGTGCCTGGACCGGCTGGACGTTCAGTCCCCAACCGATCACGAGGCCGACGATGGCGACGATTCCGCGGACACGAAATGCTGCGCTCATGATCTCCTCCACCAACCTATCATGCCTGTCTTAGACGCTTAGAAGTAGAACTGGTACTGCACGTTAATCCGGTTCTCGACGAGGTCGCGTCCGAATCCTGGCTCACTCTCAAAGGGGAACCGGTCCGGCGCTCGACCACCGCTGCCCATCGTGATATTGGAGTAATCGATCACGAGCCGGTTGTTGTAGGTGCCGTCGAAACTGTAGTTGATTGCGGCGCCGAATTCCTTGACCAGATCGTTCACTTGCTGAGTGGAAGGATCCATGAATCCATACCGCATCGCTAGTTCGAGTTTACGCGGAATAATGTACTTCCCCACTTGTGCGTACCATCCATAGGCCTGGCCCAGGTTGACAGGAGGGCCGAGAAATGGGGCCGGCGGGATCGTATTCAGGTCGAACGGGCTGGTTCCGCTACCGGCGTTTCGCACACGCTGGTGCCGGTAGTACCCCTCCGCCTGAATTGACCATCCCTGATACTTGGCGATGAAGTCGGCTTCATACGTCTGAAAGTCCCAGATGCCGCCGGCCAGGAGCCGCCCGTTATACGCTTTGGTGACAGCCTGCCGGTAGGCACGGTCGACGATGTCCGAGCGGATGGAGCTCAGGTAGTTTTGTGCCGGGTTATAGGCGTAACCGAAGGCGATCGCCGATTGCAGCGTCCGGGAGTTCAAAATATCACCCTGCCCATAGCCGGGGTTCCCCGCGATTTTGTACAACAGCCGGGCGGTATACATCATTTCGCCGGTCATGAAGCGTGTGTTGTAATTGTATGTGCGTGTCGTTGCGGCCCCCGGCGCACCAGGCGTGCCGGTTTGGGGTAATACATTCTGACTGACGGAGGTGCCTTCCCGCGCAAGATTGGCCCCCACTCCGCCCCAAATGCCGAAAGCGTAATTGAATCTGTACTGATCCTCGTCGCTGGAAATACTGACTCCGATATCGCGGGCGTTTTGCTGGTTGGCGGCAAAGGCATTCTGGACGATCAGGTTATCGGCAAAGGTCGACGTGGCCATCGAGCTGATCGTGGCGCGGTTGAACCAGACTCTCTGTTGGCCGGCCTGAACCGTGAGCCAGGGAATATGCCACGAGGAGATGTAGGCATCGAGTAGGCCGGCCCTGCCGCTCCCTCCCTCTTGGTTCCATGTCGTTTGATCGAACGCCCAGGAGATGTTGTAGCGAAAGTCCGGGTCGAAGGCATAACCGAGGAACTGGAGTCTGGCGCGGGGTACGCTGAATTGATTGGAGTCGCTCTGTTTCCGGATCGCTCGGAATTCGACCTGGCCACCCAGGATTTCCGGATTGCGAGAATCACCGACTGTTCCCCAGGCACTGTTGTATGCGCTGTGGGAATAGCGGACTTGGGTGAGCAGGCGCAGCTTGAGAAAAAACTTGTCTCCCACGCGGAAGTTCAGGCCATTGTTGACGTCGATCGTGTAGTTCGGTTTGGACACCTGTTCGCGTTTCTCAATGACTTTCAGACCCCGGTCATATTCGTCCTGCGTGATGATGCCTTTGAGCAGGAGATATTTCAGGCCGGGGTCCTCAGCCGAATAGTATTCCCATTTTTCGTCCTTCTTGATGAACTGGCCTTCCTCGACCCCCTGTGCGGGCAGGGTCAGGCCGCCCCAGAGGACGGCCAGACTAGCCCCGAGGGCCATTGTCGATCGTTTCATCACGTTTGCTCCCATTTAAAATGTCGATTGAGTCCGTAGATGGAGAATAACGGTGCTCAATTTTCATATGGTCAATCAGTTATGAAATAACTTATATCCGATGAGGTATAAAATTAATAAAGTTTAATTATATTGTCAACAATATAGTCGGACCCACTCATCACTGGTTCACACCCTCTCCGAAATCAATTCCATCGCTTTGCCAATCCCTCAGCGGAGCCCGTATCCGGAACCCCAGGACCCCGCCGAACAAAACCGGTGATGCGCGAGAGGCCAGTATAGGGAGTGTCATAATAGTTGACAGAAATTTATCTATAGTGATACATGTCCGGCACGATGGGCGAAAAAAGCAAAGCCGAACCGGCCTCCAACGTTGTGAATTCTCTTCGAGCGTTGCGAATGGCCAAAGGCCTCTCGCAAGGCCAGCTTGCCGATGGGGCATTGATCACCCGCCAGGCTGTCTGCGCCATCGAAACGGATCAGTATCTCCCGACCACGGCGGTGGCCCTGCGACTCGCCAGCGTCTTGGGCTGTCACGTGGAGGACATTTTTAGTCTCAAGACGACCGGCGAGTTGATCGAAGGTGATTGGGTCTGGCCGGGGTTGGCCGTGTCGGCTGTTCAACCTCGTACCAGAGTCAAGGTTGCAAAGGTCGAGGACCGGTTCGTCGTCCGCCCGGTTGCAGCCCTCGGAGAAATCCTCAACTACACGGTGCCTGCCGACGGTTTGATTATCGGGAAGGCTGGATCGGGTGCACGCGCTCCGAAATCCGATCGCCGTGTGCTCGTCCGGTTGTTGCGTGAGCGGCAGATCGTCGAACGGGAAATCGCGGTGGCTGGTTGTGACCCGGCCATCAATCTGGCGAGCGAATATTTACATCGGCATAAAGACACTTCGACGGTCGTCGGGTGGTCGATGGGGAGCGCGGCGGCCCTGGAAGCGCTCAAGCGCAAAGAAGTACACATGGCGGGGTTGCATATTCTGGATACCAAGACCGGGGAATCGAACCTGCCGTATCTCAGACGGCACCTGCAGGGCGACGACTACATCGTCGTGACCTTTGCCGCGTGGGAAGAGGGGCTCATCGTGCGAGCGGGGAACCCCAAGCGGATCCGCGCGGTGGAGGATCTGGTCCGTCCCAACCTGGTGCTGGTCAATCGTGAAGAGGGCGCTGCCGCCAGGATGCTGTTGGATCAGCGCCTAGAGGCGTTGGGGATCGACGGAACCGCAATCAAGGGCTACGGAGCGACCGTGAGTTCCCACTTTGAGGTGGCTCGGCATATTGCGGATGGGCAAGGCGATGCCGGAATCGGCGTGCGGTCTGCGGCGCAAATTTTCGGGCTCGACTTCGTGCCCTTACAACAGGCTCGCTACGATCTGGTCCTGCCGAAGCGCTACCTCTCCAGTCACCCGGGGCTGTCGCACCTGCTCGACGCCATTGCCAGCCGGCAGTTTCGTACCGAAGTGGAAGCGCTGGGCGGGTATGACATGACGGAGACGGGGAAGGTACGTAGCTTGCGGGCGGGATAGCGCAAATCCACAAAGCGCGCGGGTCCGAGTCGGTGCGATGGCGTTAGAGGGATGCGATGAAAAGGCAGTGGCATAGGAATCATCTGGTACGAGCCTTCCTGTGTACATGGTGTGTGGCTGTGTTGTTGTGGTGTCCTGCCGGACAGGCTCTTGCGGCCGAATCATTTGTCATCGCGGCTTCGCCCAGCCTCAAAGGAGTGCTGGAGCGATTGAGCAGCGGTTTCGAGCAAGCGCATCCCGAGGTGCGGGTGAAATTGTATTTCGACTCGGGGCTCCAGTTACGCCAAACCATCGCCGGGATGGAAAACAGCATGGTCGGGCAGTATTTCGTCGGCAGCGGGCCGATCAACCTCGTGGCACCCGGTGGTGATGAAGTCATCACGCGATTGCAGGTGAAGTACTACGTTTTGCCCGGCACTACTCGTTCATACGCAATGGATCAGCTGGTGTTGGTTGTGCCCGAGTCCCTCGTAGAGGCACCGGAATCGCTGGAAGCCATCGGTCAAGGACGAGCGCGTCTCGCGATTGCCGACCGGACACGAACGAAGTTGGGGGCGCAGACGGCCGATATGTTGCAGGCGTCGGGAATGGAGGAGGCGTTGAAGGGACGATTGGATGTGGCGACCGATGGACGCGGAGTCATCGACCATGTGCTCAGCGGGCAAGCCGATGTCGGCATCATTTTTGGTGATCAGGCCGTTGAGCAGCAACAACGGTTGAGGGTCGTGGGCGTCATCAATAAGGGCTACAAGCCGACGGTGCACTCCATGGCGATGGAACGGTATTGTCCCGATCGCCGACTCTGCGAAGAGTTCCTCGCCTATATCCAGACTCCGGAGGCGCAGCGGCTTGTGGAACAGGCAGGATATGCGGTGCCGGCTATGAGCGGGTGGTAAAAAAAATTTGTCCGGGATGCAAGGATACATTTGTTTAGTATCTGTATACATGATTTTTGTGGTGTGAAGGAGACATGATGCAGAAAACATTCATCAAAGGCGGAAGGCGTGGAGCGTATCTGCTCGCCCTCATGCTCGCATGGGCTCTGGCGTCTGCCGGCTGTGCCAGATTGCCCTATACCACGAAAACCATTCATGAAGATTCGCGTGTCGTGGTGGCGGTCCAGCGCGATGTACAGCCTCAAACCTATACGCATCCGGTGCAGCTGACGGGTGCGGAACTCAGCAGTCTGTTGCGAGGATTTTCAATTCGTGAACAACAACACTTGCCGTTGCGCTGGTTTGCGGAAGAGCAACCGCCGAAGCCGCTGTTTCGTGAGGACGATTTGCAGGCGCTGGCGCCGTATCTCGCGCAGGGATTTCAGGAAGTCGGCCCCAACGACAGGGTACATTTCGAAGTGCGCAATCCGGGCTTCAATACGGGCTATGGACGAGACACGATTGCCGGGTGGATGGCCGTGCGCGATCCCTATTTGTACCTGACGATTGAGTATTTCCATACGCAGATTCCTGTCCGGAAATCAGATGACTACGACTCCAACTATCCCCTTCCTCCGCCGGCGCCGAAGGAATACCTCCTCTACTTCGAACCCCGCCGCTTTTATTCCAGGGATGAGAAGCGCGTGCCGGTGGTCGAATATCGGCAATTTTTGAAATCGGGAGAAGCCGGTGTCACGGTACCTCGCTGACGGTCGAGAGGCCGTCATGCTTCCGATCGTTTCCCGAACCCAATGTCGGTGATGGAGTCATGTATGCATAGACTCAGGAAACGTCTGTCTGTATGTCGTCATCAGCGGTGTGGTCATCGCCTGCTCCTGGTGGCGTTTGTGGTGCTGACGACTTGGTTGACCGCTGCGGAGGCCGCTTCGGCGGCCGATAGCGGAAAGCTGATCGAAAAAGACGGTAAGTATGTGTTCGTCGAAAGTATGGACCCCTCGCTCAAGTTGCTGCTCGAACGATCGGTCAAGAGCGGCATGATTACACAGGCCGAGTACGATCAGGTCGTCAAGGACTCAGAAGAGCGGACGCAATTGCTCTCGCCGTCCTTTCGCGGGTGGTACGACCGCGGATTCAATCTGTCGATGAACGACAATGCCTTCTTTCTCAAGATCCGCTTCCGTTCCCAACTCCGGTACACACAACGGTTCCGTAACGATGCCTGGCGGAATCCCGGTGAAGCCAAGAACTTTCCCGAGCTCTTGGGCGTATTCGGCGACTATCGAGCCAATCGATCGGAAAACAGTTCCTCTTCGTTCAATGTCCGGCGGCTGCGCTTCTATTTTATGGGCCATCTCTTTGATCCGGATTTTAAGTACTACATCCAGATGCGTGCGGAGACTGCCGAAAATGCCCAATCGCCAGGCTCGCTCTCGTTGTTTGACGTCAACTTCACGTACACGAAGCTGCCCTGGGCCAACGTCCAGTTCGGGCAGTACAAGGTGTACTTCAACCGGTCGCAAATCAATTCGACGGCGTCGATGCAATTCGCCGAACGGGCCCTCGTGCAGGATGCCTTTACCGCGAGCGGCCTCGATCGCCGCGATATCGGTATCACGATTATGAACGACGAAGAATTGTTCCCCCTGAATTACTATATCGGGGTGTTCAACGGGGCCGGCCCGAGCTTCAATCGACTCGGTTCTTTCGTGTCTGAGGAGGCGACCGAGGGCTGTCCCGGCGGCCAAACCAGCGGCAATCCCTTTCCTTCTCCCGCTGGTTGCCCGGCCAATCAGCGGAATTTGAATGCGAATACGCGGATCGACGTGGACCGGCTGATGTACGTAGCCAGGCTGAATTGGAATATTCTCGGCCGCCCGGGTTATGGGGAGGGAGATCTCGCCTATTCCGAAACGCCGCAATTGGCCGTCGGTGGTGGATACTCCTATAACCCCGGGGTCAATACCAGTTCCGACAACGCGTTTGTCGGCCTCGACTTGGCCAATCTCAACATCAGGCGCCAATTGGCGGCGTTCGGCAACGGCCGGCAGCTCGGCCTTGGCATCGTCGACTATTCCACCTGGGCGGCGGATGGCGTATTCAAATATCGCGGATTTTCGCTCCAGGGCGAATTCTACTTCAAGAACGTCATTCGTCACGACAAGGGGCTGCCTTGTATGAATGCGACCTGCACGGCGACGGCGCCGAATAACTTCGGCAATGCCATGGGCTGGTATGTGCAAGGTGGCTACTATCTCATTCCGCGCACCGTGGAATTCGCGGCGCGGTACGCCTACTGGGATCCCGATACCAACTCCGCCAACGACCTGATCAGGCAAGCGGATCTGTCGTTGAACTGGTTCTTGAACGGCACCTATGACCACCAGATTATGGTGACGTACAGCAACACGCAATTCGGGACAGGGGGATATGCCATAGGGCGAAGTGCGCCGCTGCCCCCGGGCTCGGGGACAATTCCGCTGGATGCCGTGGGAGGGACCTTGATTGAAAATGCCATACGTGTTCAATATCAAATCTTCTTCTAGCAGGATGTGGAACAAGCTCGCCAGCGGCGTTCTCGCGAGACACGGCCGCCTCACCGGCTCGGCGGCGTTCACAAGCGTGACGCGCGTTACTCCGCGCGTCGTGAACCTCCGAGGCTCACCGTACCCCAGAGTACGATTCGCCTCCTCGTTCGCTGCGGCCTTGCTGGACGGCCATTTTTCGCATCCTGCGGTGAAGGTTGACGCGAGACGGCATGTAGATAGTGTGCAGACGCATCAAGCCATCTTTGGCCGACTTTCTAGGGAGTACCGAATATGAGACGATTCTTCGCCATCATTCTGTTCATCGTGTGTGCGGTAAGCCCTGTCAGTGCCGAGGAGATCGCCGTGGCGGCCGCCTCCGATCTCAACTTTGCCATCAAGGAGGTGATCGGAGAATTTGAGAAGCAGACCGGTCATCGCGTGAAGTTATCGCTTGGTTCATCGGGTAACTTTTACGCGCAACTCCAGCAGGGTGCCCCTTTCGATCTGTATTTTTCGGCGGACATCGGGTACCCCAAAAAACTCGAAGAAGCGGGGCTGACCGTGCCTGGTTCGTTGTATCGGTATGCGGTGGGACGGGTGGTGCTGTGGGCGCCGAAGACCTCTTCATTGGATGTGGCCAAGGGGTTGACCGTCCTGCGGGAAGCGACGATCAAGAAGATCGCCATTGCCAATCCCAAGCACGCGCCTTACGGGCGTGCCGCGGTGGCCGCGATGGAGCATGCCCAGGTCTATGCGGACGTCAAGGACCGCTTGGTCTTGGGTGAAAACATTTCTCAGGCCGCGCAGTTCATCGAATCGGGGGCCTGCGATGTGGGAATTATTGCTCTCTCGCTGGCGATGGCACCGGCCATGAAGAGCGCGGGCAGCTATTGGGAAATTCCTGCGGAGGCGCATCCGCCCTTGGAGCAGGGGGCAGCTATCTTGAAGCAGTCCAAGCATCAGGAACTTGCCCGAGCGTTTTTGGGCTTTTTGCAGGGGCCGAAAGGCCGGGAGACCATGATCCGGTATGGGTTCACATTGCCGAATTAATCAGGTGCGGGTAATGCTCTGCGGCGCGGTGTTCCTGACGGCCGGATGCTCCCAGGCGGTGCTCATGGAACAGGAGTCGGCGCAGGGCGGGGTGGTGACCTACAGTTACAAGCAGGATCGGGGCGGGCCGATGGGTTCGCCCTATCGGAAGCAGGCGTTGGATTTGATGCAGGGCAAGTGCGCTGGTGGTTCGCGTCTGCTGAGAGAAGGGGAGGTCCGGGGCTACACCAGTGCGGGCATGGGCACGATTGAAGGCACCGAAGATGAGGAACGCGGCAGACGGTGGGGGATCCGGTTTGAGTGCAAGGGCAATGAGCGGGGCGACAAACCAGCTGAACGATGACGTACCCGTCGCCGTGAAGGCGACGGAAGTGATGATCGGAAAATAACCCCCCGCGGAGGCAGTTGATCTTCCCGTTCAGTGTTCTTACGATGGCGCCGGTCGGGAATGATCCAAGAAAGACAGGACACGCGTTTGAACTGGATTGCGATATGGGTGACATGTAAGCTGGCCGGCCTCACAGCATTGGCACTCCTCTTCGTCGGCCTTCCTATTGCCTACTGGCTCAGTTTCTCCCGGTGGCGGTGGAAATTTCTTGTCGAGTCCGTGGTCGCGTTGCCGCTGGTGCTGCCCCCGACTGTCTTGGGCTTCTACATTCTCATCGCGATCGGTCCTCACAGCCCGTTAGGGCGTCTTTATGGCGAGTTGGTCGGCCATCCGCTGCCCTTCACCTTCGAAGGATTACTCCTCGCGTCGATTCTCTATAGTCTGCCGTTTGCCGTGCAGCCGTTCGCGGCGGCATTCGATCAGGTCGATCGACGGGCGATAGAAGCCTCCTGGACCTTGGGGGTGTCAAAATTCCAGACCTTTTTCAAACTGATCGTGCCCCTGTCCACGGCCGGGTTGGTGACCGGCGCGGTGTTGAGTTTTGCCCATACGATGGGCGAGTTCGGCGTGGTCTTGATGATCGGCGGCAATATCGAGGGCTCCACCCGTACGGTCTCCATCGATATCTATGACGAAGTTCAGGCGTTAAATTATGCCGGCGCGGCGAAGACAGCCTTGTTTCTTCTGGGAGTGTCGTATGCCGTGCTGTTGGTGGTGTATGCGGTCAATCGTAACGTGTGGGCAGCATGGCCGCGGAAATAACCATCCACCTGGTGAAGACGTTCCCCGGTCGGGCGCCGATTCGCGCGCAGATTCGCTACCCGGTCGAGGGGGCGACGGTCCTGATTCTTTTCGGGCCCTCGGGGTCGGGGAAGACGACCATTCTGCGATCCGTGGCAGGGCTCGAATGGCCGGAGGAAGGCACCATCCGCTTTGTGTCGAGGCTGTGGCTGGATACCGCGTCAGGGGTCAGGGTGGCGCCGCAAGATCGCCATATCGGCTACATGTCGCAAGATTACGCGTTGTTCCCGACCTATACCGTGGCTGGGAATATCGCCTATGGATTGAGCCATCTCCCCTCCGCGGAACGCAAAAAACGAGTGGATGAAGTGATGGAGCTGTTTCAACTGCGCGGGTTGGAGCAGGCCAAACCCAGAGAACTATCCGGAGGGCAGCAGCAGCGCGTGGCGCTGGCGCGAGCTGTGGCCCCTCGGCCGCTGTTATTGCTGCTGGACGAACCGTTGTCCGCCTTGGACGCGCCGACTCGATTGCATTTGCGTGATGAACTCCGGTCGCTGCTCAAGCAGCTGGCCTTGCCGTCGATCATTGTCACGCACGACTGGGCCGAGGCCCTGACATTGGGCGATGTCATGGCGGTGATCAGTGCAGGCGACGTTCTGCAGGTCGGGGCGCCGATTGATGTGTTCAGCCGTCCGCAGAATGCGGACGTGGCGCGCGTCGTCGGTGTCGAAACGGTAGTAAAGGGCCGGGTGATCGAGGCCATTGGGGGCATGTTGCGCGTCAGCGTGAACGGGACGACCCTTATGGCCCTGGAGGCGGAATCGATCGGGCCCGATGTGTTCGCCTGTATCAGGGCAGAGGATGTCGTGCTCGAACCGGGACGGGCCTCGGCCAGCAGCGCCCGCAATCACCTGACAGGCAGGGTTCAGGCGGTGACCATGTTGGGTGCGTCGGCGCGGGTGACCCTGGATTGTGGATTTCCTCTCGTCGCGATGGTGACGCGGTCGACGGTGGACGAGTTCAAGCTTGCCCCCGGGCTGCTGATCACCGCCGCGATCAAGGCCGGAGCCGTCCACTTGGTCTCGCGGCAAGAAGCCTAACGCCGTCCTCACCTGATGCCCGTCGGCGGTTCGAAAGCGCGACAGATTCTCCAGTAAGGCGAGCCGGCTGCCGGCACTGCGATGCCAAGGAAATTGGGGTATTGGTGAGAAGAATGCGCGGCGCGATTCTAGGGGAATGGGGTGGAGGTTTCAATCAAGAAAATGGCATTTCGGTGAAAAAAATCCTCTCCCCAAAATCTGTGGATATCTCTGTTGATAGTCTTTCCACTGCGCGCGAATAACGCCTGTAATTCATGTTACGCACCAATTTGCCTATTTGTTGAGCATAGAGACGGGGTGGCTT
>Ga0268299_1002101_pt1 | contig 26554 bp, 15 predicted proteins | sample NOBtaG_FD_193484 | JGI IMG/M metagenome (GOLD analysis project Ga0268299, IMG submission 193484) | Activated sludge microbial communities from bioreactor in Nijmegen, Gelderland, Netherland - NOB reactor | ecosystem: Engineered > Bioreactor > Aerobic > Activated sludge | place: Netherlands...
GGAGGACAACGGCCGGATGTCGCGCACGCTCGTCGCTCTCGCCGTCGTTCTCTTGCTGGCGTTCGTCGCCGAGGCGCAAACCGTCACGCCCACCCCGGTCGGTACCCCGACCGCGCTCGAGTTGAAGCCCGCGGTCAAGACGATCTCCGTCGGGGAGTTCGCGAACTACACCGCGACCCTCGTCTACGTGAATCAGGGCAGGCGGAACGTCACCCAACTCGTCGAGTACGAGTCGAGCAACGCGGCGGTCGCGGAGGCGCCGAACACGCAGGGCAACCGCGGAAAGGTGAACGCGGTCACGCCCGGTGTCGTCACGATCACGGCGACGCATGCCGATACGGGTCTGACCGCGAGCGGAACACTCACCGTCCAGGGCTCGCTCGAAGCCATCACGCTGAAGCCGCTCGAGAAGAACGCCCAGGTTGGCGACACCGTCACCTACACCGCGTCCGGCATCCTCAGCGACGGCAACACGAAGAACATGACCCAGAAGGTCGTGTACTCCTCGAACAACACGAGCGTCGCCGTCTGCCCGAACGCCGACGGCAACAAGAGCCAGGTCCAGGTCGTCGGCATCGGCACGACCATCATCTCGGCCGTCGATCCCGTGACGGAGATCGAGACCGGCGCGGAGGGCAGCGGGACGCTCACCGTCGCCGTGCCCGAAGCCACCGCGACCGGGCCGACGCCCGCCGCGACGCCGGGACCGAACCGCTGCGGCGATCCCGACGAGTCGGGCGCGGTGAACGTCACCGACGGCGTGATCGTGTTGAGCGCGGCCGCCGGTCTGGATACCGAGTGCACGCCGGCCACCTGCGACGTGAACGGCAACGGCTCGGTGTCGGTGACCGACGGCATCCTGGTGCTGCGGGTCGCCGCCGGTCTGGCCGAGACGCTCGACTGCCCGTAGGCGTCGCCGCCGGCCGGGTCTGACCCGCGGTCGTGCAGGGCTGCCATTCTCGCAGCCCCGCGCGAACCCCCGCATCCGAAATGGGTGAAATAGCGTCGTCTTATCCTCTGGTTGGAAAGCGATACGTGGCAACTGCTTTGCTCTGATCCGACCGCGAAAGCTGCCCGCCGCACTCCGTTCCCCTGCATGCCCTCACTCCGCCATTCGCCTCGTCGCCGGTTCTCGAGCCGGCTCGCCGTCGCGCTGACGCTCGTCCTCGGGACGCTCGCTGCGAACACGGCCGACGTCGCGGCGCAGACGGCGACCCGGACGCCGACGCCGATCCCGACCCCGCAGCTCGTGCGGGTCGAGGTCAGCCCGAAGGCGGTCACGCGCAAGGTCGGGGAGTTCGCGAGCTTCAGCGTGAAGGGGTTCTTCTCGGACGGTAGCGACAAGAACTACACGCAGAAGGTCGTCTACCACTCGAGCAACCTCGCGGCCGCGTTCCCGCCGAACATGGAAGGCAACCGCGGTCGCGTCGAGGCCGTCGGCATCGGCAGCTCGACGATCTCGGTCACGGATCCCGTCACCGGCATCAACTCGGATCCCTCCGGTGGCAGCGCGGTTCTGACGGTCGTCGAGGCGCCGACGCCGACCCCGACCTCCACGTCGGCGACCCCGACTCGCACGCGCACCCCGACCCCGACCGCGACGTCGACCCCGATTCTCCTCGGGCTCACGATCTCGCCGCTCACGCCGAAGCGGAAGGTCGGCGAGACCCAGAACTTCACCGTGCAGGGCCAGTACTCCGACGGCAGCACCCGGAGTCTCACCCAGGCCGTCACCTACAGCAGCAGCAACACCGCGGTCGCGACGACGCCGAACGAGGTCGGCAACAAGAGCCGCGTGATCGCCGTCGGCCCGGGATTCGCAACCATCAAGGCGACCCATGCGAGCGGCGTCACGACGACCAACACGGGCGGCGACGCCACGTTCGAGGTCATCGTCGCGCCGACGCCGACCGCGACCCGCACGGGCCCGACGCCGACCCGCACCGTGACGCCGCTCCCGACTGCGACCTCGACGCCGGTCGTCGTCTCGGTCGCGCTGAATCCGCAGTCGGCGCGGCGCGGCCTCGGCGGCTCGCAGAACTTCTCGGCGATCGCCACGTTCTCGGACGGCAGCACGAAGAACATCACCTCGCGCTGCACGTACAGCTCGAGCAATCCGGGTGTCGCGCAGACCGGGAGCGAGCCCACCAACCCGAGTAAGGTGCTCGCGGTCGGGGTCGGTATCGCCACCATTTCCGCGATCGACACCGTGACGAACATCGGCACGACGGCGTCCGGGGGCGACGCGACCCTCGACGTCTTCCTCGCGCCGACCCCGACGCCGTCGAGCACGGCCGTCACGCCGACGCGCACGCGCACGCCCACCCCGACGCCGACCGCGACGCCGAAGCTCGTCTCGCTCGTGATCGCGCCGACGACCGTGAAGAAGGCCGTGGGCGCGTTCCAGAACTTCAGCGTGAAGGGCAACTACAGCGACGGCAGCCAGAAGACCTTCACGCAGAAGGTCGACTACGTCGCGAGCAAGCCCGACATCGTCGAGTTCTACACGGACCCCGCGAACAAGGGGAAAGTGCTCGCGAAGAAGGCCGGCGTCGTGATCATCACGGCGAAGGATCCGGTGACGGGCATCGCGATCCCGCTCGGCGAAGGCGCCGAGTTCACGGTGACGATCGCGCCGACGCCGACCCCGACGTACACCGGGCCGACGCACACCGGCCCGACCGGGACGCCGACGCTCACCGCGTCGCCGACGCCGAGCCCGACGCCGAAGCTCGTCAAGATCGAGCTCAAGCCGAAGACGGCGCAGAAGCAGGTGGGCACGCCGCAGTTCTTCACGGCGACCGGCACGTTCAGCGACGGCAGCACGAAGAACGTGACCCAGCGGGTGAAGTACGCGTCGAGCGATCCGTCGGTCGCCTCGGCGCCGAACGCCGACGGCAACCGCGGCCAGATCCTGACGCTGAAGGCCGGCACGACGACGATCTCGGCATTCGACGAGGCGACCGAGGTCAGCTCGACGACGACGGGCGGCGACGGCGTCTTGACCGTCGTCACGGGAGACGGCGGCGGGGGCGGCGGGACGCCGCGACCGGGTGCCACGGCGACTCCGCTTCCCGTGCAGCCGGGGAATCCGACGACCGTCTGTCAGAAGCATCTCCGGCGCGCGGCCCGCACGTACGTCGACAAGAAGATGAAAGTGCTCGACCGGTGCGGCAGCGCGGCGTCGCGGTGCGTGCAGCGGAAGCCGAACGACCCGGTCTGTCTCGAGAAGACGCGGGCGCGGTGCACGACCGCGCTCGGGAAGCTCGCCAACGACGAGGCCAAGTTCATCGCCAACGTGCTCCGGCGGTGCGCGTCGCTCGGGCCGAACGACGTGTTCGGGTCGAGCGGCCTCGGCTACAACGAGGTCGCCACGAGCTGCGAAGAGCTCTTCGACCGGTCCCTCAGCGATCTGTCGAGCGTCGCGCAGTGCCTCGCCGCGCAGCACGACTGCCGCGCCGAGACGCTGCTCTCGCTGGTGCGTCCGCGTACGGGAGAGATGCTGCGTCTGCTCGGCGCGACGTCCGACGCCGGCTCGTGCCGCGAGGATTTCGGTGGCAGCGGCGTCGGCGTCGGCGACCCCAAGGGTCTCGGCAAGGCGGTCGAGCGATGCGTGCAGACACTCGTGCGCGGCGGCGCCAGCCTCACCAAGACCCGGCTCAACTCGATCGGCGGCTGCATCGACGCGGTGTTCGTGTGCGTCGAGGCGGAGAGCGGCAACGCCGCGTGTCTCACGGCGGCGACCGAGCGCTGCGCGAAGGACTTCGGGCGCGTGAACCAGCAGATCGCGAAGCTCACACTCGCCGCCGGGAAAGCGTGCAACGGTCTCGACTTCGCGCTGCTCGGCGGCCCGACCGGCGCGTACCTCGACGCGATCACGCCCGACTGCGAGTCGTTCGGCGTGCCGGACGTGGCGACGGTCGCGGACTACGTCGCGTGCCTCGTGCGGCGGAACGAGTGCGAGGTCGCGGACCTCATCCGCTACGAATCCCCGCGTGCCGGCGCGCTGCTGGAAGAGGTCGACCGCACCCTCGTCGACGGCCCGTGCCCGTAAGAGCTGGTTCGGCGCGCTAGGAGCCTGGGGCGAGAGAGAGATCCCTCGCTAGTTCGGCTGCACCGCTTCCGCGCCGCCGCCGAGCATCGCGGCCAGCGTGGTCCCGTGTCGCCGCGCGAGAATGATCGCTTCCGTCTCTGCCCGCGCGCGCAGCTCCGGGTCCGGATGCCGGGCGGCGATGAGCTCGAGCGTTTGGCGGGCGCTCTGGGTGCCGATGCGGGAGAGGCTGCGGAGGATCGTGAGGCGAAGCGTCCAGTCCTCCTGCGCGAGGGCGGCGGCGAGGGGGCGGACGGCGTCGACGTTGCCCGGGACGCCGAGCGACGATGCCGTGGCCTCGACGATCGCGGGGTCGCGGTCGCGGAGAAGCGGGAGGAGCTGGCCCGTGACGCCTGCGCTCGGATGGTCGCCGACCGCGCGAATGACGGCGACGAGATCGCTGCCTTTGGAGGTGCGGAGGAGGCGGACCCACCGCGCCGGGCCGAAGACGAGGCCGCGGCGCTCGAGCTCGGCGACGAGCGCGATGCGGGTGCCGATCGGCGTCCGTGGGCTCTCGATCAACGGCACCATCGCGGGCAGGTCGGCGAGCGTGAGCGCGGCGGCGTCGCCGCCCGGCTCGAAGTCGCGCATGACGGTCGCGATCAGCACGGGCTCGCCGGATTTCAGGAGGTCGAGGGTGAGCGAGCGAATCGCTTCGCCGCGGAGCTCCGGGTCCGGGATCGTGTCGACGGCGACGTAGCGGCTGACGGCGTTCGTCAGCGGCCGTTTCGCCCAGGGGGTGAGGACGAGCTTCTCGCCGGCGTTCGGAATGACGACGTAGCGGAGCCGGCCATGGAGCGGGGTCGCCGCGAGCTCCGCGACGCGATCGAGATGTTGCAGGAAGAGCAGTACCTCCTCGCCGTCGACGTACCCGACCGCGCCGGCACCGACGTTGACGAACGCCAGAGGCCCAGGCGTCCCGGCGCCTTTCACGGCGCTCAGGACTTCGACGTGGACGACGGGGTAGCCGATGCCGCCGGCGTCGACCTGCGCACTGGCAGCCGTGACACGCGCCGTGACGATCGCGTCGGCCGCGTGGGTCAGGCGGCGGAGGCTCATCGCACCGGTGGTGGGTCGCGCGCCGGCCGGTGCGGATGGAGCGGCGTCGCCGACGCGCACGATCGTCAGGACGATCACGGCGATCACGACCGGCATCGAGAAGCGACGCACCACAGGAGTCTCCTGATGAATCACGAGTTTGCGTTCGGTGCGCGCGGGCGAGGCGGGACCATAGGTCCGGGCTCGCGCGGGCGTCAAGCCACCCGCGGGAAGTCCGGACGCCCGGGTGACGGCCCGCGCTTCCGCTCGGGCGGAAAGCGCGTCGAGCCGCAAAAGTCGGTTGCCATTTGCATCGCACTCGCGCATGGTGCGGCTGCAATATTCAGTAGCCGGCGCGCCGATATCGAAGGTATGCTCGCCGGAGCCGTCAGGGGTCGTGCCGGTCGTTCGAAGGCCCCCGCCGCGCCGTCAGGAGAAAGCCCATGATTGGTCGTCACCCCACGTTGCACGGCACGCATGCGCCCGCGTCCCGCTGGCGCCGCGTCCGCGCCATCGCGCAGTTGATCGTCGCCGCGTTGCTGCTGGCGCCGGCGCCGCGGGTGGAGGCCGAAGCGACGGCGTGCAAGCGCGAGATCGCGCGCGCCGACGCCCGCTTCGCGCGCGCGAAGATGAAGGCGCTCCAGAAGTGCTACGGCGACCTCGCCGCGGGGAAGCGCCCCGGCCCGTGCCCAGACGCGACGACGGCCTCGCGCATCTTCGTGGCGCGCGCGAAGCTCCAGAGCTCGATCGCGAAGCGCTGCGGCGGCATCGACCAGACCTGTAGCGTGACGCCGGACAACGACTCGCTGCCGTCCATCGGCTGGGACATCGGCGGCTGTCCGAACTTCGAAAGCGGCAACTGCACCAACAACATCAGTCACTGCGGTCACATCTCGACGTGCCTGCTCTGCATCAACGACGCCGCGATCGATCAGGCGGTCGACCTGTACTACAACCACTTCCTTCCCACGAACGACAACTTGCTCCGCAAGTGTCAGATCGGTCTCGGCAAGGAAGCGAGCAAGTTCTTCCAGGCCAAGGGCAAGATCCTCGGGAAGTGCGAGGACATGGTGCTGAAGGGCTCGATCACGGGCCCGTGTCCCGGTCCGCGCTTCGAGGGCGCCATCGCGAAGGCGAAGGGCAAGTCGATCGCGAAGATGTGCGGCGCGTGCGGCGGCGCCGACCGCGTCTGCGGCACCGTCGACGATCCGGACATCGCCGACATCGGGTTCATCCCGGACTGCCCGCCGGTCCAGCCGCCGGATTCGCCGCAGTCGTGCGCTCGTCAGATCCTCTCGGTCGAGGACATGGTCGCGTGCGTGAGCTGCGTGACGAGCTTCAAGGCCCACTGTGTCGCCGCGGCAGGCGCGCCGGACGCGGCGCCGTATCCACCCGAGTGCAACGTCGAGCTGCCGACTCCGACCCCGACCCTCACGCCGCTCGCCACCGTCACGCCGACGGCGACGGCGACCGAGACGCCGGTTGCCACGGCGACGCCGACCGCCGAGCCGACGGCGACGCCGACGGTCACGGCCACGCCCGAGGAGACGGCGACGCCGACGTCCACGCCGGACGAGACGGCGACCCCGACGCCGACGGCGACGCCCACGGTGACCGCGACCCCGACCGCGACGGAGACGCCGGAGGAAACTCCGACGGCGACCCCGACGGCCACGCCCACGCCGACGGAGACGCCCGAGCCGACCGCGACGGCCACTCCAACGGAAACCCCCACGCCGACGGAGACGGCCACCCCGACGGAAACCCCCACGCCGACGGAGACGGCCACTCCGACGGAAACTCCCACGCCAACGGCGACCGCGACGGCGACAGAGACCCCCGAGCCGACGGCCACGCCCACGCCCACGGCCACCGCGACCGCCACGGAAACTCCCGAGCCGACCCCCACGGAAACGCCCACCGAAACGCCGACGCCGACGGAAACCGCGACCCCCGGCGAGTAAGCGCCGGTAGCTGGTCGAGATGCGATCACCCGATCTTTGGGGACGGCGTCCTCCGAAGCGGGTGAGGGCGGGCACGTTTTCGCGTTCGCCGCTGCCTCGGACTCCCAGGTTCTTCCGGTCTCCGCTCACGAAAGTTTCTTCGTAAGCCCCCGACTCCAGGGAATGGCGGGCAGTATCTCCTGCTGCTAGCCTCGATCGTGACGGTCGGATGGGACCGTCAGAACGCGAACGAGGAGATCCCCATGTCTCGGATGTCGATCGCGGCCGTCGCCGCGCTGTTGCTCGTCGTCACCGTCGCTTCCCCCGCCACCGCGGAGCCGACCGCGTGCAAACGCGAGATCGCGCGCGCCGGAGACAAATTCGGGAAAGCGAAGCTGAAAGCGCTCCAGAAGTGCGAGGACGCCGTGCTCACCGGGAAGAGCGCCGGGCCGTGTCCCGACCTCAAGGCCAGCACGGCCATCACGAAGGCGAGCAACAAGCTCCAGAGTGCGATCGCGAAGCGCTGCGGCGGCGCGGACAAGACCTGCTCGAGCGCCGGCGACGACGACACGCTCGCGAGCATCGGGTGGCCGTCGAGCTGTCCGAACATCGTGAGCGGCAGCTGCAACGGTGCGATCGCGCACTGCGGGGACGTGGCGAGCTGCGTGCTCTGCATCCAGGAGTCGGCCACCGACCAGGCGATCGCGCTCTACTACGACGCGCTCGCTCCGGGCGCCGACGCGACGGTGAAGAAGTGTCAGCGTGCGATCGGCAAGGAGACGGCGAAGTTCTTCGACGCCAAGCGAAAGGCCCTCGGCAAGTGCGTCGATACCGTACTCGTGAACGGCAGCGGCAGCTGTCCCGACTCGGCGGCACAAGCGGCGATCGCGAAGGCGGAGGCGAAGAAGGTCGCGAAGCTCTGCGCCGCCTGTGGCGGCCCCGACAAGGCGTGCGGCGGTCCCGACGATCTGACGGTCGCGGAGATCGGCTTCGCCCCGAGCTGTCCCGCGGTCGACCCGCCCGGCAGCATGCCGGCCTGCGGCGGTACGGTGAGCACGCTGTCGGACATCGTCGCGTGCGTCGATTGCGTTACGGCGTTCCAAGCGGCTTGCGCGAGCGCCGCGGGTGCGCCGGCCGCCGGCGCGTATCCGTCGGAGTGCAACGGCGGGTCCGGCCCGACGGCCACCGCGACGCCCACGCCGACGTCCACGAGCGGCGCCCCCACCCCGACGCCGACCGCGACTGCGTCGAGCTGCGGCAACGGGACCGTGAACCCGGGCGAGGATTGCGACGGCTCCGACGACGCGGCATGTCCCGGTCTCTGCCAGTCCGATTGCACGTGTGGAGCGCCCTGCGTGCTGCCGAATCCGCTCCCGGTGAGCATCGCGCTCGCGGCGCGGGCGGGGATCGACCTCGATACCGGCTGGACCGGTGTCTCGCACGACCTGCCGGGCGTCGACGACGCGGCGACGGTGAGCGCGCGCGTCACCGGATGCGACACGGATCTCGGCTCGCCCACCTGCGGCCAGTGCAACGTCACCGGCCCGATCGAGTATCAGGGCCCGTCCGACACCTGCCGCTGCTACAACGCGGCGTCGCCGGACACGAGCACGCTCGCGAGCTGCGATCCCGAAGCGCCGACGTGCGGCGCCGCGGAGAGCTGCGAATGCTTCTACGGCCCCCCGCTGCCCCTGTCCTCGGGCGCGGTGCCGGCCTGCGTCGTCAACCGGTTCAACGGTACGTTCTCGGGCACGGTCAACGTCGCGACCAGCGGCGTCCACGCCGGCGAGGGCGCGTCGCTCGTGCGGTTGCTCTCGGCGGTGCACAACGGGCTCGGCGCGACGAAGCCGTGTCCGAAGTGCGTGGGCGACGTCACGGCTCGCGACGGCCTCGCGCAGGGCACGTGCGACGGGGGACCGCGGAACGGCATGCCCTGCGATACCGGCGGCGTGAACGTCTACTTCGGGCCGACCAGCATCGATTGTCCGCCGTCGGCGAGCGCCAACATCGGCAACCTGAGCATCAAGTTCGACCAGGCGACGACGGGGACCACGAGCCTCGGCACCAACCGCCCGTGCACGGCGACGAGCGGTAGCTGCTTCTGTAGCACCTGTCCGACCGCGCAAGCCGAGGCGTGCAACACGAACGCGGATTGTCCCGGCGGCCTCACCTGCGGGGCGCGTCGCTGCATCGGCGGCGCCAACGGCGGGACGCCGTGCTCCGCCAACAGCCAGTGCGCGAGCGGCATCTGCAATCGTCCGGGCACGCCGACGCAGAAGAGCGCGTGTCTCGGGTCCTGCGAGCCGAACCCGAGCGATCCCAACAATCCGAACGAGGGCTACTGTCCCGATGGCCCGATCGACCAGTCGTGCAGCCTCGAGCCGTATCGCGGCTGCACCTCGGACGTCGATTGCAACCCGGCACCGTCGGGCAACTGCAGCGATTGTCTCCCGGAGCAGACGTGTCAGAGCGCGCTCCGGCAGTGCTTCCTCGACCCGATCGTCCGCGTGGGCACGCCCGGGACGCGCGACTCGGTGATCGCCGCGACCTTCTGCCTCCCGCCGACCCGGAGCGACTCGATCAACAACGTGGCGGGCTTGCCCGGCCCAGGTGCCGTGCTTCAGCCGACCCGCACCTTCAAGATCGGTCCGCTGTGCGGGAACGGCGTGGTTGACGCCGGCGAAACCTGCGACGGCGGGTCCGACGCGGCCTGTCCCGGCGAGTGCGGCATCGATTGCCGGTGTCCAGCGGCGGCGGTCTGCGGCGACGGCGAGGTGAACCAGCCGAGCGAGGAATGCGACGGCGCCGACGACGCGACCTGTCCCGGTCTCTGCCAGCCCGGATGCACCTGCGCCCCGTACTGCGGTGACGGCGACGTGAACCAGCCGAGCGAGGTCTGCGACGACGGCAACACGACGAACGGCGACGGCTGCGACGCCAACTGCGAGCCGACCGGCTGCGGCAACGGCGTCCAGACGAGCGGCGAGCAATGCGACGGCGCCGACGCCGCCGCGTGCAACGGCAGCACCTGCAAGCCGGATTGCACGTGCAATCCGTTCTGCGGCGACGACATCACGAACCAGCCGTCGGAGGAGTGCGACGGCAGCGATCAGGGCATCTGCGGCGGCGGCTGCGAGGGTGACTGTACGTGTGCCCCGTTCTGCGGCGACGGGCAGCGTGAAGCGGCCGAGAGCTGCGACGGCGCCGACGACGACGCGTGTCCCGGCCAGTGCGCGGGCGACTGCACGTGCCCGAAGATCGGCGAGCTCGCGCTGTCGACGACGCCGGGCGCCGACCTCGATACCGGCTGGACCGGAACGTCCCACAACTTCTCGGTCCAGACGTGCGCGGCGATCGCCGGCGACCTCGGCGGCTGCAACCCGGCGCTCGGCGACACCGAGTGCACGTTCTTCGCGAACGTCGGCTCGTATTGTTCCGGCAACCCCGCGGTCAGCTGCACGGACAACACGACGTGCGTCGCGGCGGGCGCGGGATCGTGCGTCGTGAATGCGTACGGCGCGCCGTTGCCGCTGTCGTCCGGCGGCGTGCCGGTGTGCATCCTGAATCGCTTCGCCGCGGACGTGACCGGCACGTTCGACGTTGCAAGCGGCGGGGCGTCACTCACCGTGATGCTGAACTCGCTCGTGACGCTCGCGACCGACACGAACCAGCCGTGTCCGGTCTGCAATTGCGCGTCACCGCCGTGTCAGTGCGGCGACACGGGCACGTGCAGCAGCAATCCGCTCCAGAGCTGCACCGTGCACGGGACCGGGCCGTTCGGACCGACGTCGAACGACTGTCAGCCGACCGGGCCGAACGTCTCGGGCGGCGGCCTCAACATCGCGTTCGCGCCGGTGACGACGGGTCAGTCGCTGTTCCCGTCGAACACGCAATGCACCGGCAACGGCTTCACGCAGTACGGCTGCTGGATCGCCGGACAGACCCAGCCGAGCGCCTGCATCAAGGGGTGCAACGGCGGGACGAACGCGGATCAGGAGTGCACCGTCGACGCCGACTGTCCGGGCGGCATCGGGCCGAATCCCTGCCGGCCGCTCTGTCGCCAGGAGGTCGGCGGCGAGCCCGGTGACGCGCGCTGCGTGCTCGGCCCGGTCGATCGCACCTGCGCGCAGGCGCACCAGATCACGTGCACGCAGGACTCCGATTGCCTCGGCACCGGTCCCTGCGAGACGGTCGTGCGGCGCTGCTTCCTCGATCCGATCGAGCGCGTCGGGACGCCCGGGCTCCTGAGCCACGTGATGGCGTCGACGTTCCCGATCCCGGCGACGTCGAGCCCGGCGGTCAACAACACCGCGGGTCTTCCCGGACCGGGCGCCGTCCTGCTGCCGGGTACGGTGTCGCTCGCGATCTGCGGCGACAACCAGCTGAACCAGGCGAGCGAGGAGTGCGACGGCACCGCCGACGCGAACTGCCCCGGGCAGTGCAACGACGCGGCCTGCCTCTGCAACGTCGTCTGCGGGAACGGCACGGTGGACTTCGGCGAGCAGTGCGACGGCGCGGGGCAGGCGCAGTGCGGTGCCGGTCAGACCTGCGTGGCGTCGGGCATGCCCGATGAATGCACGTGCACGCCCGCGATCTGCGGCGACGGCTTCAAGGCGACGGCCGAGCAATGCGACCCGGGCACGCCGCCGGCGACTCCGGCCGACGATGCCGCGTGCCCCGGCGAATGCCAGCCGGCGCTCTGCACCTGCCCGGCACCGGTCTGCGGCGACGGCGTCATCGAGGGCACGGAAATCTGCGAGCTACCGGGCGTCGGCTGCGGCGCGCTCCAAGCCTGCATCGCCTGTACCGCCTGCTTGCCGTAGTCGTTTCGTGGTGAAGCGAGCCGCCGGAATCTTTGGCGGCTCGCTTCATTTGGAGGGCCGGTGGTGGCGGGTGGGTTGGGGATGCACTCCTACGGTCGCGGGGTCGCTGGTCCCCAGCGCATAAAACCCGCTGGTGGCACCATGTCCTGCGTAATACGCGAGCTGACCGCTCCCCGGAGCGATCCCCAACCCACCCGCCACCACCGCCCATCGACTAAAGCGAGCAGGTGCGTCCGCTGCGGATGCTTTTGGTCGTATCGACGGCAAGTGCGGACGCAGTGGGTAAGAAAAAGGCAAAAAGAAAACTGATGATGCAGCAGGGGCGTGCGTCGTGCGTGCCTCCGGGGAGCGGTCAGCTCGCGTGTGCTCAAGTCATCGTGGCAGCGGCAAGTAGTATGCGCCGGCGCCAGCGACCCCGCGACCGTAGGAGGCATGCGCGACGCGCGCCCCTGCTGCCACCTCGTTTGGTCTTTGTCGGTCTCTTCGTCGTCTCGTGAAGACGCCGTCAGTACGATCGCGGCAGCCCCAGCACGTGCTCGCCCACGAAGTTGAGGATCATTTCTTTCGAGATGGGGGCGGTGCGCATCAAACGGGTGCGCTCCCAGTAGCCGATCACGCCCACGTCCTCGTCGAAGCCCGAGCCGCCGTGGGTCTGGATCGCACGGTCGGCGGCGTCGATCGCGAGCTCGGTCGCGAGGTACTTGGCCATGTTCGCGTACGTGCCGGTTTCGGTCGGGTCGATGCCGGCGTCGAAGGCGGCGGCGGCCTTGTAGGTGAGGGCGCGCGCCGACTCGAGCCGGATGCGGACGTCGGCCAGCGGGTGCTGCACCGCCTGGTACGCGCCGATCGGCTTCGCGCCGAACACGACGCGCTCGCTCGCGTACTTCACCGCCATCTCGAGCAGGTGCTCGGTCTGGCCGAGCGCGCCCGCGGCGATCAGGACGCGCTCGGGGTTCAGCGTGTTGAACATCACGAACGCGCCCGCATGCTCGTCGCCGACGCGATTCGCGGCCGGCACCTTCACGCCGTCGAAATGCACGGTCCACTGGTGGGCACCTTCGATCGCGCGCATCGGCAGGCGCGTCAGCTCGAGGCCGGGGGCGTGGCGGTCGACCACGAAGACGGACAGGCACGCGGTCTTCGGAACGTCGCCGCGCTCGACCTCCTCACGCGAGCGCGTGCGCGCGACCATGAGGACGTGGTCCGCTTGATCGATGCCGGTGATGAACGTCTTCTCGCCGTCGAGCACGTAGTGGTCGCCGTCCCGGACGGCGCGGGTCGCCATGCGGAACGAGTTCGTGCCGGCGCCCGCCTCGGTGATCGCGAACGCCATCTTGCACTTGCCGGCGGCGATGTCGGGGAGGAATCGACGCTTCAGCTCCTCGGAACCGCTTCGCGCGATGCAGAGCGCGTCCATGCCGGTGAGGAGAAACAAGGGATGGCCGAAGCCGCGGGCCGCCATCGCATCGGCCGCGACCGTGAGGCCCGTGAGCCCCATGGCGGTCCCGCCGTAGGCCTCGGGCACGAACGCGCCGAGGAGTCCCGAGTCGGCGAGGGCGGTCCAGAACTCCTCGGGGACGCGGCCTTCCTCGCGCACGGTGCGCTCGAAGGCTTGCCTGTTCGCCTCGAAGGGCTTGCACATGCGGAAGGTCGTCTCGCGGATCATCCGCTGCTCGTCGGTGAAGCCGAAGCCGAGTTCGATCATGCGGCGGGCGTAGCATGCGGTGCGGCGAGGGCGCTATACGCCCGGCGTGCACGTCCTCGCGATCGACCAGGGCACGTCGGCGACGAAGGCGCTCGTGGTGGCGCCGGACGGTACGATCGCGGCGCGCGCCGAGGTCGCCGTGCATCCGCGCGCGGTCGCGGCCGGTGGCGTCGAGCAGGATCCCGAAGAGCTCTGGCAGTCGGTGCTCGGGGCGGGGCAGGCGGCGCTGCGTGCCGCGGGCGTCGCCGTCGACGCCGTCGGGCTCGCGAACCAGGGCGAGACGGTCCTCGCGTGGGAGCGCGCGAGCGGGCGCGCGCTGTCGCCGGCGCTGTCGTGGCAGGACCGTCGCGCCGCGAGCGTGTGCTCGCGTCTCGCGCCGCGGGCCGACGAGATCGCCGCGATCACGGGCCTGCCGCTCGATCCGTACTTCGCGGCGCCCAAGATGACGTGGCTCCGCGAGCACGGACCCCGAGAGGGCGTCGTGACCACGACCGACGCCTGGCTCGTGCATCGCCTGACGGGTGCGTTCGTCACGGATGCGGCGACGGCGTCGCGCACGGCGCTCCTCGATCTCGACGCCGGCACGTGGTCGGACGCGGCGTGCGCGGCGTTCGCGATCGCGCCCGACACGCTCCCGGCCATCGTCGACTGCGCCGCTCGGGTCGGCGCGACGGCGGCGTTCGGCGGCGACATCCCGGTGACGGGCCTCGCGGTCGATCAGCAGGCGGCGCTCTTCGCGGAAGGGTGTCTCGCGCCGGGCGACGCGAAGTGCACGTACGGCACCGGCGCCTTCGTGCTCGCGACGACCGGCACGCGCGCGCATCGGTCGGCGAGCGGGCTCGCGGCGTGTGTCGCGTGGCGCCTCGGCGGCGTCGCGACGCACTGTCTCGACGGCCAGGTGTACACGGCCGGCGCGGCAATCGCGTGGCTCGAACGACTCGGGCTCCTCGGGTCGGCAGCGCAGCTCGACGCGGTGGCCGGTGGGGTGCCGTCGGCGGACGGCGTCGTCTTCGTGCCCGCGCTCGCCGGGCTGGCGGCGCCGTTCTGGCAGCCGGCCGCGCGCGGCGCGTTCGTCGGCCTCGGGCTCGCGACCGAGCGCCCGCACCTCGTACGCGCGGTACTGGACGGCGTCGCGGCGCAAGTCGCGGTGCTGGCGGCGGCGATCGAGTGCGACCTCGGGGCGCCGCTCCGATCGCTCCGGGTCGACGGCGGACTCACTCGTTCGCGGGTGCTGCTCCAGACCCAGGCCGACCTCCTCCAGCGTCCGCTCGAAGTCTATCCGTCGCCGGATGCGACGGCGCTCGGCGTGGCCGCCCTGGCCCGGCTCGGCGCGGGTGCGGCGGGGTCGGCGGAGGAGGCGATCGGTTCGTGGCAGCCCGCCGCGGTGTACGAGCCGCGGATCTCGGCGGGCGAGGCGTCCGAACGGCTCGCCCGCTGGCGACGCGTCGCCGAGACCGCGAGCCTCGCGTGACGGCCGCGCGCTACGACGTCGCGGTCATCGGCGCGGGGGTGGTCGGCGCCGCGATCGCGCGCGCCTGCGCGCAGTATCGCCTGTCCGTCGTGGTGCTGGAGGCGGGGGACGACGTCGGCGCGGGGACGAGCAAGGCCAACACGGCGATCCTCCACACGGGTTTCGACACCAAGCCCGGCACGCTCGAAGCGCGGCTCGTCCGGCGCGGGTACGCGTTGCTGTCGGCGTGGGGCCCGGCGGCCGGTATCCCGATCGAGCGGCTCGGCGCGTTGCTCGTCGCGTGGGACGACGAGCAGCACGCGCGGTTTCCGGAGATCCTCGCGAACGCGCGTGCGGCCGGGTACGGCGGCGCGCGTGAGATCGCGCTCGCCGACCTGGCACGGCTCGAGCCGCATCTCGGGCCGGGCGCGCGCGGCGCGCTCGCGGTGCCCGACGAGGCGATCATCTGTCCCTTCACGCCGCCGCTCGCATTCGCGACCGAAGCGGTGATGAACGGGGCGACGCTCCGGCTCGGCACCGCCGTCGAGGCGCGGCAGCCAGGCGACGTGACGACCCACGTCCTCGCGACGACGAGCGGCGCGATCCACGCCGACTGGGTCGTGAACGCCGCCGGGCTCGCCAGCGACACGATCGACGGCCTCTTCGGCCACGCGACGTTCACCGTCACGCCGCGGCGCGGGGAGCTGATCGTCTACGACAAGCTCGCGCGACCGCTCGTGCGCCACATCCTCCTGCCGGTGCCGACGGCGCGGACGAAGGGTGTGCTGGTGAGTCCGACCGTCTTCGGGAACGTCGTGCTCGGGCCGACGGCGGATGATGTGGACGACAAGCGCGCGACGGCGTCGACGCCGGCGGGGTTGGCGCGGCTCGTCGCCGCGGGCCGGCGGCTCGTGCCCGGGCTCGTCGCGGAAGAGGTGACGGCGGTGTACGTCGGCCTCCGCGCGGCGACGGAGCACGGCGACTACCAGATCCGCTTCCATCCGGCCGAGCGGTACGTGTGCGTCGGCGGCATCCGGTCGACCGGCCTCACCGCGTCGATGGCGATCGCGGAGTACGTGCTCGAGGGGCTTCGTGACGCGGGACTCCGTCTCGTCCCGCGCGACGACCATCGCCCCGTCCGCATGCCGAGCCTCGGCGAGCAGGGCGCGCGTCCCTACTGTTCGCCGGAGGCGATCACGGCCGACCCGGCGTACGGTGAGATCGTCTGCCACTGCGAACGCGTGACCCGGGGCGAGATCCGCGACGCGCTCGCGTCGCCGATTCCCGCGGCGACGCTCGACGGCCTCCGCCGGCGGACGCGGGCGCTGCTCGGACGGTGCCAGGGCTTCTACTGCGGCGCCACGCTCGCCGCGATGCTTGCGGAGGCGCGCGGCACGACGATCGCGGACGTGCTCGGCGTTCCATCGGTGCCCGGAACGCGAGGGTCACGGTGACGGCGGGCGGCATCGCGCGCGACCGGGCGGACGTCGTCGTGGTGGGCGGCGGTCCGGCGGGACTCGCGGCCGCGATCGAGCTCCGCCGGCTCGGTGTGCGACGGGTCGTCGTGGTCGAGCGCGAAGCGGAGGCGGGCGGGGTCCCACGCCACACCGATCACACCGGCTTCGGGCTCCGCGATCTCCGCCGTTGCCTTCGCGGGCCGGCATACGCCGCGCGCTACCGGGGGCTCGCGGCGAAGGCCGGCGTGGAGATCCTGACGCGGACGACGGCGACCGGATGGGCGGGTCCGCGGACGCTCGCGCTCACCGCGCCGTCCGGGATCGTCGAGCTCGCCGCCGACGCGATCGTGCTGGCATCGGGCTGCCGCGAGCGGCCGCGGGCGGCGCGGCTCGTGGCGGGCGACCGGCCGCGCGGCGTCCTAACGACGGGCATGCTCCAGCAGCTCGTGACGTTGCGGCAGGCGCCCGTCGGGCGCCGCGCGGTCGTCGTCGGCGCCGAGCACGTGAGCTTCTCGGCGGTGCTGACGCTGGCGCACGCCGGCGCGGCGACCGTCGCGATGGTGACCGAGGAGCCCGCGCACCAGAGCTGGGCCGCGCTCGCGTGGCTCACCGCTGGGCGCCATCGCGTGCCGGTGCTGACGCGCCAGCGGGTCGAGAGCATCCACGGCCGCGACCGGGTCGAGCACGTAGTCGTGCGCGATCTCCTGACCGACGCCACGCGCACGCTCGCGTGCGACACCGTCGTGTTCACCGGCGACTGGATTCCCGATCACGAGCTCGCGCGGAACGGCGGGCTCGTCATGGACGCGGGGACGCGCGGACCGCGCGTGGACGGCGCGCTCCGCTGCTCGGAAGCCGGAGTCTTCGCGGCCGGCAACCTCGTGCACGCCGCGGAGATCGCGGACGTCGCGGCACTGTCGGGGCGACACGCCGCCCGCGCCGCGCACGCTTTCCTCACCGGCCGCGTGTGGCCCGACGCGCCCCCGGTTCCGATCGTCGCCGAGGCGCCGATTCGCTGGGTGTCGCCGAACGCGGTCACGCCCGACGCGCGGAGCGTGCCGCACGATCGATTCCTGCTGCGCGTCGACCGCTTCCTCGACGACGTCGAGATCCAGGCGCGGCAGGGCGAGCGTACGCTCGGGCGCGCGCGCTACCGCCGCCTGGTGCCCGCACGTTCGATGCACTTCGACGCGGGCTGGCTCGGGCGCGTCGCCGCGGACGGGGGCCCGGTCACCGTCCGCGTGGCGCCGCGCCGGTAGCGAATTTCGCGGTGCCTGCACGTGCTCGAGGGCGCGCTGCCCCTCGTCGGTCGGCAGGAGCTCCGTCGCGGGGAAGCGCTCGACCGGAGCCACAAAGCTCGCGCCTCGACAGCGACCGCTCGGGTCAGCCCGCGCGGTCCTTCAGTTGCTCGTCGGTGCGTTTGTCGAACGGCGGCACGAACGTGGCGCCCCAGCAGTTGCCGTTCGCCTGATTGCGGAGCTGGACGTCGAGGGTGCCGCTGAGGCTCGGGAGCGGAGGAAGCGGCACCAGCGCGCCTTTCGCCTTGAGCTGAACGGACGCGCGGCCCGCGGCGCCGGGCTTCAGCGTGAGCTGGGTGACGCCGAACGGGGTGGCGTCTTTGTCGCGATAGACGAAGCCGCCGGCCTTCGACTGCCAGCACGGCCGACCACGACAGAGGCCGCCGGGCGGGATCTCCACCGTCGCTCGCAGCCCGGTGTCGTCGTACAGGCAGAGCGCGTAGTGATCGGTCGCGAGCGGATCGCCGAAATCGGCGAGCGTCGTCACCGCACCTTTGAGCCAGCGCCACTGGAGCTGGTCCTTCTCGTCGGGACTTCGGTCGACCAGCTGAAGCTTCGCGTCGCCCGCCGCGCGGCAGATCGCGGGCATGGCGGGGCACGATCCCGGCATCGGCGTCACGGTCGGGATCGGGGTCGGCGTCGGAGGTGGCGTCGCGGTCGGCACCGGCGTCGGAAACACGGCGTCCGTGAAGGTCAGTCGTCCCGGCTGGATACTGCGGACGAGGCCGGGATAGCCGCCGATGTTGTTCAGACCCGGGTTGGTGGTCGACCCGATGCAATTCAGGACGGCGAGATCGGTCGGCTCCGATACGTCCGCCACCGGCGGGGTGGCGGTGCCGCTGACCGTGAAGCTGGTTCCGAGGATGCCGTTGTCGGGAAAGCAACGGCGCGGCTTCGTCTGGCAGGCACCCGACACACCGTCGCAATCGCCGTCGCTCGTGCAGCCGCGGTTCGGATGGTTGACGCAGGAGTTGTCGAAGGGCCCCGCGAGGCACTCGCCTTCGTCGCCTCCGAGGTCGACGCAGTCGAACGGGGTGCTGGTGTCGTCGAGGCACGCGTCCGGTTTCGTCGGCTCACCGACGCGGTTGCACACGCCCGCCGGGCACATCGTCGTCCCCGTGCAGGGTGCGCCGGCGTTGGAGCCGCCGACGCAGCGGTTGCCGCCGCAGATGCCGGGATTGCCGCCGCTCGGCGGACAATCCGCGTCCGTGAAGCACGGCTCCGCGGCCAGCGTATTGCACGTCTGGCACATGCACTTCTGACCGGGAGCCCCCGAACCACAGTTCGGCGATGCGCTCGACAGCATCCGGGTCGCGGTGCCCGTCGACGGCGTGAACGTACCGGCGTTGAACTCGACGGCGAATTGCACCGGACAGTCGAAGCTGGTGCTGCCCAAGTCGCTGTACGGCGACGTGGTGTTGGCGTCGCAGGCAAGTCCCCCCCGTTGCCCCGCTTCGCACGTGCCGTTCGGCACGCCGTCGTTGGCGACCGCGTCGCCGACGCAGCGGGCGCACGCGCCGCCGAATATTCCGGAGGCCAGAACGCGCAGCGGGATCGTCGGCGCGAAGGCGCCCGTCTCGACGTCGACCGTACCGCCGACATTGCCCGCGAAGCTCTGCATGGCGCAGAACACGATCCCCCCGCCCGAGATCATCTCCGGCGGGCCGAGGAAGGTGCGGCAGCGGTCGAACCCACCGCAGTCGGCGACCTCGGTCGCGGGCGTGCAGACCATCGAGTGATCGTTGGCGCAGCGTTGGGGTTGCAGGACCGGATCGGGGATCGCGCCGGCGATGGTGCAGGTGCCGCACGGCGGCTCGGCGGGGCCGCAGTCGATGCCGAGAAACAGATTCGGACCGGCGAGGGGCAGGTCGTGCTGAATTCCGGTCCACCCGGGGTCGGCCGTCCCGTTGGCCGTCGGCTCGAACCGTACGGCCGTCGGGCAGCTCGCGGCGGCCGCGGGCGCCGCACCGAAGAGCATGGCGGTGACGAGCGCGAGGACGAGGGATCGTTGCACGTTGGACATGGGGACCTCCGGTCGGTCGACTTCGTTCTTCACGGCGAGCCGGCGACCGCCCGTTGAAGGGAGCGCAAGCGAATCATGGTCTTCTCCGTATCCGAGAGGAACGACCCCCGGGCTCGTCCGAAGGGGGGTGGGCACACCGCGAGCCCGAAAGTCAGTTCCCTACCGAGGAAGTGTGACTTTCGAACGCACAATGTTCCGTCAGGCGAGCACCCGGCGGGCGACCTGAACGGCGTGCTGGACGTCGTCGCGGGAGACGTCGAGGTGGGTGACGAAGCGGACGGTCGTGGCGTTCAGCGGGAGGCAGCGGATCCCTTCGCCGATCAGGGTCCCGACCACGTCCAGTGGTCCGAGGCGGCTCGCCGCCGTGTCCACGAGGACGATGTTGGTCTCGACGGGGCGGCGGACCCGGAGGCCGGCGAGCCCGTCGAGGCCGTCGGCGAGGAGAGCGGCGTTGGCGTGGTCGTCGGCGAGCCTTGCGACGTGGTGGTCCAGAGCGTGGAGGGCTGCGGCCGCGAGGACGCCGGCCTGCCGCATGCCGCCGCCCAGCATCTTTCTCGTGCGGCGGGCGCCGTCCACGAACGGTCTGGACCCGATGAGGACGGAGCCGACCGGGCACCCGAGCCCCTTGCTGAAGCAGAAGTTCAACGAGTCCACAGGCGCGGCGATCTGCTCGAGGGTCACGCCCTGCGCGACGCACGCGTTCCAGACGCGCGCGCCGTCGAGATGGACGGCGAGCCCGTGCGCGCGGCCGGCGTCCACGACGGCGGCGAGGTGGTCGAGCGGATAGCAGCTGCCGCCGCCCGCGTTGTGCGTGTCCTCGAGCCAGAGGAGGCGCGAGGGCGGCTGGTGGACGTCGTGGAGCCGGATCGCGCCGTGGACCTGCTCGGGCGCGAGCAGGCCGCGGTCGCCGTCGAGAAGGGCCACGCTCACGCCGGCGAACGTCGCGTAGCCGGCGGCCTCGTAGCGGTAGAGGTGCGAGGTCCGCTCGACGATCACCTCGTCGCCCGGCTGCGTGTGGACCTTGCACGCGATCAGGTTGGCCATCGTCCCGCTCGGGACGAAGAGGGCGGCCTCCTTGCCGGCGAGCTCGGCGGCGCGTGCCTCGAGACGCTGGACGGTCGGGTCCTCGCCGAAGACGTCGTCGCCGACCTCGGCGGCCGCCATCGTGGCGCGCATCGCGTCGGTCGGCGTGGTGAGGGTGTCGCTCCGGAAGTCTATCGATTTCGGCCCCGTGCGCTCGGGCGCGGTGCGCCCGATCCTCCGATGGCCCTCGGACCGCGGAGTGAATCCGCGGTCCTCGCTCTCGCTCATCGTCAACGTCCCACAATGGACACGAAGCTGACGCACTTGCCCGGCGCGCCGCCGAGGTTGTGGGTCAGGCCGAGCGTCGGATTCTCGATCTGCCGTTCACCGGCCTCGCCCCGGAGCTGGAGCCACATCTCGTACATCATGCGGAGGCCCGAGGCGCCGATCGGGTGGCCGAACGACTTGAGGCCGCCGTCGGGATTCACCGGCAGGTCGCCGTCGAGATCGAAGAAGCCGTTCATCACGTCCTGCCACGCCGTGCCGCGCGGGCTGAAGCCGAGATCCTCGTAGAGCACGAGCTCGGTCGGCGTGAAGCAGTCGTGGACCTCGGCCATGCTGATCTCCTTCCGGGGATCGGTCACGCCGGCCTGCTTGTACGCGTCCTTCGCCGACGCGACGACCTCGCGGAAGGTCGTGAAGTCGTAGTCCTGCGCGAGCGGCCCTTCGCCCGGCCCCGCGACGAACGACAGCGCCTTTATATAGATGGGCGTCTTCGTGTACTTGAGCGCGTCCTCGGCCCGGACGACGATCGCCGCCGCCGAGCCGTCCGCCACGCCGGAGCAGTCCATGACTCCCAGGGGCTCGGCGACCTTCGGCGAGTTGAGGATCGCCTCCATCGGCACTTCCTTCCGGAACTGCGCCCGCGGATTCTTGGCGCCGTTCCGATGATTCTTCCACGCGATGCGCGCCAACACTTCCTTGCCCTTCACGGGATCGAGCCCGTACTTCTTGAAGTAGGCGGGGGCGAGCAAGGAGAACGACGCGGGCGCCGTCATGTTGGGAAGCGTGCCGTCGTTCGCCGGGCTGCCGACGACGAGCCCCGAGAAGCCCGAGTCCTTGAGCTTCTCGACGCCGATCGCCATCGCGGTGTCGTACGCGCCCGACGCGACGGCGTAGCACGCTTGCCGGAGCGCCTCGGACCCGGTCGCGCAGAAGTTCTCGACGTGGGTGACCGGCTTGTAGTCGATCTTCAGCGGCACCGAGAGCGTGAGCCCCGAGAGCTGGCCCATCGTGCCGAGCCAGTAGGCGTCGACGTCGTTCGGCTGCATGCCGGCCGACTCGTACGCCTGGTAGGCGGCGTCGATGAGGAGGTCGTCGGACCCCTTGTCCCAGTGCTCGCCGAACTTGGTGCAGCCCATGCCGACGATCGCGACGCGGTCTTTGATGCCATTGCTTCCCATGGGTGTCTCCTTCGTCGGTCAGCGCCGCGGGCGGCACTTCCAGAAATAGTTGTGGACCCCGCCGGCCGAATGCATGCGGCGGAACGTCATCTCGACCTCGTCGCCGATCGCGACCTTGTCGGGCTCGCAGTCGGTCATTTCGCAGAGGAAGCGGCCGCCGCCCTCGAAGTCGACGACGACGGCCACCGTCGGCGGGTTCAGCGAGTGCGCGAGGTGGTCGAGCGTGAAGGTCGCGACCTTCGCCGGGCGATCGGCGAACGGGTAGGGCTCCATCGCGTCGCGCATCCGGCACTGGATGCAGATGCGCTGTGGCGGGAGCTGCGCCGTCCCACAGGCCGTGCACTTCGAGCCGACGAAGCCGAACTTCCACGTCTCCGACCGCAGCATCGGCGGACCGGCGGGGCGATCGGGATCGGGCCGGCGCGGCGGCTCGGTCGGGAGGATCTCGCGCCACTTGAGATAGCGCGCGTAGGCGACGTCGCCCTTCGACTCGATCAAGCGGCCGACGGAGCGTGCCTGCGTGTAGCCGGCGGCGCGGTCGGTCACTTTCAGCACGACCGCATCGGCGCCGTCGCCCGCGCTCGCGACGAGGATCCGGTCGCCGGGCTTCGCCGCGGCGAGCACGTTCGCGAGCAGCAGCGCCGCGTGCGCCGCGCCGGTCTGGCCGACGGTGAGCGCGAGCGGGTCGGCGAGCTGTTCCGGCGCGAGCTTGGCGCCGCGCGCGAGCTCGTCGGCCGCGCGCGGGTTCGGCGCGTCGAGGATCACCTTGGCGAGGTCGCTCGGCGCGCACTGGGCCTCGGCGAGGACGCGTTGGACCGCCGCGCCGAGCAGCGGGGCGTGCGCTTGGGTGAGCGCGAAGCGCTCTTCCCAGGAATGCGCGAAGCGCTCGCCCGGCGCGCGCCACGTGTCGAGGAACTCGCGCGTGACCGATGCCGTGGCGACGATCTCGGCGATCGGGTCCTCGCCGACGACGAACGCGACGCCTGCGTCGCCGCCGGCCGACTCGGCCTTGCCCTCGGGCGCCGCGATCCGACAATCGGCGATCGCGACGAGTGCGGCGCCGCCGTTCGCGCGGACGGCGTCGGTCGCCTGGAGGAGCGCCGTCAGGCCGACGCGCGGCGAGCCGGTGAGGTCCGCGGCGCGGATCTCGAGCGGCAGTTGCGCGGCGGCGCCGATCAGCGCGGCGTTCAGCTTCTCGGCGTAGGGCGGCGTGGTGGTCGCGAAGAGCAGGGTGCGGATCTCCGACGATGACGCCCCGCGGAGGGCGTCGCGAGCGGCCTCGACCGCCATCGAGACGCTGTCCTCGTCGAAGCTCGCGACCGCGCGCTCGCCCTTGCCGGCGGGGATGCCGAGGACGTGCGCAATTGCGGCCCGTTTCAGACGGCGGTAGGGGACGTACGACCCGTACGCGGTGATGCCGACGGCCATGGGGAGGGCTCCTTCCAGCGGGTTACTTGGCCAGATCACGAGTGCGGGTCAACCGTCCGTGATCTCCGATTGGAGGAGCGTGGCGCTGACGCGACCACCGCGCTAGGTACGGGCGAGAGGTGACGTCATGAGCCAACCCCATCCTTCCTCCGGCGGCTACAGCCACATCGTCGTGACGCGCGACGACGCCGTCGCGACGATCACGATGAATCGCCCCGAGCGGCGGAATGCGCTCTCCTTCGCGCACATCGACGAGTTGATCGATGCGCTCGGAACGGTCGGCAAGAGCGACGCGCGCGTGGTGATCCTCGCCGCCAATGGTCCCGTCTTCTGCGCCGGGCACGACTACGGCGACATGGTCGAGCGCGACCTCGACGGCTTCCGCGAGCTCTTCGCGCGCTGCGCGGAGATGATGACGCTCGTGCAGTCGATCCCGCAGCCGGTGGTCGCGTCGGTGCAGGGCATCGCGACGGGCGCGGGCTGTCAGCTCGTCGCGACTTGCGACCTCGCGGTCGCGTCCGAAAGCGCGAGCTTCGCGACCCCGGGCGGGAAGGGCGGCTGGTTCTGCTCGACGCCGATGGTCGCCGTGAGCCGGGCGATCGGCCGGAAGCGCGCGCTCGAGATGTTGCTGACGGGTGACGCGATCGACGCCCGCACCGCGGCGGATTGGGGCCTCGTGAATCGGGTCGTTCCCGCCGATCAGCTGCGCGTGGAGACGGAGAAGCTTGCGCACGCGGCGAGCCGCGGCAGCGCCGCGTCGAAGGCGACCGGGAAGCATGCCTTCTACGAGCAGATCGATCTCGACCAGGCGGCAGCGTACACCTACGCGTCCGAGGTGATGTCGACGAGCGCGGTTGCGCCCGACGGACGCGAGGCGATCGCGTCCTTCTTCGAGAAACGGAAGCCGGTGTACCGCTGAGCCGTCGCGTCGTCGCGGCGGCTCTCGTCGTCGCGGTCCTCGCCGTCGTGCGGACGGCGGGGGCGGAAGAGGCCGCGATCGCGGCTCCCGAGGATCCGCCGCTCTTCGCGCGCTTTCGGGTCGCGCTCGACGAGGTCGTGAAGCGCGCGCGTCCCGACGGGGGCTGGGTGTTCGGCGCGCTCCCCGGCGAGCGCGTTCATCCCCATACCGATCCGCTGCAATTCGCGGAGCGCGTCGCGAAGCCGTTCGGGTTGAACGACTGGGATCTGATCGTCATGCGGAGCCCCGGCACGCCGGCCGCGATCCTCACCTTGCTGCGCGGGTATCGTCTCCTCGGCGACGAGCGGTACCGCGAGGCGGCGGTGCGTGCCGGCGACCTGCTCCTGGCGTTGCAGATGCGGACCGGCGGGTGGTTCTCGGAGATGCCGGCGCGCGGGCCGTTCGGGACGTGGTGGTTCCGGTGGGGCGTGCTCCGGACGGCGATCGACGACGACGTCACGCCGGGGGCGATCCGCGCGCTGTTGGCGCTGCACGAGGTCACGGGCGCGCGGCGCTATCGCGTGGCGGCGGAGCAGGGCGTCGCGTTCCTGCTCGATCGACAACTCGAGAGCGGTGCCTGGCCGCTCGTCGCGCGCCCGCGCGTGAAGCAACTGATCTGGGAGGATTTCGAGGATCGGCCGACCCTGAACGACGGCACGACGACGCAGGCGCTCGTGACCCTGCTCATGGCGGCGCGGGTGCTCGATCGCCCCGACCTCGTGACCGCGGCGCGGCGCGCCGGCGATTGGATCGTGCAGGCACGGAGCGCGGAACCGCAGCCAGGATGGGCGCAGCAATACGACGAGCAGGGTAGACCGGCCCCGGCGCGCCGCTACGAGCGCGTCGCGCTCGCGTCGTGGGAGACGCGCTACGCGATCGACGCGCTCATCGAGCTCGCGGCGGCAACCGAGGATGCCGCGTACTGCGCGCCGGTTGCCGCCGCGGCGCGCTGGCTCGCGCGGTCGGAGATCGCGCCGGGCTGCTGGGCTCGCTTCTACGAGCTCCACACCAATCTTCCCCTCTATTTCAACGAGCAACGCCAGGCGGTCGGCACTCCGACCGAGGCGCACCAGCCGTACGATTGGACGGGCGACTTCGGGATCGCCGATCTCTTGCAACGTCTCCGCGGGGCACCGCCGGGCGCCGAGCCCGGCACGCCCGTGCCCGGCGATCCGGGCCAGTGCCCGAACCCGACCGCGCGCGCCTTCGATCCGACGACCGCGGCGGACCCGCGGCACGTCATCGCGTGGGCGGGTCGGCTCGCGGAAAGCGTCGTGCCGCGTCCGCCGCCGCCGGACGCGTGCCGCGTTCAGTAGCGGAAGATGAAGATCGCCGCCGCGACGAGACATGCGGCCGCCGCGAGATAGTTCCAGCGCAGCACCTCGCCCGCGAAGAGCGTCGCGTAGCCCGCGAACACGGTCATCGTCACGATCTCCTGCGTGACCTTCAGCTGCGCGAGCGACAACGTACCGTAGCCGATGCGATTCCCCGGCACCTGGAGCGCGTATTCCGGGAGCGCGATCAGCCAGCTCACCAGGATCGCCGTGATCAGCGGCGCCGTGCGGAGCGACGACAAGTGCCAGTACCAGGCGAGCGTCATGAAGACGTTGGAAGCGAAGAGCAGCAGGATCGTTTGCGCGGCGGGGAACAGGGCCATGGCGCGTCTCAGTGCCCGAGGCCCGGGCCGGTGACAAGCCCGCGAGGCCGCTCGTGAACTTGCCGATCCGGGGGGTCGCTGATACAAGCCCGACGCTTCACGCGGTCGCCACGTCAGCTCTGAGTCCCCGTCGTCTAGCTCGGCCCAGGACACCGGCCTTTCACGTCGGTAACACGGGTTCAAATCCCGTCGGGGACA
>Ga0268299_1002102_pt1 | contig 26547 bp, 24 predicted proteins | sample NOBtaG_FD_193484 | JGI IMG/M metagenome (GOLD analysis project Ga0268299, IMG submission 193484) | Activated sludge microbial communities from bioreactor in Nijmegen, Gelderland, Netherland - NOB reactor | ecosystem: Engineered > Bioreactor > Aerobic > Activated sludge | place: Netherlands...
TCAACAACACGGCGAGGCCCTGGCAAGGCGACACCTCGCGCAACCGGGCCAAGACCGTATCGACAATCCGGCTGGGATCCAACACCGACAGCACCGACCGATCGATCTCATGGATGGTGGCCAACTGGGTAAATTGCTGATTCAACCGGCACGCCATGGCATTGAAGGAGGCCGCCAGTTCCTCGAACTCATCCCCGCTCTTAACCTTCACCGGCGTCGAAAAATTCCGTTTGGCAATCCGCCTCGTGCCTTCGCCCAGTTCCTCCAGCGGCACCATGGTCTTCCGGATTTGATTCACGCTGAGCAACGCCACGCACAAAAGGGCGATCACGACCACCAGGCTGAAGCGATAGTGAAAGCTCGCCAGCGGTGCGAGCACCGAGCGTCGCGATTCACTCAACAGCACGGTCCAGGGCGCCGTCGAAAATTGGTAACGGAGCGGGATCGACCAGTACCCGGCTATGTAGGCATCCTCCTCATCGCGCCATTCCAGGAGCGCGGTGCTGGCGCCTTCCCCCTGCCCCACCCGTTGCTCCCGTAGTTTTGCCGGGGCTGACGGGCTGCAGAACAACACGTCCGCTGCGTTCCCGAACACACACATGGCCATGTCGGCCGGGAGCGTCATGCTGCCGCCGAGATCCCACAGATACTCGCCGTTGACTTCGGCTACGATGGCCCGCTCATCGGTGTCCGCCCCTCTGACCAGGAACAGACGGGTCAGGCCCTGTTCATCGTTCACGGTGGTCAGCAGCGTTTTGTGCTGACGAAGGAGCGACCACTGCGCCGGCGATACCGCGGGAACGGTCCGCAGCTCGCCGAGCAACAGGTTCGCAGTGCCATCGGACGAAAGATACGCCATCCCCGGAAACCCCGGCGTCCCAGGAAGCGGTTGCGGCGGAACTTCATCCGGCACGACTGTCGGGGTCGCCTGATGCTGTCGGCTGATCGACAGCAATTCTGCGTTTAGAAGGAGAAGCCGTTGGTAGATGGCCATGCCCATGGCCTTACTCTCCTGCCGCACCCGGCGCTCAGCCTGCTGAGTGAGCTGGCCCGTCACGTCGCTGAACGACACCAGGCTCAGCGCGCCGACCGGCAAGAGGGCGCAGAGGATGAAGAGAAAGAAGACCCGGCGGGCGACACGACTACTGAGAAACGACCGTTCAATCTGCACGAGGTCTCGTCCTGCTAGAACTCTACGGCCAAGCCGACAAAGCTGCCGTCGTTGGCGCGAATGACATCGTCATGACTTTTCTTGGCCGTGAGGGGCTCTACGCTCTCACCGTCTTTTCCCATGCTATAGAGGTCATAGTCGGAGTTTATGGGATGGAGAAAGCGATCCTTGCGAGGTTTCCCCTTGCTGGCGTTCCCGCCGCCGCCCTGAGCCGCATAAGCACTATCCGGCTCAAACCAGTAGGATGTCTTATTGCCCCCCCCGTTGCCGTTTCCCCCGCCACCGCCGGCGCCCCCTGCACCGCCACCGCCATTCCCACCGGCATTGCCGCCACCGCCGTTGCCACCCGCGTTACCGTTTCCGCCGCCGCCACCCGGCAGGGTCAAATCTGCGATATTGAGATATTCGTATGGATTGCCCCAGGGATCGACAATCTCTCCGGCCCCCACCTCGGCCAGTGTGTTCGGCAACGATTCATTCGCGGCTTTGTACGAATCGACCGCGCGAGAGATGTAACGAATCTCCGCGATGCAGCGCGCCAGTCTTGCCTTATCGAGGTAGCCCAGATAGTTCGGAATCGCCAAACCTGCCAGCGCCCCGACAATCGTCACGGCAATCATCAACTCAATGATCGTAAAACCCTGTTGCCCTCGACTATGTCTGCTGTGCGCCATACGTGACCTAAAATCCCGAAGCAGTGGGCAACGATACCGGCCGGGCCTCGATCACATCCGCCTTGGTCTGAAACGGCTCCATCGCCTGCGCGAGTTGATCGACGGTGGATCGAAGCCGGTCGGCTTCCTGCTCCACCTCGCGAAAGGAGCCTCGTGCCGCCGCCTGCTTCAATCGCTCCAGTTGCGGAGCGATGTCGGCATGGTGGGCTTCGATACGGGCGATCTTCTCCCGCAACGCGCCGACCATTTCACCCAAACATTGCGCTTCCGCATGGAGATAATCGCTCTTGCGAATCGAGGTGCGCACGGTCAGATCGCCGCTCGCGACGGACTGGAAAATCAAGCGGAAGCGATAGAGGGGGCCCGCGATCCGGTGCGAAAAAAACACGCCGTGCACAAGCAGGAGCAGGGACACCACCGCCACCACCGGCCAGAAGCGGCTGTGCAAGAGCTCAAACTGTTCGGCCACCCGCTGCGCCTCCGGGCTGGAGACAGGCAGATGATCCAGTTCGAGCATCAACGGAAGAAACAGCGCGGCCGACACGGCGACGATCACCACCACCACATAGCAGAAGCTCAGACCCAGGAAGCGTGGCTGCACCGTGTCCCACAGAAAATGGCGTCGAAACCGTGGCCGGCTCATGAGGTCGCAACCTTTCTCGTCCAGACCAAATGATCCTGATTCTTATAGATAATCCTGCCGCCGGCGGCCGGCTCATAAAAAAATGCCAGCTGAAACTTGGTCTGATCGGCGCCCTGATAGGACAAGACGAACAGGGTCTTGCTTCCCTCGCGGCTTTCATCGATCCGCGTGATCACATACCCGTCCGCCGTGACAGCGCTCGTGCCGAATCCGATCCGGCGCTCATCGATAAACATATGTTGGTCCGTGTAACCTTCGGCCGCCGTTTCCCACACCCCGAGCAGATACGACGGCGTCGCCTCCGGCTCAGACGCACAGGCCGTGCATAGCCAGAGGGCGAGCAGACAACTCACCCGCGAGATCGACCGCACGATGCACCTCTTTAAGATGGAATCCTCTGAATCTCTCCATGCACCGATTCAGTATGCCGCAGCTATTTCCAAATTCAATTTTTTCGGGAGTTTCCACAGGGCGTCGGCGCCGACTTCAGAGGCACGTTCAGCGTGGATACAGGTTGATTGTTGAGGGAGGGGGGAACCCGGTTATTCGCTTTGGATAGGAATGTAGAGCAGACTGCCCTGACGATTGATGAGGAGGAGTGCGAGATCTGTGGACCGGAGCGGTTCGGCGAGCCGTTGAAACGTGCTGAAGTTGGGGATGGGCTGTCGGTTGAGTTCCAACAGGAGATCGCCGGGCTGAAGACCGGAGACTTCGGCCAGGCTGCCGTCTTCGATATCCGTCACGACCAGACCGGCGTTGACCGGCAAATCCATCTGTCGCGCCAGGGCCGGCGTCACCTCATCGACGATCACTCCGGACAGGGGATGCGCGGTGGAACTGGCGGCATCTGCCGTCTGCGTTTTCTTGGGCCGTTCTCGCGGCGCTTCCTGCACGGTGAGGTCCGTCTGCATCAATTTGGCATCGCGGAGCAGCTCGATCCGGTGTTTGCTGCCGATGGCCGCCGTGGCCATCAGATTGCGCAGATGGCCGCTGTCCATGACATCCCGTCCGTCGAAACGCACCACCACATCGCCGCGCTTCAATCCGGCCCGTTCGGCGGACCCCTTGGCCTGAAGGTCGGTAATGATCGAGCCCTTCACATCCGGCAGGTGGAAGGTCTTGGCGAGCAACGGCGTGACATCCTGCGTGGAGGCCCCCAGAAATCCCCGGACGACCCGGCCCGTCTTGATGAGACTCTGCATGGCGGTTCTCGCCATGTTGCTGGGAATCGCAAAGCCGACGCCGACGCTGCCGCCCGTCGGACTGGCAATGGCCGTGTTGATCCCGACCAACTCTCCGTTGGTGTTCACCAGGGCTCCGCCCGAGTTCCCGGGATTGATCGGCGCATCGGTCTGAATGAAATCTTCCACATCGGCCACGCCCACATCGGCTCGACCGACCGCGCTGACGATGCCGAAGGTGACCGTGCGACTCAGACCGAGGGGATTGCCGATCGCGAGGACGAAATCGCCGACGGCCAGCGCGCTGGAGTCGCCCCAGGCGGCGGCAGGAAGACCGGTGGCGCTGATTTTCACCACCGCCACATCGGTTTTCGGATCGGTCGCGACCACCCGGCCCTTGAACTGCCGTCGATCGGCGAGAATGACTTCCACATCCACGGCATCGGCCACGACGTGATTGTTGGTGATGATGTACCCGTCGGACGAAACGATCACCCCGGAGCCTTGCCCGTATTGGCGGCGCGGCGGCACGTCTTTGAACATGCCGAACGGCAGCCCCTCATCGCTGAAGGCTTGATCGTGCACCATCACCGTCGAGGCGATGCTCACGACAGCGGGAAGCACCTTGGCCGCGGTAGCCCGCACCTGGGCCTGCAAATCGCCGGCCGTGCTGACCTTTGACAGACGCGGTGCAAGCACATCAGCAGCCGAGGCTGAACCCTCAGGCCAACAGCCCAGCAGGACGCCCGCGATTCCCAGAGCCAACAGGCCCATTTGTGATCCACGTAACGACATGGTGTGAAACATCCCTAGCAGGATGCACAAAAACTAGCTTGTCGCGCAATAGCTCGGACTGAGCTCCAGTACCATCTCGTGTCAAAATAAACCGCAGGATGCGCAAAAAGGCCGTCCGGCAAGGCCGCAGCGAGCGAAGAGGCGAATCGTACTCTCACGGTACGGTGAGCCTCTGAGGTTCACGACGCGCGGAATAACGCGCGTCACGTTTGTGAACGCCGCCGAGCCGGTGAGGCGGCAGTGTCCTGCGAGAACGACGCTGGCCGACTTTTTCCGCATCCTGCTAGAAACGGCAGGCCCCAGCCTATCATGCGGCAAGGGCTTGCACACTCAGAACTCATAAATCGGTATGCCGGAGGCGTAACGCGTTTGAAATCACCGAGAGGGAACTGAACGTCATCGCCGCGCTGGCCAGCATCGGACTGAGGAGCAGACCGAAGAACGGATACAACAGCCCGGCGGCGACCGGAACACCGATCATATTGTACACAAAGGCGAAGAAGAGATTCTGGCGGATGTTGCGCATGGTGGCCTTGCTCAAACGGCGCGCCCGGACAAGGCCTCGCAAATCGCCCTTCACCAGCGTCACCCCGGCATTCTCCATCGCCACATCGGTTCCGGTTCCCATGGCAATGCCGACATCCGCCTGCGCCAAAGCCGGCGCATCGTTGACGCCATCACCCGCCATCGCCACCACCTGGCCCTGCTGCTGAAGTTCCTGGACGATCCTGCTCTTTTCATCCGGCTTTACGCCGGCCCTGACGTCATCCAGGCCTAACGCCTTCGCCACCGCCTGCGCCGTCACCGCATGATCGCCGGTGACCATCACCAGACGAACGCCTTCCTGGCGCAACAACCGCAAGGCCTCGGGGGTCGAACGCTTGATGGGATCGGCCACTCCGAGCAAGCCGGCCGCCCGGCCATCGACAGCCACGAACATCACGGTTTGTCCGGTCTGGCGCATCAATTCGGCATTCGCTTCCAATGCGGCCAGGGAGGGTAGATCGTCCAGGCATAGATCCCGCAACAAATCGAGCGTCCCGACCGCCACCCGCCTGGTCCCGACCGTCGCCACAACGCCCTTTCCGGTTTTCGACGTGAACCCGGACACCGCCTCCAGTGTGATACCTCGCGCCTCGGCCCCGCTGACGATCGCGCCGGCAAGCGGATGTTCACTCCCCCGCTCGACCGACGCCGCCAGTCGCAACAGGTCCGTTTCTGACCAGGGAGAGATGGCGCTCACGACGCGCAGTTTGGGTTTGCCTTCCGTGAGTGTGCCGGTCTTGTCGAAGACCAGCGTATCGACTTTTTCGATGGTCTCCAGCGCTTCGGCTTTCTTGAACAGGACACCAGCCGCCGCACCGCGACCGGTCCCGACCATGATCGACATGGGTGTCGCCAGACCCAGGGCGCAGGGACAGGCAATGATCAGCACGGCGACCGCATTCAACAGGGCATGGGCGAGACGCGGTTCCGGCCCGATCAACGCCCACACCAGTCCCGTCACGATCGCAACACTCACCACGATGGGCACGAAATAGCCGGCCACCACATCGGCCGTGCGCTGAATGGGAGCGCGGCTGCGTTGCGCCTCCGCGACCATCTGAACGATATGCGCCAGCAGCGTGTCCGCCCCGACGCGATCCGCCCGCATCACCAGACCACCGGAACCGTTGATCGTGCCGCCCGTTACCCGCTCCCCGGTAGTTTTCTCGACCGGCAACGATTCGCCGGTAATCATCGACTCATCGATCGCCGTCGTTCCTTCCAGAATCACTCCATCGACCGGCACCCGTTCTCCCGGTCGCACACGCAGGCGATCGCCCACCTGCACCTGATCGAGCGACACATCTTCTTCATGGCCATCGCCTCGCAAGAGCCGCGCGGTCTTGGGCGCCAGCCCCAGGAGAGCCCGGATCGCGCCGGTGGTCCGGCTCCTGGCCCGCAATTCCAGCACCTGCCCCAGCAGAACCAAGACCGTAATGACCGCCGCCGCCTCGAAGTACACCGGCACCGACCCGCTTTCCAGGTGAAACGATTGCGGAATCAGCGCGGGGAAGAGAGTGGCGAAGACACTGTAGAGGTAGGCCGTGCCGGTCCCGATCGCAATCAGCGTGAACATGTTCGGGCTGCGATGGACGATCGAGGCCCAGCCGCGCTGAAAGAACGGCCATCCGGCCCAGAGGACCACCGGCGTGCTCAGCAGAAATTGCGCCCACGCCGACTGCGTATCGGAGAGGAAGTGCTGAACCGGGTGACCGGGCAGCATATGCGACATGGCCAGCACGAAGACCACCGCCGCCGGCCCCAGGCCCACCCAAAACCGTCGGGCCATGTCCAGCAATTCAGGATTCAGCTCCTCTTCGACCGTGACGGTTCGTGGTTCCAGCGCCATCCCGCAGATCGGACAGGCCCCCTGCTCCGCCTTCACCACCTCGGGATGCATCGGGCAGACATATTCCGTTTTGGTCGGCAGCGGCTGAATCGAATCCGGCTCCAGTGCCATCCCGCATTTCGGACAGGGCACCGGCTTTTCTTCCAACACCTCAGGGCACATGGGACAGACGTATTTCGTCCCGGGAGGGGGCGGGGCAGCAGACGCTGTCGCCTGAGCAGAGGCAGGGGCGAGATACCGCTGCGGATCGGCGCGAAACTTGGTAAGGCAGCCCTGGCAACAGAAGGAGTAGGTCGTGCCCTGGTAGTCGAACGACCCGGCCGCCGTGGCCGGATCTACCGTCATGCCACAGACCGGATCGATGACCCCTGTGACCGCTTTATCCGGCGTCGCCGAGCCCAGCATCGGGAGCGACTTGCCTCCGAACTGCCGTGGGGCTGTTGTCGGCGCAGCGGGCACGGGCGACAAGTACCGGACCGGATCGGCCCGGAACTTTTCGAGACACCCTTGGCAACAAAAATAATGCGTCTTGCCCGCATGCGCATGAGACCCGGCGGCGGTCGCAGGCTGAACGGTCATTCCGCAAACGGGGTCCCGCTCGCCGCCCGCAACCGGCTGTTGGTCAGGCATCGTCTGCATCATCGGCAGCGAACGCCGACCGGCTGCGGTCGCAACGGACGCGGTTTTCACATACTGATCCGGCGCAGCACGAAACCGATCGAGGCAATGGGTGCTGCAAAAATAGTAGGTCAGGCGCCCATGCTCGACATGGCCCGCCGCCGTCGCCGGTTCCACCGTCATGCCGCAGATCGGATCAGTCGCCATTCGTCACTCCGTTGGGAAACGAAGAGCTTATGGCCGATGGCATATAGCGTATGGCCAAGAGTCGAAAGAAACGAACCATCCGTCACTCCCGTATCTCCTGCTATACGCCACACGCCATCAGCTATGTGCTCCGATCATTTTCTCGTGCCGTCTCCGTCCAGAATGCTGTGAATGATCAGCTTCAAATTCTCCGGATCGATTTGCTCAACCTTGATGTTGCCGTCGAGCAGCACGGTGGGCGTCTGTTGAATCTTGATGCGATCGCCCCATTTCCGCCCGTCTTCGAAGGCCTTCGCCGGCTTGGCGCTGGCCAACCCTTCTTCGAACGCCGCCGGGTCGAGCCCGACTTCACGGATCAACACTTCACGGATCGCCTTGTCGATGATGCCGATCTTGTCCTTATGGATCGTCCGGAACAACGCCCGCTTCATCTCAGCGCCCTTCCCCATCGTCTTGGCCTGTTCATACATATCGAAGGCGGTCGGCAACTTGCCGGGAATCACGGGATACCCCACCATGACCGCTTCCAGCTTATTGCCGAATTCCTTCTCCAGAATGGCCAGCCCCTCGCCGTCGAACCGGTGGCAATGCGGGCAGTAGAAATCTGCGAATTCAGTCAGTTGCACTTTCCCCGGCTTGTGCGTTGATTTCTCATCGCTCAGCACCTGGAAGTTGCCTTTGAGTTCCGCCTTCCCCGCCTGCGCGGTGCCCACGAACCCGAGAGCCGCCACCGCCATCAGGCCCATCAACAGACTGCCCCGCCATCCACGACGCTTCGCCATACGTTGCACTCCTTTTTCAAACTGGGTTCGGTTCAACAGGTTCATCGGCATTATAAACAATGCTCGCTCACTTATGCGTCTGATATAATGCCAACGATGCGAGTGAAACTTCTACAGGGGATCGGCATTTTATGGTTCGCCGCGATCCTGACGGCCTGCGCGTCATCCGGCGACATGCACGAATCAGCCGACGGCGGCCCGCACGTTCCGCCGTTTTCCCAGATCAAGGCCGCACCGGACTCGTTCAAGGGACAGACCCTGGTGCTCGGCGGGCAGGTGCTCGCTGCGCGACGCATGAAAGACGGCACGCGGATCGAAGTGCTGCAGTTACCGCTCAATGACTCGCAACAACCGACCCTGGATCTGATGAAATCGCAGGGACGCTTTGTCGCGGTCCAACGTGACTTTCTGGATCCGGCAACCATTCCCCAGGGAACGTTCCTGACCATTACCGGTGAGCTCACCGGCTCCATCACCTTGCCGCTCGACGAGACCGACTATACGTATCCCGTGATCGACATCAAATCGTTCCGCACCTGGATTCCATCGCAAGACTCGAATCTGTCCCGTGTCCGCCCCTATCCGTACTACAGTCCGTTCTGGCATCCCTACTGGGGACCCTACGGGCGCTTTCCCTACTATTGGTAACCCCGGCCGTCTCGCGATCGTCGTTTCGACCACGGTGAAGAAACGACAACGCCCCGTCCATCCAGAAGGATGAACGGGGCGTGTCTACTCACCTAACAGACGGTGTCTGTTACTTGATCATGATCAGCTTACCGCCCGGCTGCTTCGGATTCAGATGGTCGCGGTAGCTCAGGGTGTTTCCCTGGGTGGCGTTAAACAAATCGCTGGTCGGAACGCCGATGTACTTCGTTTCGCCCGGCTTCAACACCACTTCCGCCTTCAACACAAACGGAGAGGCCGCGTTCACCGGATCGGTCATCTGGAATCCGCGCTCCGTCGCGGTGGTGTTCGTCACCTTGATCAGCAACGGACGGCCCGGCCGGACCTTGAAATCGATGACCGTGGTCGGCGGATACCAGGCCTTCAGCCCGCCCAGTTCAACGGCATACAGCTGCACATCCACTTCCAACTCTTTGAACGGCTGACCCACGACGGAACCGGTCTCAAGGTCACCGACTTCGACTCCGCCGGCCTGCAGCGCCAACGCCGACGTTCCACTCGCCAACACGCCCAACACGCCCAGAAAAAGGACCGCAATCCTGCTCAACATAGAACCTCCTGTCAGGTTAAAGAGATGAGGACGGACGATGCTCCTGTGCCAGGCAAGGGGGAAGACCGGTGCCTTCCAACACCTGGCCACCGATAATGTGACCATCGACGATGAGAAACAGCACTTTCATACGTTTGGTATTGTCTGAAAATTTCCCGCTGGCCACTGCCAGCACTTCATGTGACCCGTCCGGCTGAGGCTGATCCGCCTCGATCCTGACGTAATACGAATCGAACCCCTCGAATTCCCGATTGAACGCCTGCGCCCGTAACAACCGCTCCAATGAGTCGTCGGCGGCCCATACTCCTGACCCGCCGGCCAGCATGAGGATCTGAACCACGGCCACGAAGAGTTTTCGCATGGGGGACCCCTCCTAGGGAGTCGAGTTATAGCCCCAGCAGGCTCAACCGTCTACAGATGTACGCTCATGGATGCCTACCGATGCTACAGGATCGTGTCGTTGAAATGTGGCGTACGGAGGGGACCGGGATCTGGCCGGGGTTGCCCTGTCTCACGAAGCCGAACACGTCAATTCACGCAGGCGCAGGGCCCTCCCGCACAGTTCCAAGGGGGAACGCCGGATGGGACTCGTCACCCCCTTGGCACAGCAATCAGCTTACTTGCCCTTTGCCTTGCCCTTGTGGCTCGAGGCCTGTTCCGCATGCGCCAGGGATTCTTCCGCATGTTTGACGGCTTCCTTGGCATGCTCCAGCGCTTCCTTCGCATGCGGATCGTTGCTCGCCTTGACCGACTCTTCCAGATGCTTGATCGCTTCCTTCTCATGCTCCACGCCTTCCTTGGCGTGCTTGATCGTTTCCTTCACGTGCCCGCCGCCGTCGGCCAGGGCGTATCCCACCGGCGCAGTCGCCACCAGCGCGGACACCGCGAACGCGAGCATACCTGAACGCAATACCGTCATCATGATTCCTCCTGTGTGATAAGTGGATGTGGCACTCGATTGGGCGGCATTCTACCGCATTTGTCGTGTCGTGTTCAGTAAGGAAAGAGGAGGCCCCACCGACCGTGCGGGCAACGCAGAACCGGGGAAAAGATGGTGGGAGAGGGAAGCGTATGGGCGTACGCTTCCCTCATCGGAGCTCACTGCGTGGTCAGCGCAGTCCAACCGTCGAGCCCCGTCCACCGATCATCGAACGTCGGCGGGCGTCAGCCAGGGCAGTCGGCAGACGCCGCACCGGCCACGATCCGCCATGGCCTGCTGAGCGGGCGAATCCCAGCTCGCATACAACCATGATTCATACTGGCGAGTCCCCGTGCCGTTCATCGTGAGACCGGCGCACTTTTCCATCGCAAACACGGACGGCCTGACCCGATAGGACCCGGGGCCTTCCGGATAGGGCTCAGACTCCACGACGAATGTGGTCCCCACGGGAAACGATTCATAGTCAGGCGTGAGCAGGGCCTTGGGGCACACATAGAACCGGAGCCGTTTTCGCCCGCCGGGCGATTCCACCGCAGACGTCAAGCTCGGCCAGTCCCGATACCCGAACGGGATCAATAACGTCGCAGCGGGAGGCGCCGGGGACCAGCCCTCGCTGATATCGAGGGCGACCGCCAGCAATCGCACGACCGCCACGCTTAACCCCGCCTTCTGTTGAGCGCCCTGAGCCATCTCCGCACGACGCGGTGACGCTATCGCAGCACTACCCGGCATGGAGCACCTCCCTTCCTGACGCCTTCTACCTATCGCGTGAGTTCTCCGACCGCAGGCCCCTGACGCATGGCCGCGCCTTGCCGCACGACTCCCGGCTGAACCCGGGCCCGGATCGATGCGGCCCGCGCAGCGAACAATCCGGCTTCAACCGGCTGCCCGAGCGTATCGAGTACGTGCGCATACCGCTCCACCAACAACCCGACGGTGGGATGATGCACACCCAGTTGCGCCTGTTGAATGACGAGCGCGCGCTGATACCACAACTGCGCCTGAGTCCACAGTCCCTGCTCATCGGCGAGAAACGCCATATTGCCGACAATCGTGCCGGTCAAGGAGGCCTGGGGTCCGGACGTTCGTTCGGCAATGGCCAAGGCCTCATCGAAATATCGTTGAGCCGACGCGTAGAGGCCTTCGGCCTGGTAGAGGCAGGCGGCGTTATTCAAACTCATCGCCACCGCCGGATGTTCATCGCCGAATCGCAGCCGGCGCATCTTCAGCGCGCGTAAATAGAACGGTTCCGCCCAGGCATAGAGCCCGCGCCCCTTATACAGGACGGCAAGGTTGTTCAACACGGGGCCCAGGTCGGGGTGATCCGTGCCATGGGCCTCTTCCATGAGAATCAGGGCCAGGTGATACATCGATTCAGCCGCTGTCTCCCGTCCCTGCTTGCGGTACAGCTCGGCCAGGTTGTTCAGACTGATCGCCACATCGGGGTGCGCCGCGCCCAGCACCTTGCGCTCGATCGCCAGCACCCGTTCATAGAGAGGCTCCGCGCGAGCCCAATCGCCTTCGGCATGGGCGATTTCCGCCAGGTTATTTAAGGCCGCCGCGACATCTTCGTGTTCCGGACCCAGGTGTTGTTCCCAAATGGCCAGGGCACGGGTGTACAACGATTGCGCCTCCTGGAGACGGCCCTGGTCGTGATACAGGAGTCCGAGATTGTTGGCTGCCGCGGCAACGCGGGCGTCGTTGGGGCCAACCTGCTCAGCCTCGCGGAGCGCGCGTTGCAAGAGTTGCTCGGCCTCGGCATAGTGCGCCGCTTCCCTGGCCTTCACACCGTCGGCGAGCAACTGCTGCCAGGCATCAGGCCCGGCGGCCCAGCTCCCATCGACGCCGCACAAGGCCATACCGGCCACCAATGCCATGCCTAACCAGTGCGAAGTTTTCTTCGTGCAATCAGCCATGGTGCGCCGCTCCCTCCACCGACTCCGTCGATTCGCTGTGCTCCATCCCTCGTGTCGGGCCTCTCCACACTCACCCCCGGAAAGCCCCGAAGGGCCGGGGTGGAGGGGGAGGCCATCCCACTCACCCCGGGAGGCAGATCCTGAAGAAGGGTGCACAACCTCAGGATCCGAGGGACCTGTTACTCAAGCGGCCGATGGGCGGGGAGCGGCCAACCACCGCTCCCCCATGGGACTCCTGCGAGGAGGTAGGTCAAGACCCGCACACAGGCCCCATCTATCGACACCCTATCCGACCGCATCCTATTAGCCCGCATTATTCATGAGCGCTTCTACTGCAACCGCTGATCCGCTGCTGCGACGAGCCTTCGGCCGGCGGGCTCGCCCATCGGACCCTCCACGTACTGCACGAGTACGCCTCGGGCCCTCCCGACTCCGCGCGCCGGTCTCGCGACGCGCCTCAGCGATTTCATGACGAACCGTCATGAATAATGCGGGCTAGCGCGCCTTATGGCCCTGCGCGCAAAACTCGTCATACCGGTGCACGAAATCTTTCTGCGCGAGCGGGGCGTGGCAGGCCCGGCATTTCGTAAAATCTTCGGCCAGCGCCTTGCCGTCCGGCCCATAGGCCCCGAACACCCAGGCGCCGTTTTTCAAATTGTCCGGGACGTCCTGCCCCCACCCCTCGTTCTTCTCCATGACGAACACCTTCATCAGGTCGCCCTTCACCAGCTTTCCGTCCGCCCCCTTGGCCAAGGCCTCGCCTTCCGCTTTGGCCTTGTACAATTCCATGACCAGTTGTGTGCCCTGAGGAAACGCCGCGGTCGGACAGGCCCTGGCGCCGGCGGGGCTTACGAACAATTCCCGGACCTGCTTGGCATCCTCACGCTGTACCTCGCTCAAGAACTTCGGCCAGGTTTTGTAGTCGGCCGGCAGCACGATTTCGCCGTCCTTGGGAGCGGCCCCCGCCTCAGCAACCGTCGTCACGATCCCGCCGTTCCACGCCACCCCCATCGCCACAATGAGGCCTAGTATCTCTCTCACCATCATGTGCATCTCCTTCCTCTCAGTCTTGCCGTCGGCCCCGAGGGGCCGGGGTGAAGGGGGAGGCCATCCCACTCACCCCGGGAGGCAGATCCTGAAGAAGGGTGCACAACCCCAGGATCCGTTTCCGACAGATCTATCGTTTCATCGCCCTGCGCCCACTGAGCGGCACCGCCTTAAGGTGCGGCGTCGGTTCTTGGGGACGCGGATCCGTTCGATTGCCTTCCACCAGCGCCGTCACGGAGACACGAAAAATCCGGAGGCTGCCTCCACCGATCTTCGTGGCATTGAGCCGTCCTTCATCGATCCACCGGTAGATCGTCCACTTACTGACTTGGAGCAATTGCGCAGCCTCTTTCACACGCAACAGCGGCTGTTCCACCATCTCGCCTACCCCTTCAACACCTTGGCGGTGGATAGGAGCGGTCCGTTACCGCTCCTCCCCCGACTGCAGGAAGGGGCACGAGCCTCCCGCACAACCGGGTCCACCATTCAGGACCGATGCAACGCACCGCAGTTCCGTCGTGGGAACCGGCAGCGGAGGTCACAGGATACGCGCCTGCGCTGCCGGGTGGTCCGGGATCGGAGGGCAATCCCATCCTCGGACTGAGCATTTTTGAGTGAAATAGCTCGGGCCGAACGCCCGGAGAAGGCGGAGCACAGGACCGACAGGACTCCCGCCGGGCTCTTGGCCCGGACAACGGGATCGGATTCGTCTGTGCGATGAATCGGTGGCGACGCGCGCCCCGCCCGAACTATCCCCTCACGGGGATGGGCGGCGCACGGGCATGCAGGGACGAGGGGTCCCCGGACGTCAGGAGGAGCGGAGGGGCAATCAACGTGTGGGATTGAGCGACCCAGGCTGTCCCCACATCCCCCTGGGAAATCGGGCCGACATCCGATGTCGCCTGACAGGCCCAGGAGCAAAGGGTGGAATGGGATTCCGTGCCTGAATGCTGATGATGACTATCCGACGGGGTGGCATGGGCGAAGGAACAGCCCGGCGCCACGAGCGCCAGCACCATATACACCCAGACGAGTCCGAGTGCGAGGCCGGCAACTGAGGTTTGGGAGATCCGTCGGTTCATGGTCTGATAGTTCTCACCTGGCGTATCAAATACGCCGTTCCACACAAGTTGTCTACCGACGGATGCTCACGCGTGCTACAAAATGTGAGTCGCGCTCCATTTTTAGGGCTGCTTCACGGCCGACGCGACGAGGGACCCAGGGCGGCGCGCACGGGCAATGGCATGTGAGCGGCGTTTTTTGGCCCAGAGGTACACACCCGTCACGGAAAGCATCACGACGACGACTCCCAGGAAACAGACGAAGATCCGATAGGGCAAGCCGAACACATTGGCCATGTGCAGAGCATAGAGCCAGTTGCTGACGGTATTGCCGGCATATTGGCCCGCGGGCAGCAACGCCGATTTCAATGCCCCGCTGTCCGCGTCGAAAAACACCTGGGTTGTATAGCGGCGCGGGCGATCGTCGATTTCGCGGTCGGTCTCTACCTGATACTGATAGAGGCCGAATTCGCGATACAGTCGCAGGGAAACCGGTCGCTTGACCGTGATGCCTTGCTGCGCGACCTGCACCGCCATCAACCGCTCCCCGACCGTTTGCGCGTCCAACCAACTCAACTCCGGCCGCTCCATCGGAACCGGCCGTGATTGAAACTCTGTCCAATACGGGCGGTAGTCGAAGAGCGCCCGCGTGGTCCAGGTATAGACCGTATCCCAGAGATTCATGTAGACGCTCGACCAGGCGAAGATCAGCAGCGCCGCCCACAGCCATAAACCGCTCGCTCGATGCAGGTCGAAATTGAGCCGATAGGAGCTGGCGGGCCACTTGATCATCCATGCCGGCTTCCAGCACTCCCACCAACTCGCCTGAAGCACTCGCTCTGGCCCATTTGCCTGGCCGGTGCGGGAACGGCCGGCAGGAAGGGTCAGATAGAAACCCACGAAACAATCGAGCGTCCAGATCACGGCACCGATCCCCAGAATCCAGACGCCGGGCATGTCCAACGCCAAGGAGTAGTGCAGCGCATAGACAAATGACATGAGGCCGGTCCACCCGTTCCGGAGTGAGCCCCATTGAACCCGGTCCAGCACCGCCCCACTCGCCGGGTCCAGCACGACATAATCGTACCCCAGGTGGAATGGCATCCCGGTGGACGGATCGATCCGCGGCTCGACCCAGACGGATGTGGCGCCATCGAAGCCTTGCAACGACACCTGAGTGACTCGCAGTCGTGGCTCGGCCTGCTCCAGCTTCTCCGCCAACAGGCCGGCGCCCATCCACATGGCCGGATCGCGGTCGGGGTACCAATGCGGGTGCACCAGCCGCTCAAGCTCGGGATAAAACGCCAGCAGGCTTCCCGTCAGGCCGACCACGATCAAGAATCCCGCCATCGTCAGCCCGGCCCAGCGATGCAGGCGAACCCAGAATGATCTGGTGAACATACCGGCTTCCTTCTGCAACAGCCTGAATCAGAATTCCATTCGAATCGTGCCGAACGCCATGAGCGGCTGCGCGGCAAACAGGCCAAACCGTGGCGATCGCTGGTTGTAAAAAATGTCGGTCCCATCGAAGTACTTGGTGTTCGTCAGATTGCGCAGGTTGAGTTGGGCGGTCAGGCGCCGGCCGCCGGCCATCATGCTGTAACTCGTCATCGCATCCAGCCGATAATAGGCGGGGAGGTTGAAGGTATTTTCACGATCCCCGGACACCGCGCTGGCAGCTGAGACGCCTCCGCCGACTCGCCAGCCCAGCCCGTCCTCGCCCCCGAAGTGATACACAAGGAAGACCCGTCCGCTATGGGAGGGCACATTATCCAAACGATTGCCCTGCAGGCCGCTGTCGTCACGCGTCACCTTGGTGTCGAGATACGCGTAGGTCACGATCAGATTCAGTTGCGGCGTGACCGTGCCCAGGAGATCGACTTCCACGCCTTGACTGCGCGACTCGCCCACCGCCCTGGTGTCCGTGGGGTCCGGCGTGGTGAGATCCGGTGTCAGAATGTTCTTTTTGGTCAGATGAAACAGCGCCACTGTGGCTGAGAGCCCTTGCAACAACTCGGCCTTCGTACCCACCTCGAATTGCTCGCCGCGCTCAGGGGGCTGCGCGTCCCCAGTAGACGAACGGCCATTGTTCGCGCCGAAGGATTTGGAATAGCTCCCATAGGTGCTGAGCCGCGGTGTCCATTGGTATAAAACCCCGGCGCGTGGACTGAACTGCCCGTCGGTTCTCACGGATCGTCCGTGGCGGTCAGCGATGGCCTCCTCGCGAGAGACGTCGCTATTCCCCTGCCCGACCTCCGCATGGTCGTATCGCCCCCCGAGCAGGACATGCAGTCGCTCAAAGATGGTGATCTGATCTTGAACATAGACGCCCGCCTGCTTCACGAGAGACGAGGCAAAACCTCGAAATCCAACCCCATTCAAGGCCTCGTCATAGGCCGAGGCCGGAATGCTGCCATACACAGGGTTGAAGATATTGATGGGGAAATTCGAAAGGCCCTCCGCATAACTATAGTCGAAGGTATCATGCAGGTAGTCGACCCCGGCCAAGACCTGATGCTTTGCGCCCAGCGCATCAAACTTCCCCTTGAGATCGAGGTTGGTCGCATAGGTCGTGCTCATGAGTTTCTGAAACTGGGTGGTGCGATCGAGCACTCCGGTGGCGTCGTCCAACGCCGTGGCGAAGACGTTCAACTTTTTCATGCTACCTTTACTAAGCAGGAAGCGGCTGGTAATCGACCAATTCTGGTTGAACCGGTGGGTCAGGTCGTAGCCTAGATTGAAATTTCCGGTCCAGTCGCGGGGATCGTTGGCCTCCTGGAACGACCGGTGAAGTGCGATCGGCGCCGGGCGATTGCCGAGAGCCGGAAAGATCGTATCGCTCTGCGCATCGTTCCTCAGATACTGCAGGTCGATGACCAAATCGGTCCGATCGGTCGGCCTGAAGGCCAGGACCGGAGCGAGAAACACCCGCCGCCCGCCCTGAAAATCTCGAAACGAGCCGTAGTCTTGATAGGCGCCGGACAACCGATAGCCCACCGTCCCTGACTGATTTAATGGCCCCGTTGCATCCCAGACCGTTCGATAATGGTTATACGATCCGAATTCCTGTTCCAGCTTGTAGTACGGTGTTGCGAGGGGACGCTTGGTCACCAGATTGATCAGACCACCCGGCTCTGCCCGACCAAACAGTACAGAAGCAGGGCCCTTCAACACTTCAATCCGTTCCAGATTGGCCGTCTCATGCATACCAGGTTGGGAGCCGAGGCCGCCTGCAAGGGTCAACCCGTTGCGAAATACGTTCAAGCTGTTGAACCCCCGAATCTTGTACACATACCCTTCGATGTCGTTGTTATTTGAACGGATTCCGCTCACGTTCTGCAACGCATCCTGCAATCGATTCACCCGTTGATCCTGCATGACTTGCTTCGGCACCACTTGCACGGCCATCGGCGTTTCCATGAGCGGCGTGTCCGTCTTCGTCGCAGTAAACGCCGACTCTACGGTGTACGACTCGCGTTGCGCAGTGACGAAGACCGGCTTGGCCTCGACCACCGGGATGTCTCCCGACTCCGGAAGCATATCGGCTCGAGAGCCCTCCGCCGGCGACACAGGCAGAGGCAGCGCAACGGACGGGGACGGCGTACTGGCTGGAACCGGTTCGTCTACCTTGGGTACGTCGGCAGGTGGACTCTGCTCGGCCACGCGCTCCTGATCCTGAGAGGATGGCGCCGGTTGGACCTGTGGTCCCATGCAGGCAGGCAGCAGGGCAATAACAAGAACGGCCGTGATCGTCACCGAATGAATTCGACTGACAGGGGCGAACCGGCGGGACGTAGACGTGGTCGAACACAACATCGTGATGCTCCTCGTTGATGCGAACGGGTCGCAGCCCGCACGAAAACAGACTTCGGCATGGCGGTACACGACCTTATGTGGGCGTACTGGGACGTTACGCGAGCATCAACGTGGGAGGAGCACGCAGACCATGGGAGGAGGAAGAGAAGCAGCCCGGCGGCGGCCGGTCTTCAACATGAAAGTGCGGGAACCAAACAACGACCGGTGGAGGAGCTAGGGATTCAATACATGGAGGACCGACTGCGGCAGACTCTTGGGGCGAATCAATCCCGGAAGAGGGATGCTGAGGAAAACCATCCGTATGCTCCCCTTCAACCGCATAGTGCTCGGCAAGATCGACCGGACTCCAGAGCGGCGGCAACCCGACCCACCACCAGACCGGCACGAAGAGAAGCAGGACGACGTAGATTTTCCAAGAACGACCAGGCCGAGACATGCGACAGACTCCTGCGCGAGCTTATAGCAGACGCTCCGCGGCCTGCCTACGGATGGGTGCTCACTGATGCTACAGATCGTGTAGAAATCTGCCAGCGCAGTCTCTATGCCGTGCGCTCCCCCAGCGCCTGCACAATGTCGAGCCGGGCGGCACGGGCCGCCGGGACCAGCCCGCCGATGAGGCCCATGAATACGGCGAACAGCACTCCTTCGCCTACCATGCCGGGGGTGAGGTGAAACCCGAACGCCAATTCAGCCCCGGTATCCCAGTTCACCGTCGAAATCGTCACGCGATTCAACAGGGCCGCACCGGCCACGCCCAATAGACCGCCGGCAAGGCCCAACAGGATTGATTCGAGCATAAACGCCTGCAGAATGTGGCCGCGCGTAAATCCCAGCGTGCGAAGCGTGCCGATCTCGGTCGTGCGATGGGCGACGGAGGCGGACATGGTCATCGTCGCCCCGAGGATCGCGCCGACACTGAACACCACGGTGAGGAACAAGCCCGTCACGCGAATCAGTCGGGCCAGCCCTTCGGCCTTTCCTTCGTAATATTCCGGCTCGCGCTTCACCGAGACTTTGAATCGGGGGTCGCGCTCCAGCCTCGCTTTGAACGCCGGCAGCACCTCCGTGTCGGCGAGGCGCAGGGTCATGGACGAGAACGCCGTGCGATGGAACGTGGTCATCATCTGATCGACGTCTCCCCACACCTCCGAGTCGAATCCGCTGCCCTCTGCCTCGAAAATTCCCACCACGGTCCACTCCCGCCGCCCGAACCGCAGCGTTTCAGCCAGCCGGGCTTCGGGAAACTGCCTGGCCACCTGGCTGCCGACAATCACCTCCGTGGTGCCAGGCTGCCACGCCCGGCCTCGTACGATGCGCACGCGGGGACGCACGGCAAACGCGACGGGCGAAGAGCCGCGTACGGAAAGACTGGCCAGGCTCCCTCGGTCCTGCTTGCGCAAGGTGAGCTGCAAGGCAATTTCACGCACCGCCGCGACCTGATGGTCCTCCAAGGTGACCACGTCCGGCTGCGCGGCCAGCACCCCGGTCTGATCCCGCGACAGACTGCTTTCGATCTCCGACAGCGCGCCTTTACTGAGCAGGATGGCATTAGCCGGATCGCCGGTCCTCCCCATCGTTCGCTCCAGGCCATGCGCCAGCATGAGAATCGCCACAAACACGAAGACCACGAGGCCCAGCCCCGACAGCGTCAGCAGCGTCGTAACGCGCCGCGCCCACAGGTTCCGCAGACTGTATACGCTCCACAACAACGAGTGACCTCGTGACGCTATCCCCGGTGACGCAAGCCTTCCAAGGTGGTCATCCGGCTGAGGCGTACCGCCGGCCAGAGAGCCGCCAGCGCGCCGACCAGGACCATCGCACCCAGGCACAACCAGATTGTCTCGGCGGTAATCTCGTACGTCCCCACCGTTTTCCCGCCCGCCACCATGACCGCATAGAGCCGCGCCGCCGGGTACAACAACCCTAGTCCGGCCACTGCCCCGCCCAACGCCACCAGCAGCGATTCGCCGAGGACCAGCGTCACCAAGTGACGCGGCTGGAATCCCAACGTCTTCATGACGCCGTACTCCCTGGTTCGCTCGCGCACCGCCATGGCCAGCGCATTCACCAATACCAAGGCCGCGATGCCGTTCATCACGCCGGAGAGCCAATCCAATGCCTCGAGCAATGCGCCGGAGCGTGCGACCCAACCGGCGATGTAGGCCTGTTCCCGTTCCGTTCTGGTTTCGGCGAATGAGTTGGCGAATGTGGCATCGATGGCCTCGACCACATTGCGTGGATTCATGCCCGGGGCCGTCGTGGCGACATACCAACCCACCTGATCGACCCGGTCCGGCGCCGTGCTCTTCAACCGCTCGTTGGCAAACTGCCAATGCACATACAGTTCGCCTTCACCCATGATGGCGGGGTTGCTGCTGTGGAAAATGCCGCGGACGACCAACTCCCAATTCCCGGGATGGGTGGTTCCCTTGAGCGGGATCACATCCCCGACCTTCCAGCCGAATCGGGCGGCAAGTTTCCACCCGATGATGCAGCCGCCCCGGTCCTTGAGAAACGCCAGGCGGTCCCCCTCGTTCAGGAGGATTTCCGGATAGGTTTCAAAGAAGGTGCCCATGTGTTCGGCGAACGCGCCGAACGACTCCTTGGCATCGCGGTACTCCACGCCGAACACGTTGCCGTAATGCACCAGCTGCACGCCGGGAATCAGCGCGATTCTTTCTCTGTAGGCAAGCGGCAACTGCAAGGAGTCCGACATGGCGTGGACGGTGATCAACCGATTGTTGGCGGCCGCCTTCGCGCCGCTATGCCATTCATCCAACGTCAGGCGCAACAGGCCGAAGGCCAGCACGACCATCGCCAGCCCCCCGATGGTGAGCGCCAGTCGGACCGGCCGCCTGACTGTATTTCTGAGCATCAACCGCACCAGCATCACGGCGGCATCTCCAGGAGGCCCTTTTCCAGATGCCGGATCATCTGCGCGCGTTCCGCCGCGCGAGGATCGTGCGTGACCATCACGATGGTCTTGCCCAATTCCCGGTTCAATCGAGCCAACAGGGTCAGAATATCGTCGGCGGATTCGCGATCCAGATTGCCGGTCGGTTCGTCCGCCAGAATCATGGTCGGGTCGCTGACGATGGCGCGCGCGACGCCGACCCGCTGTTCCTGTCCGCCGGATAGCTGCCGTGGATAGTGATCCATCCGGTCGGCCAATCCGACCAGGCGTAGCGCCGTCTTCACATGCTCGGCACGCTCGCGTCTCGACAGATGCGTCAACGCCAGCGGCAATTCCACATTCTCCGCCGCCGTCAGCACGGGAATGAGGTTGTAGGTCTGGAAGACATAGCCGATGTGGCGTGCCCGCCATCGCGCCATCGCGCCCTCCGACATGTGATCCAGCCTGGTCCCGGCCACCACCACCGATCCGCTCGTCGGCCGATCGATGCCGGCCATCACATTCAGGAGCGTGCTTTTGCCGGACCCTGACGGCCCCATGATCGCGAGAAAGGTCCCAGCGGGGATCACGAAAGACAAATCTCGAATAACCGACACTTCCGTGTCGCCTCGGATGTAGGTCTTGGTGACGTTGTGGAGACTGACAACCGGATCAACCATGGCTGCGTCGCTCATGGCACACGGCGAAGCACCGAGACCGTGCTGCCTGAGCGCAGGCTCTCAGTCGGAGCCACGATCACTTCATCGGTCTGCGACAGGGGCCCGTGCACCGGGACGATCCCGGCCACGGGCGTCCCCGCTTGCACCACCGCTTCCGCCACGATCCCCGCACGCACGACCAGCACCACCGTCCGCCCGTCGCGGGAGACGACTGCGGTGGAGGGCACCCCCCAGTCGTCTCCCTGCTCTGTAGACGCTCCGGGCATCGGACCGAAGGTCACCTTCGCGCTTAACTCCGGCCGCACCCGATCATCCAGGTCACGAAACCGGATGCGCGTCAGCACAGTTCCCTTGGCGCGATCCGCGATCGGCATGACCTGCTGCACCTCGCCCTGGTACCGGTGGCCCGGCACCGAGTCGAGCTGAATCTCCACCGGTTGCCCAGGGCGCACCCGATGAATCATCGCCTCCGACACCTCGGCGTCCACCGTCACCGACAGGGGATCGACCATGTTCACCACCGACCCGCCTGACCGAACAGTGGCGGTGAACGGCGAGACGACCTCGCCGATCTCCGCCAACTTCTTCACGATGACGCCATCGAACGGCGCGCGAATACTCGTATTCTCCAGCTGCACCGTGGCATTTTGCCGTTCCGCTTCTGCCGCAGTGACCGCCGCCTCGGCAGATTTGACCGCCGCAGCGGCGCGGCGAAGTCTCGCAGAGGCCATGTCGTATTCGGACTTGGTGACAAAGGATTGTTCCAGGAGGGTCTTCACGCGCTCGAAGCTCAATGTCGCTTCTTCGAGCTCCGGCTTCGCGGCACCCAGTTGCGCCCGCGCCACACCCAACCGGGCCAAGGCCTGCCGGTACAACGCATCCATATCATCATGCTCGATGCGCGCGATCAGTTGCCCCTCCTTCACCCGATCGCCGACGTTGACGCCGAAGTAAATCAGCCGCCCCGTCCCCTTTGAGGCGATCGACGCTTGACGCTGCGCGACCACATACCCTGTGGCCGCCAGGCCTGCCCCGCTTCCGGACGGCATGCGCACCACCGGGACCACTTCGACTCGTTGGTCCGGTCGAAGCCAGGCCGTACTCCACGCCAAGCCTGCGGCAGCCAGCAGGACAGCCAGCGTCAGCCAAAGCCACCGGCGCCGACCGGAAGACGGAGTCCCACCGGGGGCCGGACGATGAATCGCCAACCCGTCTAAATCGGCATCATGAATGCCGGATTTGCGAGGCTCAGGGCGATCAGATGATTGATGAGCAGACACGGGAACCTCCTTCATGGAACGGCAACGAACCTGCCGTTCTCTCACAAATGCCACGCACACGAGGCGCCGCCGCAACGCGATCTACGACGCCGATGCGATCGACCGCCGCTCCCGGGATCGGCGTTTTCGCCGCCACATGAGGAACCCGGTCGCGTAGATGACCGGGCAGGCCAGACCGCTCGCGCACACCAGCAGGCGGCCGGGCATCCCGAATGCCTGGCCTGAATGCAGCGGCCATTGCCAATCGAGAAAGGTTTCCCCGGCGCTCCGCCTCGTATCGGGCGCACGCACATCAACGATCGCGCCGCTGTACTGATCGACGCTCACGATCCGTTCCGACCAAAACGCGCTCAGCCCAGGCACGCCCTGCCGGCCCACTTGATAGACACCGCTCGCATCCTCCGGCATGGCGATGGAGCTCAGCCGGCCCTCGGGATACCGGGCTGCCGCCAATTCCACCGCCCGTTGCGGACTGATCGGATGCGCACCATCTCCATCAGTCGACGGAGACGATTGCGCAGGGCCGCGGGTGGCCGGGGACAGGAGCTGCGTGACCCAGATGATCGGCTCGGCCCAATTCATGTAGGCACCGGACAGGAGCACGGCTCCGATCCCCAGACAGAGATACAACGACAGGGTCTTGTGCAGATCGAACAACAGCCGGAACGAGGCGAACGGTCGTCTGATGACAAACGCGTGTCGCCATTGGCCGTTCACCGGCCACCAGACGATCACGCCGGTGAGCAACGAGAGCATCAGCAACCAGGCCGCGATCGCAGCCAAGGTCACACCCGTCATCCCGGCGAACAATTGGTAATGCAGTGCGAAGATCGCATCCATCAAATAGTGAGGCACCCACTCGTCGGGCCCATAACTGCGCACCCCCGTGACCCGGGCCCGGTAGGGATCGACAAAAGTCCGTTGCCAGGCTTTCGACGGCTGCTCCATGTAGACGGCCATGACCCGCTCGCGTGTCGTCGCGCCATAGACCTGCGTGATGCGACTTCCCGGTGGCGCCGCCTGTTCCGCCGCCCTCAGAATCTCACCTATCGGCCGATACCCATTCTGCCCGTCTGCCGGCGCGTCCACCGTCAGCAATGCAGGATTCAGCCACTCGTCGATTTCCTGAAAGAACACCAGGATACTGCCGGTCACTCCGAAGACCACCAGCAACGCCCCCGCGGTCAGGCCCAAATAGAGATGCGCCCGCACCCACCACGTTCGCCACATTCGCATGCGCCGGTCCCGCGCTCCGGCTTGCGCAACCTCGCGAGATGTCGCTGCAATCGACGAGGATGTGACGGCTCTACCAGACATGCGACATACACTCCTGCGCCCTGCGGACGTAGCATCGCGTCAGTGCTAACAAGGTCCGCACGGAAGTCCCCCTTCGAGCGGCAGACCGACGCCGGGTGAAGACGTTCTCCATGACGCGGTTCCATTCACCTCGAACTCGCATCGGGAGTGTGGCTATTCAGTACGAATGAAACCGGTGATCAGGAGAGCAGAACGGGAGGACCACGGCCGTGGGCCGCAATTTGAAACAGGGTGCGATAGGACAGGAGCAGCAGCACCAGCGGCACAAATTCAGAGACCACGAGCGGGAGGCGTGGAATGTCCGGAAGGATGAACGCCGTTTCGTCCTGCGTCACCGTGCAGGCCCAGGTCGTCAGGGGACTTGCCTCGGCTTGACCGTGGTGACAGGGATCACGGTCTCCCCCGGCATGGAGATGGAAACTCCGTGAGGTCGGCTGTTCGAAATCAAGGAAACACGTATGGCAGACAAACCCCGCGACCACACGTATCACGATCAATAGGCAGGCGACGATTACCGCCGTCTGAGGCGCCAGGTTGGATCGCCGATGTTGTGAGAGAGACCCCTGCTGTATCGTCATCGCGGCTTCCACGCGGTTGAAAGGCCTCTTACCATACGCAAACACCCATTCCCTTGTCCAGCAACAGGTGCTCACGAATGCAACACAAGGCAATGGCAGCACAGGCTGAACCGGGGTCTCCCGTGCCCGCCGACTCGGCGGGCACGGGAGACGTTCGGGCCAGCACGGATGGTGTAGCGGCTAAAACTCCATCTTCAGGGATCCCAGGAAGAAACGCGGCGTTCCGATGTCGATCCGACCCCGGCCGAAGCCTGCGCTGCTCGGGAAGTACTCCTGGCCAAGCAGATTGTCCACATTCAATTGCGCGGTGAGTCGCGTGGCCCCGACGTGCATCGTATAACTCGCCATCAGGTTGACGAGGACATACCCCGGCATCTGGTAGTCGTTTTCCCGATTCCCTTCCCGCTCCCCTCTCGCCACCAGCCCGGCCCCGACCTTCCACCCTGTCAGACTCGGTTCCTGGAACCGGTAGGTCGTCCACAGGCTGCCCGCATGTTTCGGGACATTGGGAAAGCGATTGCCGACCGTGCCGTCGTTCATCTGGGTGATTTCGGAATTGGTGTACGTATAGGTGGCGATCACATCCAATCCCGGGAGCACTTCTCCGGCGACGTCCAGTTCGACGCCCTTATTGCGCGCTTCACCCGTTTGCACGGAGAATCCCAAGGCGGCCAGGACGGGATCGGGATGGCCCGTGGCCACATTTTGCTTCGTCAGGTCGAAATACGACAGGGTAGCCGTCCAGCGTCCATCCATAAACTCCGTCTTGACCCCGGCTTCCCACTGCTGAGACGTTTCCGCTTTCAGCGGCGCCCCGGTCACACCCAGCGCTCCGATATTCGGCACCCCGAAGCCTTCGACATAGTTACCGTACAAGGCGAATTCCTTGATCGGCTGCCAGAGCAGGCCAACACGAGGCGTGACGGCGGACTGCCGGCTACTCGATACGGTCCGCGTGCCGCCGAACGTATTGTCGGTTGTAATCTCCGCGCTGTCGTACCGCAGGCCCGCCAACAGATGCAGGTGAAACGGCAGTTCCACCTGATCTTGCAGATAGAGGCCGAACCATTTCTCGCGGAGATCGAATACAAAATTATCCGCCGGATCGGGGATCGGATTCCCGCCATGAACCGGATTGAAGATGTTGATGGAGGGAAACGCGAAGTTATCGACGATGGTGGCGGTATTCTTGAACTGGTAGTAATCCCCTCCCACCAAGAGCCGGTGTTTGAGCCCCAACGTATCAAAACGCCCGGTCAGGTCGAGACTTGTCGTGTAGGTCTTGTGCTTGTTGCCCTGGAAGCCGGCAAAAAAGC
>Ga0268299_1002104_pt1 | contig 26522 bp, 24 predicted proteins | sample NOBtaG_FD_193484 | JGI IMG/M metagenome (GOLD analysis project Ga0268299, IMG submission 193484) | Activated sludge microbial communities from bioreactor in Nijmegen, Gelderland, Netherland - NOB reactor | ecosystem: Engineered > Bioreactor > Aerobic > Activated sludge | place: Netherlands...
GCCCCTGGCATACCACATCACCGCCCGGTCCTGATTACCGCGCGAGACGATCCAGGCCCCGCGCAGGTATTTGCCGGCAAACTCCAGATTGGTTTCGGCATCCAGAAGCCCCTCGGGGCTGCCGCGATAGCCCATGGTCTGGGCGGTCTGCGGCAGGATCTGCATCAGCCCGTAATAGGGGCCGTTGCGGGCGGCGGGGTTGTAGTTGCTTTCGCGCTTGACCACGCGGTGCAGCAGGCTTTCGGGAATGTCGTGGATGCGCGCCCATTTGGCGATCAGCCGCTGCATCTCGGGCGTGTTGCCGGGCTCAACGGGCGCGCGATCGGGCGCGTCGCGGCGGCCGCCGCAGGCGGCAAGGGCCGAGAGGGCCAGAAGGGCAAGCAGGTCACGGCGGTTCATGGGCACCTCGGGGTTGCGCGCGCCTTGCGGTTCTAGCGGGGCAGGGGCCGGCACGGAAGGCCCCGGCTGCAGGCTTCGGCGGAATGCGACCGAAGTCTGGGTGGTCATGCCCGCCGCGCGTGCTAACCTGTAGCTCCGCCAGCGCCCGCCAGCCCTACGAGGTGCCAGATGACCGCCCCCGCTTCTGCGGACCAGCCCGCCGCAACCGCGCCGCCGCGCGCCCTGAACCGGGCGCTGATCGTGGATGATCATCCGCTGTTCTGCGACGCGCTGGCCATGACGCTGAAGGTGGTGGCCGGGCTGATGCAGGTGGAAACCGCCGGCCGTCTGGATGAGGCGCTGGCGCGGCTGGACCGCGCGCCGGTGCCCGATCTGGTGGTGCTGGATCTGAACCTGCCCGACGTCGACGGGCTTGACGGGCTGGTGCGGCTGCGCCTGTCGGTGCCGGATGTGCCGGTGCTGGTGGTGTCGTCCTTGGCCGATGGCCGGGTGGTGGCGGCGGCCCTGCGGGCGGGGGCGGCGGGCTTTGTGCCCAAGCATTCGCACCGCGACACCTACCGCGCCGCGGTTGAGGCGATCCGCGCCGGGCGCAGCTTCGTGCCAGAGGGCGTGGCGGTGGACACCGGCGGCGGCGCGGGCGAAGAGGCGGTGGCGCGGCTGGGCCTTCTGACGCGCCAGCAGGCCCGCATCCTGCAGCTGATCTGCGAGGGCAAGCTGAACAAGCAGATCGCCTGGGATCTGAACATCGCCGAAACCACGGTGAAGGCCCATGTGACGGCGATCATGCGCAAGCTGGGCGTTCTCAGCCGCACGCAGGCGGTGCTGATCGCCAAAGAGGCGCGCTTTGAGTCCCTGACACCGGAAAGCGGTTGAACGGTCAGGGGCCTGCGGGCAGGTTCGGCTTGGGAGGGCCGGGGGAAGATATGCGCGATACGCGGGGAATGGCAGGGTGGCCGGGCGGCGGGCTTCTGGCCCGGGCTTCGGTGCCTGCGGGCCATCCCGATGCGGCCGGCGCGCTGATCGCGGCGCTGGGGCCGGAGCCTCTGGCCGCGCTTTTCGTCTTTGCCGCGCCCGAGGCCGATCTGGCGGCGCTGGCCCGGGGGCTGACGCTGCGTCTGGGTGCGGTGCCGGTGGTGGGCTGCACCACGGCGGGTGAGATTTCGGCCGAAGGCTATGCCGAGGGTGAAATTGTCGCCGTTGGTCTGCCGGCAGCGCTTTTCGCCGCGACCAGCCTTCTGATCCCCGATCTGGGCCGGGTGGAGCCCGATGCGCTGATCGGCCGGCTGATCCGCGCCCGCGCCGGCCTTGCCCAGCAGGCGCCGGACTGGGAGGGAGAGTTCGCCTTTCTGGTCGTCGACGGCCTGTCGGTGCGCGAGGATGAACTGGCGCCGGCACTGGCGCGCGGCCTTGGGCCGGTGCCGCTGTTCGGCGGCTCGGCCGGCGACGGCACGCGGTTCGGCCAGACCTTCGTGCTGCATGACGGCGCGGTGCTGCAGAACGCCGCCGTCGTGACGCTGGTGCGCACGGCGGCGCGGGTAAAGGTGTTCAGCCTTGACCATCTGCGCCCGACCGGGCTGCGCATGGTGGTCACCGGCGCCGATCCGCAGAACCGCGTCGTCCACCAGATCAACGCCGAACCGGCGGCGCGCGAATATGCCCGCCTTCTGGGCAAGGACCCGGGTCAGCTGACCACCTTCACCTTTGCCGCCCATCCGGTGGTGGTGCGGATCGGCGGCACCCATCATGTCCGCGCGATCCAGCAGATGCGGCCGAACGGCGATCTGGTGTTCTTCTCGGCGATTGATGAGGGCGTGGTGCTGACGCTGGCCGAGCCTGCGGATATGGCCGCCCATCTGGCGCAGGCGCTGGACGGGCTGGCGGCGGGCGGGCAGGCGCCGGCCATTCTGGCCTGCGACTGCATCCTGCGGCGGCTGGAGGCGCAGGAGAAACAGAAATACGGCGCGATCTCCGCCCTTCTGCGCGCCCATGGGGTGGTGGGCTTTTCCACCTATGGCGAGCAGATGGGCGCGATGCACGTCAACCAGACCATGACGGGCGTGGCGCTTTATCCGCCCGCAGGCGGCCTGCCATGATCGAGGGCCTGATCAACCCCGCCGACAGCGCCGAGCGGCAGAACGAAAAGCTTCTGACCATCGCCCGCGTCCTGATGCGCCGGGTCGAACAGATCACCGATGACGGCGGCGCGGCCTATGCCCAGTTCCAGCGCGCCGCGATGCTGGAAGATCAGGTGCGCGAACGCACCCGCGAACTGTCGCGCGCGCTGGACCTTCTGAACGGCACCAATGCAGCACTTGAGGAAGCCAACCGCCAGACCGAACGCGCCCGCCAGAACCTGGCCGACGCGATCGAGACGGTGCAGGAGGGCTTTGCGCTGTTCGATGCCTCGGACGTGCTGGTGATGTGCAACGCGCGCTTCGGGCTGCACATGGCCGATATCCGCCCGCAACTGGTGCCGGGGCTGACCTTTCCCGATTATGTCGATCTGGCCGCCCATTCGCGCCATCTGGCCCTGCCCGAAGGCGAGACCGCCGAAAGCTGGGCCGCCGCCCGCAAGCGCCGCCACCGCGAACCGCATGTCAGCTTCAACCTGCGGATGGATTTCGACCATTGGGTGCAGATATCCGAACACCGCACGGCCGATGGCGGAACAGTCATTCTGCAAACCGACGTGACCGACCTGATCCGGCTGGAACGGCAGGAGATGGGCCGCATTCTGGATGATCAGGAGCGGCTTCTGCGCGCCACTCTGGACCATATCGACCAGGGCGTCGCGATCTTTGACCGCGAGGCGCGGCTGGTGGGCTGGAATGCGCGGCTGGGGGCGCTTTTGGCGATACCGCCGGCATGGCTGCGGGTGGGCACCGATTTCGGCCAGATCCTCTTGCGGCTTTCGGGCGGCTTCGGCATGGGCCAGCGGATGACCGATGCCCGGCTGATGGACTGGGTTGAGGGCCGTCACGGCCGCCCGCCGCTGACCTTCGATCTGTCGCGAGAGGCGCCGGCGACGGTGCTGGCGGTCTTTGCGCAGGAAATGCCTGACCGCGGCTTCGTGATGAGCTTCACCGACATCACGGCCGAACGCAGCGCGCGCGAAGAGCTGTCGCGCGCCAAGGACACGCTGGAGGTGCGGGTGGCCGAGCGCACGCTGGACCTTGCCGACGCGCTGGCGCGGGCGGAACGGGCGAACGCCAGCCGCTCACGTTTCGTCGCGGCGGCAAGCCATGACCTGTTGCAGCCCCTGTCGGCGGCCAAACTGTTCCTGTCGGCCATCCCCGAAGACAGCGTGCCCGAGCCGGTGGCCGAAACCCTGGGCAAGGCGCAGAACGCGCTTCTGTCGGTGGAAACCATCCTGTCGCAGCTTCTGGACATCTCGAAGCTGGAAAGCGGCAAGGCGGCGGTTTCGGTGCGGCCGGTGCGGCTGGGGCGGCTTCTGGACCAGCTGGCCGAGGAATTCGCCCCGGTCGCCCGGGCGCGGGGGCTGCGGCTGGTGGTGCGGCCTTCGGATGCGGTGGTGGTGTCGGATGCGGGCTATCTGCGGCGGATTTTGCAGAACCTGATCGGCAACGCCATCCGCTACACCGACAGCGGCGGCGTGCTGGTGGCGGCCCGGCCGCGCGGCGGCGCGGTGCGGGTGGAGGTCTGGGACAGCGGCCCCGGCATTCCCGAAAGCGAGCAGGAGGCGATCTTTCGCGAGTTTCACCGCATCGACGCCCGCGCCAGCGCGTCCGAGGGGATGGGGCTGGGGCTGGCCATCGTCGAACGGGCGGCGGCGCTGTTGGGCCATCCGCTGGCGCTGTGGTCGCGGATGGGGCGGGGGACGGTCTTCATGCTGCAACTGCCCCCCGCCGATGCCGCCCCGCCCGAGGCGGTGGCCCCCCTGCCGGCCGAACCGGCGGCCGGGGCGATTGCCGGGCGGATCGTGCTTCTGGTGGAAAACGACGCCGAATTGCGCCGCGCGCTGGTTCTGGTGATGGAACGCTGGGGCGCCGAGGTGATCGAGGCGGCGGGGGCGGAAGAAGCGCGGGCGCTGATCGCCGATCTGGGTATCCTGCCCGACGCGCTGGTGATCGACCATCAGCTTGAGGGCGCGGCGACCGGGCTTGACCTGATCGCGGCCTTGCGCGCGGCCCATGGCGCGCTGCCGGTGCGGCTGGTGACCGCCAGCCGCGACCCCGCCCTGCGCCGCGCCGCCGCCGAAGCCGGCGTGACGGTGCTGGAAAAACCCGTCTCTCCCGAGACCCTGCGGGGATTTCTGGCGGGGCTTTAGGGGGGTGGCTGACCACCTCCGCGTCCATGGCGAAGGCCATCGCCTTCGCCACCGTGGAACATCGGCAAGCCTCACCGGACGGGCCTCAAAGGCCCGGCCAGCGCCCGCCCCGCCATTGGCGGGCGCTTCTCGCCCGCCGGGTCGGGCGCCGGCCTCTGACATTGAATGCCGCATCGTTTCTGGTTGAACCGGCCCGCGCGGGCGGGGCGAGGCAGTGCCTCGCCATTTCCCGCCCGGACACCGCAAGGTGCGTGTTCACACGCACCATCCCCAGCCGCAATGGCGAAGGCCATCGCCTTCGCCACCGTGGAACATTCGCCAACCTTCACCGGTCGGGCCTCAAAGGCCCGGCCAGCGCCCGACCGCCCCTCGGCGGGCGCTTCTCGCCCGCCCGGTCGGGCGCTGGCCTCTGGCATCTCGTGCCGTGCCGTCTCCGCCCGGACACCGTGGCGCGCCATCCCGCTTACGACCAAGGCAGCATAGCGGGCGGCGCCTGCCGCCGGGTAATCTGCCCTAACGGAGGAGACATCATGCAACTCAGCGACAGCCGTGACATCCACGCGGCGCCCGAAACCGTCTGGGCCGCGATCCTGAACCCCGAGGTTCTGAAAGACTGCGTGCCGGGCTGCGAAAGCATGACCGGCAGCGTCGCCGAAGGGTTCGAGGCCGTGGTCGTCCAGAAGGTCGGTCCGGTGAAGGCCCGCTTCACCGGCCTTGTGAAACTGTCCGACATCATCGAGGGCCGGTCGCTGACCATCTCGGGCGAGGGCAAGGGCGGCCCGGCGGGCTTTGCCCGGGGCGGCGCGAAAGTGGCGCTGGAACCCACCGCCGAAGGCACCCGGCTAAGCTATGAGGTCGAGGCGGCGGTGGGCGGCAAGATCGCCCAGTTGGGCAGCCGCATCATCGACGGCTTCGCCAAGAAGATGGCGGACGAATTCTTTACCCGCTTCCAGACCGCCGTCGAAGGGCCCGCGCCCGAAGACGCGCCCGAAGATGCCCCCGCCGAAGCGGCGGAAGGCACCGAAGAGGGCGAACAGAAAAAGGGATGGTTCCGCCGCCTGATCGGCTGAACCGCGATACCCCAGGCAAAACCAAGGGAGGAAACCATGACGAAAGTCTCGATGACGGTGAACGGCAAGGCCGTCTCCGGCGAGGTCGAGGGCCGCACGCTGCTGGTGCAGTTCCTGCGCGAGAACCTCGGGCTGACCGGCACCCATGTCGGCTGCGACACCAGCCAGTGCGGCGCCTGCGTGGTGCATGTCGACGGCAAGGCGGTGAAATCCTGCACCACCTTCGCGCTGGACGTCGCCGGCGCCAGCGTGAAGACCATCGAGGGCATGGCCAATGCCGATGGCAGCCTGTCGGTGATCCAGCAGTCCTTCCAGGACCATCACGGCCTGCAATGCGGCTTCTGCACCCCCGGCATGGTGATGAGCGCGGCCGCCCTGCTGGCCGACAACCCCCGCCCGACCGAGGCCGAGGTGCGCCACGGGCTGGAAGGCAACATCTGCCGCTGCACCGGATACCACAACATCGTCAAGGCAGTGATGGCGGCCTCGGGCCAGACCGTCGCGGCCGAGTGAGGGAGGGGAACATGCCGAAGGATTCCGGAATTGGCGCTGCCTCGAAGCGCCGTGAGGACGTCCGCTTCCTGACGGGGCGGGGCGTCTATACCGACGACCTGAAGATTCAGGCGCAGGCCCATGCCGTCATGGTCCGCTCTGCCGTCGCCCATGGCCGCATCGTGTCGGTTGACACCAGCGCGGCGGCGGCGATGCCGGGCGTTCTGGCGGTCTTCACGGGCGAAGATTTCAAGGATGTCGGCGGCAACCCCGCCGGCTGGCTGATCAAAAGCCGCAACGGCGAACCGATGCGCGAACCGAAGCGCCCGGTTCTGGCCCATGGCAAGGTGCGCCATGTCGGCGACGCCTATGCCGCGGTGGTCGCCGAAACCTACCAGCAGGCCCGCGACGCCGCCCAGCAGCTGGCCGACGATACGGTGATCGAGGAACTGCCCGCCATCATCGACATGAAGGCGGCGGCCGCCGATGCATCCAACCGCGTGCATGACGAGATCCCCGACAACATCTGCTTCGACTGGGGCTGGATCGAAGACAACCGCGCCGCGGTGGATGCGGTCTTTGCCAAGGCGCCCCATGTCACCACGCTGGAACTGGTGAACAACCGGCTTGTCCCCAACGCGATGGAGCCGCGCGCCAGCATTGGCGAATATTTCCCCGGCACCGGCGATTACAAGCTGACCACCACCAGCCAGAACCCCCACCTAACGCGGCTTCTGGTTGCGGCCTTCGTGATGGGCATCCCGGAAAACAAGCTGACGGTGGTGGCGCCCGATGTGGGCGGCGGCTTTGGCTCGAAGATCTACCACTACGGCGAAGAGGCGCTGGTGCTGGCGGCGGCGAAGAAGCTGGGCCGTGCCGTGCGCTGGACGGCCGAGCGCAGCGAAAGCTTCCTCTCCGATGCCCACGGCCGCGACCATGTGACCAAGATCGAACTGGCCTGTGAAAAGGACGGCACCTTCCTGGCCTTCCGCACGGAAACCTATGCGAATGTGGGGGCTTACCTGTCGAACTTCTCGACGGCGACGCCCACCTTCCTGCATGGCACGCTGATGGCCGGGCCCTACAAGGTGCCGCATGTCTATGTGAACGTGAAGACCATCTTCACCAACACCGCCCCCGTCGATGCCTATCGCGGCGCCGGCCGGCCCGAGGCGACCTTCAGCCTGGAGCGCGTCATCGACAAGATGTGCCGCGAGCTGTCGCTGGACCCGTTCGAGGTGCGGCGGAAGAACTTCATCACCACCGACATGTTCCCCTATACCACGCCCGTGGGGCTGGCCTATGACACCGGCGATTATCACGCGACCCTGGACAAGGTGATTCAGATTGCCGATGTCTCGGGCTTCGAGATGCGCCGGCAGGCCAGCGCCAGCAAGGGCAAGCTGCGCGGCATGGGTCTTTCGACCTGGATCGAGGCCTGCGGCATCGCCCCCAGCCATCTGGTCGGCGTGCTGGGCAGCCGCGTCGGGCTTTATGACGCGGCCACGGTTCGGGTGAACGCCACCGGCAACATCAGCGTCATGGTCGGCGCCCACAGCCACGGGCAGGGCCATGAAACGGTCTTCCCGCAGATCGTGGCCGAACGTCTGGGCGTGCCCGAAAGCGCGGTCGAGATCGTCCATGGCGACACCTCGAAGATACCCTTCGGCATGGGCTCTTACGGCTCACGCAGTCTGGCGGTCTGCGGGGTGGCGATGAACAAGGCCATCGACAAGATCGTCGCCAAGGGCCGCAAGATCGCCGCGCATATGCTGGAGGCGTCCGAGGACGACATCACCTTCGCCGACGGCAAGTTCAGCGTGGCGGGCACCGACAAGGCCAAGACCTTCGGCGAAATCGCCTTCTCGGCCTATGTGCCCCACAACTACCCGCTGGAAACGCTGGAACCGGGGCTTGAGGAAACCGCCTTCTACGATCCGGCCAACTTCACCTATCCCGCGGGCGCCTATATCTGCGAGGTCGAGGTGGATGCCGATACCGGCAAGGTTGATGTGGTGGCCTTCCACTGCGCCGACGACTTCGGCAACATCATGAACCCGATGATCGTCGAAGGTCAGGTCCATGGCGGGGTGGGGCAGGGCATCGGTCAGGCGCTGCTGGAAAACACCAGCTATGACGAGAACGGCCAGCTTCTGACCGGCTCGTTCATGGATTACGCCATGCCGCGCGCCGATGACGTGCCGTTCTACAACGTCGATTATTCCTGCCAGACCCCCTGCACCCACAACCCGCTTGGGGTGAAGGGCTGTGGCGAGGCCGGGGCCATCGGTTCGCCGCCCGCCGTGGTGAACGCGGTGATCGACGCGCTGCACCGGGGTGGCATCACCCATGTGGACCATATCAACATGCCCGTCTCACCCGGCCGGGTGTGGCAGGCGATCAACGGCTGATCGGGGAGGGAGCCATGCACAACTTCGAATTCGTGAAACCCGCCTCGGTTGCCGAAGCCGTCAAGGCGCTGTCGGCCGGGGGCGCGCAGGCGCTGTCGGGCGGCCAGACCCTGATGCCCACCATGAAGCAGCGCCTTGCCGCGCCGGATGTGCTGGTCAGCCTGACCGGCATCGCCGAGATGCAGGGGGTTTCGGGCCGGGCGGGGGCTTCGGTCACCATCGGCGCCGCGACAACGCACGCGACCGTGGCGCGTGAGGCCGCGGCCTTCTACCCCGCGCTTGCGGCGCTGGCCGGCGGCATCGGCGACCCGGCGGTCAGGAACCGCGGCACCATCGGCGGCAGCCTGGCCAACAACGACCCGGCCGCCTGCTATCCTTCGGCGGTGCTGGCCTCGGGTGCGACGATTGTCACCAACGCGCGCGAGATTGCGGCGGATGACTACTTCCAGGGCCTGTTCTCGACCGCGCTGGATGAGGGCGAGATCATCACCAAGGTCGTCTTCCCGATCCCGCAGAAGGCGGCCTATGTGAAGTTCAACCAGCCCGCCAGCCGCTTTGCCCTGACCGGGGTTTTCGTGGCGAAGTTCGCAGACGGCGTGCGCGTGGCGGTGACCGGGGCCTCGAACGACGGCGTCTTCCGCTGGACCGAGGCCGAGGCGGCGCTGTCGGCCGACTTCCGCCCCGAAGCCGTGGCAGGTCTGACGGCCGATGCCGGCGCCATGATCGGCGATCTGCACGGCACGCCGGAATACCGCGCGGCGCTGGTGCGGGTGCTGACAGGCCGGGCGGTTGCGGCTGCCTGAGGATTGATCACATCGGCGGGGGCCCCGGCATTGCCGGGGCCTTTGTCATTGACCCGTCACCCGAATCCGCCATGCTGCCGCAGATGCAGGGGCTTGCCAGCCGGCGATCCCCATATATAGTCAGGCTATCGGGGCGGCCCCCCGCCCGGATGCCGAAGGCAACGGACGAAGGCGGAGTCTCGAAGGCATGGACGGCGATTTCAGAACCCATTTCGTGCGCGATCCGGCGGCGCTGCGGCAGTTTCCGGCGCTGGTGCTGAACGCCGATTACCGGCCGCTCAGTTACTACCCGCTCAGCCTCTGGCCCTGGCAAGAGGCGATCAAGGCCGCCGTGCTGGACCGGGTGCAGATCGTCGCGGAATATGACCAGACGGTGCGCAGCCAGAGGCAAGAGTTCCGCATACCCTCGGTCGTGGTACTGAAAGAATTCGTCCGACCCCAGAAGCGCGTGGCCTTCACGCGCTTCAATCTTTTTCTGCGCGACGAATTCTGCTGCCAGTATTGCGGCAGCCGGGGCGAGCTGACCTTCGATCACGTCCTGCCCCGGTCGCGCGGCGGCATCACCAGCTGGGAAAACGTGGTGGCCGCCTGTTCGCCCTGCAACCTGAAGAAGGGCTCGAAAACCCTGCGGCAGGCCGGAATGCGGCTGGCCCGCGTGCCCCGCGCCCCCACGGCCGAGGAAATGCAGTCGCACGGCCGCCGCTTCCCGCCGAACCACCTGCACGAAAGCTGGATGGATTACCTGTACTGGGATGCCGAACTGGAGGCCTGACGAGCTGCCAGTACCCGGCTGGGTCAGGGCTCGGGCGGAACAGGAAAGGCACTGCCTTTCCCCGCCCGATGCGACCAAGATGCAACCAGACCGCCGGCCAGAAGTAAATCCAGAGGCCAGCGCCTGCCCCGGCGGGCGAGAAGCGCCCGCCATTGGCGGGGCGGGCGCTGGCCGGTGGCCTTTGGGGCCACCGGCGGGACAAGGGGAACCTTCTCCGCTTGGCCTCGGCGATGGCCTCGGCCATGGGGGCCATGTTCCCGCCCCTCCGGTTGTCATAAAACTGTTACAATCCCTTCACATTCCCCCCGGCCCGTGGTTCTCTGCGGCCAAACGGGGGGCGGGATGGTCGATCTGGGGCCGGCGGCGGCGAATCTGGGAGTTGCGGTGGCCTGCGGGGCGCTGATCGGGTCGGAACGCCAGGTGCGCCAGCGCATGGCGGGGCTGCGGACCAATGCGCTGGTGGCGCTGGGGGCGGCGGCCTTCGTGATCTTCTCGCAACTGGTGCCGAATGAGGTTTCGCCCACCCGCGTTGCGGCGCAGGTGGTGTCCGGCATCGGCTTTCTGGGCGCCGGGATCATCTTCCGCGACGGGTTCAACGTGCATGGGCTGAACACGGCGGCAACGCTGTGGTGTTCGGCGGCGATCGGGCTGGTGGCGGGCATCGGCGCCTGGCCCTATGCGCTGGTGGTGACGGGGCTGGTCGTCTTCATCAACCTTGGGCTGCGGCCGCTGGTGAAGTTTCTGAAACGGCACACCCGCGCCGGTGTGCCGCTGAGCCGGGGTTACCGCGTGATTCTGTCCACCGACCCGGCGAATGAGGCGGTGATGCGCGCCAAGCTGATGCACGGGTTGACCCTTGGCGGGCTGCATGTCTCGGAAATCTCGACCCGGACAGGCGAAGACGGGCTGGACCTTGCGGTGACGGTCACCGGCGAAGGCTCGGCCGAGGCCTTTCTGGATCAGGCGGTGCAGCGTCTGGCGGCCGAACCCGGCATCCGCCGCCTGCGCTGGATGCCTGCGGAAGAGGCATAGACCAGCCGCCGTTTCCCTGTCATGCAAGCAATGCTAGACTTGCAGGCCACGGGGCGCTAGAAAGCCCGCGTTAGCGCTAACAGGGCGCAGGCTGCGAGGTGCCATGGCCGTTCGTGTCATTCCGGTGGAACCCTTCGATCTGGTGATCTTTGGCGGGACGGGCGATCTTGCCCGCCGCAAGATCCTGCCCGGGCTTTACCGCCGTTTCACCGCCGGTCAGATGACCGGCGAAAGCCGCATCATCGGGGCGGCGCGTGCCGAACTGACCGATGACGGCTTTCGCGACATGGTGCGCGAGGCGATTGAGGAATTCGTGCCGGCCGACCGGCGCGACGCGGCTTCGGTCGCCGATTTCCTGCAGCATCTGGCCTATATCGCCATCGACGCCAAGGGCACCTCGGGCTGGGAGCAGCTGGGCAGGCTGATGCGGCCGGGCATGGTGCGGGCCTTCTATTTCTCGGTGGCGCCGGCGCTGTTCGGCGATCTGGCGGAACGGCTGCACCAGCATGGCATCGCCGATGCCCAAAGCCGCATCGTGGTGGAAAAGCCCTTTGGCCGCGACCTGGCCTCGGCCCGCGCGTTGAACGAGGTGCTGGCCCGGCATTTCCGCGAGGATCAGATCTACCGGATCGACCATTACCTCGGCAAGGAAACCGTGCAGAACCTGATGGCGGTGCGCTTTGCCAACATCCTGTTCGAGCCGCTGTGGAAGGCCGAATACATCGACCATGTGCAGATCACCGTGGCCGAAACCGTCGATGTCGAAGGCCGCGGCGCCTATTACGACAAGTCCGGCGCGATGCGGGACATGGTGCAGAACCACCTGATGCAACTTCTGTGCCTGATCGCGATGGAGCCGCCCTATCACTTCGACCCCTCGGCGGTGCGCGATGAAAAGCTGAAGGTCATCCGGGCGCTGGACCCGGTGAAGCCCGAAGACATCGTGCGCGGCCAGTATCGCGCGGCCAATGGCGGCGGCAGCTATCTGGACCACGCCGAAAACCCCGAATCCATCACCGAAAGCTACATCGCGCTGAAATGCCATATCTCGAACTGGCGCTGGAAGGGCACGCCCTTCTACCTGCGCACCGGCAAGAAACTGCGCGCCCGGTCGTCGGAAATCGCCATCACCTTCCGCGAACCGCCCCATTCGATCTTTGATGACGAACGGGGCTGGCGCGAGAACGTGCTGGTCATCCGGCTGCAACCGAACGAAGGCATGAACCTGATGGTGATGATCAAGGAACCGGGCCCCGGCGGCATGCGCCTGATGCAGGTGCCGCTGGACATGTCTTTCGCCCAGGCGCTTGGCGAAGTGGCCGAGGACGTGCCCGACGCCTATGAACGGCTGATCATGGATGTGATCCGCGGCAACCAGACGCTGTTCATGCGCGGGGACGAGGTCGAGGCCGCCTGGGCCTGGGCTGATCCGATCATCCAGGGCTGGGAAGGCCGGGGCGACCGGCCGCAGCCCTATGATGCCGGCTCGTCCGGCCCCGAAGATGCACTGATGCTGATGCACCGCGACGGACGGCGCTGGCGGGACATCCGCTGATGGAGTTCCGCAGCTATCCCGACCGTGAGCTTCTGTTCCTGTCGCTGGCCGACCAGATCGCCACGCAACTGGCCGATTTCCTGCGGCGTGAGGGGCGGGCCTCGTTCTGCGTGCCGGGCGGCACCACGCCGGGACCGATCTTCGACACGCTGTCGGGGGTCGAGCTTGACTGGCCGAATGTCGCGGTCTTCCTGAACGATGAACGCTGGGTGCCCGAAAGCTCCGACCGGTCGAACACCCGGCTTCTGCGCGAAAGGCTGTTGCGGGGCAGGGCGCTGGGGGCGCAGCTGGTGCCGCTGTTCGATCCGGCGGCCGAGGGCCCCGAACTGGCGCTGCCCGCGCTGACCGAGGGGCTGAAGCCGCATCTGCCGATCTCGGTCCTGCTGCTGGGCATGGGGACCGACATGCACACCGCAAGCCTCTTCCCCGGCGCCGACCGTCTGGCCGAGGGGCTGGCCCCCGACGCGCCGCTGCTGCTGCCGATGCGTGCCGCGGCCGCCGGCGAGCCGCGCATCACCCTGACCGCGCCGGCGCTGGCGGGGGCGATGAACATCCACCTCTTGATCACCGGGCCGGAAAAACGCGCCGCGCTGGACCGCGCCCTGACGCTGCCCCCCGCCGAAGCGCCGATCCGCGCCGTTCTGGATAATGCAACCGTTCACTGGGCCGAATGACATGACCGACAAGTGGCAAGCGCTGAAAGACCACCACGCCGCGGTGGCCGACCGGCCGATCCTTTCCCTTTTTGCCGCCGATCCGGCCCGCGCCGCCGGCTTTTCGGTTCAGGCCGACGGCATGCTGTTCGACTGGTCCAAGACCAATATCGACGCCACGGGCCGCGACCTTCTGGTGGCGCTGGCCGAGGCGTCAGACCTTGCCGCCCGGCGCGCGGCGATGTTCGGCGGGGAAAAGATCAACGATACCGAAGGCCGCGCCGTGCTGCATGTGGCCTTGCGGGCCGGCGATGACGCGGTGATCCGCGTCGACGGCGCCGATGTGCTGCCCGAGGTGCGCGCCACCCGCGCCCGCATGGCCGATTTCGCCCGCGATGTGCGCTCGGGCGCCTTCCGCGGTCAGGGCGGGCCGATCACCGATGTCATCAACATCGGCATCGGCGGGTCAGACCTTGGCCCCGCCATGGCCACCCTTGCGCTGGCGCCGTTCCACGACGGGCCGCGGCTGCACTATGTCTCGAACGTCGACGGCGCCCATATCGCCGACACGCTGAAGGGGCTGAACCCCGAAACCACTCTGGTCATCGTCGCCTCGAAAACCTTCACCACGATCGAGACGATGACCAACGCCGACACCGCGAAACGCTGGATGGCGGCCCGCGTCGCCAACCCCGCGGCGCAGTTCGCCGCCGTATCAACCGCCGGTGACAAGACCGCCGCCTATGGCATTGATCCCGCCCGCGTTTTCGGGTTCGAGGATTGGGTCGGCGGCCGCTATTCCATGTGGGGTCCGATCGGCCTGTCACTGATGATCGCGGTGGGGCCGGAAAACTTCGGCCAGTTCCTGGCCGGCGGCCGGGCGATGGATGGCCATTTCCTGACCGCGCCCTTCGCGCAGAACATGCCGGTGATGCTGGCCCTTGCCGGCATCTGGCACAACCAGATCTGCGGCCATGCCACCCGCGCCGTCCTGCCTTACGACCAGCGCCTCTCGCGCCTGCCGGCCTATCTCCAGCAGCTTGAGATGGAAAGCAACGGCAAGTCCGTCGCGGTGGATGGCAGCGCGCTGGTGGTGAACTCCGGCCCGGTGGTCTGGGGTGAGCCGGGCACCAACGGCCAGCACGCCTTCTACCAGCTGATCCATCAGGGCACGCGGGTGGTGCCTTGTGAATTCCTCGTGGCGCGTCAGGGGCACGAACCCGACCTCGCCCACCAGCACCTGCTTCTGGTGGCGAACTGCGTTGCCCAGTCCGAGGCGCTGCTGCGCGGCCGCAGTCTCGATGAGGCGCGCGCCATCATGGCCCGCAAGGGCGCCACGGGGGCCGAGCTGGAACGTCAGGCCCGCCACCGCGTCTTCCCCGGCAACCGCCCCTCGACCACGCTGGCCTATCCGCAGCTGACCCCCTTCACGCTGGGCCAGATCATCGCGCTTTACGAACACCGGGTCTTTGCCGAAGGCGTGATCCTTGGCATCAACTCCTATGACCAGTGGGGGGTGGAACTGGGCAAGGAACTGGCGCTGGCGCTGCAGCCGGTGCTGGAAGGCAAGGCCGGGACCGAGGGCAAGGACGGCTCGACCGCCGCGCTGGTGGCGTGGCTCAAACCCTGATCATCCTCTCTCGGAAAATATCCTCGGGGGGTGCCCGGAACGGGCAGGGGGGCGGAAAGCCCCCCTTCTTCAATTTCCTTCCAAGGAAATTGCAAATTTCTTCGAAGAAATTTGCCCTTACTTCAGCGCCGCCGTCACGATGACCTCGACCAGATAGTCGGGGGTGGCCAGCTTCGCCTCACCCGTCGCGCGGGCGGGGGTGTGGCCCTGCGGCACCCACTGATCCCAGACCGCATTCATCTCACCGAAGGTGGCGATATCGGCCAGCCAGATCTGGGCCGACAGGATGCGGGTCTTGTCGGTGCCGGCTTCGGCCAGGATGCGGTCCACCTCGGCAAGGCACTGGCGGGTCTGGTCGGCCACGCTGTCGCCGGGGTTGCCGACCTGACCGGCCAGCCAGACGATGCCGTTATAGGCCACCGCCTCCGACATGCGGGGGCCGACACCGATGCGCTTGATCTCGCTCGTCATGGGATGCTCCTTCGAATTGACCCGACCGTGCTAGCGCGGGCGTGGCCGAAAGAAAAGCCGCCATTCCCGCCGGTCCGGCAGCAGCCGGCCTGCGGGCAGAGCGCCGGTTGGCGAAGATTCGCTCAGCGGATTTTCCCCGGCTTGCGGCAGCCGGGGCCTGCGTGCGAGACCCTCCTCGCCTGATCACGCCGCATCGCGGCAGCGTGATCGGACCGCCGACCGAAACCACCGACCGGAAGACCATGACTGCACGCACCTTCACCGCCGCCCTCATCGCCTTTTCGCTGATGCTGCCCGCCACCGCCGTTCACGCCGAACGCAGCCCGGATGAGCAGGTCCAGCCGGTCAAGAAGAAGGGCAAGTTCCGCCTCTTCGGCGGGATGAAACGGCAGGAAGAAGCGGTCACCGACGAAGCCCGCGCCGAGGTGAAGGCCGCCGTGGCCGAACAGGTCGCCGCCCCCAAGAAGGGCCGCATCTGGTGCGTCCCCTTCGCCCGCGCCGTCACCGGGATCGAAATCAAGGGCAATGCCGCCACCTGGTGGAAACAGGCCGCCGACCGCTACGCCCGGGGGCAGGAACCGCAGGTCGGCGCCGTGATGAATTTCCGCGCCAGCCGCGCCATGCCGATGGGCCATGTCGCCGTGGTGTCCAAGATCGTCTCGGAACGTGAGATTCTGGTCGATCAGGCCAACTGGGAACGCAACCGCATCACCGAAGACACGCTGGTCGTCGATGTCTCGGCCAAGAACGACTGGTCCGAGGTGCGGGTGGCCAATTCCGGCGGCACGCTGGGCCGCACCAACCCGGTCTATGGCTTCATCTACCGCTGACCGCAGCCCGAACGGGCATGACAGGCGGCGCTTCGGCGTCGCCTTTTCGTTTCGGTTGGGGGGATTGGAGCGGGTGAAGGGAATCGAACCCTCGTCATCAGCTTGGGAAGCTGCGGCTCTACCATTGAGCTACACCCGCATGCCCCTGACCTAAGCCACCCCGCCGCCGTCGTCAAGCGGGGGGATGAATCAGGGGCGGACCTCGGTCCTTGCGCCGGCGGTCACGGTGAAGGGCAGCTCGCGCGCACCCTCGGGCGCCGCGATCGTCACCACATAATCGCCGGCGGGCAGGGTGGTCTGCCATGTCGCGTTGTAGGAAAACGCCATGCTCTTGCGGTTGCCGGCAATGTCGGCCTTGGCTGTCAGCACCTCTTGCAGCAACCCCTCGGTGCCCGGCAGGTCAAAGGCCGCCACGCCCGCCTGCAGATCGGCGGTCAGCCGCGTTTCGCTGCCGGCGGTGATGCTGGCCGGCACATCCACCACCGTGCCGCCCAGGGTGATCCGCACCAGATAATCGCCCGGAGACAGGTCAAAGCGCGGCGCGGCCTTGTAGGCGAAGGCCACCGACTTGCGGTTGCCGTTGATATCGGCGGCGGCCTGAAAGAACTCCACGAACTGCGCGTCATCTTCCACCTTCACGCCCGGGGCATAGACCACCTCCAGCGCCAGTTGCCCGGTGCCCATGATCACCTCTTCGGTCTTTTCCTCACCGGCGGTGATGGTGAAGGGGCGGGTCAGTTCGGCCGCGCCGAAGGTGGCGCGCAGGGTGTAATCGCCCGCCGGCACCACGCCGGTGCCGCTGCCATAGCCGAAAGCGGCGGTGCGGCCGTCCTGCTGCAACTCCCAGAACCCCGCATCGCCGGTTTCCACCCCCGCCTGCGCCATCAGCTGCACGGTGACGACACCGGCATTCAGGATCACCGCCGGCGTGGCCACGGCATCGGCCGCAACCGTGAAATCCACGCTCGCCTCGGCCGCGCCCAGATGGGCGGTGACGCGGTATGGCCCCGGCGGCAGGCTGCCGTTGCGCTGGCCGTAAAGGGTTTCCAACCGGTCGCCCGGCGTGCCGTCGGGGTTCAGGGGGAAGAAGTCGAAATAGCCGTCACTGATCAGCGCGGGTTCACCTAGCCCCTCGGCCAGATGCATCGAGGGATTCACATTCTCAGCCGGCGGGGCGGGCTGCGGTTCAGGCTCCGGGGCGGGGGCGGGTTCGGGCACCGGTTCCGGCGCCACATCCTCGATCACCGTCAGCGCCAGCGCATCCGACAGGCTGTCGAGCGAGGCCGCTTCCAGATAAAGCCCGCCGGTTTCCTCGGCCAGACAGGCGACCTGTTTTCCCTCATCCGCCGTCAGGCCGAAGCCCACGACATGGGCGGTGAAATCGACGCCCGAGGCCTCAAGCTCACGCCCCAGCGCGCAAGGATCGGCCTGGCAGGTCTCCAGCCCGTCGGTGATCAGGATGACGGTGGCCTTCTCCTCGCTGGACCGCAGTTCTTCGGCGGCGCGGCGGACGGCATCGGTCAAGGGCGTCTTGCCCAGAAAGCGCATGTTGGCCGCCGCTTCGGCAATGGCCGGGCCGGTGCCCGGACCGGGCGGCACCAGAAGCTCGATATCGCCGCATTCGCCCTTGCTGCGGTGGCCATAGGCCATCAGCCCCACCTCGGCGCCCTCGGGCAACCGGTCCAGCACGCCTGCCAGCGCCTCACGCGCGATTTCCAGCTTGGGGCGCCCGTCGATCTGCCCCCACATCGAGCCCGATCCGTCCAGCACGATGATGGACCGGCCCTCGGCATGGGCGGGCGCGGCGGCGACAAGCATCAGGGTGCAAAGTGCTGCAATCAGACGGAACATGGCAATGACCTGCGGAAAGGGCGGAAGCAATGGCCAAGCCTAGCACGGCCCCCGCCCCGGTCAAACCACCGAACGAAAACGGCCCCCGCCATGGGCGGGGGCCGTCCTGCCGCGCCCCATGGGGGCGTGGGGCGCAGGCGTGGCTCTTTACATCGCGGGCAGCAGAACCGTGTCGATCACATGGATGACGCCGTTCGACTGCTTGACATCGGCGATGGTGACGGTGGCCACGTTGCCCTGACCGTCCTTGATCTTGATCTTGCCGTCTTCGACCATCGAGGTGAACTCGCAGCCGCCCACGGTCTTCACGGTGTGCATGCCGCCGTCATCGGCCGTCATCTTTTCGATGTCGGCAGCCATCGCATTGGCGGCAACGACGTGGCAGGTCAGGATCTTGGTCAGCTGATCCTTGTTTTCCGGCTTCAGCAGGTTTTCAACCGTGCCGGCCGGCAGCTTGGCAAAGGCCTCGTTGGTCGGCGCAAAGACGGTGAACGGGCCTTCGCCCGACAGGGTTTCCACCAGACCGGCGGCCTGCACGGCGGCGACCAGCGTGGTGTGATCGGCCGAATTCACCGCATTCTCGACGATGTTCTTGTCTTCGTACATCGCGGCGCCGCCGACCATCGGGTTTTCGGCGAAAGCCATCGAAGTGCTCAGGGCCAGGATCGCGGTGGCAAGACGGAATTTCATCGGGTCTCTCCCTTGGATGCGAGGCGGGACCATCCCGCCTTCAAGGGAGTTACGGGGCGGGCCGGGCAATGGTTTCACCCGTCACGCAGCCGTGATCACGATGTGATCTGGGCCGAGACGATCACCGGACCCGTGGGCACGCCGCCCGGCGCGCCGCCGGCCGGTTCGACGGTGACGGCCAGAACCCAGCCCGCCGGCGGGGTGGGGTAGGGCAGGCGCAGTTCGGCCCCGGCCAGCAGGCCCAGGCTGACCGGCGCGGCATCCGGCGCGATGATCCACAGCTCATGCACCTGACCATCGGGCGCCGGCGTTCCGGCGGTGCGCGTCACGGTCAGGAACTGGCCGTCGAAATCGGCCTGATAGACCAGCGCGACATCCTCGGTCGCCAGACGTGCCGTCACGGTGGCTGGCGGCGGCAGCAGAAGGAAGACCCAGGCCAGCGCCAGCGCCGCCGCGGTGGCGGCCAGCGCGCCAAAGATCGCGGCCAGCCGGGGCAGGCGGGGGGCGGGGGCAGGGAAAAGCCGCGCCTCGATCCGCGCCAGAACCTCGGGGGCGGGAACCGGCGCATAGGCGTCGTTCAGCGGCGCCAGCCGTTCCTGCCAGCGCGCGACCCGGGCGGCAAAGCCCGCATCCATCGCCATCCGGCGGTGGGCCGCGGCCCGCGCCTCATCCTCCAGGACGCCAAGCGCGCATTCGGCCGCCAGCGCGTCATCCTCATCTTCGGGCAGCAGGGGGTCGGTTTCGGCGGTCATGCGTCAAGGCACTCCCGCAGGCGCAGCAGGCTGCGGCGCAGCCAGGTGCGCATGGTGTTCAGCGGCACGCCGTGGCGGGCGGCCAGGTCGGAATAGCTGAGCCCGGCGATATAGGCGCCGCGCACGGCCTGCGCGCGGTCGGGCTCCAGCCCGTCAAAGCAGTCGGCCATCCGCCGCAACTCTCCCTCGGCCATCAGCCGGGTTTCGGCGCGCGGCGCGGTATCGGCCACCATCTCCAGCGCGTCGGGGTCGGGCGGCGTGGCGGGGCGGGCGCGCAGGCGGTCGATCGCGTGGTTGCGGGCCAGCGCGATCAGCCAGGTCATGGCACGGCCGCGGCTGGCGTCAAACCGCCCCGCCCGCAGCCAGACCCTGGTGAAAACCTCCTGCAACGCATCCTCCGCTTCGGTCCTGTCCTGAAGGATACGGATCAGAACGCCCATGAGTTTCGCGGAACTGGCGGAATATAGCGCACGGAACGCCGCGCGGTCCTGCGCGGCGCACCCCCGGAGAAGATCGGCGAGGTCATCCTCGGTCATGGCCGGCAACTAGACCGGGCGCGCGCGGCGTCAAGGGTCAGACCCGCATCGGATCGGCCTTGGCCAGCCGGTCGAAGGCCATCAGGCTGTCGATCAGCGCCGGCATATGTTCCAGCCGGATCATGTTCGGCCCGTCCGAGGGGGCGTTGTCGGGGTCCTGATGGGTTTCAAGGAAGACCCCGGCGATCCCCAGCGCCACTGCCGCCCGCGCCAGAACCGGCGCAAATTCGCGCTGGCCGCCCGAACTGTCGCCCAGTCCGCCCGGGAAGGCCACCGCATGGGTCGCATCCATGATCACCGGATAGCCGGTGCGCCCCATGATCGGCAGGCTGCGCATGTCGGCCACAAGGCCGTTATAGCCGAAGGTGGTTCCGCGCTCGGTCAGCAGAATGCGTTCGTTCCCGGTCGAGGCGATCTTTTCCGCCACGTTGGCCATGCCATAGGGGTCCAGGAACTGACCCTTCTTCACGTTCACCGCCGCCCCGGTGCGGCCGGCGGCCAGCAGAAGGTCGGTCTGGCGGCAGAGAAGCGCCGGGATCTGCAGCACATCGACGACCGAAGCCACCTCGGCCGCCTGTTCGGGTTCGTGGAAATCGGTCAGCACCGGCATGCCCATGGCCCTGACCGCCGCCAGAATCTGCAGCCCCGCCTCCATGCCAAGGCCGCGCTTGCCCTTCAGGCTGGTGCGGTTGGCCTTGTCGTAGCTGGCTTTGAACACATATTGCGCCCCGGCCGCCGCGCAGGCTTCGGCCAGCACGCCGGCGATCATCTGGGCATGGTCCAGACTTTCCAGCTGGCAGGGCCCGGCGATCACCAGCAGCGGCCGGTCGTTTCCGGCGGTCAGCCCGCCGATCTGAACGTCTTTCATTCCATCCTCACGCCGAGACCTGCTCACGCAGGATCGCCACCGTCATCGAGATCATCAGGTAAATCCCGAGGAAGATGAGAAGCACGACAAGCGTGTTCTCGAAGGCGCGCGGATAGGCGGGCGCATCGGGGACAACCGGACTGACCGAGATCGACAGATAGCGCGTCTGGCGGTTGGCTTCCACCCGTGCCGTTTCCATCGCCTGCAGCGCCGACGCCATCAGCAGCTGACGGGTCTGCACATCGGCCTGCGCCACCAGAAGCTCGCTCTGCACCTTGGCGATCGACAGGCCGGAATCGCTGTCTTCGGTCAGCTTGGCGCGCAGGGCGGCAATTTCGGTCTCAATGGCAGCGATGCGGCGCTTCAGGGGCTCCATCCGCGCGACGTTCGGGGTTTCGTTTGCCTCCATCTGGGCCAGCGAAAGGCGGTCCTGGGTCAGCTGGGTTTCCAGCTGGCCGATCTGGGCCGAGATCAGGCTGATTTCGACCTCAGACGACAGAACCTTGAACTGCTCCTGCAACTCGACCACGCGGCGGTTGGCGTCCTGCAGCTTCTGTTCCGCGTCTTCATAGCTTTCGCGGGCGCCCTTCATCTGGTCTTCGCGCAGGCGCTGCGTCATCTGATCGACCTGCTCTTCGGCATAACCGATCAGCGCCTGGCTGAATTCCACCGATTTGTCGGGGTCGGCCGCCAAGACCTCCATCTTGATCAGGCCCTCGGTCGGGTCATACGAGATGCGGACGATCTTCTTGTAGAGCTTGTAGGCCGCGGTTTCCGTGGCCCCGTCGGGCAGCCGCTGAATCGCGTCGATATCGACGGACGAAAAATGCGCGCGAAAGCCGTTGTCGGCCTCAAGCCGCTGCATGGCGACCTGGCTTTGCAGATAGCCCTGCACCGCGATGGAATCCTGCGAGGTGGCCAGCGAGGTGCCGCGCAACAGACTGCTCATCCCCGCCGCCGCCGCCGGTTCGGCCTGCTGGATGACGAATTCGGTGCGCGCGGCGTAAAGCGGCGTGGCGATGGTGTAGTAATAGATCGCGGCCAGCAGCGTGGGCAGCAGGACAAAGACGAACATCCGCGCCGCCAGCAGCGCCGAGCGGCGGCGGCGGCGGCGGGCGATGTCCTGCTGGATCTTCATCACCTCGGCGATATGGGCCTGTTCGGCGCGCAATTCGGGCGAGGGCAGTTGCGCCGGCCGCACCGTCTGCGGCAGTTGCGGCCCGCCCGGCGTCACCGTCAGCGCGCGCGACCCGCCCGGCGGCTGCATCGGCGGCGCGGCACCGCCGGCCACCAGTTCCAGCGCGGCATTGGCCTGAAACGGGTCGATGCCGCGGGCGCGCAACAGGCGCACCGCATCGAAATCGGATGTGGCGGGCAGGTTGTGGCGCTGCGCCAGACGGCGGGCCATGCGCAACTGCCGGCCGGTCAGCCCCTCACGGCGGATCGCATCAATCTCCAGCGGGGCCGCCTCGGGCGAACCGGGGGTGGCGATGGGGGCGGCCTCGGCCATGCCGGCGGCATCGGCGCGGGCGGTGGGAAAGCTGCCCTCGCCAAAGCCGTCATCCTGGGGGCCGGGCATGAAGGAATCGTCGCCCGTGACCACGCGGGGCCGGGGGCGGGGGGGCGGAGGCGCTGCCTCAACCGGGTCGGGCCTGCGGGTGCGGAACCGTTTAACTCTGAGCTTCATAGTCATAAAGCCGCCTGGCCTCTTCGAGGGTGTCGAACATGTAAAGCTGACCGTTGCGCATTACCGCCGCCGAACGCGCGAATTTTTCCAGCGTCTGGGCCTGGTGCGAAACGATGATGACGGTGGCATTCTTCAGCCGCTGGCGCAGGATCTGCCCGGCCTTGCGGTTGAATTCGACATCGGTCGAAGAAGGCATGCCTTCGTCGATCAGGTAGATGTCGAATTCCAGCGCCAGCATCAGCGAGAAGGAAAAGCGTGACCGCATGCCGGCCGAATAGGTGCCGACCGGCATGTCGAAATATTCGTCGATGGCCGTCAGCCAGCGGCAGAAGCTTTCGACATAATCGGGGTCCAGCCCGTAAAGCCGGGCGATGTAGCGGCTGTTTTCCACGGCGGAATGCTTGGAATTGATGCCGCCCATGAAGCCCAGCGGGAATGAGATCCGCGAGGAGCGGATGATCCGCCCCTCATCGGGCTTTTCCAGCCCCGCCATCATGTTGATCAGGGTGGTCTTGCCGGTGCCGTTGCGGGCCAGGATGCCCAGCGAGTTGCCAAGCTCGACCTTGAACGAGGCACGCTCAAGGATCACCTTGCGCGTCTTGCCCGTCCAGAAGGACTTGCTGACATTCTCGAACGCGATCATTCCTGCCTCTTGCCGCCGGGGTTGGCCCGAACCTGCCGGTTTGTCGTTAACGCCCGGTTTGCGCGGGCGCCTCTGCCCTTGCAAATCTGCTAGCGGGGCAATTGGGCATCATTATGTCGTCGTTGCCCGATGGTTGACAATCACGTTAGCGTCGCAGCCACCGCGCCAGAACCAGCGCCAAGGGACCAGCCAGCAGCGACAGCGCAAGGCCCAGCCGCGCCGCCTCGGTCATCGCGCCGCCGGGCAGCGCGGGGTCCAGCGCCACCACCGGCACGGTAAAGCCCATGGCCAGGATCACGGCGATCAGCAACAGGTCGCGGGTGCCGATGCCCTGCGGCAGGCGGGCCCCAAGGAATGCCATGGCGCCGATCAGCCCCAGCATCAGGCCAAGGGGCTTGCCGATCCACAGCGCCGCCAGAACGCTGAGCGTGGTGGGCGCGAAGGCCGCAAGGTCGATGCCGCCGCGCGTCAGCCCGAACAGGAACAGCACCACCGCCAGCGGCTTCACCATAAGATGCGCCAGCCGGTTCAAGGGATCGTGCAGATATTCCTCAGCCTCGGCAAAAAGGCCGAAGGAGCGGTCGGCATGGGGAATGGCCGGGATCACCGGCAAAAGCCCCAGCGCCGGCGGCAGGCCCGAAGCGGCAACGCCGGCAAAGCTCAGAAGTCCCGCAAGGACATAGGGCCACAGATGCAGGCCGCGGCGGCGGTCCCGCTCGGTCGCGCCGGGGGCGGGGGGGCGGCCATACAGCGCCCAGACCCCGGCCGCCGCCGCCGCCGGCAGTGCCAGCCAGACCAGACGCAGGCTGATATCGGGGTCGCTCAGCCCCAGAACCACAAGGCCGGTGATATCGAAGCCGATGGCCATCAGCAGCAGAAGATGCAGCGCCGGATGCCCCGCCCCGAAGGCCCGCCGCGCCACCAGATAGCCCAGCACCACATCGGACCCGATGGGCACCTGCCAGCCGGCGCCGGGCGTGGCTTCGGCCGCCGTCTCGGTCAGGGCGGAAACCAGAAGCCAGACCAGAACCGCCCCGATGCTGCCGCCGATCACCGCACCAAGCGGTGCCCGGGCGCGGCCCGAGGACAGCGCGCCGCGCTCCAGCACCAGCGCCTCCCACAGTTCCTTGGCGACAAAGGCGGTGAACAGCGCCATCAACCCGTCCGACACCAGCGTCATCGGCGTCAGGTTCAGCCCCCGGGGGGCCAGCCACAGGGGCAGCGGCACATCGGCCAGCCGGAATTCGATGGCATCGTAATAGCTTGCCGGATCGGCGTTGACCCAAAGCGTCGCCAGACCCGCGCCGGAAAGCAGCGCCAGTCCGAAATGCCGCACGAAGGGGGAAACGCGATACATCGGGGCTCCTGTGCCGGGGCGCTGATCCCGGCTTACGCGAGGGCGGGCGCGGCGCGCAAGGCCATGCCGGCGGGCTTTGGCGAAGTGTTGCGGCGGGGCAGCGCCCGCAGGCGCGGCTTGCGCCGGGGGGCGGGCGGCGGCAGTCTGCCATCATGGACGCTGCCCGGATCTCAGCCGATATCGCCGCCTGCCGGCTCTGCGCCGGCCGTTTCGCCGCGACCGCCACCGCCCATGCCCCGCGCCCGGTGGTGTGGTTTCGCCCCGAAGCGCGGCTTCTGATCGCCGGGCAGGCGCCGGGCGCGCGGGTTCACGCCTCGGGCCGGCCCTTCACCGACCCGTCGGGCGACCGGCTGCGCGACTGGACGGGGCTGGCGCCCGGGGATTTCTATGACAGGGCCCGCGTGGCCATCGTGCCGATGGCCTTCTGCTTTCCGGGCTATGACGCGAAGGGCGCCGACCTGCCGCCGCCGCCGCTTTGCGCGCAGACATGGCGGGCCGGCGTCATGGCGGCGCTGCCCGGGCTGCGGCTGCGGCTTCTGGTCGGCGGGGCCGCGATCCGCTGGCATCTGGGGCTGGGCAATGTGACGGCGGCGGTGGCCGACTGGCGTACCCATGCGGCGGGGGGCATCTTTCCCTTGCCGCATCCGTCGTGGCGGAATACCGCTTGGATCAAGCGCAACCCGTGGTTCGCGGCCGAGCTTCTGCCGGCCCTGCGCGCCGCCGTGAACAAGGTGATGGCCGATGCAGACCCCGCTTGATGCCGCCCATGCCGCGATGCTGACCGGGGGAGAGGCCGCCGCGCTGGCCTTCTACCGCCAGCTTGCCGATGCGACGCTGTTCCTGCTGCTGGAGCGCGAGGCCGAGGGCGAACGCATCCAGCCCCGCGTCTTCGATCTGGAAGACGGGCCGGTGCTGCTGGCCTTCGATGCCGAGGAACGGCTGGCCGGCATGGGGGACGACCCCTTGCCCTATGCCGCGCTGCCCGGCCGGATCATCGCGCAGCATCTGGCGGGGCAGGGGGTGTCCCTCGGGCTGAACCTGGGCACCGGGGCACCCAGCGAGGTGATGCTGCCGCCCGACGCCATGAGCTTCATCGCCGAACGTCTGGGCGCCGGCCCGGAAGAAACCGAGGCGCGGGTTGAGGCCTTCGTGCCGCCGCAGGGCCTGCCCGCCGCGCTTGACGATGCGCTGCGGTTTACCCTGGCCGGGGCCGCCGGGCTGGCCGAGGCCGCGATTCTGGCCGGCGTGCGCTATGAGGGCGGGCGGCGCGGCCATGTGCTTGCAGTGATCGGCGCCCGGCCCGAGGCCGAAGAGCCGCTGGCCCGCGCCATGGCCGAGGCGATCGCGTTTTCAGGGGTGGATGCGGCGGAACTCGACGTGACCTTCCTTGCCGCCGACGCGCCCGCCCTGCCGGCGCTGGTCCGCGCCGGTCTGGTCTTCGAGGTGCCCTTGCCCGAAGCCCCCCCGGCGCCCCCCGCGCCGATGCCCCCCGGCAGCGACCCCGCCAAACCACCCCGCCTGCGCTGAGACGGGGGGCGGTTTCGGCCGACGCAGGCCCGGGCGGAACAGGAAACGCACCGCGTTTCCCCGCCCGCAGCGACCAAGCCACCACAAGACCGCCAGCCAGAAGTAAATCCCGAGGCCGGCGCCTGCCCCGGCGGGCGAGAAGCGCCCGCCATGGGCGGGGCGGGCGCTGGCCGGCGGCCTTTGGGGCCACCGGCGGGCCAAGGGG
>Ga0268299_1002105_pt1 | contig 26506 bp, 14 predicted proteins | sample NOBtaG_FD_193484 | JGI IMG/M metagenome (GOLD analysis project Ga0268299, IMG submission 193484) | Activated sludge microbial communities from bioreactor in Nijmegen, Gelderland, Netherland - NOB reactor | ecosystem: Engineered > Bioreactor > Aerobic > Activated sludge | place: Netherlands...
GGCCCGCACCAGCTCGCACCAGCCCGCACCCGCCCGCACCTGACTCTGATATTCTCCCGGCATGCGTTCCATCCTCGTCCCGGTCCTGGCCCTCGGCATCGCCTGGCCGGCAGCTGCGCAGGCGCCTGCCCCGCAGGCCGCCCCGCCGCCGAACCTCATCCAGCAGGTCCGCGCCGTCATCAACAAGGGCGATCTCACGGGCGCCGAGGCCGTGGCCGCCGCCTACCGCACGGAGAAAGGCGTCACGCCCGAGTACCTGGAAGCGTTTTCGTGGCTGGGGCGCGGGGCCCTCGCGCAGAGGAACTACGACAAGGCCGAGCAATACGCCCTGGACGCGTACGACATGTGTCTCGACGCGCTCAAGGCCCGGCAGATGGACGACGAGCCGCGGCTGCCCATCGCGATCGGGGCAGCGATCGAGGTGCGCGCCCAGGTGCAGGCCGCGCGTGGCAACCGGTCCGAGGCCGTCTACTTCCTGCGCCGCGAGGCGGAGACCTACGGCAAGACGTCGATCCTCCAGCGCATCAACAAGAACATCAACCTGCTGAGCCTCGAGAGCCAGCCCGCGTTCGAGATTGCCTCTCGTGAGGCCCTGTCCGGCACGGCGCCCAGCCTCGCCAGCCTCAAGGGCAAGCCCGTCGTGTTGTTCCTGTGGGCGCACTGGTGCCCGGACTGCAAGGCGATGAGCCCGATCCTCGACGAGATGCGGACCACTTACGGCGACACGGGGCTGACGATCGTGTCGCCCACGCAGCGCTACGGCTATGTCGCGAAGCGCGCGCCCGCGACGCCGGACGAGGAACTGGCGTACATCAAGCAGATCCGGCAGGAGTTCTACCCCTGGATGGCCGAGAACACCGTGCCCGTGAGCGGCGAGGCCTTCGACCGTTACGGCGTGTCCACGACCCCCACGCTGGTCTTCATCAACCGCGATGGCACGGTGCGCCGGTACAACCCGGGTCAGATGACGAAGGAACAGATCGAGCCCCTCATCAAGGCCATCACCGCCCCCGCCGGCTCCGCCCGGTAGGAACGAGACCACGAAGACACGAAGGGCACGAAGACGGACACGAAGACGTCATGGGGAAAGGACAGTCCCTATGAGCCTTCGTGCCGACCTTCGTGCCCTTCGTGCCTTCGTGGTTTCTTCTTTTACTGGCGGCTGAGCATGTCGCGGCGCTGGCGCAGGAGTTTCTGCAGGGCGTCGGGCGGGTTCAGCTTCAGGGCACGCTCGATGGTGGCGAGCGCCTTCTCGATGTCACCCTCCGCCGCGTAGGCCACCGAGAGGCTGTTGAGCGCTTCGGCGTTCTGCGGGTTGATCCGCACGGCCTGCTCCAGCCGTGTCGTGGCCTCGCGCGCGCGTCCCAGCTGCAGCAGGACGCTGCCGAGGTTCGAATACGCCACGCCGTACTCCGGATCGAGCGCGATGGCGCGCTCGTACTCCGTCACCGCCTCGTCGAATTTCCCGGCCACGGCCAGGGCCGTACCCAGGTTGTAGTGCGCGGGTGCGGAGTTGCCACGGCCCTCGACCGAGGCGCGGAAGTGCTTCACCGCCTCCAGCGGCTTCCCCATCCCCATGTACAGCAGCGCCACGTCGTCGTGCAGCTCGTGATCGCCCGGATCCACGCTCAGCATCGTCTCGTAGCCGATGATGTCCTCCGCCACCATCTTCTGCGTGATCTCGGCGTTCAACCGCGCGCGGTCCCGCTCGTTCTTCGGGAGGAGCTGGAACCAGAGGTCTCCCATCTCGTCCTTCGAGCGCTGGCCCCACAGGACGCGAATCGGCGGCACCTCCGGATTCCGGACATTCGCCGGCGAGTTGTCGTAGGTGTACTCCATCGACAGCGTGGTCCCTTTCGGGAGCGGCAGCGGCTGGACGAGGCGATAGACGTGCTGCCAGCGGAAGTCCCAATCGCGGATGTGCATCACCCGCTGCGTCTTCCCGTCGGGGAACGTGGCCGTACCGACGATCTCCTTCGCCCGGTAGTGCGCGTGCGGCTGGATGGCGAGGATGTCCACGTCCACCGGCAGGGTATAGGAGTCGCGAATGACGTAGCGGCCGTCGCCGGGCGGGATGTCGATGCCCTGTGAGCCCAGTCGCAGGATGCTCGGGGTACGCGACGGAGGCCGGTCGCTGAAATAGAGCCCGATGACGGGCTGCACCTGCTCGACGGCGCCGGAGGGCTGCATGTGCAGCTGTACCACGAGGTCGCTCCCGGGCTCGAGTGTCCACGCCAGGTCCGGACCGACGAGCGGGGCCACCTGCCCCGGCGTCCAGCCCAGGAAGTGTCCGTCGGGATACTCGGCCGTGCGCGGCATCAGTCCGTCGTAGCCGGGCAGCGGGTCCTGGTCGTCCAGGCGTCTCGACGTCGGCGTCCGGTCCACGCGGATGTTGGCGTGGTGCACCACCCGGGGGTTGCCCGGATGGAACTCGATCCCGCGGACCCAGGTGCGCGTCGACACCGGAATCGGGATCGCGAAGATCCGGAACGAGTCCGTCGGCTCCGCCTGCAGCACGAACGGCGCCGGGAGCGTGACGACGAGGTCGGGCGTGCCCAGGAGCCAGCCGTCGGAGAAGGCCGGGAGCGCCGGCGTCTCGTCAGGATCGCCTTCCGGCGTGCCGCCTGCCACCCACGCCTCGAGCATCGCGCGCTCGGCGTCGGTGATCGGCCGCTGGCCTTCGAAGTGCCCGACCTCGGGATCGACCTTCCACGGCGGCATGAAGCGGCTGCGTGTCACCTGCAGCACCTGCGTGGCGCGCTGGCGGACCTCCGTGTAGGACGCCAGGCTGAACGGCCCCGGGCCTCCGGCGCGGTGGCACGGCGTGCACGCCTGGAACACGATCGGCGCGACGTTGCGGGAAAAGACCGGCGCCGGGTCTGGAGGCGCCGGCGCCTGCGTCGCGTAGGCCTCGCTTCGCTCGGTAGGCGTGCCGTGGGCCTCGCTTCGCTCGGTAGGGAAGGCAGGTACGACGGTGGAGAGAACGAGCACCACAGCGCCGGCGGTCTTCAAGAGGAACTCCGGGGACTTGCGGGTGCTGGCCTCGGTTCCCTTCGTGATTTTCGTGTCCTTCGTGCTTCTCACTTCAGCAGGTCCGACAGGATGCAACCGACGGCGCGCGTCGTCTTCGGCTCAACGGGCTTTCCGGCAAGCAGGTTTGTCAAGGCGAGGTCCAGATCCCGCGTGGTCGGTGCGGGGCGGTCCACGCCGAAGTCCATGTAGCGATCGTCGACGCGCCCGCGGTAGGCCACCTCGCCCCTGGCGTCGATCACCGCGACCTCTGGTGTCACGGTGACCCCGGTGTGCCGGACCAGTGCGAAGCGGGTGTCGCGGACGATCGGGAGGTCGAGCCCGAACTGGGTGGCGTGCGTGCGGATCCTGTCCGGGGTGTCGCCCGGCACCGGGTACACCACCCAGAAGCGCACGCCGCGCGCGGCATAGGCGGCCGCCAGCCGTGTGATCTCCGGTGAGTAGCGGTTCGAGATCGGGCAGTCCGTGGTGGTGAACACCAGTACGTGGGCGCGTGTGCCCGCGGGGACGGACAACGGATCGACGGCACGCCCCTCCAGGTCGAACACGCCGCGACTGTCGGCGAGCGACGCGACGGTCGCACAAGAGGCGAGCAGCAGCGCGAGCAGCAGGCGGAACGTCATCACCACCCCAAGCCAGTATAGGCTGGCGGCGCCTGACGGGAGGGGGGCTGCGCCTGACGGGAGGGGGCTGACGCTCGACGGGAGGGGGGCTACGCCTGCCGGGAGGGGACGCTCGCTGGCTTCGCCTCCTCGCGGTGTCGGGAGGGTCTGACGCTGGACGGGAGGCGACTTCGCTGTCGGGATACGGGTGTCGCGCTGCCAGGGAAGTCGGGTGACGCTGGCAATTGGCAGCGGGACAGGATTTCTCCCGATCAGCGTCAGTCCCTTCCCGTCAACGCGAGGCCTGATCCAGCGAGCGTCCCCTCCCGTCAAGCGAAGCTCGCCTCCCGGCAGGCGCAGCCCCCCTCCCGTCACGCGTCAGTCCCCTCCCGACACCGCGAGGAGGCGAAGCCACCGAGCGGCCCCTCCCGACGCGCGAAGGGGGCGGGTTCCCCAAGGAACCCGCCCCCTGAGCTCGCCTCCCGGCAGCGGCGCCCGGGTTTTACCCCGGGGGCGCCGTCACCAAGTCATGTCGACGCCGACGCGGATGATCCGGCCCTGCAGGATCACCGACGGCCGTCCGTAGGCCGCGGCGCCGAACTGCACGGAAGAGACCGACGAGTAGTCGTCCGAGTTCAGCGCGTTGAAGAAGTCGATCTTCGGCAGCAGGCTCAGGCCCCTGGCCTGGATACGCTTGCTGAACGAGACATCGAGCTGGTTGATGCGCGGCGTGTACTCCGTCTCCGGCGCCACCAGCGGGATGCTGATGCTCGCCTGACCGGCCGCCGTCAACGCCGCCCTGAGGTCGGCGGGAGCCGCGGCCGTCGTTGGCGTGACCAGCCAGAACGTGCCCAGCCCGCGCGGGTTGTCGAAGCCGGTGCCGGCCGTGAATCCGCCGTAGGCCTGCGCCGCCGTGCCCGTCAGGTAGCCGTTGAGGCCCTGGTAGGCCACGCTCGTGGAGATGCCCCACACGGGCCAGGGGTAGACCACCGTCGCCTTGAACTGCTTCAGCCACGGCAGCCCGCTCTGGGACTGGTCGCAGTAGAGCGAGAGGTTCGGGTTGTAGACGGCGGCCGCGCAGGTGTTGTTGATGCTGCGCTCGAGGTTGAAGCCGCCGAAGGCACGGACGCCGCGCGGCAGCCGCGCGTTGAAGTTGAGATCGATGCCGTTGTAGTCCCGCTTCATGTCCTTGCTGGTGCTGTCCAGGTTGTCCACCTGACCGCGGAACTCCGGCTTGATCACCCAGGCCTGCACGGTGCTGCCGTCCAGCGGGCTGACGGCCTCGAAGCGGTTGTAGCTGTTGGCGTCGAGCAACGTGTTCACGCGCAGGGTGATGTCGCGGAACCAGATGCGGTAGTACTCGGCCGACAGCGAGAAGCCGCTGAACAGCTCGTGGCTGAAGCCGATGTTGAGCGGCAGGGAGTAGGGCCGCTGGATGTCCGGGTCGAACCGCGCCAGCGACCGGCGCCCGAAGTTCGCAGCCAGGCCAGCAAAGTTGATCTCGCAGCCGGCGGTCAGGTAGACGCAGCCGCGCTCGCCCTGTGCGATGTCGTCCCCGTTGACGTCGGTCCACGGCAGGGCCTGCGTCGTCAGCGCCGTCGGGTTGTAGAGCTGCGCGAACCCGGTGGTCTGCGCCGTCATGAAGCGGTTGAAGCCCACGCGGACCGCGGTCTTGCCGTTGCCGGACAGGTCGTACACCATCGACAGGCGCGGCGACCAGTCCGACCACGTCGGGAACTCGATGTCGTCGTACGCCGGCACGGCGGCGAAGCGGCCGAACTGATCGTTCTGGCCCACGATGCGCTGCTTGTTCAGGTCGAACCGCAGGCCGTAGTTGATCGTCATCCGGCCCAGGGACCACGTGTCCTGGGCGTAGAAGCCCAGGTTCGCGTCCAGGTCCTCCTGCACCGTGAGCGGCGTGTTCAGCACCGTCACCTGGAAGGCCCGGCCCGCCTGGTAGCTCTGGTAGAGGTCGGCGTTGGCGTTCTGCCAGCGGTAGTAACGACCCCATTGATACTGATAACCGAACTTGATGTTGTGCGTGCCGGTGACGTACGAGGCCGCGCCCTGGAGGTTGTAGCGGTCGGGATAGTTGCCGAGCTCCGCAGACGACGCGTTCCACAAGAGACCCGTGCTGACGTCGTTCTTCCGCGCGTTGCGGTACCAGGCGTCCGTGAAGCGCTCGGCGCGAATGCCCGGCTGGTAGAGGTTGTCGTAGCGCTCCCGATTGAAGGAGAAGCCGTTCTCGAGCAGCAGTTTCGAGGAGACTGTCGAGGTCCACTTCGCCGAGCCGGTGCCGAAAATCGGCGTGTTCCAGATGACCGACGCGGTCGTCTGGTCGGTGAGGGCGCCCTGGGCATGACCGCGCAGGCGCAGCGCGCGGTCGCCATAGATCGCCAGCTTGTTGCGATCGCTCATCTGCCAGGTGAAGCGGACGATGGGATTGTCCATCTTCTCGTCCGAGATGCCCTGCTCGCAGCCATCCGGGTTCGCCTGGCACGCGGCGAACGCCGCGGGGATGTTCGCGGTGCCCGCAGGAATGACGAACGTGTTGGCGATGGGCCGATCGTAGCGCGCCTTGCGGAACGCACCGTAGAACCACAGCTTGTTCTTGATGAGGGGCCCGCCCTGCTCGACGTTCCACTCGTAGAAGTTCGAGATGCGGTCGACGCCGCTGACCCCCAGGGCCTTCAGGTCGTCCGTGAGGTTGTCTCCCTGCCACGACTCGGGCGACTTGAACGCCTTGAACCCGCCGCGGAACTGGTTGCCGCCGTCCTTCGGGATGAGGTTCATGTTGACGCCGCCGGTCAGCGTCTCGGCGTTGCCGCCCGCCGTCTGGTACACGGCCTCCTGCGTCATCGCCTCGTTGTGGTAGGCCTGCACGGCGCCGTCGCCCATGAGCCCGTTGGTCATCATGCCGTCCACGAGCACCACGGTCTGAGCGCCGCCCTGGCCGCGCACGGCAAAGTAGGTCTGCTGCATCGCGCGCGATCCGCCGACGTCGGGCACGTTCAGCGTGACGCCGACCACGAGCTGGCCGAGGCCCTGGATGGTGCCGGCCGTCGGGACCGCGCTCAACACGTCGCGGGTCATCTGCACCTGCTTGGCGTTGGTCTGGACGTCCACCACGGGCGAGGAGCCCGACACGGTGACGCTCTCCTGCAGCGTGCCGACCGACAGGTCCACGTTGATGGTGGCCACGAAGTTGGCCGCGAGCTCCACGCCCTCGCGGATCTGCGTGTTGAACCCGGGGAGCGAGAAGGTGAGGGTGTAGGTGCCGGGCCGCAGATCGACGATGCGGTAGGCGCCGTTCTCATCGGTGACCGCCGAGCGCACCTTCTCGATGAGCACGGGACTGGCTGCTTCCACGGTGACGCCGGGCATCACCGCGCCCGACGTGTCTCGGACAATTCCAGCAAAGGCACTCTGTGCCCATGCCACGGACGGCAGTGCGGCCATGCAGACCAACACCAACGCCGCAGCAAACATGCTGCGTTTCACGGTCATTCGCGCCTCCTGATACTGACCAACTGCAATGAGCCGGACGAGGACCACGGGACGCCGCCACGCGTCCCCCTGCCTCCAGCTGAACTGAGTCAGCCTACGCAGGTCGGGGGCCTGAGTCAAACGCAGGAATGGCTGATGCATCTAGCAACATTCACGCCAACATCCAATGGCATGTATCCATGGATTCGCCAATCGCCTGTACGCGCCGACGGTTACGATGGTCCGGCATGATGGCCGCGGTCATCGTCGGCGTGGCGGTGGCGGCACGCCTGGCGCACCTGTGGGCGTTCCGGGACACGCCGCTCTTCGACGTGCTGATGGGTGACGCGCGGGCGTACGACGCCTGGGGCCAGCGGCTGGCGGCGGGCGACTGGCTGGGCACCGACGTGTTCTATCAGGCGCCGCTCTACCCGTACTTCCTCGGCGTGGTCTACGCCGCGCTCGGCCGCGACCTGCTCGTCGTCCGCGTGGTGCAGGCCCTCGTCGGCGGGGCCTCGGCCGTCCTGCTGGCGGACACGGCCGCTCGGCTGTTCTCCCGTCGCGTGGGCTGGGCGGCCGGCCTGGGCCTGGCACTGTACGCGCCAGCCATCTTCTTCGACATGCTGCTGCAGAAGACGGTGCTCGACGTCTTCTTCGTGTGCCTCCTGCTGTGGGTGTCCAGCCGCCTGATCGCCGGTCCACCCCGGCCGGCGTTGTGGGCCGGCCTCGGCGCGACGCTCGGCGCCCTGAGCCTGACGCGCGAAAACGCCCTCGCCCTCGTCCTTGTCGCGATCGCCTGGGCGGTGTCCACGCAGACGAAACACGAAGAGCACGAAGGACACGAAGAGCCACGAGGCACGACAACGGAATCGGGAAAGGGCGTGACCGCCACTCGCCCCGCGATGGGCCAAGCGAAGACACGCCAGAACATGCGTGACACCGGACATCCCAAAGGCGTTGTTCGTGTCCTTCGTGTCCTTCGTGTTGCGGTCGTTCCCCTGCTGCTGGGGCTGGCGGTCGTTCTCCTGCCGGTGGTCGTGCGCAACTACGCGGTGACGGGCGGGGTCTACCTCACGACCTCGCAGTTCGGGCCCAACTTCTACATCGGCAACAATCCCGCGGCCGACGGCACTTACATGTCGCTGCGGCCCGGACGAGGCGCGCCGGAGTTCGAGCGGCAGGATGCGACGGAGCTGGCCGAGCGGGCGCTCGGGCGGGCGCTCACGCCAGCCGAGGTGTCGGCGTACTGGACGGATCGGGCTGTGTCGTTCATCACGGAGGAACCCGCCCGCTGGCTGTCGCTGATGGGCCGCAAGGTGGCGCTGCTGTGGAATGCGACCGAGATGCTCGACACCGAGAGCCAGGAGTCCTACGAGGACGAGTCGCCGGTGCTGCGCATCCTCGCCATCGGGGGCCACTTCGGCGTGCTGGTGCCGCTGGCGCTGGTGGGCCTGGTCGCGACGTGGCCGGATCGGCGGCGGCTGTGGCCGATCCTGACGCTCGGGAGCGCGTACGCCGCAAGCGTGCTCCTGTTCTACGTCTTCGCCCGCTACCGCTTCCCGCTGGTCCCGTTCCTGATGCTCTTCGCCGCGGTCGGTGCGCTCTCGGCGCGGTCGCTGCTTGCCGGGGCCACACCCTCAGGACGCGCGGCGCTGAGCCTGGTGCTGGTGCTGACCGCCGTCGCGGTCAACTGGCCGCTGCTGTCGCCCACGCGGATGCGTGCGATCACCGAGACCAACCTGGGCACCGCCCTGCACGAAGCCGGCCGGCTGGATGAAGCCGTGGTGCGCTACCGGAAGGCCGTGGCCCTGCAGCCCGACTACGCGCCGGCGTACAACAACCTCGGCGTCACCCTGCGTGCCCAGGGGAACGTGGACGAAGCCATCGCCGCGTACGAGCGCGGGCTGCAGTTGGACGACGACTATCCGGACCTGCACTACAACCTCGCGAACGCGCTGCTCTCGCGGAACCGCGCCGACGAGGCGGCGGCGCACCTGAGAACCTCACTCTCGGGCGAGCCCGACTCGGCGGCCAATCACAACAACCTCGGCACGGCGCTGGCCGCGAAGGGCCAGTACGAGCAGGCCGTGGCGGAGTTCCGTGCGGCCATCGCCCTGGACCCGGGCTCCGTGCTGGCGCACCGGAACCTCGGAAACGCCCTCGCGTCGATGGGCCGCGGCGCCGAGGCCCTGGCCGCGCTCGAGCGCGCGGTGGCGCTGGCGCCGGCGGACGCGGAGGCGAACTACGACCTCGGCAGCCTGCTGCTCGAAGCCGGCCGCCATGCGGACGCTGCGGTGCGCCTCCGTGCCGCGATCGCCGCCAACCCGCGCTCGCCACAGGCGCTCAACAACCTCGGTATCGCGCTCGCGTCGCAGGGCCAGTTGCAGGAGGCCCTCGCCCTGTTCGACCAGGCCCTGGCCATCGACCCGGGCTTCGCCGACGCCGAGCGCAACCGCGACACCGCCCGCCGCGCGCTCAAGCGGTAGCGATCACCAGAGAGATCACCAGATCACCCGATAGATCCCCAGATCATCCGATCCCAGATCGATCACCAGATCACCACCTCACCAGATCACCAGATTCGCCACCGAGATCCACGTACACAAAAAACCCGGAAGGCTCAGGCGCTGAGCCCTCCGGGTCGATAACGGCGCCTGCGTGGCGGCGTCAGGCGCCGGCCAGAAGGGGAATCCTCAGAACCGCAGCTGTGCCCCCACGCGGAACGTGCGGCCGTTCAAGATGCTGTTGACCTGGTTGTACGCCGGGGTCCCGAAGTTGACCGACTGCACGCCGAGGACGGGGTTGGCGTTGAACACGTTGAAGATGTCGATCTGGCCCTGCAGGCGCCGGGCGCCGCCGAGGCCGAACCACTTGGCGAAGCTCAGGTCGAGCTGCGTGATGCGATCCAGGAACTCGGTGCCCGGCGCCACGAGCGGCACCGTGAGCGAGGCCTCCGTCAGGTTCGGCGCCACCAGCCCGCCCGGCACGCAGGGCGCGTTGCAGGGCGTATTGGGGTACCGCGTCGTGCGCGTGATCAGCCAGGAGGTGCCGGCCGGGCTGCCCACGTCGCCATACCCCGGGCCACTGATCTTGTTGACCGGCGTCGTCACGTAGCCGCCAAGCGCACGCCCGGCGATGCTCTGGAACGCGCCGCTGATCTGGATGCCCCAGAAGAGCGGGTAGGTGCCCGACACCTTCATCTGCGGCCGCCACGGGATGTCGTTGTCCGCGTCGTCGCAGTAGCGGAGCATGTTCGGATCGTCGGGTTCGCCACACACCACGCGCGTCGTTCGCTCGGTGGTGAAGCCACCGAACATCGACCCGCCCCCCGGGATCCGGGCGTTGAAGGTGATGTCGAAGCCGTTGTAGACCTGCTCGAAGCCGTCCGTCGCGTTGGTGTCGAAGTTATCCACGCGCGCCTGCACGGCGGGATTGATGCTGTAGAGGTTGAACGCCGACCCGTCGATCGGGTTGACCACGGGGATCGCGAAGTAGTCACTCTGCGTGCGCAGGAGGTTGTCCGTGACGCGCAGGTCGTAGAACTTGCGACGGTACCAGGTCGCCGACACAGAGACGCCGGAGAACAGCTCGTGCTGGATGCCGGCGGTGGTCTCCCAGTTGTATGTGCGCTGGAAGTCCGGATCCACCGTGTTGAGCGAGCGAACGCCGAAGTTGTTGGGCAGCTGCGCGTAGTTGATTTCACAGCCGGTGGACAGGTAGGTGCAGCCGGGATTGCCCTCGGCAATGTCATTGCTGTTGAGGTCGGTCCAGCTCAGGTTCGCGCTCGTCAGCGCCAGGGGGTTGTAGCGATTGGCGAAGAAGGTCGTGCGCGACTCGTTGTAGCGGTTGACGCTGGCCTTGAGCGCGGTCTTGGCGTTGCCGAACAGGTCGAACACCACGCCCACCCGCGGCGCGAAGTCCTTCCATACGGGCATCTGGACATCGCCGAAGCTGCGCGCCGGGACGAAGCGCCCCTGGCCCGACTCCGACGCCGACACTTCGGAGCTCAGGTACTCCCAGCGCAGGCCGGCGTTCACGGTCAGCCGGTTGATGGACCACGTGTCCTGCGCGTAGATGCCGACGTCTGCGTTCAGGCTGTCCTTGTAGCGCAGCGGCGTGTTGTAGACGGTCACCTGGAACGGGACGCCCGTCCGGTAGACCTGCTGCAGGTCGGCGTTGGTCTCACGCGTGTTCTCGTAGGGGCCCCAGGTGTCCTGGATGCCGACCTTGATGGTGTGGGCGCCCGTAACGTAGGAGAGCGAGCCCGCCAGGGCGTACCGGTCCGGGTAGCGCCCGCCCCAGTTCGCCAGGCCGTTGTAGAGCGTCGCCAGGTCGGCGTCGCGACGGCTGGCGCCGGCGAACCATTCCTGCGTGAACGGCGTCTTGTTGACGCCGTCCTGGTTCGTGATCACGTATTGCTCGTAGTTGAACGAGAAGCCGCCCTCCACCAGGATGCTGCTGCTGAGCGTGCCCGTGTACTTCGCCGCCGCGGAGTTGTAGATCGGGGACGTCCAGATCTGGGAGGCCGTCCGCGGGTCGTCGCCCGCGTTCATGCCGTGGCCGCGATATTTGTTGATCTCGTCGTAGTAGACCGAGAACTTGTGCTTGGAGCTCATCTGCCAGGTCAGGCGGAGCATGGCGCTCTCGATGCTCTGGTCGTCGATGCCCTGTTCGCAGTCGATCGCCCCGGTCCGGCAGGCCTGGTAGCCGGCCGCGTACGACAGGTTCTCCGGCGTGAAGAACGTGTTGGCGATCGGCGCGTCCACGGACCAGGCACGTGCCGACGTGAAGAACCAGAGCTTGTCCCGCTTGATCGGGCCGCCGATCCCGACGTTCAGGTCGTAGATCCGATCGATGCTCCCCGCGCGTCCCAGCCCGCGCTGGCGCAGGTCGTCGTCCAGGTTGTTGGCCAGCCAGCTGCCGGCCGTGTACCCGGCGAAGAAGTTGCCGTTGAACTGGTTGCCGCCGTCGCGGGCCACGATCGCCATCCGCACGCCCCCGGGCGACACGTCCGCGCCGGCGCCGCTCGTCTGGTAGCTCATCTCGGCCACCATCGCCTGGTTGAAGTACTGCTGTACCGCGCCGTCACCATCCAGGCCGTTCACCATCAGGCCGTCCACGGTGACGATGTTGTTGGCGGAGGTGAGGCCGCGGGTGGACATGTAGGTCTGCTGCATCCCGCGCGAACCGCCCACGTCCGGCACGTTCAGCGAGACGCCGCTCACCAGCTGCGCGTAAGCCTGGATGTTGCGGCCCGTCGGCACCTGGTCGAGGACCTCGCGCGTGAGGACCTCCACCTTGGCGTTGCTGGAGACGTCGACGACGGGTGACGCGCCCGTGACGGTGATCGATTCCTCGAGCGCGCCGACTTCGAGGTTCGCGTTGAAGGTGCCGGTGAAGTCGGCGCGCAGCTCGACCGCCTCGAACCGGGCGGCGCGGAAACCCGCCAGGCTGAACACCAGCGTGTAGGTGCCGGGGCGGAGGTCCACGATGCGATACGAGCCGTTCGCGTCGGTGACCGCCGTCTTCGTGCCCTCGATGAGGACGGGGCTGCTGGCTTCGACGGTGACGCCCGGCAGCACCGCGCCGCTCGTGTCGCGCACCGTTCCGGTGAATGCGCTCTGGGCCAGGGCCAGTTGGGGAGCCAACACCAGCAGGATCCCCGCAAGGATCACTGATCGATTCACGCGCCTGACGACTTCTGACATCGCGCCTCCTGTAGGGTCGAACAAACCGAACGGGAACGAGTACGTCGCGCCCGACGGGCAGGGCCCGCATCGCGCCTGCCAGCGCAGGATGGGCCCATCGTCACCGATGACGCGCGAATGTAACGCCTTGTCACGCACTTGTCAACGCGTGTCTGGCCTGTGTCTGTCGATGTCTGCTACCAGCGCACCATCAGCCCGAGGCCGTACAGGCGCCCCTGCATGATGCTGTTCGGCGCCAGGTACGATGCGCTCAGCGCATTCGTCGTCACGTAGCTGATGATGGCGTCGGAGTTGTTGATGTTGAAGACCTCGAATGTCGGGATGATGCTCATGCGCCCGAGCCGGAACGTCCTGGTGAGTTTGAAGTCCAGCTGCGTGATACGCTCGACGAAGACGGCGCTCTCCGACACGAGGTTGAAGGTGAGCGTGGGCTGCGCGAACACCGCTGTCGGCATGATGATTTCGCCCGCCGGACAGGGGGCCGGGCAGTTGGCCGGGTAGCGGGTGGCGCCGCGCGTGGCCGTCATGCGCCGGCTGGCCGTGGTCGGGATGTTGCTCTGGAACGCCACGCTCCCGTTGATCCCCCAGACCAGCGGCATGTTGCCCGACAGCTTGTAGGATTTCCGGTACGGGACGTCGAGCCTGGTTTCGTCGCAGAACCGCTCGGTGTTGAAGACGCCCGCGGTGGTCGAGACGTAGTTCGGGTCGTCCGGCGCCGTGCAGAAGGTCTCGCGCTGGCGCTCGATCGCCACGCCGCCGAACACCTGGGCGCCACGTCCGGGCCGTGCCCGGAACGAGAAGTTGAATGCCTGGTAATTGCGCTTGCGCTCCGGATCGTAGGTGTCCAGGTTCCGCGTCGGGCGCGCCTGCGCGGCCGCGCTACGGGCATAGGCGGTGAACGGCTCGCCCGAGAGCGGGTCGTAGAGCGTGTAGGGCGTGTAGTCGGCGGTGGACCAGCTCTGGTTGATGCTGACCGTGAGGTTCCGGAAGTTGCCGAGATACCAGGCACCCGCCACCGACAGATTCGGGATCAGCTCGTGCTCGAGCTCGACGCCGTTCTCCAGGTTCCACGTACGCGGGTAGGCCCCATACGTGTTGAGCGCCGCGATGCCGAAGTTGGGCGACAGGGCGGTGAAGTTGATCTCGCAGCCGACGGTCGGGTAGCCCGTGCAGCCCCGCTCACCCTGCGCGATGTCATCACCGTTCACGTCGCGCCACTGCAGCGTCGCCGTCTGTGACAGCAGCGGGTTGTAGGCCGATGCCACGCCGGTCGTGCGGGCCAGGTTGTAGCGGTTGAGCGAGTACTTGAGCGCGGTCTTGCCGGTGCCGAACAGGTCGTACACCATCGCGAAGCGCGGTGCGAAGTTCGACCAGTTGGGCAGGTTCTCGATCGGCTCGAACTGCCGTGCCGGCACGAAGCGGCCCGCGGGCGATTCCGCGGCCAGCACCTGGGCCTTCAGCTTCTCGTACCGCAGCCCGGCGTTGATGGTGAGCCGGCTCAGTTGCCACGAGTCCTGCACGTAGAAGCCCATGTCGTAGTTGAGGCGCTCGCCGTACACGAGCGGTGTGTTGCGGACGAGCACGCTGTCGGGCACGGTGTACCGCACGCCGGTGGACGTGCTGCGGTACTGCTGCACGAGATCGGCGTTGCCATCCCGGGTGTGCATGAAGCTGCCCCACGTGGACTGCATCCCCACCTTCAGCGTGTGCTGGCCGAGCAGATAGGTGGCGGCCCCGGAGACGGCATACCGTGCGGGGCTTTCGGTGAGGCGAAGCGTGGGCGCGATGTTCACGCCACCCAGGTCCAGCTCCGACCGCGAGGCCTTGGCGAACCAGGCCGTGGTTCCCCGCGGCTCCTCGACGCCGTCCTGGTAGCTGTTGGTGTAGTACTCCAGGTTGCTCGACCACCCGGCCTCGAGGAACAGCTTGCTCGTGAACGGCGACGACCACTTCACCGCCGTGGTGTGGTACGCCGGCGAGAACCACTGCCACGAGGCCGTCTCCGGGTCGACGTTGCTCTGCATGTCGTGCCCGCGGTACTTGTCGATCTCGTCGAAATACGCCGAGATCTTGTTCCGCGGGCTCACCTGCCACGTGAGGCGCGCCAGCCCGCTCCTGATGAACTGATCGTCCACGCCCTGGCTGCCATCGTCGAAGAACGTGTTGGCGATGAAGTTGTTCACCGAGAAGTAGCGCGCCGAGGTGAAGAACCAGAGCCTGTCCTTCATGATCGGGCCGCCCAGCGCGAACGTGTAGTCGATGATGCGGTCGGTGGCGTTGCCGGCCTGCAGGCCTTTCTCCCGGTGGCGGTCGGTGAGGTTGCTCGACTGCCAGTCGCCCGGCCGCATCGCCATCTTGAAATCGCCGCTGAAGCGGTTGCCGCCCTCGCGCGGGATCATGTTCAGGCGCACGCCGCCCGCGGAGGTGTCGGCCCCGATGCCCGCGGTCTGGTAGCTCACCTCCGCGTTCATCGCGTCGTTGAAGTAGCTCTGGATGGCGCCGTCGCCCTGGAGGCCGTTGACCATCATGCCGTCCACCAGCACCGTGGTGTTGGCCGTCGTCATGCCGTGCGTGGACATGTAGGTCTGCTGCATCGCACGCGCGCCGCCGGTGTCCGGCAGGTTCAGGTTGATGCCGACCACGAGTTGCGCCATGCCCTGGATGCTGCGGCCGGTGGGGATGATGTCGATGGCCTCGCGGTCCAGCACCTGTGTCTCGGCGGCCGTGGTGACGTCCACGATCGGCGACGCACCGGTCACCGTGACCGTCTCCTCCAGCGCACCCACGGCGAGCGTGGCGTCGATCGTAGCGGTGAACTCCGCGGTCAGGCGCAGGTCGTCTCGGCGGAAGGTGTTGAAGCCGGGCATCGTGAAGGTGACCGCGTACACGCCGGGACGGAGGTCCGCGAGGCGGTAGGCGCCGCTCGCGTCCGTCGTGGCGGACTTGACCTTCTCGATGAGCACGTCGCTCGCCGCTTCGACCGTGACACCGGGCAACACTGCGCCCGAGGTGTCCTTCACGACGCCGACAATGGCGCTCTGCGCGTGCACCAGCACCGGCGTCAGCGCCAGCGCCGCACCACACAACCCGATCCGAGTGAATCGACGTACCTGCCCGCAGACCGTTCCCGTCATCGCGCCTCCTCGATATGGTGGGGGTTCCACCGGTCAGGAAGATGAGTGCCGATCCGAGGCAGCGACGACGCGCGAATGTAACGTCTTGTCACCATCCTGTCAACGCGTGTCGTGTGATGTCCGCTCATGATGTCTTGAATGCGTTTGACGCATGGATTCAATGCACCTGCCCGCACCCGATCGCACCTGCCCGCACCTGCCCGCACCTGCCCGCACCTGGCCAAAGGTGTAGGCTGGGGCAATGGGCATGGGCGTCGATCTCGATCTCGACCGTGACGGCGTGCGACCGCCGCCCCTCGCACCCGAGCCGGAGCGCGGCTGGAGACGCTGGGTCGTCGGCGCCGCGATCGTGCTGGCCGTTGCCGGGGGAGCCCTGGCGCGCTGGTGGACGCTGCGGTCGGCGACGGAGACGCCGCCACCCGCAACACCCGCGGTCGCGACGGCGACCGAGGTGCCGATTGGTGCGGCCACGGTCACCCTGCCACCGCTCGAACAGCTGGATCCTTTTCTCCGCACGCTGCTTGGTGCACTCTCGGCGCGGCCCGAGCTGGCGACATGGCTGGCCACGGATGATTTGATCCACCAGATGGCATTCACCATCGACCGCGTATCCCGAGGGGCGTCGCCAGCCACGGAGCTCGGCGTGCTGGCCCCCGAGACGGAGTTCACCACGCGTCGCGTCGGGCGGGTGCGGCAGGTGGACGAGTCCAGCTATGCGCGGTACGACGGGCTGGCCGAGACCCTCGCGTCGGTCGATCCTGCGGCCGTGGCGGCGGCCTACCGCACCATCCAGCCGCGGCTGAACGAGGCCTACATCAGCCTCGGACGCACGGAGTCCAGCGTGGACGTCGCCGTGCAGCAGGCACTCGACGTCCTGATCGCCACGCCGATCCCCGCCGGGCCGATCACCGTGGTGGAGGGCCGGGGCGCGACGTGGGCGTTCGCCGATCCGGACCTGGAGGCCCTCGACCCGGCGCAGAAGCACCTGGTGCGGATGGGCCCGCGTCACGCGGCCCGCGTCATCGAGACGTTGAAGCAGGTGCGGCAGCGGCTGCAGCCGTGACCGCCGCACGAGCCGGCCGCGGCCGGGAGCGGCTCTCGCTGCTGCACGCCGACCGCGACCTGATCGTGATCGACAAGCCGGCAGGCCTGCTGACGATGCCGTCGGCGCCGGGGCGCGCGGAGCACGAGGACTCGGTGCTGTCACGTGCGCGGGAATACGCCCGGCACAAGCGCGGCCGCCAGGCCTACGTGGGCCTGCTCCACCGGCTCGATCGCGGCACGTCCGGCGCGCTCGCCATCGCGCTCGACCGCGAGGTGCACGCCGAGGGCCGGCGGCTCTTCAAGGCGCACCGCTTCGACCGCACGTACCTCGCGCTGGTGCGCGGCGTGCCCGATCCAGAGGAGGGCACGATCGATCGGCCCATCACGGCGGAGTACCTGGACGGTCGGCGCGCGGTCGCCGATAACGACGAGGAGGCGCTGCCCGCGCGCACGCACTACCAGGTGCGCGAGCGGTTCGGGCGCGAGGCGGCGCTCGTGGAACTGACGCTCGACACCGGGCGCCAGCACCAGATCCGCATCCACCTCGCGGCGATCGGCCATCCCGTGCTGGACGACCGCGTCTACGGTCCGGCGCGCGACAGCGCAAAGCGCACGGACCGTCCACTGCTGCACGCGTGGCGGCTGGCCTTCCCGCATCCTCTCACCGGCCGCCGCATAGATGTAGAGGCACCGCTCCCGCACGACTTCAGGGCGCGGCTGGCGCGGCTGCGCGCCTTCACTTGACGACGCGCAGTGTCACCTCCACCCGCACCACCTCGCCGCTCACGCGGTCGGAGGCGGCGGTGAAGGTGCGGCTTTGACCATCGCGGAGAAGCACGGTGTTTCGCGCCCGGAAGCTGCGGAACGCGGGCAGCGCCGGGGCTGCCGCGCCCTGGGGTGCCTCGGTGCGCGGCAGCACGGACGTATCGTCCACCGAGAGCGTCAGCTCGTACTGCCCCTCGCCCGCCGATGCCGCGCGACAACTGATCACGGTCCCGACCGAGCGGTACGACACCGACTGAACCGGCTGCGGGAGCGTCTCGGGGGGCTCCGGCAGGGCCGGCGCTTGAGGAGGCGCGGGTTGCCCGGTACCCGGGCTCGCCGGCGTGGGACTCGTGGCCGGTCGCGGCGCCGGACGCCCCGGCGTGAACGTGGTCGTCGGTACGGGGACCTCGGAGCCCATGTTCAGCACCGACTCGCCCGCATGCGTCATGACCTCGAGCGAGTACGGCAGTCGCGAGACGACCTTGTCGCCCTGCGTGCGCACGATCACGATCTGGACATCCAGCGCGATGCGCGGGCCCCGCTCCTGCGGGGGCCCGGGCGGGCGCGGTGGCGTCGGGGCGGGCGGCGCCTGGGCCGAGGGCGCGGCCGGCGGCTGCGGCGGGGCTGGAACCTGCGCGCGCACCACGGAGGCGCACAGCAGTATCGTCGCAAGCATCAGCCGGAATACCAGTGGTGTCGGGTTCATTGTTCTGGCTCTCCTTCGGTTGTATCCCACGCGTCGAGCGGCGCGACGTCGATGGCGGGAATCACAATCGGTGACACGATGAGGTCCTGGTCGGCGGAGACGGACGCGAGTGAGGCTGGCTCCGGCAGCAGGCCCGTTCCGCTCAGCGAGAGAAACCAGGCGAACGCCTCGCGGTCGCGGGGGTCGAACCGTGCGCCGACCGCCCGATTGGCGCGCACCGCCTCCCTTCGCGAACCAACAGCCCGTGCGGTCGTGACCGGCAACGCCTCGGCCGCCGGTGATGGTGACGTCGACGGCGGTGGCACCAGGGTGGCTGTCCTGCCGGCCGCCAGGCCCGGGCTCGACAGGGACTGCGTCACGTCAACCGGCGCGCGCGGCGGCGCGACCGGCGGCTGCTCCCCGCGAGGCATCCCGAGCACCGCCGCCAGCAGGACGCTCGCGGCGGCGACGGCACCGCCCCACCAGACCCGCGCGCCTCGGCCTGCCACGGGCATCGGCTCGTCGACCAGCCGGGCCCTGACGCGGGCTCGGAACGCCGGCGAAGGGTCCACGGACAGGGCCGACCTCAGCACGCGGTCGATGGCCTCGTCATCCCACGGCTGGCGGGGTGGGGCGGGCGTCATTGCAGCAACTCCTTGAGCCGTCGCCGCGCGAGGAAGAGTCGGGACTTCACGGTGCCCGCTGGCACGTCGAGCAGCGCCGCGACCTCGCGAAGGTCGTGCCCCTCGATCGCGGCCAGCACGATCGGCCACCGCAGCCTGGCGGGCAACCTGTCGATGGCTGCCCACAGGCGGCTGATCTGGACGGGATCGGGCTGGCGGGTGGCGTCCGGCTGCTCCGCGGGCAACAACTCGCCTTCGCGGGCGACGCGTCGGCGCGTCGCGCGCTGGCGATCCAGGGCCAGCCGAAACGTCAGGCGCACCAGCCACGCGCGGAAGCGTGTCCGGTCCCGGAGCTGCGAGAACCGGCGGTACGCCTGGACGAACGCGTCCTGAGCCACGTCCTCGGCTTCCTCGCGGTGGCGGAGCACGCTGTACGCGACGCGGAAGGCCAGCGTGGAGGTCTCGGCCAGGCACGCTTCGAACTCGCGCACCAGCCCATCGTCGTTCACCCCCGACCACGCCCCTGGAAGCCGAGCCACGCGTTCATGCATGTCCGTCTACCAGCGCTAGACGCCGTCGGGCCGCCCGCGGTTCACTCGTGCGGCATGCCGCCGCCGGGAGGTGATGCTCGTCTCCTTCGCCGCCTCGCGTGTCGGGAGGGGCCTGACGCTGGACGGGAGGAGACTTCGCGGTCGGGACACGGGTGTCACGCTGTCGCGAACTGCGGCAAGACGCGCATGTGGAAGCGGGACAGAAGTCTTTTCCCGATCGGCGTCAGTCCCCTCCCGACTGGCGCAGCGCGCCTCCCGACATCGCGAGGCCGTTGACGTCCAGCCGAGCGCTCCTCCCGACACCGCGAGGAAGGTGACTTCCAGCCGAGCACCCTTCCCGTCACCGCGAGCCAGCGAAGGCGACGAGCGTCACCTCCCGGTAGCGGCCGCGTTCAGCAATCACCAATGAGCGCGACCGCGGGATCCACACGCGCGGCCCTCCAGGCGGGCGCCAGCGTCGCCGAGAGGGCGGCGACGAGCAAGAGGCCAACGGCGGCCGCATAACTGACGGGGTCTGCGGGCGACACGCCGAACAGGAACGCCTGTACCGCGCGGCCGAGCGCCCAGGCCGAGAGCATCCCGAGCGCGAGCCCGGCGATGACCGGACGCAGCCCTTCGGCCAGTACCAGGCGGCGGACGTCAGCCGAGGTCGCCCCGAGCGACATCCGGACGCCGAACTCGTGCGTGCGCTGCGTGACGAGGTAACTGATGACGCCGTACACGCCGAGGCTGGCCAGCATCGCCGCCAGCAGGGCGAACAACCCGATGAGCCCGGCGCGAAGCCGGGGCGACGCAGCCGCACGAGCGAGCACCTGCTCGAGCGTGCGAACCTGGTAGAGCGGCACGGCCGCATCCATCTCGCCGAGCGACGCGCGGACGACGGCCGGCAGTTCTGCCGCCGGCAGCGCACTCCGCACCACGAGCGTCATGGTGTGGTACGAAGGCTGCTGCGCGTGCGGGGTGTAGAACATGGGAACCTCCGGCTCGTCGAGATCGAGATGCCGGACATCGCCGACGATGCCGATGACCTCGCGTGAACCGGGACCACCGACCGCCTGCTGCTCCGCGCGTGGAATCCCGCTGTTGAACGTGACGCGCCGGCCGATGGGATCCTCGCCGGGCCAGTAGCGGCGAGCCATCGACTCGCTGACGATCACCACGCGCGGCGCACCTTCCACGTCGCGGGCCTCGAACAGCCGTCCGCGCACCAGCGGGATACCCAAGGCGGCGAAGTAGCCCGGCGTGACGGAGCGGGCCTGCGGTGATTCACCCTGGCCCTCCGGCTTCGGATGGTCTTCGATCTGCACGCCCCGGCTGTCGTAGTTGCCGCTGAGCGGCAGGATGTTGGTCGCGCCCACGGCCAGCACGCCGGGCATGGCGGCAATGCGCTGCTGCAGGCGCTCGTAGAACGGGATCTGCTCGCCCTCGGCGTAGGTCGCCACGGGCAGCGAGACGTCCATGGCCAGTACCTGGGCGGGCGAGAAGCCGGCCGGCACACGCTCGAGCGCCCAGAGGCTGCGCGAAAGGAGCGCCGCGCCCACGAGCAGCACCACGGCCAGCGCCACCTGTACGGCGACGAACGCCTCACGCACACCGCGCCTCACCGTCGTGCCCGGGTGTCGCCCGGAGGCTTGCAACGCCTGGAACAGCACGTCCCGTGAGAGTTGCCACGCCGGCAGCGCCCCGAACGCCAGGGCCGAGACTACGCCACAGGCCGCGGCGAACGCCAGCACGGCCGTGTTGATGCCCGCATCGGCCAGGCGTGGGAGATTGGCGTCAGAGACTCGCCCAAGCGCCGCGCTACCCCACCAGGCCACGACCAGGCCCGCGGCCGCGCCGAGCACGCCGAGCACCAGGCTCTCGCCCAGCAATTGCCGCACGAGCCGCGCCCGCGTGGCCCCCATGGCCATCCGCACCGCCAGTTCGCGTTGGCGGCTGGCGCCGGCCGCCAGGAGCAGGTTGGCGAGGTTGGCGCAGGCGATCACGAGGACGAGCGCCACGCCGGCGGAGACGAGCAGCAGGCTTCGACGCGCGTCCCCGACCACGGCCTCGTGCAGGGGCTGCAGGTACACGCCCTGCCCGTGATTGCTGGTCGGATACTCCCGTTCGAGCCGGGCGGCGATGGTCTTCAGCTCCGCGCGCGCCTGCGGGACGCCGGCGCCAGGAGCGAGCCGGCCCACCGCGCGAATGAAGTGCGCCCCCCGATTGGCCCCGGCGCGGTTGAATCCGTACGGCACGAACACGTCGGCGGTGCGATCCGGGCTCTCCTCCACGTGTCGGTACCACGCAGGCAGGATGCCAATCACGGTGGAGGGTCGAGCATTCACCAGCACCGTGGTCCCGACGATCGCCGGGTCGGCGGCGAACCTGCGACGCCAGAATCCGTCGCTCAGGACGACGGTGGCCGGTCGGTCCGGCTGGTCATCGTCGAGGGTGAACAGGCGACCGCGAGCGGCGTCCACGCCGAGCGTCGGGAAGAAGGCGTCCGTGACGTTCACGCCCCCGACGCGTTCGGCATCGCCCGCGGCGCCGGCGATGGTGAACGAGCCCACGTAGCCGTACGCGCCCATCCGCCCCAGCGTCCGGGACTCACGCGCGAAGTCGAGGAAGTCGGCCGGCGAGAGGTTCCCCACCTCCTGCTCGTCCGCGTCGAATCCGCGGACCTGCACGAGCGCGCCGGGGTCCGGGAACGGCAGGGGTCGCAGGAGCACGGCCTCGACCAGGCTGAAGATGGCCGCGTTGGCGCCAATGGCCAGCGCGAGGGTGCCGATGGCCACCAGCGCCAGGCCGGGCCGATGGGAAAGCCGCCGCACGACGAGGTGGAGGGGGTGCATGGAGGCTTCGACGGATGCGGAGACGCCGAGGTTGGAACGGGCGCGTCCATTGCCGATTGCCGGATTGCCGATTGCGCGATTCATTGGGCGATCCGATGACTGCCCCATCGCCCATTCGGATTGGGGGATTCAGCCGCTGCCGATTGAGCGACTGGTCATCCTGCCATCGCTGCAGAATCCCCAATCCCCAAATCACCAATCACCAATCACCAATCACCAATGAGAATGCGCAATGCGCCGATCGCTCACTCGCCCGATGAATCGCGCAATCATCAGTCCTCAATCCGCAATGGACGCGCTCCGGGCCGCAGCGAGCGACTGCCGTTGGCGCCCGGCGCCATCGAAGTTCCCGGGCGCCAGCCAGCGCTCGAACCCGGCCCGGATCACCGGCCAGTCCTTGTCGATGCAGGCGTACCACGCCGTATCGCGATTGCGGCCCTTGGTGACCAGCGCCTGGCGGAACACCCCTTCGAACGTGAAGCCCAGCCGCTCGGCCGCGCGCCGCGACGGCGCGTTCAGCGCGTCGCACTTCCACTCGTACCGCCGATAGCCCAGCTCGAACGCCCGGCGCATCATCAGGTACATCGCCTCGGTGGCCGCTGGTGTGTGCTGGAGCCGCGGCGAGAAGTGGATGTGACCCACCTCGATCGTGCCGGCCGGGGGCGTGATGCGCAGGTAGGCGGCCACGCCGGCAGGCACATCTGACACGACGATCGCGTAGAACTGTGGGTCGCCGCTCTCCGCGGACGCGCGCACCCAGGCCTCGAAGTCCTCGTAGCGTGTGAACGGGTCGTGGGCGAGGTACGTCCAGTTGCGGCCGTCGGTGTCGAGGCCAAAGGCCTCCCAGAGCGCGGGGGCATGATCCAGCGTGAGCGGTTCGAGCCGGCAGAAGCGGCCGCCCGTCGGGGTGTGCGGTGGAAACGGCGGCGGCGTCCACCCGGGCAGCGCATCGCCAACGGGTTGGCCGAGGGCGTTCAGCGGCATTGCGCCACTGTAACCTACCGGGAGGGGGCGCTCGGCTGCACCATCCGCCTCGCGCGGACGGGAGGGGTCTGACGCTACCGGGAGGGGGGCTACGCCGGTCGGGAGGAGCCTGACGTTGGACGGGAGGCGACTTCGCTGTCGGGATACGGGTGTCACGCTGCGCTCGGTGGCGTCGCTGGCTCGCGCTGTCGGGAGGGGGCGCTCGCGGACTTCGCTGGCTCGCGCTGACGGCAGGGGTCTTACGCTACCGGGAGGGGGGCTACGCCGGTCGGGAGGGGCCTGACGCTATCGGGAGGGGGGCTGCGCCGGTCGGGAGGAGCCTGACGTTGAACGGGAGGCGACTTCGCTGTCGGGATACGGGCGTCACGCTGTCCAGAACCCCGTTGACGTGCGCATGTGAACAGCGTGACAAGTGTCTTTTCCCGATCGGCGTCAGTCCCCTCCCGTCCGGCGCAGCCCCCCTCCCGTCCACCGTCAGGCCCCTCCCGACGGCGCGAGGCGGCAAAGCCGCCGAGCGTCGTGTCCCGTCCAGCGCGAGCCAGCGAAGTCACCGAGCGTCGCATCCCGTCAGCGCGAGGCGGATGGTGCGGCCGAGCGCCCCCTCCCGACACCGCGAGGCGGCGAAGCCGCCGAGCGTCAGAACCGCCAGTCGAACCCGATGATTGGAAACAGTCCCTGCTGCTCGTTGAAGTCCAGGGAATTGGTGCGGCGGTTCCAGATGTAGCCGCCGAAGTTGCGGCGGTTCGTGAGGTTCTGCACGCCCGCGAATACGTTCAGCGGCTGGCCGCCGACCGTGAACGTGCGGTCCACACGCACGTCGATGCGTGCGTAGGCGGGGCCTCGCTCGGCGTTCACGCGGGTAAGGTCGTACACGCCACGGTTCTGGGCCGTCGAGGTCGCTTCGTCGAACGGCGTGTAGGGCCGACCCGCAAGGAACGCGAGCCGCGTGGAGAACTCCCACCGGGGTGAGAAGCGGTACCCCCCGACGGCGTTGAACACGTACGGGTAGTCGAACGACCCCGGGCGCAGCACGCCGTCGAGCGCCGCGTGCTCGGTCTTCGAGAAGGCCAGGTTCGCCTGCCCGTAGAGCTTCTCGGTGAGCCGCTTCTCGACGAACAGCTCCACACCCCGCGCGCGGCCGCGCCCGGCGCTCGTCAGCGGGAACAGGATCTCCCGCACGTCGAAGGTGTCCCCGATGTTCGCCAGCGACACGGTCGGCAGGTCCGCCGCCACCGGGTAGTCGCCATACCGCTTCTGGTAGACCTCGACGGTCGCACGCAGGTCCGGCGCCGGCGTCCACGCCAGGCCCGCGACGTAGTGGTCCGCGCGCCAGGGCACCACGCCGCGGTTCTGCGGGAACGCCGACAGGAACAGAAACGCCGGCTGCTGGTAGTAGCGGCCGTAGCTCGCGTTGAGGCCCAGCGTTGGCGTGAGCCGGTACGTCAGGCCGAGGCGCGGGCTGAGACGCCGGTCCTCCAGGTAGTTGTAGTCGTCGAACCGCAGGCCCGCCGTGATGCTCGCACGCGTCGTCACGGACCGGGTGGCCTGCAGGTAGGCGCCGGTCTGGTAGGCGCGGAACTCCGTGTTCAGGAAGAACGGGTCCACGCCGGGCACGGGTGAGAACGGGGTGTCGTTGCCGTACGGTGAGGCCGCGACGTAGTCGATGCGGAAGATCTTGAAGCTGCCGCCGGCCTGAATCTTGTCCACGTAAGGCACATTGAGCGTCAGGTCGTACTTGAACGTCGTCTCGCCCTCGCGCGAGTCCTCCAGATACACCGTGGGCGCGTTCTCGATCGCCTCTTCGGCATCGCCCGTCGGCGGCGGTCCCTCGAGCGCCAGGTCCTTGACGCGCTGGCCGACCTTGGCCTCAGAGTGCGTGACACCCAGCAGGCCCACGCCCCGCGTACCGAACAGGCGCTGCCAGTTGAAGCCGGTCGCAGTCCGCCACCCGTCGTAACGGATGTCGAGCGTGGACAGCTCGTCCTCCGGCACCTCATCGTCCTCGTACCCGAGGCGGATGTTGTCCTTGCCCGACACGTTCACCACCCACACGCGGTCGCGCGGCGTCACGTCGTACACGCCTTTCGCGTTGAGCGTGTAGAGCACCGGCACCCCACCGAATCCGATGTCGTCGGTGAAGACGTCCAGGAAGCTGCGCCGGGCCGAGACGATCCACGAGCCCTTCCCGCCGTTGATGGGCCCTTCGAGAATCGTGCCGGCGCCCGCGAAGCCAAGCGTGGCCCACCCGCCGAACTCCTTCCGGTTCCCCTCGCGCTGCGTCACCTGCAGCACGCTGGAGGTCCGGTTGATGTACGGCGCCGGGTAGCCGCCGGTGAGGAACGTGACGTCCTGCAGCAACTCCGCGTCGAGGATGCTGACCGTGCCGCCCGCCGACGCGAAGTTGGCGAACGAGTTGATGTTCGGGATCTCGATGTTGTCGACGATGAAGAGGTTTTCGAGCGGGCTGCCGCCGCGGACGATGATGTCGTTGCGAAAGTCGTTGGTGCCGATCACGACGCCGGGCAGCGACTGCACGTAGCGCGACACGTCCTGCAGCGCGCCGGCGCTCTTGAGGACCTCACGGGGCGCGACGAGATACCCGGAGTTCTTCACCTCCGCGGGCGCGGTGAAGGCGGGCGCCGTGACCACGACGGTCTGCTCCAGCTGCGCCACCTCAGGCAGATCCACCTCCACGGTGCCGTCCAGCCCGGCGCGCACCGCCACCGGCTCGCTCGTGAACGGCAGTCCCGTCGGGGGCAGCACCTCGAGGCGGTATTCCCCGGCGCGCAGGCCCGAGATCCGGAAGGTGCCATCGCCCGCCGTGGTCACGCACTGCGGCGTGTCGAGGGCACAGATGCGAACGTCGGCGACGGGCTGTTTCGCCGCATCGAGCACGCGGCCCGCAATGGCGCCGACGCCGGTCGTGTCCTGGGCATCGACGGCGGCAGGCAGGAGCAGGGCAAGAGCGAAAATCGAGCGAAACAAAGCACGGAGAAGCACATAGGGAAGGACGCGGGGGGCGGGTGCACGGGTGCAGGGGTGCAGGGGTGCAGGGGTGCA
>Ga0268299_1002106_pt1 | contig 26503 bp, 25 predicted proteins | sample NOBtaG_FD_193484 | JGI IMG/M metagenome (GOLD analysis project Ga0268299, IMG submission 193484) | Activated sludge microbial communities from bioreactor in Nijmegen, Gelderland, Netherland - NOB reactor | ecosystem: Engineered > Bioreactor > Aerobic > Activated sludge | place: Netherlands...
ATTTTTCATGGTCGGGAAGGCGGCCGAGCGGCATCCTGATATTGTGAGGGAGGTTGCTGTTGCCGGACATGCGATCGGCAATCACTCTTGGGATCATCCATCTTTCCCAATGATCACAGGGCGCGAGCGTCTAAGCCAGATCCGGGCGTGCGAAAAAGCTATTGCTCCCTACGGAGTAAAACTATTTCGCCCACCCTATGGAGATCAAAGCCTGAGGTCTCGTCTTGAGGCTTCGTGGCTTGGATATCAGGTTATCATGTATAGTTTAACTGCCGTGGACTGGCTCGATCATGACGCGGATTGGATCAAAAACCGTATCATGAATAGAATTGTAAACGGCAGTATCATCCTCTTCCATGATTCGCTCTTTCAGTATAGAGATAGTCGGTATGCTGACAGAGAGCCGATGTTAGACGCACTAGACATGCTTCTGGAAGAACTTGGTGAGCGGTATACCTGCGTCACTATTCCGGAGTTGATGAGTCAAGGACGCCCCCAGAGGACGTACTGGATCAAGACAACCGACATTAATATTTTGAATGAGCGCAGCGGACCATATGGTGAACCGCGGCGATATGCAAAAGTTCAATAGTAGAAGGAAGTGGATTTTGAGATGTGACGTTCCTATCCAAGGAAATCGGTCAGCCCAGATTCTCGTAGATCTGCCAGTTTGCGTTCCCCTGAAAGCGATAGTTTGAGAAATCAGTATGTTTCAGGACTTCGGCGGTCTCGTGCGAGAAGAATAAATTGATGGAGCAGCCTGAGTTTGCTGAAACATAAAACAGATTTCTTTTGGTAAATCAGACCAGCTTCTCCGTTTGAGGGTTTCCACCAACAACCTGAAAAGCGAAATGGGAATATGTGTGGTATAGCTGGAGAGCTAAGATTTAGGTCGAAGCAGGTATCAAGCGCAGACTGGGACAAAGTTGCATGCCTGATGTCCCGCCGTGGTCCAGATGATAAGGGGTTTTGGTCTGGTGACGGATACTGTACTTTAGTATTTCGCAGATTAGCGATCATTGATTTGAGTCCTCGAGGCCATCAGCCCATGACGGTCGGGAATGGACGATATACATTGGTGTTTAACGGTGAGGTCTATAACTTCTTAGATCTGAGGAAGGAATTGGAAGCGCGTGGCGTCGCATTCCGTTCAAATAGTGATAGCGAAGTCGTACTCTATGCCTTAATAGAGTGGGGTACTGAGGCGTTAGCCAGATTCAATGGGATGTTTGCGTTGGGTTTGTATGACAGTATTGAGAAGAAGCTGCTTCTGGCGCGTGACCATGCGGGAATGAAGCCGCTCTACTACTTGTTGTGTGATAATGGGATAGTCTTTAGTTCTCAGTACGATCAGTTATTGGCCCATCCCTGGAGTTCTCGCTTTAACGTGTCTGAGGAAGCGCTTGGACTGTATCTGCGCTTAGGATATATTCCCGCTCCTTGGGCTGTAAAGCAGAACACCCATATGCTGGAACCGGGCATGTGGATGGAAATTGCTGTGGAGGGACATTGCCGTCGAGGTTATTTTTATATGTTCCCTCAGTATGTCGAACCTTCGCTGAGAGGAGAAGAAGCCCTGGAAGCAGTGGATGAAGCCATAACGGCAGCTGTGAAAAGGCACTTAATCAGCGATGTTCCCGTTGGGGCATTCTTGTCCGGTGGCATTGACTCTCCCTTAGTGGTGGCGAAGATGCGATCCGCCAGCTCGAATGCTATACAGACCTTTACTATTGGAACCGGTGAAAAAGATACAGACGAATCCGCGGATGCGCGGGTATACGCAAAGGAAATAGGTGTAGACCATACAGTCGAATATATAACTCCAGAACAGGCACTGGATTTAATGAAAGATGTCATCGATGCTTGCGGAGAACCATTCGGTGACTATTCAGTATTTCCCACTCTGATGGTTTCAAGATTGGCCGCACGCAATCATAAGGTTGTGCTGTCAGGTGATGGCGGGGACGAATTGTTCTGGGGCTATCCCAGTCGATTTGGAAGACTTATCCAGCTGACCGAGGATCTCCGGATTCCACTTTGGTTTAGAAGGTTAGAGTGGGGTAGGAAAAGAGTGTTCGCAAGAGTCAATGATAGATGCCTGCTGATGGATTCACTAGGCAAAGCCCATCGTGCTCTGCATACCCGTTTCCCTGATGCGCTTTTAAGGAAAATATTTCCCTCATTGCCGGCCTGGCCGCCAGAATGCAATGTGTATGCATATGACGGCAGGGATCCCGATCGAATTGCGCAGCTATCGCGATGGCATGAGCTAGTGTATCACTTGACAATGGTGTTGAGGAAGGTTGATCAAGCTAGCATGTACAATTCACTAGAGGTTCGTGTCCCGTTACTTGACCGTGAAGTAATGGAAGTGGCCTCAAGGCTCGATTGGCGAGATTGCTTGAATATCAGTCAGAAGTTAGGAAAGCTGCCGTTAAGGCGTGCGCTAGCTAGAACCGTGAAGTATCAGACTTTTAGGAAACGGGGCTTTGAAATTCCAATGGCAACATGGCTCAGAACATCGTTAAGAGAAACGTTTGAAGAATGTGTGTTGAAACGAACTGATATTTTGGGACTTGAAATCAAGCGAGGGGCACTTCGCAGAGTCTTTGAATGCCATGTTAACGGAAGAGGTGACCATGCTCGGGGTCTTTGGTTGCTGCTAAGCTTAGCATTATGGGAGAAAGGGCATTACTCCGGCTCCCCCGTGAGTGTCACCTAAAACAGGACTTGTCTTCATGCCAACACCAAGGAGCGCGGGAGGAAGGGTGGGCTCAGTTTGAATCGTACGGAGCGCGCGCATTAAGAGCATTGGTCTTTATCAGAAAAGATTGAAATGGCGGATTTTACTACTCCCCTTGTCTCGATAGGTATTCCGACATATAACAGAGCAGACAGTTATCTGAGATATGCGCTGCGAAGTGCGGTAAGTCAGACCTATAGAAATATCGAAATCATTGTTTCTGATAATTGCTCTCCGGACTGTACTGAATCGGTCGTGAAGACATTCGATGATCCTCGAGTGAGGTATTACAGGCACGCAGAAAATATTGGTCCAGTCAAGAACCGCAATTTTTGTCTAGAGCAGTCTCAGGGACAATACTTTTTACTGCTCTTCGATGATGATGTCATCGATGATGATTTCATCTCTACCTGCATGGAGGCGGTTAAATGTGGTAGTGAACCAGGCCTGATTCTGACCGGAGTACGAGAAATTGACCGGGAAGGAAAAATCCTGTCCTCTACTCACAATACCATGAGTGGCTACTCGACAGGAGATTTTATCGTGGGTTGGTTTGACCGCAAAGTACCGCTGTACCTATGCAGTACCTTATTCAATGCACCGAGGCTGAAACAACTTGGAGGATTCCACTCGAAAACAGATAGATACGATGATGTCGCGGCATCTCTTCAGCTTGCTGCTAAATATGGGAGGATCGATGTTTTTGATGTAAAAGCAAGTTATCGGAGGCACGGTGCTAACATAGGAGAAACTGTCACGTATCATGAATGGTGCGAAGACAGCCTCTATTTGCTGAACCTCATGTATGCTGTAGTGCCGGAGCATGTTGCTGTGATTAGACAAAGGGGAATGGCATACTTCAGCGGAAGAAATTACAGCCGAGTTGCGGGAATATCGTCTCCAATAGAACGATTTCATGCCTATCTGAGTATCTACAGGACTTTTGACCGTAGTTATTCGCCACTAAAGTTCCTGTATGTAAAGAATGTTCGTCGCATCATGAACTTTCTGAAACGACAACTTTCAAGCTGGTAGTATGGATCTATGTCTGTATCCAGTGAAATCGTTGCTTCCGAAGACATACATTAGAACTATCTCAAAATTGAGTTTTGAAGAAACCGGTCTCTTCCGACTTCGCGAGAAGGAACGATATCTTCTGGGTTTGACCGAAGATTCGTTGGTCGGTTCCTCAACTTCCGTACCCTAGCGCACTTTGGAGTTCGGTTATTGATTTTGAGGTGGGTTCTAGTCTGCGGTTTTATTTTTGCTGCATCACGTCATGAAAATTGCATTTCTTGTTGACCAGTTTCCATCTGTGTCCCAGACGTTTGTTCTAAATCAGGTTGTGGGACTGCTAAAGTTGGGACATGATGTCCATGTTTTTGCAAGTACTTCAGTTGGTAAGGACAAAATTCATGAGAAGTATGAAAAATATGACCTATTAAAAAAGACTCGCTACTATGGTATCCCCAAGAATAAGATGCTCAGAATACTGAAGGCCATTTTCTTCATTGTGAAGTATGCGCCAGGTAATTCCAGAGCTATCTTCAGATCAATAAATTTCTTTAGATATGGCAGGCAGGCATCCTCCTTGAGTCTCCTGTTCATGAGCATTCCGTTGTCAGAAAGAGGTCCATTTGACGTCATCCATGCCCAGTTCGGCACACTTGGACTGTATGCGGTATCCTTGAATGAAATTCTGTCATGTAAGTGTAAAGTAGTAACCTCCATCAGGGGGTATGATGTAACTGTGTTTCTAAAAAAACATCCAGGAATTTATCGTACGCTATTCATGGAAGGAGACTTATTTTTACCGGTCTGTGAGTTTCTTAAGGAGCGGTTGATCCAGGAGGGCTGTGAGGAAAAGAAGATCGTGGTTCATTATTCCGGGATTGACTGCTCAAAATTTAACTATATTCAAAGAGAGCGAGTGCCTGGTGAGCCCATAAAGGTCCTGACGATCGCGAGGTTGAGGGAAAAAAAAGGGATAGTGTTTGCCATTGAGGCTGTGTCAGAGCTTCTTTCGAGAGGTGAACGGATAGAATATAGGGTGGTGGGTGATGGAATACTTCGTGAGAGCTTACAACGATTGATTGTAGGTATGGGTATTGAGCGGCAGGTCACATTGCTTGGCTGGAAAACCCACGAAGAAGTTAAAATGTTACTGGAGGAATCTCACGTGTTGGTTGCGCCGAGTTTGACCGCTGACAGTGGTGATCAGGAAGGAATCCCGAATGCTATTAAAGAGGCAATGGCCACTGGATTGCCGGTCGTCAGTACGTTCCACAGTGGCATACCGGAACTGGTAAATGATGGCTTGTCCGGATTGCTGGTGCCGGAAAGAGATGCTGCTTCTCTCGCGGATGCTCTAGCCTATCTGATACGCAATCCTGAAGTTTGTAAAACCATGGGGCAAGCCGGAAGGAGGACGGTTGAGCTAAGGTTTGATACAAACTCTTTAAACGCAGAGCTGGAGGAATTGTATCTGAGAGGAGTACGAGCGCCATAATTCACGATCATAGTATTTCAAGAGCCTAAATTTGGGTTACGAGCAGAAAGTTGGATAGCAGTGAATGGTATGGAGCCAACCAACAGGGTTACCTTAACCAATAAGTTTGCCGTCAGTAGCATGGAGTCGAAGAGGAGGCCGAGGCTGTTGTTCCTTGCCTACTCATTCCCTCCGGCCACGGCGGTCTCCTGTGTCAGAAGCTGGAATATCGCGACGTACTTGACTCAACTCGGGTGGGATGTGACGGTTGTAACGCTCGATCCTTCCATAAGACGGGATGTTGGAGATCGCGAGAAGGTCTCGGCTGAGTTAGACCGTGCGGGAATTAAGCGGATCCTGACTGGCCACCGATGGCGATTTCTATTGCCGGACGGGATGAACCGTTGGGATCGGCAGCTTGGTCGGCTATTCGGAGGAATCTGTCGTACCATTGCACGGGGCTTGGGGGTTGAGTTGTTTATAGGTTGGGTTAAAGCAGCAGAGCAAGCTTGTTCCAATCTGAGCGCGAAGGACGTAGACATCATCTTTGCAACCGGTTCTCCATTTGTGACGTTTCGGCTTGCAAGAAGTCTTTCAGACCGGCTCGGTCGACCTTATGTATTAGATTACCGTGATCCTTGGACTGCCAATCCTCACAATAATCGATCTCTTCGTCCGGCAACAATTCGGGAAGAGGCGAGTTTAGTTCAGGGTTGTGCGGCCGTCACCGTTGTGTCGCCTACGTGGGGTCTGGACCTGAATAGCCGGTATGGAGTTGGAGCGAAGCTGCATGTCATGACTAATGGTTACAACCCCGACGAGATGGTAGTGGTTAAACCGTATGACTTCGGACATTGTGCCATCGTCTATACAGGAGTCTTCTACCCACCAAGGCGTGTCCTCTCACCGTTCCTGGCCGCGCTCAAGTGCCTAAAAGGGTCACTGAATGAAACGAGCAATGAATGGTATTTCCACTATTATGGAGTGCAAGAGGACTACGTTCGCGAGGAGGCAGTTCGATTTGGCGTGAATGATCGGGTAGTGCTGCACGGAAGAGTCCCGAGGCATGAGGCCCTATCGGCAGTTAAAGGTGCCAAGCTAGCCGTGGTTATCGTTTCTATTGAGGAACAAGCCTCGCCTGAGATGTCAGGGATGGTGCCGGCAAAAATATATGAAGCCATAGGACTCGGAACACCCGTTCTTCTCATTGCCCCCCTTGGGAGCGATGCAACAGCCATACTCGCCCCCACCGGACTAGTGAGAAATTTTACAGGCTCCCAAATTGGAGAAATGGCCTCGTTTCTGATGGAGGTGATTTCTGGACAGACTCCTCAGCCGAAAAATACTGAACTTTTTTCGTGGACGACCATCTCCAAGGACCTCGATGCCATCTTACGGGGGGAAGTATCACGCAATAGCAGCCATGAATAAACTGCCGACTGAGACAGAGAGCAGGGTGGATCGAGTACGCCAAGGTAGGTGCGTGACGCCGGATGACCTCGTGGTATGAGATTGGAGTAGGTAGCTAAGGTCTACATGACTATGCACACGGTAGGTTTGCTCGCGTGACACATGCCGTTAATCATCCCTCTCTGGCTGGGCGAGTGTTGCTTTTTACTAGCATTGTTACCTTGCCGCTACAAGACTTTCTCCCTCAAGTGGCCGGGATGAGCGCCAGCTTTCTCATCTTTGCTGCGCTTGCCGCATATGTCATTGTGAATTGTTCTCGCGGTTTGAGCATGGTTTGGCATCACCCAGTTTTCATCGCTGCCTACGTCTTCATCGGGGTCAGTGCCCTTCTGGAGTTTTCAAGCCCACTGTCCCAGTATAGCGAACTTGTCCGCTTTGGGCAGATGATTGTAGGAGCGGTTTCTGTCGCAGCGCTATGCAGAGATCGATCTATGCTGGCTGCCGGCTTGTACGGGTATATTGCCACAGCCGTATGGGTAGCGGTGGTCCTCTACGGGACTTCGTATGGAACGCTGCAAGAATTGGACGCAAGTGATTTTAATGAGGCTAATAGAGTTCGGGATCAGGTATTCGAGGGTAAGCCTCTGGGAGCCAATTTAGGTGGGTTGGCCTTTGTGTGTGCTCAGGGGGCACTCACCGCATTTACTCTGTCCTTATTTGAGCGATTGAAGCACATCCGCCCCTTGTTGCTGGGAATAGTCGCTTTCTGCCTCATCGCCTCGTTCTTACCGATGTCCAGAGGTGCCGTTCTTGTCTGGCTCGTGGCCTTTTCGGCGGTTTCATTTACGTATGGAGCTCGATATGGGAAGTTATTGATCATGGTTTGCATCTTAGGGATTGGGGTTTACATGTTGGTTCCCGATGCGGTCTGGTCCAGGATGATGTTCTCGTCCGAGATGGGCGAAGGCGGCAAGATGGACAGTCGTGCAAGATTATATACTACGGCAATCGACCGCCTTCCGGAATACATCGTTGCCGGTGTCGGTGCGGGGAATTTTCATCAAGACTGGGGATATAGAAAGTGGTACACGAAGCCGATTAACGGTGTGACGATTCCCATAGCCGCACATAACACACCCCTTGCGATCACGGTCTACTGGGGAGCAATCGGCCTCTTGACATTTATGTGGTTCATATGGGGCCTCTACCGTTCGATTCCAGCAGGATGTGGTCGCGATGAGCTTTCGCTTGCATTGCTGGGGATTATCATCATGCTTGGATTACATATGATGCAGTCACATGTTTTTTATAATAAACAATTTGCGCTGGGGATAGGGCTGCTAGTTGGTGCTCGGCAATGGATCTGGCCGACAGGAATTGTGTCGACCGTTGAGGTAGATCAAAGTTCGTCGCATGGTCACAATTAGATCCCAGTACCTTAAGAGTTTTTCAGTGCACTCATTCGACAGGCTTTGTTTCAACGAAATTAGAATCTGTGCTTCCTTTCTTGTTCCAGGGATATGAAGGTACAGTCTGAAATGGTACTTTCCGTGAGGTGTGCGTGGTTGTCATTTTGAGTAAGAGTAACCTTCAACAAGAATGTCCCCTATAGTTGCTAGAGCCAGGGAAAAGCAGTTCGATGGTTCTTCACCCATCAGCAGACCAAAGTAATACGCATTTACATGCCTCAACTTGCTGTCGGTTACTGTATGTTGTAGGGCAGCTTGGGCTTGGCGGATTAGAGCGGCAACTGTACTATCTACTAGCAAGTTTGGACTGCACGCGATATCGACCTGCGGTTGTTGTCTGGAACCTCAATCACAACGACAAGTACTACAAAGAAATTGACGCACTAAGAATCCCACTGCACGGCTTTCCACCTGATTTGTCCTCCCTTTCTAAATTGAGAGCGCTAAGGGCCTTGACGCAGCAACTCAAACCGGAAGTTATTCATTCCTACGGGTTTTATACAAACTTTGCCGTAGCCTATGCGGCATGGGCAACCAGAACGCTGGCGATAGGTTCTCGACGTAGCGAGTATAATCCACACAAGCGAAAACGAGGAGGAGTCAGACGGCTACTAAACGCAAAATGGCCCGCCTGCCATGTAATAAATAGCACCCCATCGGGTGATGCGGCAGATTGCGCTTTGAGTCCCTTTACATCCAGGAAGGTCATCATCGTCCGTAACGCTCTCGACCTCAACCGGTTTAGCTGCGTGAGCGAGGATTCTAGGAACAGAGGATATGTGGCAGCAATCGGATCGTTGATGCCGGTAAAGCGTTGGGATCGACTACTTAGACTGGCTCGAAACATGAAAAATGCCTTGGGTGAGGATGTGCGTTTTCAGATTGCTGGTGATGGCCCGTTGCGTCCCGCTCTCTATAAACTTGCAGAGGAGCTCGGCGTCTCTAAGATCGTTGAGTTTCGAGGGGTAGTGCATGACATACCTGCCTTCTTGGGTGGGGCTAAGTTCCTCACTCATACTTCAGAAAGTGAAGGCTGCCCCAATGTTGTGATGGAAGCAATGGCTTGTGGCCTTCCTGTCGTCGCAATGGAAACGGGCGAGATCCCCTATCTCGTGGAAGATGGCAAGACCGGATTTGTGGTGCGTCAGGAGGATGAGAGGATGTTGGCAGAGCGGGTATCTTGCCTACTTAGTGATGATGAACTTTGTTTGCGTATGGGGACGGCTGCCAGAGAGAAGGCGAAGCGAGAGTTTACACTAGAGAGGCTTGTCTCAGAGACGCTGGCAGCCTATAAGGTTGCAGGATGGAGAGATGAAATTGTTGATGATTATTCTATGGCAATGGGGAAGGATTGAAGCAGCTAAATCAGTGTCAAGAATTTGGTTCGACGATAAAATCGCTCTTGGCCAGCAATGGCCGATATTGCTTTTGATCCAATGGATATGGCCCATATTCTGAAAGCTATGGTGGAGATGCGGTCGTCAGATCGCATGGCCATGGGTTGCCGCCCTCGAAAGCTGGCGTGTGAATGGTTTGGTCTTCAACGTTTAAAGGGTTGTGGAGAGGGAAGGAGGGTACTTGCTCGGTGAAGACGAGTCACTGGATCTCGCTAGCTAGATCTTGGATTCCCAAGAAGATTAGATATTGGGTGCAACGCTATGTGTGCCTCACTCCACTCAAATTGCGATGGAGCGAAGAAATATCTCCTCATTCTGGAATTCTTTCGAGTGATAATAATTCAAGTGGTGTCCCCTTCCGTGTTGGAATCATTAAGAATTCTATGCAAGCGCACGGAAGCTATGTAGCCGCGTGTCTGGAAATGGGAGTGCCATTTAGGGTTATCGATCTTAGCAAATCTGATTGGCTTGATCAGGTGCGGGAATCCTCCTGCGAGGCCATACTCGTTTGGGGAGATCCCTTTTTAAGTATTTGGAACTCGATGATCAAGGATCGGATCGAAATTCTCGATCGAGAAATGGGAATCACAGTCTTTCCCACTACGCGTGAAATGTGGTTCTACGAGGATAAGCGCCGGTTGGCCTATTGGCTGGCAACCAACGGAATTCCCCATCCTCGAACGTGGGTGTTCTATGATCTGGATGAGTGTCAGCAATTTATTGCTTCGTGTGACCTGCCCATAGTTTTCAAAGCGAGTTTTGGAGCGGTGGCTTCCGGAGTAAGATTATTTCATGATCGGGACAAGCTTCGGCGATTTGCAGGTAAAGTTTTTCAAAAAGGTATTCTACCCAATGGTTTCGACCGCCGAGACCGGCAATGGGGGACCGTGCTCCTTCAAGAATACGTGTCCGTGGCTAAAGAGTGGAGATTGGTTAGGATTGGAGACTCATTTTTCGGTCACGTCAAAGGTTGTGTCGGCGGTTTCCACAGTGGGTCCGGAGTAGTTGAGTGGGATGTTCCTGAGGAGCGGCATCTTAGTTTTCTTCTGGAGGTTACAGAAAAGGGAAGGTTTCGAAGTATGGACGTTGATGTGTTCGAAACTACCGATGGTCGGCTGCTTGTCAACGAACTACAAGCAGTCTTCGGGGCGAGTCACTCGGTGGATCAGATGCGAAAAGACGGGATAGCGGGAAGATTTGTACAAAAGGCAGGGAGCTTCGAGTGGATCTTTGAGCCAGGAGATTTTGCACGAAATGCCTGTGCAAACGAGAGAATTCGTTACCTTCTCGCATGTCGAGCGGGGGGCAAGTCGTCAGGAGGGCCATCGTGAGTTTGAAAGAGTTGACTCGGATGGGATTGAGTCAGGTCGTCGTGGGAGCGGGAGTCGCTCGGTTGGGCCGAAAGTTCTATCCGAAAAATGGTGCCATAATTCTCTGCGGGCACCGGGTGGAAGACGATGATGAGGGATGCCTCCAGGGATTAAGGCCTTCTTGGCTGGCCGAGCAGCTCGACTACCTTAATCGGCACTATCATTTCCTTTCCCTTAGTAAGTTGCTTGATTGTTACGAACGACATCAATCGGTTCCTCCCAATTCGGTTGTCATTACTTTTGATGATGGATTCCGCGATAATTACACGAATGCGTACCCCATCCTTCAACGATACAATGTTCCGGCTACCGTGTTTCTGGCGACTGGTTGTGTGTCGAGTGGTGACTTGCCTTGGCCTCAACAGATTGGTTACTTGTTTCAAAATACAAAAGTTGACAGGCTTTGTCACATAACTACCAATGAAATACCTGTAACACTGAAATCACTAAGGGACAGAAATACCGTAAGAGCCACTGTCAGGAAAGTCCTTGGAGTGATGTCTCGCGTTGAGCGAGAGCGGAGCATCGTGGAGTTGTCTAAACTACTTCAAGTAAACGTTCCGAGAGACCGAATGTTGACATGGGATCAGGTGAAAACGATGCAGGAAGGGGGAATCGAGTTTGGAGCGCATTCGTTCTCACATCCTTGGATGGCCTTACTAGATCCGGAAGAGGCCCGATGGGAGATGGAAGCCTCTCTTCACGATATTCAACAACGTTGTGGAATACCACCCCCCCCCTTTGTTTTTCCAGCAGGTTCATTTACCCAAGACCTGGTGAAAATGGCCATCTCTGTGGGCTTTAGATGTGTGTTCCAATCTCGTCATGGTGTGCGCGTCAATCAAATTGGGGTGAACGATCAGTTCTCATTATCCAGGATCGGACTTCCCAATGCGCCAGGAATTATATTAGAGGCGGAGTTGGATGGCCCCTTCCACACTCTACGTGGACTCTATAGATCATAGTATACTGTGAGATGTATCTCATGCGTATATTCAAATTGGGTGGAATCTCATCATCCTGCCAGATGGAGAAGTTATGAAATTGCTAAAACCATTACCTCCCAATCGAAGCTTAGAACAAATCTTAAACCAATATTTTGTAGAGAAATCTATCGCTGAAACCCTAAAGAAGTCTAGTCCCACAGAGAGAAGCCACATTCAAACCACTATGTACGATGAGCTCTTCAGTAAAGTGCCAGACCATCCCCGACTAATCAGACGGCAGTCAGTCGAATTAACTTCTACAGCAAAGAAAGGCAAGTTTTCTCATATAAGAGGGTTTTTGAATGAATCATCTGTGTTTGTAGAATTTGCCCCTGGCGATTGCAAGTTTGCATTTGAGGTGGCCAAGAAAGTTAAGTATGTCTTTGGTGTAGACATCTCCGACCAGCGTAGTCCTGAAGATATCCCTCCGGATAACTTTAGGTTAATTGTGTATGATGGGTACAATTTAAATGAGATAGAGGATAGCTCTGTTGACGTAGTGTTTAGTGATCAATTAATCGAACACTTTCATCCTGAAGATACGAAGCTTCATTTTCAATTGGTCCATCGAATTCTTAAAACTGGTGGCAAGTACATATTCAATACGCCCCATCGATTCACGGGTCCACATGATATATCTAAATATTTTTCATATGAGGCAGAGGGCTTTCATTTAAAGGAATGGACGTATACTGAACTTAACGAGATAGTGATGGATCTCGGATATTCTAAGTTCCACACATACTGGAGTGGGAAAGGGGTAGACACAAGAGTGCCGTATTTCTATCACGCAGTTTGTGAATCAGTTCTAGGGGCGATCCCGAAAAAGTACCTCCGAACTCTCGTCAGGTTTTTTCTTCCTACCTTGTGTGGTGTGGCTGTTAAATGAGAAGCGGGCAAGAACCCATCTCAAGATTGATTTCTGTTGCGGGCCTCCCCTTGACCTTCCCCCTATTTCAGAGACACCTGTGTAAAGGAGGAACAGGATGAGCTCGGAGGACAACATAACCACCAAGACGAGATGGCGATACACAGACGATTTACGGAAGAGACGGTCTGATCGGTACGTGACTCTGCACCGCCAGTGACGCAGATGGTCGGCGATGCCGAGGGCCCTGGCCACCTGCCGTACAGCTAGGTTATAGCATCCGGTGAGTCCATCTTTCGCCTGTGTGGCACTGAAAGTCCGCCGGGCGCTGCGCATCCCGCAGGGGTGTCTTATTGGTTCTCAAGAAGCCTAAATCTGTTTGGACGCTTGTCTAATAGTTTCAAGAAAGGATTCCATGCGCATCTTGGCGGTGACCAATTTTTATCCCACCATTAAACATCCGACGAGTGGTACCTTCGTCGAGCAGCAAGTTCTTGGACTAAGATGTAGCGGCCTGGATGTAGATGTGATGCTTATTGATCGCTACGAAAGAGGCATGCGGTCCTATTTTACCATAGGAGCAGAACTTCGACGCCGCATCGAGCAGTTTCAGCCCGATGTGGTTCATGTTATGTACGGGGGGGTCATGGCGGAACGGGTGACACGAGTCGTTGAAGATAGGCCGACAGTTGTTTCATTCTGTGGGTCGGATCTCTTGGGCGAACTTCTATCAGGACCTACAAGGAGAATAGCCAGTGAATGTGGGATCTTTGCCTCACTGATTGCTGCTCGCCGAGCGGATGGTGTGATCGTCAAATCGAGAAATCTAGAAGAAGCTCTTCCGGCTACTGTCGTCCGCTCCAAAGTGCGAATCATTCCGAATGGCATTGACCTCAAGCGGTTCAGGCCGATCAACCAGACGGACTGTCGCAATAAGTTAGAATGGGATCCCAGCAGGTTTCATGTTTTATTCCCCGCGAATGTCGGTGGCGATCCTCGTAAACGTCTCTACTTGGCCCAAGCGGCAGTTGACAAAGCCAACCAATCGGGTCTGAATGCAGAATTGCATCAGCTTCGTGGAGTGTCTCATGAAGAAGTACCCATCTGGTTGAATGCCAGCGGTGTGGTGCTACTAACCTCTTTGCATGAGGGGTCGCCAAATATAATTAAAGAAGCCCTTGCGTGTAATGTTCCGGTTGTTTCAGTAGATGTAGGGGATGTGCGTGAAAGAATTGATGGGATCGAGGGATGTCATCTCGCACTGCCAGATTCAGACGATTTGGCGACCAAATTAAGCTTGGTGGCGACTAGAAAGGGGCGCGTCGCGGGCCGTGCAAAAATGCAAGCTCTCTCGTTGGAACAGACTGCCTTGCATTTAGGGAGCTTCTACCGCGAGGTAGTGGAGGCTTATCAAAGCCGGGATACTGAGAGTTGCACGATGATCAATCCTGGTCTATTGGCAGACTTTTGTTCATCCATCTTGGCAAGAAGGAAGCATTTCAGTCGATGACTAAAAAGGCATTAAAATACGTTGCCACACCAGAGGAATTATCCTGAAGATGATACAGTATGAAAATACGCTATCCTGAGCCGGTCGTGGTGCGGGTGATGCTAAATGCCAGGATTTCAGCATTGCCTCTATTGCACGGATTACTGATACGAAACAATATGTCGCTAGATGCTGGACCTCGAAGGGCATCACAGCCACATGAGCCATACAGGCAACTACTGGCTGCGGGGAATGCCGATGATACACGAACTTCCGCTTTTTCATGGCGCTCAAGCGGCTTCGAATTCATCCCGCTTCTGACCGCGTTGAACGTCGGCGGCATTCGACCCTCAGCTATCGCTTCCGACCTTCTTGGCAGGAGTTGCTTCCTATGAACTGGCAGAAGTTGTCCAAACTACCTGAGCCACTTCTGAGAACTTCTCTGAGGTCGCTGCTTAGCAATCGCTATCATCATCAACACATGATGGATGCGAAGAGAATACTGAAGGGTATAGAGCGTGCAAAAGGCCCCTTATCTCGTCGGATTATCAAGCAGTGCGATGACTATGCGATAGATGTTTTTGGACATCGTCACTTTGCAGCCTGGTTGTATGTGTATTCTGCTGTGGCCGGGAAATTTATAGAAGGGTGGATACCAGACAATTACTATGGGTCCGTCGTGCGCCCTAACCTGAAAGGTGTGTACGGAAAAATCTCAGCTCTGAAATCACTGCATCCTGCGATCTTTTCAAGCGAAAGTTTCCCCGATATCCTTTCATATGTGAATGGCGTGTTCTTTGATACCAGTTATCGGGTGATCCACCCTGATTCTATTAAAGGCATGGTTTTTTCCGATCGAGAGAGAGTCGTCTTTAAGCTTGATAACTCCTCTCGAGGGAAGGGCATTTGGTTTTTTGATAGAGAATCATTTGACTTAAGTAAAATCTATAGTCTAGGCAATGGAGTATTTCAGAGTCTTATTAAGCAGCATGAGCTTTTTCGTGAATTTGCGGGGGCGTCCGTCGCAACACTGAGAATGACGACTGTAATAACGGATACCGGAACGACTTCGCTGCGGGCTTGTTACCTGAGATTGGGGAACGGCACTGATACTCACGTGCAATCTAGCAGTCATATACGGATCCCGATAGACATCAAAACCGGAGCCTTCAATCAAGTCGGATTCACTACAGATTGGCTGGAAATAGAGAGTCACCCTGCTAGTAAGGTGAAGTTTGAGAGGAAGCTCATTCCCGTGTATGATGATTGTCTTAAACTGGTGACGAGCCTTCATAAGAGAGTGCCCTATGCACGATGTATAGGATGGGATATTGCTGTTGACGATCAGGAGCGCGTCAGGATTATGGAGTGGAACGCCCAACATAATGATATTAAGTTCAGCGAGGCTACGCAAGGCCCGTGTTTTTCTGGCTTACAGTGGGAGCGACTTACAAAATCAGAGGAAGCTCCGTGGATTGAGATAGTGTGGTAAGTGGTCGCCTTGTTCTGAGCTCCCCCCCGTTACGTCTCGAAGAAGAATTACGCACACCATAGGAATGACGATCGCCGCCCGATGCGACCTGCCGGTCGGGTCCAAGATGCTATAATGTTCAGAAAATCTGGAGCGATGCTAATCAGAGGCAAGAATGAAGCTATGTCGACAGCAAGTGAACCATTGGCCGAAATTGTCCTGGTTTGCAAAAGTTACTGACGACACGGTGAGTGTTCTTCATGGGTGTCGGGTCGAGTATTCCGACGAATGGATCTTCGAAGGAACGTGGGCAGGAGAATTTGGGAAAGGTGATTTTGATCGTGAGGCTCCTGTCATCATCGGAACAGGAATTCGCCTGAGAAAGAACACGGTGTCGTTTGTTTGCTCCAGCAGCGCACTTGATCGCTTGTTCTATGTAAACAGAAAGAAGGAGCTCCTGGTTTCCAATTCATTAGCTTGTTTGTTGTCGGTAGCTAACCTTCGTTTAGACTCCGCATTCCCCTACTCAAAAACGTTAAGGGGTTATCTCAAGAAACATCGGTATCGACCAAAGACTTTGCCTACATTAGACGGGGATGAAATCCACTTTCTGACCTACGAAAAACTCGTCTACTCTCAAGAAATGCTGGAAGAACAAATCCCCGCTGCTGAAGATGACTTCACTTCGTTTGAAGAGTATGAGGAGTTCTTGCGTTCAAGGATGTTCGCTATTCGAGGAAATTTGCAGGATGAGCAGCGTCGTTTCAAGGCGGCTCCTGTTGCTACAATTTCTAAAGGGTATGATTCGGCCGCCTCCGCTGCGATTGCCAAGCCCCTTGGTATTCGTTCCGCGCTTACCATCTCGCGCGTCGGAAAGCTGTGGCACGATGATTCTGGTGAAGAGATCGCTGAAAAGCTTGGTATCCCAGTAAAAAGTGTCATTGAGCGTCGATCGGCTTATCGAGACTATGATTTAGTCTTGGCTGGATTGGGCCTGTCTGATGGCTTAAACATGACACTATTTGACTATCCGGATGATTTGACTCTCCTGGTTGTGGGAACTCGAGGAGATGTTGTGTGGCAAAAGGCTTTAAGGAAGGAATTGGACAATTCCTCGCATTTCCTGGATCGACATGACACCACCAGCTGTGATTTGGCCGAATGGAGATTACACAAAGGGGTATTTCTTGCTAATCCCCCATCCATCGGGGCTTCCAGAGTCGATTGTTTAAAACAAATTAACCGTAGCGCTGCTATGGATCCGTGGCGGATTGGTGGTGGTTACGATAGGCCTATTCCACGTAGAATACTCGAACAGCAAGGGGTGGGCAGGGATAAGTTTGGAATGAAGAAACTAGCATCAGTCTCCGCGTGGCAAAGGTTCCAATTGAACGACTCCGATCTTCAAAATGATTTAGAGTTATTTTTTGAGCTTCATGGCAAGCGCATGCCAGGACAAGTATTAGGTGGACTTGTTGATATTGTGTACGGCCTTCGGTTGAAGTTAGCCGAATTGTCTCGCGAAAAGAAATTCATGAAGTTCTCAGAGTTCGTTCGCTTGCCGGATTACAGCGACTTGCTCTTCGTTTGGGCCAATGCGCGGCTGGCAAGAAGCAGCTATTCTATTGTGCCTCAAGAATCTGTCGCGAAACTGTAAGCTCTTAAAGCATCTTCAGCGTATTTGAACGTTCTGTACCGGGATGGGTGATTGGGCGTCGCCATCGGCGCGGTATTCATAGGCGCCGATATCATAAGCGCGTCCTTGAGGGCGAGTCGTCCCGGCAAAGTCTGTACGACGAGTCTTTAAAAGCGCGTCGTCAAAAGCTGTGCGAAGCGTCTTACCAGGAGTCTCATCAGAGGGAGACAATCCCTTGTCGATGGCTGGGCTTCGTGCAGTCAGGGAAAAATTTGGCGATACGGGAAGTTCCGCTGGAGCGTTGACGAATGCCGGATTACTGATGTTGACGATGTTTTCGATAAACACCAGGTCCGACGGTTTGCTTCTCAGCGTGATTGACTGTTGCCCCCCAGATCCATTCGCAAAAAAGTGGTTATTGCGTATCGTCACGCCCGGTGAACCGGATGCGCCAACCGACACAAACTCAATTCCCTGGGTGGCAGAACTGGATTGTGTGACTGCGTTCTCATAGAAAATGTTGTTCTCAATTCGTGCGTTGTTACAGCGAGGCCCCCACACGACCATGCCAGCACGATTTCTACTGTAGGCTAAGGTGTTGTTGGAGATAATCCAATTCTCCGCGGACGCGAATTCCCGGCCTGCATGACGTGCTAAATTAAACTCGGAACTGGCTGAGCCGTTCTGTTGAATCCCGTAACCCAGATTATCATAGATCAGATTGTTCGTGATCGTAATGGCGGTGCCGTGCATATAGATACCGTGCTCAAGGTTGCTCTTTGGTGTTACCGCGAATGGGCCCTGATGATTGATGATATTACGATCAATAAGAACTCGTGTCCCGTTCCCTAAAATACCTTGGTTGCGGTTGTCATGAATCCAATTGCGCCGAATCATGCTGTCGTGCAGGTTGTAAACCTTAATCCCGTCATAGCCGTTCCGTATCTCGAATCCGTCAATGGTGATCCAGCCCATGGCACGGTTATATCCATCAGCGTGTTGGATCAGTATTCGGTGGAATGCAGTCTGACCTGTGAAGTTTATGATGGGAGATTCGTCTGGGTAATTGAGTAGGCGAATGGGTGAGCTCGACGTGCCTGATCTGCGAAAGCGAATCTCTCCCTCGTTGTACGTCCCTCCGCGCACGGAGGTCGTATCCCCGGCTACCATGGTATCGACGGCATAAGCAATCGTTCGGAACGGTTTGTCTTCTGTGCCAGGATTGCTGTTATTTCCCGTCTCGGCAACATAGTATGTTGCTGCGTGGGCCGCCACGGTTTGCAAGAGGGTGCTGGCCAACATGCAGACACCAATTGCTCGCTTGAGGCGAATGATCATGAATGGCCTCCTCATAATTTATAGTGCGCTCAATTTGTAGTGCTGTCTTGGCGGCTATACTGAATGAATTTCTGGAGCATTGTGTAAGAGCAAGCATCATGCTAGCTAGGTGTTCACGAACGGAAACAAACAAAGAAGAAACTAAATAAATTCATTGAAGCTGGTTCAAAACTGTTCATGAGGTGTCACTTGGGTGCGCAGAATGGGACTTTGGAACCTTGCCGCCCAGTTTTCTATACCGCTGTTGCCACGGCATAGGCTAGACGTACCAAAGCAGATTTTTCAAGGTCGTCGAACAATCGGCATTGTGGCGACTGGCCCTAGCATATCCGGCAATGCCGGGACGCATGCAGGGATGAAATATCGATGGATGATGGCGCAGAAGGCGGTTACAGGACGAGGGCGCCGCGCTGCGTGAGCAGCGCGGCGGGGGATACGATGGGAACCGTGGGATCCATCACTTCACTTAGCAAGCTGGAGTGATGTTGGCGCGGCGAGACTAGCGCTACTAGAGAGGAATTCAAAGGCCCCTACATCATATGAAGATTGTTGTGGTCGAGAGACGCTCGTGTATGAACTGTTAGTCGCAGAGGTGGTCAAGCCCTTGTTAATGGCTGAGCTTCCTGAAATCAGGGCGAAATTTGGCGCCGACGGCAGTGTGGCTGGTGCGTTGGTAAATCCAGGATTGACGGTATTCACAATATTACCGGATTGTGTGTAATGGGTCCCTTGGGTTCCACCAAGGATAAAAAGCGTGGCACCAGACCCGCTCGCGAAAGCCAGGTTGTTTCTGATCGTATGCCCCGTTCCAGGCGATGTCATGTTAATCGCCTGTGCATAATAAGAAGCCATTTTGACACCGTTCTCATGAAAAATGTTGTTCTCAATACGCGCACTCTTACTATTATTTCCCCACACCACCATGCCACCTTTGTTGACGTTGTACCCTATGGTATTATTGGCGACGATCCAATTGGATGTGAGGGCAAATTCGGGGCCTGCATGTCTCGATGAATCATAATTTACATTGCCGTTCATTTGAATGCCGTAACCCAGGTTATCATAGATCAAGTTATTGGTGATCGTTATCGCCGTCCCGTTCAGATAGATGCCGTGTTCAAGGGAGCTGCTTGGGGCTGTCGAAAACCGTCCATTATGATTGATCCTGTTGCGATCAAAACGAACCCTAGTGCCATTTCCTAAAACGCCCTGGTTGACGTTGTGGTGAACCCAGTTCCGTCGAATAACGGAATCATGAAGGTTATAGAGCTTGATCCCATTGTAGCAATTCCTGATCTCAAATCCTTCCAGGTTGATCCATCCGATCGCGTTCTTGTAACCAGAGCTGTTCTGAAAAAGAACCGTATTAGCGTTGCTTGAACTTTTGGAGTTGCAGTTAATGATTGGGAATTGGCCGGAGACATTGAGTAGCTTGATAGGAGCCGCACTGGTACCGGATCTCCGGAATTGAATGCCCACCTCGTTGTAGGTCCCACCATGTACGTAGGTTGTATCTCCTGCGACCATTTTGGACACCGCATAGGCCACGGTCCGCCATGGCTTGGAGCTGCTCCCCGGATTGCTGTTGTTCCCCGTTGTGGCGACATAGTACGTCGCGGCGTGGGCCTCAACAGTAGCTAGGAGGGCACTGGCCAGAAGGCAGGCGCCCATTGCTTGCATCAGTCGAGTCATTATGAAATCTCCTCTCTAACTTAAATAAACGCACCACCGAGATTGCGGCAACGTTTTGAACGATTTCCCTACAGAAGGAATAGCGGTACGCCGTTGACTAAATCCATAGGAGAAAGCAATCATCGTGCCAATTTTGATATTTTATAAGTTGTTGATAAATTATGCTAATTTATTTTAATCCTGATTTTATATGACTCATAGGTTGTAAGCAGTGTAGGTCACAGGAAACGCTGGCCAAGCTCTGCTTGCCCGGAATTGTATGGTCCGACCCTCTTCCTACTTGCTGGAGATGTACCGCCGTGGCGTCTATTTTGGAGCTTCGTTGGGAAAGGAAGGGAGCAAGGCCACGGGCTCGGCAACCAAGTATGGACTCACTTCCTGTGAGAAAATGTGAGCTTGCGGTGGTATAAACTCGGTAATCGGCGACTATCCATCATCCATATGTCACTCAAACAAAGTAACTGCTATATTTTAGAATGGCATCCGTGCAGGTCGGTAACTTGGGCGCGTGTCGCGAAAGAACCAACGACTAGCACCTATTCTCTGACTTAATAGGGACAGTTGGATGGGAATTGGGGCTCGAAACTCAGTGAGATCATTCCGTGTTTCACGTCAGTTTGACGACTCCTTCATGAACGTATCTGTGGTGTAGAGCCAAGGCCCGGTAAATGAATCGATATCGAGAGAGGTGCCAGTTTAATTCAGCGGGAATTTTCTATCTGGTAGGGTGGGGATGAGAGCAGGGAGCCGCGAAGCGGCTCATGTGAAGCCTGAAGTAAAGGAGGCCACGGCCGTCAGACCATGGTTCTTCATTATAATGCTGCGAGGACGTCTTGCTAGATGGAAGTGGTTGGATGTGTCAGACAGAGGTCTCAAAAACGTTTTCTATAGCCTGCTAGGTTATGACTTCGCCTGCAGGCCCAACATAACTTTATGGGTTTGGACAGAATGATCATCACCCCTTCACCGTACGTGTCGATTATCATACCCTGCAGAAATGAAGCCAAGGGTATTCGTTCTTGTTTGGAATCGGTTGTCAAGAGCGCTTATCCTAAGGAGCAACTTGAATTACTTGTTGTCGATGGTCGAAGTGATGACAAGACAAGAGACATCATTGATGAGTTCAGTAGCAAATATTCCTGGGTCAGGCTTCTGGACAATGCCCAGAGAATGACTCCTGCAGCTCTGAACATTGGAATACAGTCTGCACGAGGGAAAGTTTTAATACGGATGGACGCCCATACAGTGTATCCAGTCGATTATATCCCCAAGTTGGTGGAGTGGCTTGAGCGGAGTGGTGCGGATAATGTTGGTGGAGTCTGTATCACGCGACCTGCCAGCGACACCCCGAAGGCGCATGCGATAGCTATTGGTCTTTCTCATCCGTGGGGGGTGGGGAATTCCCACTTTCGAATTGGAGTAACAGCACCCAAATGGGTAGACCATGTTCCTTTTGGATGCTATCGAAGGGACGTATTCGACAAGATAGGGATATTTGATGAGCGGCTTATTCGCAATCAAGATGACGAGTTCAATCATCGATTGATCAAGCACGGAGGCCGGATCCTACTGGTGCCCGAAATCGTGTCCTACTATACGGCGAGAGATTCCCTAAAAAAACTCTGGGTCATGTACTACCAATATGGCTACTATAAGCCGCTTGCAGTGCGCATGCTCGGGACTGTAGTAACTCTGCGACAGCTGGTGCCAATGGCCTTTGTTAGCTACCTCGCTGTCACGGTTGTGCTTGCTCCCTGGTCGCATCTCATAGCGCTGTTCTGTGGAATCGGTGTTATTGCATACTTGACAATTGATCTCATTATTGGGATCAGCGTAGCTTTCAAGCAAGGTGTACGTTGCGGTCTGTGGTCCGCGCTCGTTTTTCCAATCCTTCACGTCAGTTATGGAATAGGATATCTGAAAGGAGTTTTGGATTTCCTCATTCTGAGAAAGCAAGAAGCTTCTGATCCATTTGCGCTTCGACTGTCCCGATAAGTTGAAGCCGGTATGAATCCCCTACCGTTTGGATCATCACCGAAGGGCCTTCCGACATGACAGGAATGTAAAGATATGCTACCGTAACAACCTGTGAATGCTCTGCTCAATCGCCAACAAGGAATCGGTTCACATTCGGTCAATCTCAGTGCCCCAATAGGGCCTCAATCATGCCTGAAGGAATGAAGTTCAATACTCCGGTCATTTCTATTGATGTGGAGGATTGGGCGCAGTCTACCTGGGACCATAGTCTTCCGATCACAGAGCGAGCCGTTCAGAATACAAGGCATCTCTTGCATATTCTCCGTGAGGCAGAGGTGCGCGCTACGATGTTCGTACTCGGCAAGGTTGCAGAACACTCTCCGCAGGTCGTCAAGGAAATCCAGGCTGACGGTCATGAAGTGGCATGCCATGGCTACGGGCACGTTCAAATCACCCAGCAATCTCCCTCGGAATTTCTCGACGATATACGACACGCCAAAGACCTTCTAGAGCAAATCACGGGAGAACAGGTGAAAGGATATCGTGCGCCTGATTTCTCGATCATCCACGAGACTTTGTGGGCTCTCGATATTCTTGAAGAAGCTGGATTTGAGTATGACTCCAGTATCGTACCGGCCCGTCTTCCACGTTATGGAATCGCCGGGTGGCCTATCCTACCAACTCGGGTTCGTCTGAGCGAGGGCCACAGTATTCTTGAAGCTCCATTAGCCACCGTTCGCGTCTTGGGGAGAAATTGGCCGGTAGGCGGGGGTGGATATCATCGTCTGCTGCCAGGTTTTGCCGGCCGGTATTTTGCCAGACGTGTGATGAGCGCCGCGCCTTTCGTATTTTACTGCCATCCTTATGAGTTCGATGTGTATGAGATGGACGAAATTCCAATCTCTGTTCCGCTGACCGTTCGGCTCCATCAGGGGATAGGACGAGGGTGGTTTGAGGGGCGATTCAGGTCTTTTGTGAAACAACTTGGCGGGCAAACAATGCGTCAAATGCTGTCCTTACAGAAGTGGCAAGAATTTCATCCTTTTAGCTTGAGCCGGTCGCATCACGAAAAATCCAATGCACAATCCGATCCTCTGACCAGGCAGTGTTGCTGACCGCAAGCAACCTGGAATGTCCTTGATTTGGCAACTGCCTGGGGAACACCGCAGAAGGTCCGATCTAAACTTCTATGAAAACCTCTGACGCCACAACAGAAGAGACACGAATCAAGTTAGCATACCAGCGGAGGTCCAAGCCTACCGGCTATTATTCCTTATTCGACCCCGGGATTTTGTTTATCATGCAAGAGAGGGAGCGGATCCTTCTCAAGCGGCTCAAACAGCAGGGTTGTGATCCCCTCACTGGCAGTCGCTTTCTCGAAATTGGCTGTGGCTCCGGTCATTGGTTGCAACAGTTTATTAGATGGGGTGTTTCACCTGCCAATGTCACAGGCATCGACTTACGGCCCGATGTCCTATCGGAGGCAGCTCGGCTTTGTCCACAGGAGGTGACACTCAAATGCATGGGTGGAGGAAAGCTGGAATTTCAGAATGAAACGTTCGATCTTGTGCTTCAATCAATGGCCTTCACGTCCGTGCTCGATGAAGAGATGCGGTATGCAATGGCTCAGGAAATGCTTCGTGTGGTGAAGAACCAAGGACTTATTATTTGGTACGACTTTTTTTTTGCTAATCCCTGGAATCCCGATGTTCGCGGCATACGCAAAGTGGAGATCCACCGATTGTTTCCAAAATGTCATGTTGAGCTTGAGCGGGTGTCTCTTATCTTGCCGCTGGCGAAGAGTCTTGCTCCCTGGTCCTGGGGTGCGTGCTATCTCCTCAGTCGGTTGAGACTTCTGAATACATTTTATCTCGGTGTAATTAAAAGGTAAGGTGGTTTCTTCACTCACACAGAAGGGTCTGTACAGCTCCTGATTCCTTGGACACGGTTATAGCTATCTTGGCCCGACTACAGGTCGACTCAGCCTGCGATCGTCGTTCCTATACCAACTGTATACGTCGAGTCTGTTGGCCCACCCAGCGGTTCCCTAGATCTCCTGAATTCTCCTCGCCTTCATATGGTTACCGTCGTCGGCAGGAAGTCCCGATGCACCTGAGCCAGTGGGTGAAACCCAGGCCGCTCAACGATTCACTGCTTGAGTTCCAACTCCAAGTGCAACACAACCAGCCCAAATGGGCTACGGTGTTACCATGCGAACACAATCCTATCGACATCTGAGTGCCGACGAACGGGAGACCTTGAGCTTGGGCCTGACCCATGGGTACTCGCTCTGAACGATGGCGCTGATCCTGCGACGAGCCCCAAGTACCTTGAGCCGCGAAGTGGCCAGGACCCGTGCTCCTACCCAACCCTATCGCGCCTGCACCGCGCAGACCCGGGCTATCGCCCGAACTAAGCAGCACTGGCGGCAGCGCAAGCTCCTGGATTCCTGGCTGTGGCAATACGTGCGGAGTCATCTGTGGCGTGGCTGCTTGCCCGAGCAGATTGCCGGACGGCTCACACGCGAGTATCCTCACGACATGCAGAAACAGTGCTCGACCGAAACCATCTACGCGGCGTTGTCCGCGTTGCCGCGAGGGATGTTGCGGAGTGAATTGCTGACCATGCTGCGGCAAGCCCGTAAGACCCGTCGCCCTTGGTTGCGGGAGATGGACCGATGCGGCCAGCTTCCCACTATCACGCCGCTTGCCGATCGCCCTGCCGCCGTCGCCACACGCACCGTACCGGGGCATTGGGAAGGAGATCTCCTCAAAGGGGCTCGCAACAGCTCGGCCGTGTGGAACGGACGGCTCGTCTGGTTCTCCTAGCCCGCATGGACGGCACGGACGCCGAGAGTGCGTGCCGGGGTTTACGAAGAAGCTTCGGGCTGTACCCGCTCCCCTGCGAAACCCCCGTACCTATGATCGGGTCGAAGAAATGGCGGACCATGAGCGGTTGGCACACCGTCTCTCAATCCAGGTGTTCTTTGCCGATCCGCACAGCCTCGGGCAACGCGGAACCAACGAGAATACCCATGGCCTGCTGCGCCAGTACCTCCCCAAGGGCACCGAGCTGTCAGGGGATACTCAGCGTGAGTTGAATGCCATCGCCCATCGGCTGAACACACGCCCACGGAAATGTCTCGACGGTGCGAAGCCGCTCGAGGTGTACGCGCAGCTGCGCCATCATTTACCCGGTGCACGTGGAACTTGAAACCGCCCGGTTAATTGTAGAGGCGTAACCAGTTGTGGAGTGCACGGAGGAGATCTTCTACGGTCTGGAATGTGCGCACCCACAGCAGCTGCTCCCTGAACAAATGCACCCTCCGCGACGCCGTTGCCTTCCGGGGTGCGCACGAACGCCGGACTGGACGTGATGCTCAGGAATCGCAGTTCCGTATGGAAATCCTCATTCCTATACTGACTGCCATGATCATGACGCACCTGCAGGTCCATCGCCTGCCAGCTGAGACGGCATCGAACTGCCGGTGCTCACCTTGGCGAATCGGTTCCAAGGCCTCGGAGCGGGAGCCTGCTTTGTCGCATTGATGCTGATCTCTTCGAGGGTGCAATGATCCACGCGGACGCAGACCGTGGCAGCCCCGTCCTACACCGTCACTGTGCTGCTCGCAGCCGTTCCCAGACGTTGTAGTGACACTTCCCGAGATAGGGTGAGGTGGTGAACACCTGCCGAAGGTGGCCAGTCAGAGCCTCATCGGTGTACGAGGTCTTTGGACCTCCCTTGGTCAGGGCACGGGGGGACAGGGCGACAGGGTCCTGCTGGTAATAAAACGTGGATCGGAGCGCCGCATTAGCGAGTCGTCCGTGACGTTGATTGAGCATGGTATGGGGCAGTTCGCACTTGTATTTGGCTCGAACGTGTCCATCGGATTCGGGTCGCCGCTGCCACGATTCTCCGCATTTGTCAGCGGCTCGGGTATCCACCGCTCCGAATCCAGCTTCTACCTGGTCTGCTGCTATGGATCGACGGCGGATCGCCGCTCCTGAGCCAACTGTGCAACCCAGCTTTTCCCCAACCACGACCGAACCAGGGAGGCAGTTCTTCTTGACAACTCATTGCACTCATAGCCACCTAGGGAAGGTCTGATTAATTCACGGTTCCACTCGAAAATCTGTTCTTGGGGTGATCAACGGAGAGAATTCGGTTGG
>Ga0268299_1002107_pt1 | contig 26498 bp, 22 predicted proteins | sample NOBtaG_FD_193484 | JGI IMG/M metagenome (GOLD analysis project Ga0268299, IMG submission 193484) | Activated sludge microbial communities from bioreactor in Nijmegen, Gelderland, Netherland - NOB reactor | ecosystem: Engineered > Bioreactor > Aerobic > Activated sludge | place: Netherlands...
CGCAGGAGGCCATGACGCGGGTGTTGTGCCGCCGCCCCACAGCGTCTTATATCCTTCGTAGTCCAGCGCATAGCGGATCGCAAGCTGAACTTTGGGGTCGGATACGGGGCCGCCGATTTCGGGGTCTTCGTTCATCAGCAGGAAGTGGGTGGTCGTCGTCGGGCCACGATAAATGCCGATCTCGGCATTGCCTTCCATCGGTGTGATCTGGTCAGCCGTCAGGTCGGTTGCCAGGTCAATTTCGCCCGATTCGAGCGCGGTTTTCTGCGTAGCAGCTTCGGCGATATTCTGGAGAATTACGCGGTCAAAATATGGCGCGTCGCCCCAATAATTCGGATTGCGCACGAGAACGGTCTGTACCTGTGACTCCCAGCTTTCGAGCATGTAAGGGCCTGTGCCAGCCGAAGCGCCGTTCAAAAAGGCTTCCGCGCCGTCAGCTTCCGCCGCATCAGCGCCATCCACGCCGCCCTCGGCCATCACCTGTTTCGAATTGACGACGGAGAAAGCACCATTGGCAAACTTGACGAGGAAAGCCGGATCGGGAGCAGACAGTGTGATTACAACGCTGCCATCACCGTCCGCCGCGACACTGGCGATGCCGCCTGCCAGGAACGAGGGGCTGCCCTTGATATTTTGCAAACGCTGGATTGAGAATACCACGTCCGCAGATGTCAGCGGATCACCATTGCTGAAAACAACGCCTTCGCGCAGCGTGAATGTCCACGTCAGGTTATCTTCCGAAACTGACCATTCTGTCGCCAGACGCGGCTCAATCGAACTCGCATCGGCATCAGGGAATGTGACCAGGGTGTCATAAACCGCTTGTTCAACAATGCCTGTCGTCTGGGTATAGCCGCGCGCGGGATCGAGCGAGTCAGTGCTTTCAGCATGTCCGATGACCACGACTTTTTCATCCTGGGCGATCAGGCTGCCGGTAAACAGCAGAACAGCAAATGCCATTACAACCGATAAAATGAGCAGATAACGCTTGTTACGCATCCAAAATCCTTTCTACCTCAATCTAAATCCCAGGCCAGTTTAACGCATCTAACCTGGAAAACCATCTAAAGAATTAACCGAAATTAAGAGTGTCGAGATTATATATGATTTATCTACCGACGCCAAAAAATTTGAGCCAACTTACTGACAAGCCGCAGGGCTTATGCTATAGTCACCCCTGTTTGCTGACGAGCTTCCATAGAGGTAAATCGATATGTCTTACAATGAACGCTTGCGGCGCTTTCAGGAAAACCTGAGTGCCGTCGCGGATATGGCTTTTTTTCCGATGTCCGCCGACCTGCAATATCTGACCGGCACCCCGCGCGACATCCCCAATTTTGGCTGGACTCTGCACCCCGGCGCATGGCTGGAAGGCATCTGGATCGCCCCCGGCAAAGACCCGGTGCTGACTCTCCCCCGCATGACAGCCGAATTCGGCGGCTTGAGCGACCTGAAAGGCGTTCAGCTTCGCGTGCTGGGCGATTGGGATGATCCTTCGACACTGGTGCGCGAAATTCTCGGAAAATTTGACCTGCCTGCCGAACCCAACGTCGCCATCGGTGATCGTACACACGGCGAAACCGTCATCGGCCTGCAAGCGATTTTGCCCGACGCGAAATTTACGTCAGGGACGGATATTTTGCGCCGCCAGAGGATCATCAAAGATGAAGATGAAATCGCCACCATGCGCAAAGCGGGCGAAATTACCGAAGCGGCTTTTGCCGACGTGCTGCCCAAACTCAAACACGGCATGACCGAACTTGATGTCATCAGCGAAGTGAATTATCAACTGCGGCGGCACGGCTCGTTGGGCGAATCATTCACCACGTCGCTCTACAACTCCGGCCCGAATCACCCGCTGATTTTCGGACATCGCGAAGGCAAATCCGCGCGCGAACTGCATCCCCCCGTCGCAATTTTGTTTGATTTTGGCTCGATTTATGATGGTTTCTGCTATGACTTTGGGCGCACGGTGTCCTTCGGTGAGCCGGATACCGAATTTTTGCGCGTCCATAAGCTGATTATGGATGCCCAGGCCGCCGGAATTGCCGCGTTGAAAGCGGGCGAAATGACCTGCGAACAGGTGGACGCCGCCGCGCGCAAGGTGATCGAGGACGCGGGCTATGACAAAGAGTTTCGACATCGCCTGGGACACGGCATCGGCATGGACGTGCATGAGCCGCCGTTCCTGACCAAAGGCAATCAAACCGTCGTGCAGGAAGGCATGATGTTCACCGTCGAACCCAGCATCATGATTTTTGATAAATGTTCGGCGCGCGTCGAGGACGTGATCGTCGTGCGTCCCGGCGGCGGCGAAAAATTGACCAACGGTTTCCAATCGCTTTATGTGGTTGATTAAATTTGAACCACAGAGACACGGAGAACGCTAAGAAAATTCAATAATTTCTTTGCGTTCCTTCGCGTTCTTTGTACCTTTGCGTTAAAGTTTTAAATTTTTGAGGATGTACATATGGCACGACAAAATATCTCCTCCGGCACGGTATGGGAAGGCATCGTCGGCTATTCGCGGGCGGTGCGCGTGGGCAATCAGGTTTTTGTATCCGGCACGACGGCAACGGATGACAACGGTCAGCTTGTCGGCGGCAGCGACCCGTATGCGCAAACGGTTTTTATCCTCCAGAAAATCGAGCGCGCCCTGAAAGCAGCAGGCGCATCAATGGGTGACGTGGTGCGAACGCGGATTTTCGTCACCGATGCCTCGCAATGGGAAGGCCCAGGCCGCGCGCACAACGAATTTTTCAAGGATATTCGCCCGGTTTGCACCATGGTCGAAGTCAGCGCGCTCATCGGCCCGGAGTATCTCGTAGAGATCGAAGTCGATGCGATCATCGGAGCAAATTCGTGAAATTCAGCCTGCGCTTGAATAATGACCGCCCCGCTGCTGAATATATCGCGCTGGCTCAGGCCGCCGAATCTGCCGGATTCGACCAGTTCTGGGTAAGCGATGATTTATTTTTGCGCAGCGCGACGGTCATTTTGACGGCAGTCGCCCAGGCCACCTCGCGCATCGAAATTGGCACGTGTATTTTAAACCCCTATTCGATCAATCCTGCCGAGATCGCGATGGAAGCCGCAACTCTCGATGAGCTTTCAAACGGACGTTTTAATCTGGGATTGTCATCGGGCGCAGGCGATTTTTTGAAGTGGATCGGCATCTCCCCGCAAAAGCCGCGCACCGCCGTGATCGAAACGGTGCGCGTCATCAACCGGCTGCTTTCTGGCAAACGCGCGCCGTTCAAAGGCGAATTTTTGCAGTGGAGCGACGAGGCTTATCTGCGCTTCAAACCGCTGCGGCGCATCCCCATCTACATTGGCGCGATGAGTCCCAATATGCTGCGCACGATTGGCGAGATCGCCGATGGTGGGCTGCCCCTGCTCTTTCCGCCGGAGCATTACGAAACAGTGATGCCTTATATCCGTGAAGGCGCGGAGAAAGCCGGACGCCCACTGGATTCGATTGATATTGCAGGCTGCGTCTGGTGCTCCATTTCAGACGATTTTCAGGCTGCTGAAGATGTTTTACGCGAAAAAATCGCCTACTACGGTCACGCCCTGAGTCCTTTAATTTGGGAGCGTTTAGGCTTGACTCGCGCCGATTTCGCACCGATAGAGCAGGCGATGATGGTCGAAAATGACACCGAAAAAGCCAAAGCGCTCGTCACCGACTCGATGTTGAAAATCGGCATCGTCGGCACAACGGCGGATTTGACCGCACGGCTCGAAAAACTGGTCGAGATGGGACTCAATCACGTTAGCCTGGGGCCGCCGCTGGGGCCAGACCCGCTGAAAGCTGTTGAGATTATCGGGCGCGAGGTGCTGCCGAAATTCAGGGGAGTTTCTTAACGCAAAGGGCGCGGAGAACGCAAAGAAACGCAAAGAATAGATTGATGGAAAAATTAGAAGAGATTCTTGCTCAACACTACGGATTTACCATTCGAAATATCACTCCTGGCCCGCGCGGATTCGTCGCCACGACCTACATTATCGACACCCTTGACGCCCGTTATTTCGCGAAAGTGGTCAAAGTTTCACGCTATTCAGCAAATATCGAGGCGGGGCTGCCCGTTTTGCAGGAGCTTCGCGCCGCCGGAATCGACCAGATCAATTACCCGATTCCAGCAAAAGATGGCTGCCTGAGCATGACATTTGAAGGCCATATGCTCGTTGTCTACAATTTTATCGAGGGAGAGTGGACGTTCGATTACGATTTCGAAGCTTATGTCGCGCTGATGACGAAAATTCATCAGGCAAAAATTCAAACACCTCTTTTGCGCGAATCCTTTGATATTTCAGCGGTTGTCAACACCCTGCGCCGCGAATTAGATGATCTCGAAAAATCGAGCTACAGCAATCCGCATCAGCGCAAACTTCAGGCAATCATCGCCGAATATCGGCATGAACTTGTGGCGGATATGACGAGATTCGATCTACTGGTTCACTATTTACGGCAATCTGCAAATGTCCCATTCGTTCTGACGCATGGCGACGCATCGGGCAATATTTTGCAGGCCGCCGATGGCAAACTCTACATGATCGATTGGGACGACATGATGTTCGCGCCGCGTGAACGCGACACCTGGTTTCACGTCGGGACGAATCAGGCGCAAGCCGAATTTTTGTCGCTTTACCAGCATTATTTCCCTGCATACCAGATTGATGCCAGCCTGTTTGCGTTTTACGTCTACAAGCGCTATTTTGAGGACGTTGAGGGCTGGTGCGACAAAATTCTCGACTCACAATCGACGGACGACGAGCGCGCCAATCACCTGATTCATCTCGACAAAGACTATTTCGGCTGGCTGCGGCCTGCCATACGGGAACTTGACGGCAAAAATTTATTCTAAATGAGTCACTTGTAGGGGCAGTTCGCGAACCGCCTAAAGATGAGATCATTACCCCAAAATTATTTTCAAGGGGTTGCTTGTAGGGGCGCACAGCCGTGCGCCCTTAAAGGCATCACAACACAAAAAGGGAAAATTTGATGACCAGCAATTTAAAAATCACCAACGTGGAACGCATCGTCGTTCATGTGCCGTTTACGCCGCGCTGCCATATCTGGAATGCACCGCTGGTGTGGCAGTGGGGCGTCAGCGAGATTATCTGCATCACGACCAATGCGCCGGATGTGGTCGGCTATGGCGAAACGCTGCTGCATTATAGCTGGGGCAGAGTCTCCGACGAGGCGATTGCGCGCGTCAAAGGCGGCAACCCGGCGGACTTTTTGGGCGACGATTCACTTGGCCCCGGCTTGCAAATGGCGCTCTACGACACCGTAGGCAAAGCGCTCGGCGTCCCGGCCTACCGTTTGTTTAATCTGTCCCGCGTGCGCGAATGGTGTCCGATAGCGTGGTGGAACACCGAAATGGCACCCGAAGCGCTGGCGGAGGAAGCCAAAGAAGCGGTTGCGGCGGGCTACACCTCGCATAAATTTAAAGCGCGCCCCTGGCTCGATGTGTACGAGCAGGTCGAGCAGATCAGCGATGTCGTTCCGTCCTACTATAAGCTCGATCTCGACTGGAATAATATGCTGCTCAATGCGGGCAACGCTGGCCCTGTGCTGACCGAACTCGATAAATATGACCGAGTCTCGATCTACGAATCGCCGATTATGCAGCGTGATTTTGAAGGCCAGCGCTTATTACGCAGCAAAACCACGCGCCCGATTGCCCTGCATTTTGGCGATCCGCCCTTCCCAACGGCTGTGCGCGAAGAAGTCTGCGATGGTTTCGTCGTCGGCGGTGGAGTCAACAGCGTTCTCAAACAGGGCATCCTGGCGGCGGCGTTTGAAAAACCCTTCTGGCTGCAACTGGTCGGCACAGGTTTAACGACAGCGCTGGCGGCGCATCTCGGTGCGGTGCTGACATTCGCCCAATGGCCTGCGATCACTTGCCTCAATAATTATTCCGATGATCTGATCGTTGATCCCATCGTTGTCAAAGGCGGCTATATGCGTGTTCCGGAAGCGCCAGGACTCGGCATCACCATCGACGAGGACGCACTGGAGCGCTATCGGATGCAGCCGCCGTACAGCATCCCCAAAGACAAGCACATTTTGACGGTAAGCTGGCCCGGTGGTCGTGTGACGCATTACGCCCATTGCAATGAGCAGCTCTGGCCGGACTGTCACGCGGGCAACCAGCCTGTACAAGAACCCGGCGTGAAATTCGAGATTCGCAACGACGATGGCACACCCGAATGGGCAGATTTATATGCACGGCTGCAAAACGGCCCGGTGCGGGAGTACGCTTAACCATGCAATACGGCGAAAAAAAATGGACTGAAATTGGCGATCTGACCAGCAAAATTGTCGTGCTGCCGCTCGGCTCGCTCGAACAGCATGGTCATCACCTGCCGATTCTGACGGACTCGATGATCGGCGGCGAGATTATCCGGCGCGCCGAGGCGGAATTGGGCGACGAAGCGCTGTTTTTGCCGATGTTGTGGGTCGGCGCATCCGATCATCACCGCGCTTTTGCTGGCACGGTCAGCCTGAGCAACGACGTTTACGTCAAAGTGCTGATCGACATCCTCGAAAGCCTGATCGGAAACGGCTTCCGGCGCATTCTGATGGTCAACGCGCACGGTGGCAATATCCTTCCTGGCAATATGGCAATGTACGATGTCCAGCTTCGCCACAAGGAGATGACCGATCTGTGGATTGTCATGAGTACGTGGTTCGTGACGGCGGGCAAAGCGATTGCGGCGATTGATGCGCTCGAACAAAAACACGTCACCCATGCCTGCGAACTGGAAACGAGCATGATTTTACGACTGCGGCCTGAGTTGGTGAAATTGGAAGCAGCACGCGGCGCGAATATTCCATTTGAGTCGGCATTTTACTGCCCCGATTCGAGCCGTTCCAGCCGTGTAGACGTGCGCTTCACCTTCGATCACGTCACGCAAACGGGCGCGCTGGGGCATCCTGAAAACGCGACGGCTGAAAAAGGCGAAGCGCTTTTCCAGGCCGCGACGGGCGAAATTGTCGCTCTAGTACGCGAATTTGCATCCTGGTCGCTGGTCAGACCACAGTAAATTTGGAGAACAAAGATGAAAATTTTAGTGATCGGCGGCTCTGGCGATATTGGCACGTTGATGCTCCCCCATCTGGCGACTCAACATCAACTGCGCGTTCTCGATTTACGCCCGCCCGTCTGGAAAGACTGCGAATATATCGAAGGCAACCTCACCGACCCGGACACGGTTGAGCGCGCTGTGCAGGGCATGGACATGCTGATTTTCATGGCGATGGGCAACAAAACTTATGAGGGTGCTCAAGGTGTTATCACCAATTTCGATGTCAACGTGAAAGGCGTCTATCTGGCGCTCTACATGGCCCATCGCGCCGGAATCAAACATGCCGTCTACACGAGTACGCTTTCCGTCTACGAAGATTTAGGGACGCGCTACATCACCAACGAAGAAATGCCACCGGATACCCGCCATATCTACGGCTTCACCAAGCGGCTCGGCGAGGAAGTCTGCCGCAACGCCGTCAACGAATGGGGCATGAGTGTCAATGCGCTGCGCCTGTGCCACCCGATGACCGATGAAAAGTGGCACGAAACATTTATGTTGAGCAGCCCCAACTGCTCCACCACCGCCACCGACCTCGCGGCTGCGCTGTTAAAATCGCTTGATTATCGCGATGGCTTTCAGGCGTTCATTGTCAGCGGCGATTACGAGCAGAAAATGATGAATATGGAAAAGGCCAAGCGCGTTCTGGGCTGGGAGCCGTTGGCACGTCCGAAATAAGCGGTCAGCTTGTCAGCATCCCATCTTGTCAGCTAAAGACTATATCTGTGGGCGCAAGCTTTGCGCTCCTACAATGTTCCGTTATCGCAAATTAAAGGTTTATTGACCAATGGCGCATGATTTCGAACTGTACGACCTACGCGTGACCGTGACGGCGATTGAAGGCCGTTCGGTGTGCAGTATGCAGGTCGGCGATTATTTTGAACTAACCGAAAGCAGCAAACTCCGCATCCCCGAAGGCAAACATTTTTGCGTCTATGCCCTGAGCGCGGTGCTGCCCCTTCTTGCCGCCAAGCAGCGCCAATTGGCTGCCAACGATTGGCTGGAACGAGATTCGCTGGTCGCCTGCCCTGACCCCGACGAACGTCTGATTATGAAAATCGAGCGCATCCAAAAACGCGCCATGAACAGCGATGAATTAACGTGAAACCTATGAAGCGCGAAATCAGCATTGCCTTTCAGACGGATAAAACGCCATCACAATATGTTGCACTGGCACAGTTGGTCAATCAATATGATTTTGATGCCGTCAGCGTGTACTGTGACGCACCGTTTCATCCCAGCTACGGCCCGCTGCTGCTGATGTCGCCGCACATCACCCATGCAAGAATCGGCCCAGCGGCAGTCTCACCGTCGCGCATCATGCCCATCGACATGGCAGCCGAAACAGCGCTGCTATCTCAGGTTGCAAACGCGGGTGTTTACCTCGGCATTTCGCGCGGCGCATGGCTGAGCGATCACGGCATGAAGGAACTGCCGATTCAGGCGATTCGCGAATCGATTGAAATCGTGCGCTACATGCTCTCTGGCGCGACTGGCGGCTACAACGGCGAAATTTTTCAACTCGCGCCGCATGTCCGCGCGCCTTACCCCCTGCCCGATACTCCGATTCCGATCATGATTGGCACGTGGGGGCGCAAATTATGCGCGGTTGCCGGGGAAATCGCCGATGAAGTCAAGGTCGGCGGCTCGGCAAATCCCGATCTCGTGCCTGTAATTCAAGCCTATATCGCCGAAGGTGAGAAAAAAGCGGGGCGTGAAGTTGGTACAGTCGGCGTGGCTGTCGGCGCAGTGTCGGTGATTGACGAAGATCGCGAACAGGCGCGGGCAGCGGCGCGGCGCTCAGTAGCGCTCTATCTGCCTGTCGTTGCACCCCTGGACTCCACCGTGCAGATAGAACCCCAACTGATCGAACGTTTGAGTCACTACGCCAGCCATAACGAATATGATTTGGCTGCCGCGCTCGTTTCAGATGATTTACTGGATCGATTCGCCTTTGCGGGCGACGCCAATGATCTGATCCGACATGCCGAAAGTATCTTTGATGCTGGAGCGCAGCGCATCGAATTTGGAACACCGCATGGCCTGGTTCCCCAAAACGGCATTCGCATCCTCGGCGAAAAAGTGATCCCCGCGCTGAAATCTTGAAGCAAAATTTTACGTTTTTGTGAAAGGCGCAAGGCAAGCGTCCAGCAAAGGCGCTTTAGAAGCCGTATAATCAGCCTGAGAATAGAAAAGTAAATTTCGAACGCGCATTAAAAGGTATTCTTTCATGGCGCTTAAATCACGATGGCTCATCTTTATATTTTTGATCTTCGTTCTGGCAGTCAACGCAGCAATGGCGCAGGAATCCGGCGACCCAGGCGGCATCCAGGCGGTGATGACCTTCACCGTCAACAGCACCAACGATGTCAACGACGGCACCTGTAACGCGAGTCATTGCAGCCTGCGCGAAGCCATCAACGCCTCCAACGCCAATCCTGATAAAGACACAATCGCCTTTAATATCCCCGGCACAGCGCCGTTTACGATTCAACCCTCGACAGCCTTGCCGCTGATTCTCAATCCGGTCATCATCGACGGCACGACTCAGCCCGGATTTTCCGGCATTCCGCTCGTCGTCCTCAACGGCAGCAATTACACCGCGACCACGGGCCAGGAAATAACCGCCGTCGGCATCAACATCCTGAGCGGCGGGACAACCGTGCGCGGGCTGGTCTTGAACGGCTGGAAATATGGCGGGGTCGGGATGCCAACAGGCAATGGAAACACGATTGAAGGCAATTATATTGGCACAAACGCCGCAGGAACGGCTGCTGTCCCGAATCTCTATGGCGTGATCGTCGTCAACTCCGCAAATAACGTCATTGGTGGGACAACCGCCGCCGCGCGCAATATCATTTCAGGCAACGATGATGATGGTGTAAATATTTACGGTCAGCCCGCGACCAACAACATCGTGATTGGCAACTACATTGGCACAGATGTCACTGGGACAGTCGCGCTGGGCAACGGTGACGATGGCGTCAAAATTCAAGATGCCACCAACAATCGAGTCGGCGGGACAACCGCTTCCGAGCGTAACCTTATCGCCCACAGCCTGCGCAACGGTGTGATCCTCAAGGGCGCGACAACTTCTAATAATGTCGTCCAGGGCAACACTATCGGCACAGACGTGAGCGGAACGCTCGACCTCGGCAACCGTATGCATGGCATTTTTATCGAGGACGCGCCGAACAATACGATTGGCGGCACGGCAGCGGGCGCAGGCAATTTGATCGCCTACAACGACCTGACGGGCATCAATGTCACGACAGCCAGCGGGAATCGCCTTTCGTCGAACTCTATTTTTGCGAATGATGGTATGGGCATCGACCTGGGCGGCGACGGCGTGACGGTGAATGACGCCAATGATGCCGATACGGGCGCGAATAATTTACAAAATTTTCCAATCCTGACAGGCGCGACGGTATCGGGCAACACCATCAATATCGCAGGGTTAGTGAACAGCAGCGCCAGTACAACCTTTCGCCTGGAATTTTTCGCGGGTCAGAATTGCGACAAATCCGGCAACGGTGAGGGGCGGACTTACCTCGGCTTTGTCAGTGCGACCACCGATGGCAGTGGGCAAACCAATTTCAATGCCAGCCTGGATTATGATACGGCCTATGGTTCACACATATCGGCGACAGCCACTCACACCAATAACGACACGTCGGAATTTTCGCCCTGCATCATGATTAGCAGCAGTTCGCCCATTGGCTGCCCTGCCGAGCAATCGGTATCGGTTAACTTTAAACAGTGGGTTATATTCGGCGTCGTGAAGCTGGAAATCAATAACACGGGCGCGAAATATGTCGAGCTAGATTCATTTGGCATTCGCTGGATTCAACGCGCGCCAGGAGTTTTAACGCTCGATCAGGTCACGGTGGGCGGCGCGGGCCCCAGCGATGTCGCCGGAAAAATTATCTGGCAGTCCGGTAGCCCTGCTCAAGACAGTACGCCTCCGACTATCGCCAGCAGCAACCCGGCTGAATCCGAAGGTAATTGGCTGGATGAATATGTTTTCCCGCCCAACAGCGTCACGCCGATTTACCTTGATTTTGGCGGGACGACGACCACTTTGCCAGCAGCTTTTGGCGCTACGCCGTCCGACCTGAATGGAACGTGGTTCGACCTTAAGTGCCTCGATCATAACCGCCCCCCACGTGCCGATGCGCGCGGAGTTGATGAAAACGGGGCGACAATGGCTGAAAACCAGCCCGTCGTCCGCATGACGGATGGCGCTGGAACGCTGGTGAATGTGACTCTGGACGGTCAGTTCAGTACCGATCCCGACGGCACGATTGTGCGTTATTTGTGGACAATCAATGGCGTGACATATGCCGATGGAAATGACGCAGAGTCGAGAAAACCAACTCTTCAGCTTGGCCCCGGTATATATAATGTCGTATTGACCGTCTACGACAACGGTGGCGCAACCGACGAGGATGAAATTTCTGTCACCATCAACGTGCCAAATCCTCCCTCGTACACCGTCACGACCATCGACGACACCGACGATGGCGTGTGCGACAGCCAATGCAGCCTGCGCGAAGCGATTACGCTTTCCAACAGCGCCAACGGCAAGCAGATCATTCGTTTTAATATCCCCGGCGCAGCGCCCTATACGATTCAGCCCGCTTCCGTTCTGCCAACGATTACCGACCCTGTCATTATCGACGGATGGAGCGAACCCGATTTCGCCGGGACGCCGATTATTGAGATTGATGGCACTGTCGTCGGCATCAACGACTCCGTTCTTCACATTTCTGCGGGAAACAGCACGATTCGCGGCCTGGTTATCAATCGCTATCATGGTACAGCGATCCGAATCGATAAAAATGGCGCGATCCCAACGTCGGGAAACACGATCATTGAAGGAAATTACCTCGGCACAAACCTCCTGGGGACGGCTGCTTTAGCGTTCAATACCAGTGTCAGTATCATCATTGAAGAGACGGCAAACAATCGTATTGGCACAGACGGCGATGGAAGTAACGACCTTGCCGAACGCAATATCATCCACGCTGGGCCAGGAATTGTCATATCCGGTGATGGCGCAGACAACAATATTGTCGCTGGCAACTTCATCGGTTTAGCTTCAGATGGCGTCACAGCCCTGGCTAGTGTTGTCGGCGGTGGGGTCGCTATCCAGAATGAAGCGACCAACAATCGCATCGGTACAAATGCTGATGGGTTGGTGGACGCCAGTGAACGCAATATCATTTCGGGTGCGCAGCAGGGCATCTACATCCTAGCGAATGGCAACTTTATCTCCGGCAATTTTATTGGCACAGACTCCAGTGGCGCGTCCCCGGTGGGCAACTCTGAAGGCGGCATAATCGTCGCAGGTGACAATAACATCATCGGCGGAACAACAGCAGGCAGCGGGAATTTAATTTTCTATAACGAGCGACCTGGGGTACGGATCGACAGCGGCACTCAGAATTCCATCCTGGGCAACCGCATCGGCAGCAACGGTGAGCTAGGAATCGCGCATAACGGCAACACTACACCCCATCCGAATGACCCTGGCGATGGTGACACCGGGCCAAACAATCGCCAGAACTTCCCCGTGCTGACCAGTGCCTCAGCCAACAGCAGCGCAATTACCATAAATGGCACACTCAACAGCGCAGCGAACACCGCCTACCGCATCGAATTTTTCGCCAATGATGACTGCGATCCCTCCGGCTATGGCGAGGGGCAAATTTTTATCGGCGCGACCAATGTCACGACCAACGGCAGCGGCAATGCCAATTTCGACACACAGTTCGCATTCACCGCAGCATCCGACCAACAACTGACGACGACGGCAACCGATCCCGATGGTAATACGTCCGAATTTTCGCAATGCAGCCCAATTATTATCCAAAGCGGTGCAAATGAAGCGCCAGAACGCAACGCTTTCCCGACCACAGCCGTAACCTTGACGTGGAATCGCATCACCTGGGCGACAGGCTATCAGATTCAAATCGCGACAGATGCGCAGTTCAACAATATTGAGGACGAGATTGAGCTTCCAGCGGTTCAGCTTAGCTACGATTGGACAGCGCCCAACGTCGGAAAGTATTATTGGCGTATCCGCGCAAAAGGCTCAAACAATGTCTGGCGTGCGTGGAGCAGTCGAGATAATTTTGTTGTCCTGCCATAATCTCGCAATTTTGAGAGTTACAGGATATAAATTATAATTCTCGACTAGTTGCGCTATAATGATTTCTTGCGGTAATTATTCGCCAAAGATATTCGCGTCACTTTTAAGGAGCAGCCATCATGGCTAAAAAGAATTTCAATAAAAGTATGTCTCGGCGCAGTTTTTTGAAAATGGCAGGCGCTTCCGCTGCCGGGTTAGCGGCAACCAGCGGATTAGGATCGGCCTTCGCCGCCCCCGCCAGCCAGGAGGTCGATGAATCGCTAACGGGTACGCTCGTTTTCTGGGGTCATGGCGATCACCCATTGGACTACATTCGCGTAGAATTTTTGAAAAAATATCCCAATGTTACGCTCGATTGGCAGCAGATTGCAGACCATGCCGCCCAGTTCAAGACCGCGATGGCTGCCGGAACGGGCGCGCCAGACCTGTATTGGATGGAAGCCACTGATGTGGCGCTGTATGGCGGTCAGGGTGCGCTGCTGGAAACCACCGACATCATCGAGCCGATCAAGGACACCCTCATCCCTGGCAAGCTCAATGAAGCCTATGTCGCCTCAATGGGCGGCTATTTTGGAATGCCGGGTGATCTCTCGGTCAGCGGAATTTTCTATCGCGCCGACATCATGGAAGAACTCGGCATCGAAATCACCGATAGCCTGATGTACGAGCCGGATTTCCTCGCAATCCTGTCCCAAATCGCCGAGGCTGGCAAAAAGGCCGTTCTCTATCCGGCTGGCGGAGGGTTTGTCGCGACAGCACAGTGGTCGTGGTTCGACGCGCAGTTCGGCGGCTCTGGCCCAACAACCTGTGACAATGCTGAAGTCACCATCGGCGATGAAGCCAGTATCAACGCCGTCAACCTCATGAAAAAGATTTATGAGACAGGCGCGACGCTGGAAGCTGATTTCTGGACGCCAGAATATTGGGCAGCCATCAACGACAGCCAACTCGTTCTCGACCTCTGCCCAGCCTGGGCGCGCGGCTTCTGGGAAAGCAATATCAATGACGATGTAAAAGGTGTCTGGCGTGTTGCACCCTTCCCTCGCGCGATTCCCGGCGGCCCGAATACGGGTGTCTGGGGCGGCGCGACGTTGGTATCCCCCGCGACGACTCAAAATGCAGACCTGGCGAAAATCTTCATGCAGTTCGCCTTCGCCTCGATGGAAGGCGCGACGGCAGCGGGCAACTGGGGCATCATCCCGCCTTATATCCCCTATCTCGAAGGTCCATTCCAGGAACTGACGACAGCGCTGTTCGGCGAGCAGAAGATTGGCCCGATCTGGCTGGATATGGCGCAAAACCTGAGCCTCGATTACTGCCGTACCGCCGCTTATGGCGCAGCAACCGGAGCCGATGTCCTCGAGTCCTCAATCGACGCTATGATTAAGGGCGAAGTGGACATCGACAGTGGAATGCAAGATGTCGCTGACAAGCTGGATGAAATTCTGCCGGATTATCAGGTGTAATCCCCTCGCTCAATTCACATGAATCGAATCGCAGGGGCGAGAAGCTTTGCCCCTGCGGTTAAGCATAGGAAAAAGAGGCAAGATGACCACCCAAAATCAAATTTCTGGCGCACCGAGCTTAATGCCCACTCCGCAGATCAGCACACGGTCATCCATTTGGCATCAAATCTGGAAACACCGTATCGAATATCTGCTTATTTCACCTTTTTTTATTATTTTTGGCATCTTTCACGGCTACCCGCTGGCGTTTTCGATCTGGCTCAGTTTTCAAAAATGGCAAGGCATTGGTGAGCCGCGCTGGTTCGGGCTGGGAAATTATGAACGTTTATTAAAAAGTGACCGCATTATCGGCGCGTTAGGCAATACGATCATTTTTTTGATTATTCTGCTGCCGATCATTATCGGTTTGACGCTGGTTCTGGCGACCATCCTCAACAGCCCGCAGATCAAAGGGCGCAAAGTTTTACGGGTTCTCTATTTTCTGCCCTATATTACCTCGGTGGTAATCGTCGCCATCGTCTTTCAACTGCTCCTCAATAATAACTCCGGTTGGATTAACGGCATTTTGGAAACGATTGGCATTGGGCGCGTCGGCTGGTTAACCGAAGCCTGGCCTGCACGAGTTTCGGTCATCCTGATGGTGCTATGGGGTGCTACCGGCTATAATGTGCTGATTATGCTCGGCGGCCTTCAGGGTATCCCAGCAGAATTGTACGATGCAGCCAGTGTTGACGGCGCAGACACGATACAGAAATTTTTCTTTGTAACTGTCCCCATGATGCGTGGTGTTATCCTGTTCGTAGGTATTACCTCAACTATCGGTTTATTGAATCTCTTTACCCAGCCCTGGCTGCTGTTTTCGAGTACAAGTGGCTCCGGGCCGGATCAAGCCGTAGCAACCCTGAACACCATTCAATATTCAACAGCCTTTCAATCGGCGCGTTATGGCGAGGCAGCCGCATTAGGGTTCATCATCGCTATTCTGGTGATTATCGCGACTCTCGTTCAACTGCGGCTTGCGCGTGCTGCCGAGGCATAAAGGGAAAATAATATGGCAGAAATGTCCGCAACGCTCCCCCAATCACAGATCGTCGGGCGAAGTCGAATACCAACCTTAAACCGTATCCTGGTTTACCTTGTCTTGATTGTGTTGGCGATCTTCTTTATGTTCCCTTTTTACACGATGGTCATCGCTTCGTTCATGCCGCGCACCGCGCTGAACTCCGTCACGCCTACTTTATGGCCCAATCCATTCATCATCAGTAATTACACGGCGCTGTTTTCGGGCGAAATTAACCCGGACTTGATCGTCAAAACGCCGTTTCTACGCGCACTTTTCAACAGTCTGGCGCTGGCAATCGGTCAAACTGTCCCGGCGCTGATTTTCACCTCACTGATTGGCTTCGTGTTTGCCAAACGGCGTTTCCCTGGTAGAAGTATCCTTTTTTACTTCGTCCTGGTGACGATGATGCTGCCCTATCAGAGCACGATTGTCCCATTTTTCCTGTTGATGTCGCGGCTCGGCTGGATTAACACTTTCTGGCCTCTTTGGGTTCCCTGGTGGGCACCTGCCTGGGGCGTGTTTTTGATGCGCCAATTTATTGCAGCTACAATCCCTGACGAACTCATCGACGCGGCGGCAATCGACGGTGCATCGGTGTTCGGGATGTATTGGCGGATTGTGCTGCCGTTGATCGGCCCGATCCTGGCAGTATTGGGCATTTTGAATTTTATGAATGCCTGGAACGACTTTATCTACTCCAACATCATCATGAACGACCCAAATATGGTCACAGTGCCACTGCTGCTGAACATTTTTAAAGGCGCGACGCTGACTGTGCCAGAATATGGCGTGATGGCAGCCGGAAGCGTGATCGCGACTATTCCTTTGATTATCGTTTTCTTCATCTTCCAACGCTGGCTCATCAGTGGAATCATGTCCGGCGCGATTAAAGCATAAAAACGAGGTTAATGACTATGGAACAATCGGTTATCCAAAAAAAATTCGCTGAGGACGGTTACGTTCTGGTGGAGAACGTCCTCGACCCTGAAAAAGATTTGCAGCCTGTGATTGACGATTACGCTCGGCTGCTCGATGAACTAGCACACCGCTGGTACGCCGAAGGCAAAATCCCATCGGCTTACGCAGATTTGCCATTTAATGAGCGCGCCAGCCAGGTCGTCAGCCAGATTGGGGATGAAGAGCTTTATCATCTGGATATTTCGCTGCCCAAAGCGGTGGTCTATACCGAAGAAACGCCCGTCTATACCAGCGACGCAACTTTTAAACTGCTGACCAACCCGCGTCTGCTCGACCATGTAGAAATGCTGATCGGTTCTGAGATTTACTCGAATCCGATTCAACATGCGCGCATCAAGCCGCCGGAGTTTATGAATGTCGGCGCAAAGCCGCGCAATGCCTACCTCGCGGCGACTCCCTGGCATCAGGATCAAGGGGTTATCACGGCAGAAGCCGACAACACCGATATTTTGAGCGTGTGGATACCAATCATAGACGCAACCGTAGAAAATGGCTGTCTATGCGTCATCCCTCACAGCCAACGTGAAGGATTAGCACCACACTGTTTCGAAATCCCTGAACGATTTCGCGATCTGAACGTGACACCTGTCCCAATGAAAGCGGGCAGCATTCTGATGTTCCACCGCCTGGTGAAGCATTCATCCCTGCCCAATTTGAGCAATGATATTCGCTTCAGCTTTGACCTGCGCTACTCACCCATCGGTCAGCCAACGGGGCGCGAAGAATTTCCGGGCTTTGTAGCACGCAGCCGACAGCATCCTGAGACCGTTCTGCCAGATCATCATGCATGGGGAAAATTATGGCATGATGCCCGCGCAAAATTGGCTGCACGGGGCGAAGCGCCTTTCGCCAGCCGGTGGAACGGCGTTAAACAGGTAGAATGTGCTTAGTTTATCGGCATTCTGCACGAACATAGGCCAATCGATTTCGATAGGCTTGCCTATTGACGGGTTTTTGTTACTATATCACAATCTGTAGCAAGTTTTTTCTGAGAGAAGGTTGCCCTGTATGGATACCCACATGACTACTGATAATACTAATGGGGATATACCGTAGCCTGGGGACTGTTCTGTCGTCAAGTTTTTAAGCACAGCACCCCGGTTTGGGGTGTTTTTATTTTTTAAGGAGGCATTACGCTTGGCAACATTTGATACACCGCAATTCGCTGTCCCAGAGGCGAATCGAATCGCGATAGACAAATATCCCGCTTACATGATGGAAATCCCGCCGTCACGCATGTTTCTCATTCGTGACGCACTGAAGGTTTACAAAGCTAAAGCGGGAGAAAACGCACCGACTTATGACGGCTCACAGGGTGATGGTGGCGCAAGCCTGCCCGGTGTGCCGCCCGAAATTCTGGAACGCGCCTTCAAGCTCCAGGTCGAGCACGGCACTGCCTACGATCAACCCTGGGGGACGCCACTTTTCCGCAAAGCCGCCGCCGAAAATTACTGGCATCTCGATTCAGCATCTGGCTGGGGGACGGAAAATATCGTCTTTACACAAGGCGGGCGCGATGGCCTGCAAAAAGCCTATGGCGCGATGGTCAGTGTGGGGCATAAGGAAATTGGCGACGCACTGGTCGTCTCGCGCGTACCCTGGATCAGTTATAACTGGGGGCCATATGCCGTTGGTCTGAATGTGATGCTTGCTCCAGGCGATTCGGCGGAAGGCTGGCGCTATACTCCTGAAGGCATTAAAGCCTGTGCCGAATTCGCCGCGCGTGAAGGTCGAAAAATTGCTGGCATCGTCATTACGTCGCCAGATAACCCCACAGGACGCACTATCCCCCTCAGCGAACAAATCTTGCTGGCGAAAACAGCGCTGGAAAACAACTATGCGTTCGTACTGTTCGACTGGATTTATCATTGGGTGACGGACAGCGGCCCATCAGACATTAACGTCGTGCTGCAAGCCTTCACGCCGGAAGAACGCGAACGCCTGATGTTCCTGGACGGCATCACCAAGAGCCTGGGGGCGTCCAACGTCCGCAGCGCGCATTTGCTGGCGGGCAAAAATGTCGTCAAATTTATCACGAGTCAGGCTTCGCACGGCGTTGTGCCAAGTTTTTACGGTCAGGCAGTCGCCATCGCCGCTTATCAGATGGGCTTTGCTGAAGCTGCCGAAAGCATCATCCGCCCGACCAGCCAAAGCCGAAAAATTCTGCGCAGTGAATTGGAAAAAGCGGGCGTTCCCTTCATCATGGGCGACGGCTACTATGCTTTTATCGACTGCACACGCTACATTGAAGGCGGCGGGTTGAAAAATTCGGAAGAACTGCTGAAACACCTGGGCGAAAATTTTGGTGTGGCAGTTGTGCCAGGGATGTATTTTTCGGACGCTGGCCTGAACTGGATTCGCTTTTCCTACGCCCTTGCGCCAGAAACCACCGAAAAAGCCGTCAAGCGCATGTTCGAAGGCTTGAACGCGCTCCTCTAAATTCCCAATAAAAAAGCAGAGGTGGGTCTAAGACTCACCTCTGCAAAAACGCTCGTTTTTATCTATTGTTCAGGAACCAGCACCGCATCAATCGTGTAGATGATACCGTTGGCTGCTTCTGTCTCTGTCGCGGTAATCTTGACCGTGCCATTGAGCAGGATGTCGCCATTGGTATCCAGTGTCACCTGGATGGGTGTGCCGTTGATCGTCATCACAATCGGCAGCTTCTCAATGGTGGTTTCCAGCAGAATACCCTGGCGAACATGATAGAGCAGAATATTCGACAGCAGATCGGTGTTAGCCAGCAGTTCGTCCTGTGTCACACCCAGAATATCCAGAGCCGCCGCGAATGCATCGTTGGTTGGCGCAAAGACGGTGAATGGGCCTGGGCCAGACAGCGTTTCGGTCAAACCTGCTGCATCCAACGCCGCAACCAGGGTTGAGAATTCGGGGTCTGCGGACAGGACATCGGAAATAGTCGAGCCGCTTACAGGCGCTTCGGTAGCCTCAACCGTCGCTTCTTCCGTTGGCTCTTCGGTCACAACTTCAGTGGCCTCAACCGTCGCTTCTTCCGTCGGTTCTTCGGTCACGACTTCCGTTGGCTCTTCGGTCACAACTTCAGTGGCCTCAACCGTCGCTTCTTCCGTCGGTTCTTCCGTTACGACTTCGGTGGCCTCAACCGTCGCTTCTTCCGTCGCTTCTTCGGTCACGACTTCCGTTGGTTCTTCAGTCACAACTTCGGTGGCCTCAACCGTCGCTTCTTCCGTCGCTTCTTCCGTTACGACTTCGGTGGCCTCAACCGTCGCTTCTTCGGTCACCACTTCCGTTGCCTCAAGCGTCATTTCTTCTGTCGCTTCTTCGGTTGGCAGCATCGCGACTTCTGTCGCTTCTTCGGTTGGCTCCTCTGTCGCCTCTTCGGTCATCGCCTCGGTTGCTTCCTCAGTCACCGACTCTGTCGTCTCTTCTGCAACAATTTCAGTGGCTTCTTCGGTTGGCTCCTCAGTAGGCGGCGCAGCCGTTTCAGTAGGACGTGGCGTCGCAGTCGGCGTTGCCTGAGCACAGGCGGACAACGCGATAGACAGAATAACGATCAGAACCAAAAATCTCCCTAACCAAGTTTTCGACATATGATTCTCCTTCAACGAGAAAGCATCAATAAACAAACGCAAGCGGGATATTCGTGAAATAATCTGAAATATCCCCAAGAGGTAAAATGAGACAATATTAAATATTCGAATGCTACTTGATATTATTCACTTGCGCATAATTTCACGCAAGCATCATATGGCTACACTCATCTAATCCACATGACCTATTAATGTTAGCCACTGGCCTCATTCAGAAGCTGGCGCAGACTCTCAGTGTTGTTGAGAGCAACACCGCTTACACCGCGATCAATGCGCTTTAACAAACCAACCAAAACATCTTTTGGCCCAAATTCAATAAATTGTTCTACACCCACAGCCACCATCGCTTGAACCGATTCCGTCCAGCGAACACCTCCGGTAAGCTGCGCATCCAATTCTTGTCGAATTTCATCAATCGTATTCAAAGGCGCGGCGGTCAGGTTTCCATAGAGCGGTCTTTTCGGTGTTTGAAAATTAACATCCGCCAGCGTTTGCCGGAATATCGCTGCGGCAGGCCCCATCAACGGGGAATGTGCTGCAATGCTGATCGGCAGTTTGACCGCTTTTTTGACTTTTGCCTCTTTCGCTAGAATCAAGGCAGCCTCCAAAGTCGCGTCATCACCAGAAATGACCGTCTGCCCCGGACAATTGTCATTCGCTAACACGATGACACCGCCCGTTTGCTCCCTCGCCCGCACACAAATATCGTTAACGACGTCGGCATTCAAGCCTAACAATGCAGCCATCGCGCCGGGGCTTTGTTCATCGGCGGCTTTCATTAAACGTCCACGTTCGCGAACCAGGCGCAGGCCATCCTCAAAGCTGACCGTCCCCGCCGCTACCAACGCCGTAAACTCCCCAAGACTGTGACCTGCCACGACCAGGGGCTGCGCATCCGGTTTAACAGATTCCAGCGCTCGCAAAATAGCCACACCGCAGGTATAGAGCGCCGGCTGAGTGTTGATCGTGTCATTGAGTTTGCTTTCCGGCCCTTCAAAACACAAAGTCGAGATTTTGAACCCCAGAATCTCATCCGCCTGCTCAAAAATGGCACGAGCAGCCGGGTATTCTGCCGCAAAATCCTTCCCCATGCCGACTTCCTGCGAACCCTGTCCAGGGAATACAAAAGCCGTCTTCGCCCAATTAACCATTATGAGATTTTGATCCTTAAAAATGTACAGCCAGAATGCACAAGAAACGCGGCAAAGATTACCGTAAAAGTGCTACAAAGCAAACGGCACTAAACGCACCAGAGAAACAGCTACGAAAAAATAAAAAGAGCCTGTATAGAGGCTCTTTGGCAACCTTCAAAATCGAGGGTTAGGATTCTTCGACTTCAACGACAGTCTCACCCCGGTATGTACCACACTTGGGGCAGACATGATGTGCCATATGATATTCGCCGCAGCCTTCACACACAATCAGGTGATTGAGTGACAGGCTGTCATGCGCGCGACGCCGATTACGACGGCTGCGAGAGACTTTACGTTTTGGCAGCGGACCCACGGGGCTTGCTCCTTAAAAATGCTACTATCCATTCAAAAAAGCCCGGTGATGCAGGGACCGAGCGTATGGAATTATATCGGTCAGTATAGAGGAGTGTCAAGATAGCATTGATCGATCTTGTTAAAAATCAACCTTGCGCATACCTTGCAGGTCTGAGATCGTTATAATATGCAATTTGCAGTTAAGGATTTCGCGTTATCTTGATGCTGTAAGCTTGGAGGTGAGAATGTCTGAAGCAACAACGGATACGCCCCGGCGCAGCGCCGGTAGAACCATCGCCCGCAACACGATTTTCGGCATCGGTGCGCAACTTGTACTGCGAATCGCCACCTTTACCTTCCAGGTGCTGGTCGTGCGGGCGTTGGGAGGTCATGAATACGGGCAATATAACATTGTTATAGCCTGGGCAGGCATATTTTCCGTCCTGGGTGACCTGGGAATCACGCAGTATCTTGCTCGTGAAATCGCACGCGATCCAAGCAAGTCCGATGAGCTGTTCTGGGATACTGTCGTGCTGCGGTTTTTTCTGGGGATTTTTTGCTCAGTTGCCACCGTTGGAAGTGCGATTATTTTTACAGACTATTCCCGCGAAATCATTATCGCGATTGCCATCTACACCTCAAGCTATTTTCTTCAGGTTATCCTCGCGCCGATGGACAGCGTTTTGCGCGGCAATGAACGGCTGGATATTGTCTCGATATTCGGCGTCATTAGCCAGATTTTAAACATGGTTCTCGGTGGGTTGTTTCTGTTCCTCGGTCTGGATTTCGTCTGGCTGGTTATCGCTTCGGTCATCACGCTCCCAATTATGATCGCTCTGAATTTCTGGGCGATCCGCCGCAATCACCTACAACCGCCGCGCTTCAAAATCAATCGCGCTATGTGGTGGAGCGTCATTCGCTATGGTATCCCCTTCGGCATCACTCAACTATCGCTGTCGCTGGCTTTCCGCGTGGATACGATTGTCCTCAGCAGATATGTGAGCGATTATGATATTGGCCTCTACAATGTCGCCTATGTCAATCTGACACTAACGCTTGTCCTGCTGGCACAAAGCTTTAACCAGTCCATTACGCCTACACTGTCGCGCGAATATGCTCAAAATCCCGATGCGGTTCTGCCCTGGTATTATCAAGCCGTCAAGATGATGTTGTTTTTGGGGCTGCCCATCGCCGTCGGTGGAATGCTCACCGCCGATAAAATTATCGGACTTTACCAGAGTGAAATCGCTCCGGCGGGGCTGCTGCTGGCGATGCTCGTCTGGGACATCCCACTGGTACTCTATCACTCATTCTGTGGCAATATGGCGGTTTCGGTTAAACGTGAAGGTGCAGCCGCGCGTATCTACAGCACGATGGGTATTCTCAATCTGATTCTCAATCTCCTGCTCATTCCCCGCTTTGGTGTCATTGGCGCGGTCTTTGCCACAATCATCACCGATTTAATGGGAGCGGCGCAGTTTTATTTTCTCTTTCGGCATGTTTTCGGTGCTGGCCTGGGCTTCACCCGTCTGATTCGGATCGTCATAGCCGCCGCGATTATGGGCGCTGCTGCGTTCGTTCTGCGAGACTTGAACTTCTTTCTCATCGTCGCAATCAGCGCAGCTATTTATCTACCAACGGTCTGGTTCCTGGGGGCATTTGCGCCCGAAGAAAAATCTCAATTGCTTAATTTCGTTACTCGACGTTTACACCTGGCTCGATGAAGTCGAAAAACGTATGTATAATCCATTTCAAACTCTAAGCCCATCTGGAAGGGTATGAAGTGATTGACCAGAGTATGATATGCGCGTTTTAATTGCAGTTCATGGCTATCCCCCCACCCATATCGCAGGCGCAGAACGAGCCGCCGAACGCATTGTGAACTGGTTAGTGGCTCATGATCATGTTGTCGAAGTGTTCGCTATTGAAAAAGTGGATAATCCTACATTCCGGGTGGATACGAAGGTCGAAAATGGATACACCATCCACCGGGTCAGCTACAACGTCGCAAAAGACGATAAACGAATTTTCCAAAATTTGTACGATTACCCTCCATTAGGTGACGCACTGCGCAAGGTGTTATCCGGGAATCATTTTGATATTGTCCATATGATTAGCGGGTATCTGCTCGGCGGGCAGGTCATCGACATCGCTCACGAATTTGGCATTCCTGTCGTTCTCACGCTCACCGAGTTCTGGTTCATGTGCGCGCGTCTGAATCTGCTTCAGCCAAACGGGGAGCTTTGTATCGGCCCCGAGAGTGATGCCAAATGCGCCCGCTGTCTGATGGAGGAGCGGCGGCGCTATCGCCTACCTGCTCGATATGCACCTGGGCTCATCAAAGCCTTCTGGTCAACTGCCGATGGTTTATCCATGCTCCGGCAGCCAACAAACGACGTTGCACGACGACGTATGATGTTGAGCGAAGCCCTCAGTCGGGTCGATCTGGTCATCAGCCCATCGCACTTCCTGATAAGTAAATATGCAGAGTTCGGCTTCAATACCTCTCGCTTTGCGCACATTCGTCATGGTTTGCTATCGCCGCCGCCCCGGAAAAAACAACCTTCAGCAAAGGCCACTGCGCGTCCATTGACCATCGGTTATGCAGGACAGCTTCAGCCACATAAAGGTGTCGATCTGGCTGTTAATGCCGTGAAGCAGCTTATCGACGCGGGTCATGATCTGAAGTTTGAAATCTGGGGGCCGGAAAACCAGGCACCACAGTTTACGGCTGAACTCAAAAAAAGCACAGCGGAATATCCCCAGATTCGCTGGAATGGTCGTTACGCCGGGTCTCAGGTATGGGACATTCTTACGTCGTTTGATGTCCTGGTTGTGCCTTCACGCTGGTATGAAAACAGCCCAACCGTCATTCTGGAAGCCTTCAGCGTCAAGTTACCCGTTGTGACAACCAATCTGGGTGGGATGGCGGAACTTGTTCAGCATGAAAAGAATGGACTCGTATTCGAGCTAAACAATGTGGATGATCTTCGTCACCAGCTTGAGCGTTTATTGTCCGACCCTACCCTTCTGCCCCGGCTGGAAAGCGGAATACCACGTATCAGCACGGCTGACGAGGAAGTTGAGCAGATTTTTTCGCAGTACCAGATGATTCTGAGCCGAAAGTAAGTTACTGCATGTTGCACAAAAAAGTTCATGCACATTCGTCACTTGCAGAGAACCCGTTTCATCGTTATGCTATGATGAGTATTGATAAGTGGTGAGAAAATCATGTCTATAACCCATCTTAAGAAGGCGAAGCGCACCCTACCGAACCAATAGTTCGGGTTTTTCGCTTGGATGGGAACATTAACCAGCAAAGCAGACCTGCCCGGACACTCCGCGCAGGTTTTTTTATTTAATAGGGCAAGCATTCTCAATAGGGCAAGCATTCTCAATAGGGCAAGCATTCTCAATAGGACAAGTATCATGTACGCTGACGTAGCCGACAGCAAGAAAAAGCAGAGCAAGAAGCCATACACAAGGTCTGGATAGTTGCGCTGCGCCCTGATGATGTGAGAACAGCCGCCGTCCAGACCTGAACCTGGACGGCGTTTTATTTTAGTCGAAGCACTTAACGGAGAATCCAAAAATGACAACACCCCACTGCCCCGAATGCGACGCTGAAATCAGCATTCCGGCGAACGCGATGGAAAATGAATTGATCTCCTGCCCGGACTGCGGCACGGAACTCGAAATCATCAGCCTGAATCCGATCACGCTCGACCTCGCGCCCGAAGTCGAAGAGGACTGGGGCGAATAAATGCGCATCGGCATTCTTATCACCCATATCCGAGCGGAAGAAAAACTGCTCATCAGCGCATTCCAGGCGCGGGGCATCGAGCCGGACATCATTCTGGACCGCGATCTGAATTTTGACGTGATCGCCGGATCAGGGCAGCTTGCGCCGTCCGGTGTCGCCTGGAGCGAGTACGACGTGGTTATGGAACGCTCCGTCAGCACGTCGCGCGGTCTGTATGCGCTGGCGCTGCTGAATAGCTGGGGCATCGCGACGATCAACCGCTACGATACCGCGTCCATCTGCGCTGACAAATTGCGCACGACGATTGCACTGGCGCAGGCAGGTGTCCCACAGCCCTCCACCCGCGTCGCCTTCGACCCCGACAGCGCGATGAAAGCCATCGGCGACCTGGGCTATCCGGCAGTCCTCAAACCTGTGACGGGTTCATGGGGGCGTTTGCTGGCGCGCGTGAATGACAGCGACAGCGCCGAAGCCATCATCGAACACCGCCAGACGCTCGGTGACTACAACCACCACACCTACTATGTGCAAAGCTACATCAACAAACCGGGACGCGACATCCGCGCGTTCGTCGTCGGTGATCGCACCATCTGCGCGATTTATCGCACCTCGCCCCACTGGATCACCAACACGGCGCGCGGCGGGCAAGCCTCCAACTGCCCCGTCACGCCAGAATTGAACGATCTGTGCATCCGTGCGGCGCAGGCGGTTGGCGGCGGCATCCTGGCGATTGACGTTCTGGAAGATGCAGATGGTCAGCTTTTGATTAACGAAATCAACCACACGATGGAATTTCGCAACAGCAGCGCGCCAACGGGCGTGGACATCCCCACTGAAGTCGTGAATCATGCGTTGAATACGATCGGGGTGACAGCGTGATCCGGGTCGGAATCGTCGGCGGCAGCGGTTACACAGGCGGCGATTTA
>Ga0268299_1002108_pt1 | contig 26473 bp, 24 predicted proteins | sample NOBtaG_FD_193484 | JGI IMG/M metagenome (GOLD analysis project Ga0268299, IMG submission 193484) | Activated sludge microbial communities from bioreactor in Nijmegen, Gelderland, Netherland - NOB reactor | ecosystem: Engineered > Bioreactor > Aerobic > Activated sludge | place: Netherlands...
TGGACCGTCGGACTGCGTTGTCCTCGGTGCTCGCCTGGCTCGATCTGGGTATCGCACTATCTGAAGCCTCCGGCGCCACGGCGCTCCGATATTTCAGGGATAGTCCCCTGATCCTGGGCGTCATCGAACCTCCCGCGGCACGGGCGGAGGTTCTTGCGACCGGTCTGGAACTGGCCGATCAGGATCCCAACGTCGCCTTTGAGTATCTGCGCACGGCACCGCAGCTCGCGTCCACGCTGCCCGGCGAACTGATCAACGGCTGGCTCGAAATCGGCGTCGAGCTTACGGCTGTCGATGTCGTGGTCGGGCTCGAATACATCCGACAGATTCCGTCGCTGGTCTCCGTGCTGCCGCTGGACGAAGTGCGGCCGTGGCTGTCGTTCGGCATGATGCTGATCACGCCGAACAGCTTGGGGAAGCCGGATTACGTCGCCACGATTGAATTTCTCCGGACCAGCCCCGCTATTCTGCGCGACATCGATTCGAACCAGCTTCGATCCAAGGTTGTGGCCCTCGGCGCCCTCTTGGCCGGGCGCGCGCCGCAGGCCGGCATCGAGTGGCTGTCGGAATCTCCACGTCTTCTGCGCGCACTGCCGTCGGACGAACGGCGAATAAAAGTCCTTCAATACGGTCTCTTGGTGGCCGAACAGGATGCCGAATCGGCCGTGGCCTATCTCCGGCGCGCCCCGGAGGTCATTGGCCTGATCGGTGAAACTTCCGATGCCGGGTCTCGTTTTGAAGAGTGGTTCAAGTCGGGTATGGAGGTGCTGGCCTACAATGCCGAAGGCGCGCGCGCCTACTTCGCCACGGAGACGCACAAAGCTCTTGCGTCGGTCGAACAGGCTTTGAGCGGGGTCCCGCTCAGACGAATCGCCCGTCGGGTGAAGTTGTTCGTGCAAGGGTTGTGCGGCACCGACGTCGCCATCGCGGCCCTTTCCGATTCTTCCGTCCGGGGCACAGCGCGCGCAACTGTCAGCGCCGACGGCCGGACGATTTCGTTGCCGGCCCTGTTACACCGCTATCCGACCGCCGACCTGAACGAGCGGCTGTATCTCGTCATGGCCGCCCACGAAGCGGGCCATTTGGAATTCGGCACCTATCGTCTGAAGCTCGAGTCCCTGGCCGACCTCTGCGAGGCCGTCAAGCGGTACGATCGGGGCATCGACCAACCGCTCATGTCCCTGGCGGACCTATTTCGGCGCTATCCCCATCCGGGTTTGATTCGAGATCTTTGGATGCTATTGGAAGACGCACGAATCGAGCGGCGGCTGCGCGAAGAGTATCCGGGATTGCGTCAGGATCTGGCCCGGCTGGCCGAAGAGGCCGTGACCGCGCGAGACCCGGCCCACGGTGTGACCGCCAAGGAATTGATCGTGGATTGTCTGCTGCGGCTCACGACGGGAGAGTCGGCGGACACCGCCGTTCCTCATGGCGTACAGGACGAAGTGGCGGTCCTCTGGACGCTGTGCCAACCGGTGCTTGCGGGAACATCGACGGCGGAAGATTCCGTTCGCTGCGCGCATGAGGTGTATGTCCGGATGGAAGAGCTGTTGGCCCCGAGAGCCGGGATGATCGAAGGCGATCGCCGCGAAGAGGAACACGACATTGGCATCGGACCGGCCTCCTCCGAACACAGCGGCGACCTCTACCGGCCGGTGACCAATTGGGCGTATCGTGGGGAGATGAATCCTGAGTTCGTGACGCGGGGCGGGAACGAGACGGCGGAATCGCACGAGGACGGCGGACGATCCGCGCGTCCGGAGGAGCAATCGACGGCCCAATCGTCCGCGGGGCAACGGTCTCACCAGGATGACCGCCAATCGACGGCAGACGTCCTGGGCGGTGGCCGATCGCTTCCCTCCGTGGTGGAGGAACTCCTGGCGCTCGACGTGGATGCTCGACCGGCAGCCGAGACGCGAACCGACGGAACGCGAGCGGTGTATTACCCCGAATGGGACACCGCCATCCAAGATTACCGGATAAATTGGTGCCGGGTGATTGAACAGACGGCCGAGGTCGGGTCGGACGAGTGTGTATCCTCGGTCCTGTCGGCGCATCGCAGCGCGGTCGTGTCGCTGCGGCGGGCGTTCGAAAGCCTGCGCCCTCCGGCTTTGCGGCGCGTGCCGGGCCAAGTCGATGGAGAGGATATCGATCTGGATGCGGTCGTGCGGCGGTTCGCCGACCTCCGGGCCGGAGTCGAAGGCGGCGATCACGTCTATCTGAGGCGCGAGAAACGGGAACGAGACGTGGCGGCGGCGTTCCTGGTCGATGTGAGCGGGTCTACCGGTCGGCAGCTGGACGGGACGCGGCGGGTGATCGACGTCGAGAAGGAAAGCCTCGTGCTGCTCTGTGAGGCCATGGATGCTCTAGGCGATCGCTATGCCCTATACGCCTATTCCGGGCAGGGCCGCGGCTCGGTCGAATTCCTGACCATCAAGGACTTTGATGAGCGGCTGGGCAGGACCACTGCGCATCGGGTGGGCGGACTGCGCCCGAGACAGCAGAACCGTGATGGGGCCGCGATCCGTCACGCGTCGGCGAAGTTGTTGGCCCACGAAGCCAAGACCCGCCTCCTGCTGTTGTTGAGCGACGGGCGGCCGTTGGACGGGGAGTACAAGGACGACTATGCGCTGGAGGACACGAAGGCGGCGCTGCAGGAAGCGAAGCGGCTCGGCATCGTTCCCTTCTGCGTGACCATCGACCGGGAGTCGGATACGTATCTCAGACGAATGTACGGGGACGTGGGATATGCGGTGATCGACCGTGTCGAAACGTTGCCCTCGAAACTGCCGCGGATTTATCAGAGGCTGACGTCCTAGTGCGCCTATGCGGCGCAAGTTATGAGTGTTAAATGTTCAATGTTGAATTCTGGGAGAGGACGTAGAGCGATTGACTGCCAGTTTCGGTATTCAACATTCATCATTCAACATTGAAAATTGGAAACATGAACAATCAGTCGACAAAGCCGGCCGTGCCGCCATGGCTCTACAAGCTCTTTACGGGCCATCAGTATCCCTATGTGCGCCGCCTGGCGAAGTTTGCACAGCCGGTCAAGCCCGGCGAAGACCGTCCTGAGCCGACGAAGGACATGATCGAGGCCAAGTTCTGGGAGGTCTATCCGCGTTGTTCGATCAAGGTGCTGCAGGAAGTCAAAGTGGGCATGATCGTCGTCTTTCACGATCTTGGAGAATATCAGGCCGGCGGGTATCAGGAACTGGTCGACAATCCGGAAGAGTTTCTGGCCCGGACCTACGGCAAGAAGAAGATCAAGGTCAATTTCTACGACGGGGAGAATTTCGTGTGTACGATCAATTTCAAGGTGGCGGGGTGGACGGAACACGAACACTAAGAAGTGTTCGAGGTTCCAAGTTCTGAGTTGGAAAGCGATCGACCGGTAATTCGGAACTCAGCACTTAGAACTTCGAACCGCGGAGGACGTATGGTGCGACCCAAGATCACCGTAGTCGGCGCGGGAAACGTCGGCGGCACCACCGCGCAGCGATTGGCGGAAAAGGATGCCTACGACGTCGTGCTGGTTGATATCATCGAGGGCGTGCCGCAGGGGAAGGCGCTCGATATTTCGCAGGCCGGCCCGGTCTGCGGCTACAGCACGCGCGTGGTTGGAACCAACGGCTACGAGGAGACGGCCGGCTCCTCGGTCGCGGTCATCACGTCCGGCATACCGCGCAAGCCCGGGATGAGTCGCGACGAGCTCCTGGCGACCAATGCGCGGATCGTGAAGTCGGTCGTGACCGAGTTGGTTTCGCGCTCTCCCGACATCATCCTGATCCTCGTGACGAATCCGTTGGACGCCATGGTGCACGTGGCGCTTCGGGTAAGCGGTTTGCCGAAATCCCGGATCATCGGCATGGCCGGCGTGCTCGATTCCGCGCGGATGCGCACGTTCATCGCCGCCGAGTTGAAGGTGCCTGGTCCCGAGGTGGAGGCGATGGTATTGGGCGGACACGGCGACACCATGGTGCCGTTGCCGCGGTATACGACGGTCAAGGGCCGGCCGGTCTCGGAGCTGTTGCCGAAGGAGCGATTGGACGCCATCGTCAAGCGCACCAGGGACGGAGGGGCGGAAATCGTCGGATTGCTGAAAACCGGTAGCGCCTTCTATGCGCCCTCCGCTTCGGCCGTGGACATGGTGGAAGCCATCCATCGGGATCAAAAAAGAGTGCTGCCTTGCGCCGTGCTGTGCGACGGCGAATATGGACTCAAGAATGTGGTCGTCGGCGTACCGGTGAAGATCGGCAGGGGCGGGGGCGAAGAGGTTGTCGAGTATGAGCTGACCCCTGAGGAACGCCATGCGCTGTCCGCCTCGGCGACGGCTGTGCGTGAGCTCTGTACGACGGTTGATCGCCTGATGGCATGAGGAACGCGATTCGTCGACTGCTCGTGAACGGGGACAGCCACCGATCGAAAGGGTGCAGTCCCCGCTTCGGCTTGACAAGCGAAGAGAGGCTACAGTACAGAACACGTTCTAGCACCGCACTGAATAAGGAGACTCTATGAAATTTCTTGAAGATCCGATGCAAACGATGGGAGCGGGTTTCGCCCTCTCCGTCGTGCTGATCATTGTCTATCTCGGCCTCTCGGGCGTGGGCGCCGGCGATGCGGATTGGGCCGGAATTCTGTTGCGATGGATCCACTTCCTGGCGGGAATCACCTGGATCGGGCTGCTGTATTTCTTCAACCTGATCAATGCCGCGTTCATGAAAAGCCTGGATGGTCCGACGAAGAACACGGTGATCCCGAAACTGATGCCGTCGGCATTGAACTGGTTTCGTCACGGCGCAACCGTGACGGTCCTCGCGGGTATCCTGCTCTACGGCAAGCTGTATATGAACGGCGGGACCGGCGCCTATGCGCTCGCCATCGGCGGCCTGCTGGGAATTATCATGATGGCGAACGTGCATGCGGTCATTTGGCCTAACCAGAAGAAAATCATTGCGGCGGTGACGGCGGCGGCACAGGGTACGCCGGCTCCCGCCGAGATGGCCCAATGGGGGCGAACGGCATTGCTGGCTTCCCGTGTCAATTTCCTCCTGTCCATTCCCATGCTGTTCTTCATGGGGGCTGGCAGCCACTTTAAGTAATCAATTTTACGAGGCCGGCCCGATTCACCGGCCGGCCTCGTACCTCTACCGGTTCTCCAGACCAATATGCCCATTCCTCCCTAGGGCTGTGGTCCTAACCCATTGAGATTCAGGCCTATTCTCTTCTCCTTGCCTTGACGCGCCGTCCCGGCCCCCGTATAGTACCGGCACTATGGCGACGTTGACGGAACCCCGTGTCTTACAAAAGCTTGATGGTCCTCCCTGGGACATCGACGCCTATCTCAAGATCGGGGGGTATGAGGCCTGGAAGAAATGTGTCCGAGAACTCTCCCCGGAACAGGTGGTCCAGGAGCTCAAGGCCTCCGGTCTTCGCGGTCGCGGCGGGGCAGGTTTTCCCACCGGCGTTAAGTGGGACAAGGTCCTGAATCATCGGGTGAAAGAGCACTATTTTGTCTGTAATGCCGGGGAGCATGAACCCGGGACCTTCAAAGACCGCCATCTGCTGAAAACGGCCCCTCATCAACTGATCGAAGGCTGTTTGATTGCGTCCCACACCGCACGGGCCAAGGCCTCCTTCATCTACGTGAATCACGAGTACGAGGAGGAGCGCGAAAATCTCAAACGGGCGCTGGCTCAAGCCAAAGAGCGGGGCTTCGTCGGGAAGAACATTCTCGGCAGCGGCATCGACATCGATCTTCAGGTATTCGAGGGCCACGGCAGCTACGTGGCCGGAGAAGAGACGGCGATGCTGGAGTCCATGCAGGGCCGGCCCGCGATGCCGCGCCAAAAGCCGCCGTTCTATCCGACAGACTTCGGGCTCTATGGCAAGCCGACGCTGGTCAATAACGTCGAGACGCTGTGCAATATTCCGCGCATCCTGTACAAGGGAGCCCAGTGGTTTACGCAGGTCGGCACCGAAAAATGTCCGGGGACGATGATGTTCTCGCTGAGCGGGGCGGTCAACCGTCCCGGCGTCTATGAAATGCCGATGGGGATCACGATTCGGGAATTGATCGAGACCTGCGGTGGCGGCGTGCCGGGCGGTCGAAAAATCAAAGCGGTGTTTCCAGGCGGTCCCGCGTTCTCGATGATTACCGCCGACCAATTGGATCTGGCGATGGATTTCGACTCGCTGAAGAAGGCGGGCACCGGATTGGGCTCCGCCGGGGTGATTGTCGTCGACGACGCGACCTGCATGGTCCGCCAGACGTTGAAGTTTTCGAATTTCTTCAAGGGCGAAAGTTGCGGCCAGTGCCCGCCGTGCCGGATGGGCACCATCAACCTCGCGAACCTGATGACGAAGATTGAAGCCGGCGAAGGCACGCAAAAAGACTTGGACAGTCTGCTCCAACTCTGCGGTTTCGTGAAGGGGACGGGGTATTGCACGCTCGTGACCGGGGCGTCCGTGCTGGTGCAGAGCAGCGTGAAATTGTTCCGGCATGAATTCGAAGAGCACATTCGCTTGCAGCGTTGTCCCTACCCGGCTGCGCCTGTCGAAGCGGCGGTCCATTGACGAGGGGTGAATGCCTCACGTGACGTTTCTTCATCCAAAGGGCAAGAGCGGCACGGTGCCGCGGAATACGACCTTGCTCGACGCCGCGAAGGAATTGGGATTCCCCTTGAACCACGACTGCGGCGGCAATGCCTCCTGCACGACCTGCCGCATCGAAGTGCAGAGCGGAGGAGAGCATCTGTCCGAGATCGATTTCGAGGAGCAGGATCTGTTGGACCGCGAAGCGCTCAGCGAGCCCTGGCACCGGCTCGGATGCCAAGCGAAGATTCTGGGTGACGTCGTGGTGAAAGTGCCGGAAACGAAGTGGGCGGCGCCGACCACGGAACAATCTGAGGCGCAGGGTGTTGATATTGGGTAGAGAGGTGTTACACTAAAGCGAATCCAGGCAGGCCCGGAAGGTCTGGCTGAGGAGCAAGGAGGCCCACGATGGTGACGATTACGGCGGTGGCGGAACAAAAGATTCAAGAGTTGATGAAGGAAGAAAAGGACGTGGTCGGGCTGCGGATCTACGTTCGCGGCGGCGGCTGTCACGGCTATCAGTACGGCATGGCCTTCGAGTCCAAAATGGCCGAGGACGATACCGTGATCGAAAAGGGCGACGTCAAGGTCATCATGGATTCCCAGAGCGCGCCGCTCCTCCAGGGAGCGGAAGTGGACTACGTCGACAGCGTGCAGGGCTCCGGATTCTCCATCAAGAATCCGCAAGCCAAGACAACCTGCGGGTGCGGCAGCTCATTCAGCGCATAAACGGCTTACGGGCTTGCCGTACGAGCGCCGACGATTAGGGAGTGACGAAGGAAGCCAGGGTCGCTCGGTCGAACGGGCGGTTCTGGCTTTTCGTTTTTCTCTCTGATTCGGATCCACGGAAACGCATGCAGTTCACCATGACCAGGCGGTATCGGTTCTGCGCCGCGCACCGGCTGCACACGGACCATTTGACGTCCGAAGAGAACCGGGCGGCATTCGGGAAGTGCAACAACCCGAACGGCCACGGCCATAATTACGTCGTCCTGGTCACGGTGCGGAACGGCGCAGGGGGCGACGCCGTTTCGCTTGAGCGGCTGGATCGGATCGTCGAGGAGACGATTGTCGAGCGGTTCGATCACCAGGACCTCAACCAGGATTCGGAATTTGCCACGGTCACCACGACCGGCGAAAATCTGGTCAAGCTCATCTGGAACCTGCTGGCTCCCAAGTTGCCGTCGGGAATGCTGGAAAAAGTGGGCGTCATTGAAACACGAGACAACTATTTCGAATATGCGGCTCCGGTCGGATCGCGTTAGTCGAATTCCTGAAAGAAGACAAAGAAGATTAGGAGCCTCCATGGCTAAACCACGCCGCCGTGTCTTGCAACGAATGGAAGACCTCCCGCCGATCAAGCGACCGGGGGACGAAGGGCACATCCGATCCTTGGTCGCGCAGCTGCTTGAGGCGCTGGGAGAGACGTCGAGCCGCAACGGCCTGCTCAAGACGCCCGAGCGCGTCGCCAAAGCGCTGCAGTTCATGACCAAGGGCTATCATCACAACATCGATCAGCTCCTCAACGGCGCGATGTTTCCGATCGAATACGACGAGATGGTCATCGTCAAAGACATCGACTTCTTCAGCATGTGCGAGCACCACATGCTGCCGTTCTTCGGGAAGTGTCATGTAGGCTATCTGCCGAACAAGAAAGTCGTCGGCCTCAGCAAGATCCCCCGTGTCGTGGACGTGTTCAGCCGCCGGTTGCAAGTGCAGGAACGGCTGACGACGCAAATCGCCGAAACGCTGAAGCAGAAGCTGAACGCGCACGGCGTCGGTGTCGTCATGGAAGCTCAGCATCTCTGCATGATGATGCGGGGCGTCGAGAAGCAGAATACCATCGCTGTCACCAGTTCCATGCTCGGTGCGTTCAGGACCCAACAACAGACCCGCGCTGAATTTCTCAAGTTGATCAGCCGGAACGGGGTGGGAGACTTAGCCTAACGCCCTGCGGCGGCGAATCCGTCCGCGAATGCCGTCAGCGCCTGGTTGAACAGATCCGGCTGTTCCATGTTGCTCAGGTGCCCCGCGTCAGGAATGGTGACCAGCCGCGCGCCGGAGATGCCCTTGGCAATCCGCTCGGCATCAGCGGGCGGGGTCAGCACGTCCTCTTCGCCCACGACTACCAGCGTCGGCACGGCAATGGAACCGAGCAGTTCCGTCGAATCGGGTCTCTCGGCCATTGCCATGAGGTCGCCGACAATACCCTGCACCGGCGCTGCCGCTTGAATGGCCTTGACCCGCTCGACAAGCGCCGGGCGCCGTTCATAAGCCCCAGGGGACAGTAATTTCGGCAGCATATCCTCAACGACCGCCGAAGGTCCGATGGCCGCCGCCCGCTGCGCCAGATCGAACCGCCACTTGAGCTGTTCCGGCTTGTCTGCTTCGGCTCGCGTGTCGGCGAACACCAAGCCGCGGATCAACCGGGGGAACCGACGGCAGAGCGCGAACTCCAAGTACCCGCCCATTGAGAGTCCGACAAACACGGCATGGGCAACTCCAAGATGGTCCAGGAGTGCCTGCACGTCGGCTGCGTATTGCTCCAGGCTGTAGCGCCATGCCGGCGCGTCCGATTCTCCGTGTCCTCGAAGGTCGATGGTAATGATCCGGAATCGGGACGACAATGCCTCCTGGGAGACCCACATCGTCCGATTCAGCGGGAAGGCGTGGAGGAACACCAGCGGAAGGCCGTTCCCTCGGTCGGTATAGCCTAATCGGATGCCGTTGACTTCGTGAATCATGATGGCCGTCCCAGCCTCCGTGTCCTAGCAACTTCGGCTCGAGTCCGTCAAGCGCTTCTGCCGACAAAACCTTCTCCTCAGCAGGGAGTCTTGATCGAGGAGTGGATGCCCGCCTCAGCGGGCATGACGCAGAGAAAACTGCCCCACGATCGGTATTTGCAGTCGTTCGAAAGAGCCGTATAGAATTCTTCATGGCGCGCGACACGGGCGATCGATTGGATCTCTTTGCGGACCAAGGGAGGGACAAGAATGCCGCTACGGCTCCGCTCGCGGAGCGGCTGCGCCCCCGCACGTTCGATGACCTGGTCGGACAAGAAGAGGTCCTTGGCGACGGTCGTCCCTTACGCAAGGCGATCGAGTCGGACCGTCTGGCGTCGCTCATCTTCTGGGGCCCTCCCGGCTGCGGCAAGACGACGCTCGCGTCTCTGGTCGCGCGGCACACGAAGGCCCATTTCGTGTCCTTCTCGGCGGTCACCGGCGGCATTCCCGAACTTCGCGAGATCATCAAGACATCGGAGCATCGATTGGCAACGACCGGACGGCAGACGGTGCTCTTCGTCGACGAGATCCATCGTTTCAACAAGGCGCAGCAGGATGCGTTCCTTCCCCACGTTGAACGAGGCACGATCATTTTGATCGGCGCGACGACCGAAAATCCGTCGTTCGAAGTCATTGCCCCGCTGCTGTCGAGGTCGCTCGTCGTATCCCTCCAACCGTTGACGGAAGCGGCACTCGAACAGATCCTGAACCGCGCGCTCCGCGACAGCGACTCCGGATTGGGCGCGTATCGGCTTGAGCTGACCGACGAGGCGAGGCGACGGCTCCTGAGCTACGCAAACGGCGATGCCCGTTCGTTGTTGACCGCCCTGGAATTCGTCGCGGGACAAGCCGTTCCTGACGAGGCCGGCGCCAGACGCGTCGACGATGCCGCGATGGAAGCGGCGTTGTTGAGAAAGACCCTTCGTTACGACAAGGCCGGCGAGGAGCACTACAATCTGATCTCCGCCTACATCAAAAGTCTGAGGGACTCCGATCCGGACGGAGCGCTCTATTGGTTGGCCAGGATGTTGGAGGCAGGGGAAGATCCCAAATTCATCGCAAGGCGCCTCGTGATCTTTGCCTCCGAGGACGTGGGGAATGCCGATCCGACCGGTTTATTGGTGGCCACGGCCGTGGCCCAAGCAGTCCAATTCGTCGGATTACCGGAGGCGCAGATCAATCTGGCGCAGGGAACGACCTATCTGGCCACCCGTGCCAAGGACAATGCGTCCTACATCGGCCTGCTCGAAGCGATGAACGACGCCAAAGCCTTCGGAAATCTCGGCGTTCCGCTTCATTTGCGCAATGCAGTCACCTCGTTGATGCGGGATCAGGGATATGGAAAAGGCTATCGGTATGTTCATGACGATCCCGGAGCTGCAGAGAGCCAAACGCATTTACCCGAGCCCATCAAGGGCCGCCGTTACTTTCGGCCCAAGTCCCGATAGGGCCATCTTCTCGATGGACAAAGCGTTCCTATAGGTTATACTTATACGTAGTCGATGAAAAAGTCCGAATCCAAACCGACTCCGGCCTCAGCCGCTGCCAGCGAACGGCGCAAGCTCGTTCGTGCGACCCTGGTCGGCTCCGCGTTGGTTTCTCCCAAGAGCGGGTCCAAAGCCATCACGGCCGTCCTGGATAACGTCAACAAAGTCGGAGCGGGACTGCACGCCAAGGAAAAGCTGGGCATGAGCGAGCGGGTCACGGTCTCCCTGGCCTTCCTCGATGCCGATCGCATGGAACAGCAGGAAAAGCTGGATGGCGCAGTCGCTTGGGTCAAGCCCTGGGAAAAAGGCTATTTGATCGGGGTCGTCTGGGACGAGGTGGTGACGAAAGAGAAGAACCGCTGGCTGTATTATTATCTTGAAGAAACGATCAAGTCCCCATCCTAACCTGCCTGACTCGCAGCATTCCCGGCCGTCTGCCCAAGCCTGACCTCAATCGATCGGAATTCATGTCGGCTGTCGGCGCGATCGTGGGCGGTCCCTGTCGTTACGTGAGGGCTTCGAGCTTTTGTTTCACGTCGCTGAGCTCGGCAGACAGCGATTCCCACCGGGCGGTGAGCCGCTCCAATTCCTTTTTCCAAGACTCCTGCTCCTGGTGCAAGGCGTTCCATTTGGCGAAATCCTGGTAGAGCGCCGGATCCGCGAGAACCTGGTCACGTTCCTTGATGCGCCCTTCCTGCGCCGCGATGTCGGACTCCGCGCGCGTGACCTGCTTCTCCAGGCGGGCTTGCGTCTTGTTGAGATCGCGCCGGTCTCCCGCCGACGATTTTGGTTGCGCCTGGGACGTCATGGCTTTGGTCGGAGCCGGCGCTCCCGCTTGGCCGGCTTTCGTGCCGCTCCGGCCGGATTTCGCATCCTCCAGCTCTTCGCTGTTCTCTTTGATCGACTCCAGCTCCTGCGCCTTCTTCCACAAATAGTATTCATAGTCGCCGAAGAAGTTCCGGGCCTTGCCCTCCTCGATTTCGACGATACGCGTCGAGATGCGGGTCAGGAACGTGGGATCATGCGAGATAAAGATGATCGTGCCAGGAAATTCCATCAACGCGTCGGTAAGCACGTCGACGGACGCCGGATCCAAGTGGTTCGTCGGCTCGTCCAAGAGGAGCGTATTCGCCGGTTCGACCAGCATCCGGGCCAGTGCCACCCGATTGCGCTCGCCCCCGCTCAGCGCCTTGATCGGCTTTTTCTGATCCGGACCGGAGAAGAGGAAGGCGCCGGCGAGTCCACGGAGAAAATTGGTTTCCACCGTACTGGAGACTTCGCCCAATGACTCTAGGATTGTGTGCTCGGGATTGAGGGTTTCGGCCTGATGTTGGGCGAAATAATGGAGGCTGACGCCGTGTCCGACCGTGCGCGTGCCCTTGTCGGGGGGCAGCACACCGGCCAGCATCTTCAGCAGCGTGCTCTTGCCCGCGCCGTTTTCCCCGACCAGCGCGATCCGCTGACCCCGTTCAACGGAAAAGTCCAGCGAGGCATAGACCACCTTTTCGCCGTACTGTTTGGCCGCACCGGCCAGGTCCAGCACATGGCGGCCGCTGGTAGATGGCAGCGGAAACTTGAACTTTACGCGTTTGGCGTCGCGCTGGAGCTCGATCAGCTTGACCTTCTCCAATTGCTTGATGCGTGACTGGACCTGACGCGCTTTGTTGGCCTGATAACGGAACCGATCGACGAACTGCTGGACCCGCGCCACTTCCTTGGCCTGCCGGTTGGCCGCCGCATGCAGTTGGGCGTCGCGCTCGGCTCGCAGCTCCCGGAATTTCGTATAGTTGCCGCGATATTCCTGGATGCTCCGGTCTCGCAACTCCCAGATGTGCGTTACGGTGCGGTCGAGAAAGGCCGTATCGTGACTGATGACCAAAAGGGTGAACTTCGAATTCAGCAGGAAGTCCTCGAACCATCGTTGCGTAGGTTTGTCCAAATGGTTGGTGGGCTCGTCCAGCATGAGCACGTCCGGATTGGACAGCAGCAGGTGCGCCAGCGCCACGCGCATCCGGTAGCCGCCTGAAAGGTTTTCAACCGGCCGCGCGAAGTCGGCTTCACTAAATCCGAGGCCGGAAAGAATGCGCTTGGCCTCGTGCTCGGGGTACTGGTCCCGGTGAGCGGCGTCCAGGGCCGTCTTGCCAGAGATGGTTTCGAGCTCCTGAGGCAGGTAGCCGATCTGCAGGCGAGGCCGTTTCCGGATCGCTCCCTCGTCCGGGGATTCCTCCCCGAGAATCATCTTGAAGAGCGTGGTTTTCCCGGTTCCGTTCGGACCGACGAGCCCGACGCGGCTGTGAGGACGCAGATGGGCCGACGCGTCGTTGAACAGAACCTTGGTGGAGAATTGCTTATGGACAGACTCGATTTGCAGCATACCGGTGCTCGATAGAGATGGTGAACAAAGTACTCAGGTACAGGTCAGCTTAGCGAAGCAGAGGCGGGAGGCGCATAAGTGGGAAAAGAAGCATTATAATCTGCACAGATCACTTGAGATGTTTATCCGCCGCCATGATTACAAGAACCTTGAATAGGCGGCGTCACGCGCAAGCAAAGAATCAAAGTCCACTTGATGCAAAGTACCTATCCGCCGCGATTTGATCGAACGCGGCGGCACGAGCAAGCTTGGTTTGGTGGAGCTGGCGGGGATTGAACCGCGCTCCCTCGTCGGTTCGTGTCTGAAACATCTCTCACCGACTCTTGCTGAGAGGGCCAGCCCCCTCGCATGCTCCCCACGAAGGGGGCACACCCCCTTCGGAACCCCCGGTCGCGGGTTCCATCCTCACGACGACCATTTGAATTTGGTGGAGCTGGCGGGGATTGAACCCGCGACCTCGTGAATGCCATTCACGCGCGCTCCCAGCTGCGCCACAGCCCCACACGTCAGATTGGCAACAATACTCAATTGAAATGCGGTGTTCAGACGAAAGCGCATGCTACCACCCTGGACGGCGGCCAGTCAATAAACTCCCCGCGCTTCTTGACAAACATTAGAGGGGTCCATACCATGCCCCGGTTCTGATCATCCACGGAACGAGCGAAACAGGGTTCCAGACGTCTCTGCCGAGAGAGAAAGTCCGCATATTCCAATACGCAGGAAGCCAATGAGCAATCTCGTCGTTATCGGTGCGCAATGGGGAGATGAGGGGAAGGGGAAGATTGTCGACATCCTTGCCCGCGATGCGGACGTGGTCGTCCGTTACCAGGGCGGCTCGAATGCCGGCCATACCGTCATTAACCAGAACGGCACGTTCATCTTCCACCTCATTCCCTCAGGCATCCTCTACCGGGGCACCTTGTGCGTCATCGGGAACGGCGTAGTGGTGGATCCCGCGGCGTTGATCGAAGAGATGGATCATCTCGGAGGACAAGGGGTTCACATCGGCAAGAATTTCGTCATCAGCCAGCGGGCCCATCTCATTCTCCCGTACCACAAGGCGATCGACAAGGCCTCGGAACAGTCCAAGGGGTCCCGTCGGATCGGCACGACCGGCCGCGGCATCGGTCCGTCTTATGCCGACAAGATGTCTCGGATCGGGATCCGCGTGGGCGACCTGCTCAATCCCAAGACCTTCCGAACCAAGCTCGAAGAGAACCTGATCGAGATCAACTGGTTCTTGGAGCAGCTCTACAAAGTGGAGCGTTACGAGGTTGAAAAGGTATTCCAGCAATACATGGGCTATGCGGAACGGCTGAAGAGTCACATCGCCGACGCGGTGACGCTGGTCAATAAGCTGATCGACGATCGCAAGACCGTCTTGTTCGAAGGCGCTCAAGGCACTCACTTGGACGTGGACCTCGGTACGTATCCCTATGTGACCTCGTCGAGTGCGACGGCGGGCGGCGCCGCGACCGGCAGCGGAGTGGGACCGACGAAGATCGATGCCGTTCTCGGCGTGGCCAAAACCTACACAACCCGTGTGGGAAGCGGTCCCTTCCCGACCGAGTTGTCCGACGACGTGGGCGCGGGACTGCAGGAGCGGGGGAAGGAATACGGTTCTACGACCGGCCGTCCCCGGCGCTGCGGATGGTTCGACGCGGTGGTCATGCGGCATGCGACCAAAGTGAACGGACTCTCGTCCTTGGCCATGACGAAATTGGACGTCCTGGACGGCTGCAAAGAGTTGAAGGTCTGCACAGCCTACCGCTATCAGGGGCAACTCTATAAGGAGATGCCCGCGGATCTCCAGACGCTCCAGGAATGCGAACCGGTCTACAAGCGGTTTAAGGGATGGTCGGCTTCGACCACGGGATTGACGACGTTCGGCCGGCTTCCGGCCGAAGCCAAACGCTATCTCGAGTACATTGCAGAACAGGCCGAATGCCCGATCGACATGATCTCGACCGGCTCCAAACGGGATGCCACGATTATCTTGAAGAATCCGCTGAAGACGTCCACCCGCCGCAAACGGTAAACGAGTTTCTCCGGCCGACGCGGCCCTCCGCCAATCGGTAGTGGATCAGTTTGCCATCAGAAGCACTGAAGTTTGTCATTCCCGCGGAAGCGGGAATCCAGTCAAGGTCTCCTCCTCAGCATTACAATCGCCTTCCTTCATTCGGTGAGCCGGCTAGCTCAGAAGGTAGAGCATCGCTCCGAACGGCAAGGCCAAAGGAGGCGGCTGGATCTCGTCTGCAACCGCGTTCCGGGGCTGAAGCACCGCCCCTGGCCTTCCTCGCCTCCACCGTCGTGCGAATCGGTCATGTCGCAGGAGAGGAAGGGGATGATGCCAATGATGGTCATGTAAGTAAACATCCGCCATCCGCTTCGATCGACATCGTGGACGCGGAGGGCGGTCACCGCCAGGGTTGGGGTATGGAAATGCCTTTTGAATAACTTTTGATCCTACCGGTGGAAAAACAGATCCACTCCCCAAAGGGGCTAGAAGAGACAAATCTAACCGTGAGAGCACAACAGCGGTGTCCTCATCGCCAGGCCTCTCGGCAGATTGATTGCATGCCCAATCTCTCAGGTTCATGCCGCAAGTCGGTCACGGATCTAGTCACCCCGGAGGTACAGTATGAAATTTGAAAAACTCGCAGGTACATTCATTTTCTTCACCGTGCTGACGAACACTCTCGCAAGTGCCGCCACCATCACCATGCCCGATATCGGTACGTTTGAAGCGCCTGACGGCTTTACCGCACTGTCTCCGGCGGAGATCCAAGTGAAATATGCGCGAGGTCATCCACCCCAGTTTGTGATGGGGAACACACTCCGAACTACGATGATTGCCTATGAACTCCGGGCGATCCCGCTCTTAGAAGAGCAACTCGCTGAAGTGAAGTCGTCCGTCGAAACGACCTTGTCTCAAACGTTTCCAGGAATGGAATGGAAAAAGAAGGCCCTTGTGAAGATGCATGGAAGGTCGTGGATCCATTTCGAATACACGACCCGGGGTGTGGATTACGACGTGTACAATATCATGCTGCTGACGCCGTTCTCCGGGAAAGTGCTGCTCCTAAATTTCAGTTCTCCTAAAGAGCAATTTCGCAAAACGGAATCCGTGCTCCGAAAGAGCATACAAACAATCGCGCTGAACCCTGACGGATCCAACCATTCATCAAGGTGAAGGTGGGCGCTACGGCTGTTCGCATGCCGGGGTCTCGGTCACAATACTGTTGGAGCGTGCTCGTGTGGCGAATCGCGTTTCTGAGGGATGTTCTGCCCCGGGGCTAGGGACTCCTTGTCACCGATCGAGAGACTGGAAAGCACTCCATCGATGATTTGATGATTCTCGCGCGAATCGTGCTCCCTGGGAGGGATGACAGGGCATTCCTCATCAAAGAGAAACTACTCACAGGGTTTAGTTTCGTGAATTTGAGTGGCGTCTCTAACAGGTTTCCCACGCCCTGTTTTTGCCGGACGACTGCCGCCACGTGCGGTCTTCTCCTCATTCAGGGCAAGTTTTTCGCGCCCACGCGTCGACTGTTTCGGCGACTTCTGCTGCGATTTTCCGTGTCGTGCCACTGTTGGATCCTATCGCGTCATCATGATGTGCGACCTTCAGCGAGCGGGGATGGGATAATACGCGGTTTGAAGAAAACTTACTACTCCCTTCCAACTGGCAAAGAACAACTCCCGGGCCGCTTGCGCGGTCCCGGGTTTCACTCCTGACATTTCTGTCACTCAGAAAAACTGCCGGCCTTATACAACTCCGTAATAATCGCTAAGAAAGGAATGCGCCGAGCACGCGCGCAAGCTTCAAGAAGGAATTATGTGTCTTTTGATTTCCAACACAGATCCGACGCGCTCCGCCTGACACTGCTGGCGATGTTCCATGATCATCGCCGCCTTGATACGGCGCCAACACGCGTGACAGAGTTGACAGGCGCACGGGGCACACGGTCTGGCTGCGCCAATGTGACACAGACAGTCGCAGAGCGCCTCCGTTTCCACCGCGTCATACACGAACCATCGCCAGACCCGCTCGAGAAGGCCGTGGTCCGGATCCCCCGCAGGGCCGGCGGACACCATGTCCGTCGTGTTCACGATGGCAAGTCTCCTCGCCATGTGCGAATGGCAAGGAGGCCCGCCCCACTGCCGAAGAGCCAGAGGGCAGCCGGTAGCGGGACGGCAGCTATCCTCCACATGCCGGTACCGGTTTCATTCAGCGGACCGGGCGCGGGCCCGGTCACGCCGAAGGCCCACGATTGGCCGTTGGCGCCGAAGAACTGAAAGTTGTTGGTGCCCGTGTGGCCCGGGATCGTGAGCGGATTGTTGACGAACAGCGAGGAAAACGCACTGGCTACGTTGGTGAACTGCCCGGAGAGACTCGGGGGCAGGGCGGTCGACGAGGCAACGAACGTTCCGTGGTAGGTCACCGAAAACAAAGACAGATTGGCCTGCGTGAACGTGCCATTCGGCACGACCAGCGAGGAATCGAGGCCAAGCACGGCCTGCACGGTGGCCGTCGGATGGCCAGTCTGGGTCCCGTGGAACTCAAACTGCACGAGTGCCGCCTTCGGCTCACTCGGGGTCAGCAGCGCGAGCATCGGGGCGAAGACGAGGCTAAGCACCAGCTGTCTGCTCATCAGCGACTCCTTTTGTGGAGGATCGGGGCTCAGATGAGCGGTGAGTCTAGGTCAACGCCGTTACCGGGGCGTTTGGTCTGTATTAGCTGGCAGTCACTGGCGGGTAAAGATTCGCGAAGAATGCCTCAGAGAAGCGGCAGGGTGCTCAACGCCACTTGATGATCCATCACGATCATTAAGACCGTATCCAAGACGGCTTCGACAAACGGAACCATTCCGACTGAAATCGATTCTCGTGGACCGGCCACATTGAGAACCGCAATATACATATGATGCTTGGCCAGGAACATGCACACCTCTGCCTCCCAGTTTCCTTTGGGAGAAATATGCAAGCAAGGCCTCTGGTATCGTGTGGCGGTCGCTTGAGTCAACAAACTGCCCCCGGTGAGCGTGTCCGTCGAATCAATAATCAGAGTGGCATCACTATCTCGCACATTCCAGGCGGTCCGCTGCTGGTACTTCTGGAGCGGCGTTTCCCGTAACCGGTACCGCTCGGGAATGCGACCATCCTCAGCCCGCCGGCCCCGGGGACACCACCCGCCATGCGGAATCCCTCGCTGGATAGCCCAATCCAACGCCGCTCGATCGACCCCGGTTTGCCCGCCCGAGACAATCTTCATTGGCATTGAGCATCTCCGTTCCACAATGACGCCCCGCCGTGACGAGAGGTAGCATTTCTCGGCAGAGTTGCAAACTGTCAGAAGTGACAGGTGTGACATGGTTGACACGGAAGACGGCAATACGGCATGGTGAGAAGAGTAAAATCCTCTCTCTGTTACAGAATCTTAATACTTGATCGGCACGCGCTACTCAGGAAGACCGATGGCTCAGCTACCACCACCGATGCAGTGGGTAGATGTGGCCGTAGACGAGCTGGCCACGCGCTTCGCTGTGCCGCCGTCAGAGGTACACCAGCTTCTGTGGGAGCAGATCCGCAGGCTGGAGCGAAGGGCTCGCATCAAAGAGTTTGTAGCGGTGCTGGCAATCAGGCAGGTGAAAGAGGTCTTGAGACAACAACCCAACCATGAAGACGCCGTCACGCAAGTATCGTAATCGAGGACGCCTGGCCCTCCTTACGTCACCGGCAATCCATGCACGTTGCCATCAGTGATGCGTTCCCAGAAGATCTCGAGACTGATCGTCCACGCACCGCCGCCTGTCCGGATACGTTTCGAAAGAATGGGCACATTTTCTGGCACAATCGACCAATTGACACGCTCAGCCGAAACCGGTACTGTCTCCAACTCCGCTGAATCCTTCGCATTCTCGCACGCGTGAGCCGCTAGCTCAGACGGTAGAGCATCGCCCTTTTAAGGCGAGGGCCCTGGGTTCGAGTCCCAGGCGGCTCACCACCTTATGCTTATCGCAGTCGATTCATGAACAACTTCGGTGAGAAGGTCAGTTTCATCTGGGGCGTGGCGGATCTGATCCGCGACTCGTTCAAGCGCGGCAAGTATCAGGACGTGATCCTGCCGTTCACGGTGCTCCGCCGGATCGACTGCGTACTCACGCCGACAAAAGAGAAGGTATTGGTCGAAAATGCCAAGCTGAAAGCGAAGAAACTGGAGAACCCGGCGCCGCGCCTCTGCAAGGTTTCCGGGTACGCCTTCTACAACACATCACGCTACGACTTCGACAAGCTGTTGGCTGACGCGCCGAATCTCGCCGCGAACCTTCGCAACTACATCAACGGATTCTCGCCGAACATGAAGGAGGTGTTGGAGAAGTTCGACTTCGACAACACGATCAAGAAGCTTGATGAAGCCGGTCTTCTCTTCCAGGTGACGGAACGATTCAAGACCATCGATTTACATCCGGACAAGGTCTCGAACCTTGAGATGGGCTACATCTTTGAGGAGCTGATCCGGAAGTTCAACGAAGCGCTGGACGAGAATCCCGGCGAACACTTCACCCCGCGCGAAGTCATCCGGCTGATGGTGAATCTCCTGTTGGCGCAGGACAAGGAGGCCCTCGCCAAGAATCACATTGTCCGCACCATCGCCGACCCCTGCTGCGGGTCGGGTGGCATGCTGACGATCGCCAAGGAACGGATTGTGGAGATCAACCAGCATGCCGATGTGTTTCTGTTCGGGCAGGAGGTGAATCCTGAAACCTGGGCCGTCTCCAAAGCCGACATGCTCATGACCAGCCCGGACGGGCGGGACGCCGAGAACATCGCCTTCGGCAGCGTGCTGTCGAACGATAAGCATGCAACCAAGCGGTTCGACTATCTGCTGGCCAATCCTCCCTATGGCAAGGACTGGAAGCGAGACCAGGAGGACGTGGAAGCCGAACACGATCGCGGCTACGCGGGCCGGTTTGGTGCTGGTCTGCCTCGTATCAGCGACGGGCAACTCCTGTTCCTTCAGCACATGCTCAGCCGCATGAAGGACGTGAAAGACAAGGAAGGTGGCAGCCGTGTCGCGATCATCATGAACGGCTCGCCGTTGTTCACAGGCGACGCGGGCAGCGGGGAAAGCGAAATCCGCCGGTGGATTCTGGAGAGCGACTGGCTTGAAGCGCTCATTGCCATGCCGGAGCAGCTTTTCTATAACACCGGCATCGCCACCTATGTCTGGGTGCTGAGCAACAAAAAGGAACCGCGACGCAAAGGCAAGGTCCAATTGATCGACGCCGGCAGCTTCTGGATTCCCATGCGGAAGAGCCTGGGAAACAAGCGACGGGAAATCTCGGCAGACCAGATTCAGCAGATCACCGACCTCTTTACAGCCTTCAAAGAAGGAGAAGCGTGCAAGATTTTTGATTCAACCGATTTCGGGTACAGAAAGATCACCGTCGAGCGGCCGTTGCGACTGAACTTCCAAGCTAGTCCAGAACGGATCGCCAGGCTGAATGAGCAAACAGCCTTCAAGCATCTCGCGATCAGCAAGAAAAAGCAGGCAAAGGAGAAGGCCAAGGAAGAGGCCGAAGGGCAAAAGAGACAAGAAGCCATCGTGGCCATGCTCAACCAGCTTCCATCTGTGCTCTTCAAAGACCGGGTGCTGTTCGTCAAGGAATTCGATCAGGCCCAAGAAAAGGCGGACCTGAGGCTCACCAAGTCGCTCCGCGAAGCGATTCTTGACGCGCTATCCGAGCGCGACGAGACGGCCGAGGTCTGTCGAGATGAAGAGGGGAATCCGGAGCCAGACTCGGAACTGCGCGATACGGAAAACGTGCCGCTCAAGGAGAACATTCACGCCTACTTCGACCGAGAAGTAAAACCGCACGTTCCTGACGCTTGGATTAACCAGGCGATTGTAGATCGCAAGGATAAGAAAGTTGGAAAAGTCGGCTATGAGATCAACTTCAACCGCTATTTCTACAAGTACCAGCCGCCACGGCCGTTGGAAGCCATCGAAATAGAGATCAAAGCCATCGAGCAGGACATCGTGAAGATGCTTGGCGAGGTCACTGACAGTGCCTCGTGAAACGTGAAGCGTGAAGCGCGAGAATTAGGAATGGGCACAACGAGGTTTCAGACGTATCCAGCGTACAAAGACTCCGGCGTGGAGTGGTTGGGCGAGATTCCAAATGAGTGGGGCGTCGCCCCAATGAAACATGTCACAGATCTCGTTAACGGACTCGCCTTCAAGCCAGATGAATGGGGGGACGAGGGAGTTCCAATTATTCGCATAGAGAATCTAAATGGTGGTGGAGACTTTAACTTTACCAAGCGCATAGTAAGTACGCTTTACCATGTCGAAGCACAAGATCTTCTATTTGGATGGTCAGGAAATCGTGGAACCTCCTTTGGCCCCTTCGTGTGGACTCGTCCAGGTCTCCACTACCTTAATCAGCACATTTTCAAACTAACGCACTTTGATTGCCACAGGGGTTGGCTTTATTGGGCACTCAAAGGTGTTACAGAATATGTGGAGCAACAAGCTCATGGGATAATTGGCATGGTTCATGTCACCCGTTCAGATCTAGGCATAGTACCTATCCCAGTTATCTCCGAGAGCGAACAACAAGCAATCGCCCTCTTCCTTGACCGAGCGACGCAGGAAATTGATGCGTTGGTGGCAAAGAAGGAACGGCTAATCGAGTTGCTGCAGGAAAAGCGCGCCGCGCTGATCACTCGCGCCGTCACGAAGGGGCTCCCTTCGATGGGTTCGGCAGGCTCACCGCAGGCAGGCTCAGGGCAGGCGACCGCGACCGTGCCAATGAAAGATTCTGGTGTTGAATGGCTTGGCCAGATTCCGGCACATTGGACCATCTCCCCAGCCCGCCGCTTTTTGAGGAGCGTCGAACAAGGCTGGAGTCCTGTGGCTGAGGATCGAGTTGCTATGGTTGAAGAATGGGCAGTTCTCAAACTGAGTGCGGTTGCAAAAGGGAAATTCAGGCCAGAAGAACACAAGGTATTGCCGGAAAGTGTGCCTCCAGAGGGCCGATATCAAGTGAACCCAGGAGACTTTCTGCTTACTCGCGCTAACACTCCTGAACTTGTTGGAGATGTTTGTGTTGTACAAGTCACTCGACCACGGCTCATGCTATCCGATCTTGTGTATCGGATTAGGTTCGACCTCAAACAAGTTGATCTATCATTCTTATGCTATTGGTTTCTGAGTAACCTAGGGCGATACCAAATCGTCCGTGATTCAAGAGGCTCGAGTCAGTCAATGGTAAAGGTTTCAGGGCAACACATTCGCTCATGGCTCGCTCCTCTGCCACCTCCAGAGGAACAACGTGCAATCACCCGTTTCCTCGATAGAGAAACCGCCAAGCTCGATTCCCTCATCGACAAAGTCCGCGAAGGCATCGATAGGCTAAAGGAATACCGCACCGCTCTTATCTCCGCCGTCGTGACCGGGAAGATCGATGTGCGGGAGGAATGCGTTCGACGGGGGCCATCCCCGGTCGTCATTCCGTCAGTGGAAACTTGAGCTGATCGAGCAGATGAACCCTGCATGGCTGGACTTGTACGAGGCCCTCTTGGAGGGGCCTGGATTCCGGCTTCCGCCGGAATGACACAAGGAATACCGCACGGCTCTTATCTCCGCCGCCGTCACGGGCAAGATCGACGTGCAAGAGGAATACGTTCGACGGGGACCATCCCCCGGTCGTCATTCCGGCGAAAGCCGGAATCCAGAGCGGCGGGAGACTGGACCCCGGCTTGTGCCGGGGTGACGATGTACCATGAAGCAGCCGTGCGTGTACATCCTCGCCAGTCGCCGCAATGGCACATTGTATGTCGGGGTCACCTCGGCGCTGATCCGCCGAGTGTGGGAGCACAAGCACGACCTCGTTGAGGGGTTTACGAAGCGGTATCGCATCCATCGGCTGGTGTGGTACGAGCGGCATCCGTCCATGGAGTCGGCGATCTGCCGAGAGAAAGCGATCAAAGAGTGGAAGCGTCAGTGGAAACTTGAGCTCATCGAGCAGATGAACCCTGACTGGCTGGACTTGTATGAGGCCCTCGTGGAGGGACCTGGATTCCGGCTTCCGCCGGAATGACGCAAGGAATACCGCACGGCTCTTATCTCCGCCGCCGTCACGGGCAAGATCGACGTGCGGGAAGCCGTCTAACTCGCTCAACAGCTCATTTCCGGCAAGTGGATAAAAACGTTTGCATTTATTCATAAGTGCATGCATATTTATCCACCTATGGGCCTCATTCAATCAGAACGCCAGGCGGAAACCATCTTCAGACGCCATCGGGGCGTTCTGCGGACCTCCCACGCTCTGAAACTGGGCATCCATCCCCGTATCCTTTATCGGCTTCGCGATTCAGGACGGCTTGTCTCTGTGACTCGTGGCGTGTACCGGCTGGCTGATCTCCCGGAGCCAAGCCAGCCTGACCTTCTCGTCGTAGCGAGTCGTGTCCCTCAAGCTGTTATTTGTCTGATCTCAGCTCTTTCGTTCCACGGCATTACCACGCAGATCCCTCACGAAGTCCACATTGCACTGCCCCGTCGGGCTCGCTACCCACGGCTCGACCACCCACCCACTCGCGTATTCCTCATGACTGGAGCCGCGTACTCAGAAGGGATCGAGAAGCATTCCATTGAGGGCATGCAGATACGGATCTATAGCCCGGAAAAGAGCGTGGTGGATTGCTTCAAGTTTCGCAACAAGATCGGGATGGAGGTGGCTGTTGAAGCGCTACGACTGGCCCGGGAGCGCAAGCACGTCACCGCTCAAGCCCTTCTTCACTATGCCCGGCTATGCCGAGTAGAACGTGTGATGCGTCCTTATCTGGAGGCCATGACATGACGGCCCGGCACATGTCTAATCTGCCGGCATCAATCCATCAACGGCTGCTGAACCAAGCCAAACAGCAAGGCCGACCTCTTCAGGAATTGCTTCAGTACTTTGCCATCGAACGGTTTCTATTTCGATTGAGTCAATCGAACTATGCCACCACGTTTTACCTCAAAGGCGCGCTCATGCTCCGGATGTGGGATTCACCGCTCTCGCGACCAACCATTGATGTCGATTTGATGGGTCGTCAAGTGCTTTCCCAGGAGGTTCTAGAAGCAACCATAAAAGAGATCTGTAACCAGAAAGTTCCGGATGACGGATGTCTCTTTGATGCGGCAACCGTGCATGCAGAACGCATCCGCATCGATAATAATTATGGTGGTGTCCGCGTAGAGTTCATTGCCCATATCGGCACCATGCGGTTGAACATGCAGGTCGATGTGGGATTTGGGGATGTGATCGTTCCTGGACCGATCCCGATAGACTTTCCTGCTCTCCTTGATTTTCCTTCGCCACATCTACTCGCGTACTCGCCTGAGAGCGCGATCGCCGAGAAGTTTCAGGCCATGGTGATTCTGGATTCAGCCAATAGCCGAATGAAAGACTTCTATGATATTTGGCTGCTCGCACGTACACACTCCTTCAAGGGTGCTGTATTGGGTCAGGCTATTCATGCCACCTTTGAGCGACGACGTACTGCGATTCCAATGGATAGTCCAACAGCACTGACGGATAACTTTGTACGAGATCCAACCAAGCAAACCCAGTGGAATGCGTTTGTCCGCAAGGGACGCATCGTTGAAAAGGTGACATTCGGGGAAGTCGTAGACTTGCTCCGCGTGTTTCTGATGCCTCCGACGTTGGCTGTTGCGAAAGGTGAGAGCTTTGATTCGCATTGGCGAGCGGGAGGTCCCTGGACATAACAATGGTCGATATCTCTGAAAAGAACTTTGAGCAGACGATCGAGGCTATCCTGATTGGGGAGGCCCCACAACAGTTGCCCGGTGGCGCGAGCCCGGCCAAGGAACAAGGCGGTGAGTACGGTCTTATCAAGCCGGGTGGCTATCGGAAGCGAGCGCCGGAAGATTACGACAAGCGGCTCTGTCTGATACAGGCCGACGTGCTGGACTTTATCTACGCAACTCAGCCGAAGGAATGGGAAAAATTCAAGAAGCAACACGGCGGCGATGCCAAGGATCGGCTGCTGACACGCCTGGCTTCTGAGGTGAAAACCCGCGGCACGTTGGAGGTGCTGCGCAAAGGGATCAAGTCGGACGGCTGCTCGTTCCAGATGGCATATTTCCAACCGTCAAGCGGTCTGAATGAGGACTTGAAGAAACTCTACGAGGCCAACATCTTTACTGCTGTTCGCCAGCTCAAATACAGCGAAGGCAACGAGAAGAGCCTCGACCTGGTGCTTTTTCTCAACGGCTTGCCGATTTTTACGGCCGAGTTAAAGAACCTGCTCACCGGCCAAACTGTTCAAGACGCGATTCGCCAATATCAGCGAGACCGCGATCCGAAAGAAGCGCTCTTTGCCTTCGGACGATGTCTGGCCCACTTTGCCGTTGATCCTGATCTTGTTTACTTCTCTACGCATCTGACCGGGGTGCGGACAGTCTTCCGTCCGTTTAATCAGGGACGCAATGGAGGGGCCGGCAATCTGCCGGCCTGGAAGGGCTTCGCGACGGCCTATCTCTGGGAACGGGTCTGGGCACGCGATAGCCTGCTGAACCTGATTCAGCAGTTTATCCACATAGTCGAGGAGGAAGACGACAAGGGTCGCAAGACCGGCGAACGCTCACTCATTTTCCCCCGTTACCATCAGTTGGACGCCGTGCGCGGTTTGGTCGGGGACGCACAAGCAGTAGGATCGGGCCGGCGCTATCTCATTCAACACAGTGCGGGAAGCGGGAAGAGCAATTCTATTGCATGGCTCGCGCATCAGCTGAGTGTGCTTCACGATGCCTCGGATCGGCGGGTCTTCGACTCCATCATCGTGATCACCGACCGTCGCGTGCTCGACCGCCAGCTTCAGCGCACCGTGCGTCAATTCGAGCAAACCCTGGGCATCGTCGAAAACATCGATACGACGTCGCGCCAGCTGAAACAGGCTTTGGAAGACGGCAAGACCATCATCGTCACGACGCTTCAGAAATTCCCGGTGATTGCCAATGAAATCGGCGCCCTGGCGGGGAAACGCTTTGCGGTCATCGTCGATGAGGCCCATTCTTCTCAAACCGGGGAGACAACCAAGAGCCTGAAGCTGGTCCTTGCGGCCGGCAGTCTGGAAGTGGCGGAAGAAGAAGACCAGGAAGAAGGCGATGATCTGGAAGACCGGATCGTCAGCGAGGTTAAGAAGCGCGGGCAACTGCCCAA
>Ga0268299_1002109_pt1 | contig 26470 bp, 19 predicted proteins | sample NOBtaG_FD_193484 | JGI IMG/M metagenome (GOLD analysis project Ga0268299, IMG submission 193484) | Activated sludge microbial communities from bioreactor in Nijmegen, Gelderland, Netherland - NOB reactor | ecosystem: Engineered > Bioreactor > Aerobic > Activated sludge | place: Netherlands...
GGTGGCGCGCGAGGCGTCACGGGTGGCCCTGCTCTACACCCTGTGGCAGGTGGCGGGCCGCCTGTCGGTCTCGGGCATCGAGCGGGCCAACGACCGGGGCCTGTGGCTGTGGAACCTGGAGCGGACCCTTCGCCTCCCCAGCGAGCGGGCGTTCCAGGACCTGATCGTGCCCCACGGCTGGCTGACCCAGGCGGCCAACATCTACTACGCCGGCGCCCACGTGCCGGGCATGGGTGTGTTCCTGGTGTGGCTGTTCTTCCGCCACCGGGCCGAGTACCCGGGCTGGCGCAACGTGTTGGCCGGCATCACGTTCGTCTCGCTCCTCGTCCAGCTCATCCCGGTGGCCCCGCCCCGGCTGATCCCCTCGATCGGGATGCTCGACACCGGCGTGGCCTACGGGCAGTCGGTCTACGCCATCGGCGGATCGACGGTGGCCGGCCAGCTCCAGGCCATGCCGTCGCTCCACGTGGGCTGGGCCGCCCTGATCGCCATCGCCACCTGGCGCCTCAGCACCGGTTGGGCCCGGTGGCTGGGGGCCGCCCACGTGATCGCCACCGTCGTCGTGGTCACCGTCACCGCCAACCACTACTGGCTCGACGGGGCGGCGTGCGTGGCCCTGCTGGTGCCGATGGTGATGCTGCTCACCGGCTCCCGCACGACGCCGGCCGCCGAGGCCGCCGAGCCGCTCCTCGGTGAGCAGGCCGGAGAGCCGGCGCTCGCCATGAGGACGGGAGGCCGGGGAGCCAACTAGCGTCGGGCCCCATGGACACCCCGACCCTGGAGATCAGCGGGCACCGGGCCACGATCCGGCTGCAGCGACCCGAGAAGCGCAACCGCATCGAGCCCGCCGACCTGGTGCGCCTGATGGAGCTGTGCGAGCAGATCGACGCCGACCCGAACGTGCGGGTGGCCGTGCTCACCTCGTCGGGCCCGTCGTTCTGCTCCGGCTTCCACCTCGGCGCCCTGGCCGATGGCGAGAAGCTGGAGGTGAGCTTCGGCGACCTGTGCGACCGGCTCCAGGCCCTGCGGGTGCCGGTGCTGGCCCGGATCGCCGGCAACATCCACGGGGGCGGCACCGACCTGGCCCTGTCGTGCGACCTGCGGATCGCGGCGGCCGGCATCCACCTGCTGATGCCGGCGGGCAAGATCGGCGTGCACTACTACGCCACCGGCCTGCGGCGGTTCGTGGAGCAGCTGGGCCCGGCCGCCACCAAACGGATCTTCCTCACCGCCCTGCCGTTCGAGGCCGACGAGCTGCTGCGCATCGGCTACCTCGACGAGGTGGTGAAGGTGGAGGAGCTCGACCACCGCATCGACACCATCGCCGAGGCCATGGCCAGCCTGGCCCCGCTGGCGGTGACCGGGATGAAGGCGTCGATCAACGAGCTGGCGGTCGACCGCAGCTCGCTGGCCAGCGTCGACGCCCGGGCCCGGGCCGCCTTCGCCAGCAACGACCACCGGGAGGCCATGCGCGCCCTCAAGGAGAAGCGGGCCCCCCACTTCACCGGCACCTGATCGCCCGTGGCCTGATCGCCGTGGCCGGGCCGGGCGCAGGCTCAGGGCAGTTCGGGGTCGGGCTCGATGTACTGACCGATGATCGCCTCCAGTGCCGAGGCGAACGGGTGCCAGGGCTGCGCCTCACCCCCGGGGCCGGTGGGCCGGTCGACCGGGGTGAAGTGCTCGGGGAACAGCCGGTGGTGGATGGCCATGCCGTCGGTGAGGGCCACGATGGCCACCGCCATGCGGCGTAGCGCCTCGTCGGTGGTGCCGAACTCGGCCCTGCCCCGGAACCCGACCACCTGGGCCAGCGGGCGATACAGGTCGTCGACCAGGCGGTCGAGCGTGCCCAGCTGGGCTCGACGCAGGGACGCCCCGAGACCCTCCAGGCTGATGTCGCCCGACGACGACGCCACCTTGCCCCACAGCCCCACCCACAGCTTCCAGGTGCGGGAGCCGAGCAGCTGGGTGAAGTAGGCCGTGCCGGCGGCCCGGCACAGCTGGCGCACGGCGTCGGTCCGGCCGGCCACGGTGGTGAGGTCGGCCTCGGCCAGCACGGCGGTGGCCGCCTCCAGCGAGGCCGACATCTCGTTGCCGATGTCGAGCAGAGCCCCGGCGGTGGCCGTCTCCACCTCCCGCTGGAACTCCTTCTGCGACGACCAGACCCGACCCGGGCCCAGCACCGACCCCTTGGTGACCCGGGGGTGCCCAGCCCGCTCCACCCGCTCGAAGACCCGGGCGAAGGTGACGGCGTCGCCGTCGGCCAGGTCCGACTCGAGCAGCAGCTGCACGCCCTCGGCCACCAGGAGCTCGCGCAGCTCCTCCGCGCGGCGGTACGGCCGTTTCGCTGCCCTCACAGCTACCAGTCTGCCGTGTCCGTACGGCCACCGGGACCGTTTCGGCCTGGTACAACGCCCCAGACACGGGGCCACCAGGAAAACTCGTAGAAAACAGTTGCGTCTGCCGGTCGCATAACTCATACTGCGACCACTGGACGCATCTGTTCGATCGCCCGCGGCAGAATGGAACCAGAGCCCGACAGGCCCGCCACCCGCCCGCACCCGGTGGCGGGTCTTGTCGTTTTCCTGAGCGATGAGCCTGCCGGAGCGGCGGGGATGGGCACCCTCGGGTCAGCCCAGTGTCACTGGGGATCTTTAGGCTGGTTCCATGTCGGGTTCACGAGCCAGGTCGCAGCCAGAGGCACGGCTGCGGCCAGCCGCGCTCGCCGGGTTCAGCCCGGCGGCGGCCGAGTGGTTCGCCACCACGTTCCCCGAGCCCACGGCCCCCCAGGTGGAGGGCTGGCCCCGCATCGCCGCCGGCGACCACACGCTGATCCTGGCCCCCACCGGGTCGGGCAAGACGCTCACCGCCTTCTTCTGGGGGCTGGACCAGCTCACCACCCGGCCCCGCCCGGAGGCCAAGACCCACCGCACCCGGATCGTGTACATCTCGCCCCTGCGGGCGCTGGCCGTCGACGTGGAGAAGAACCTCCGTGCCCCCCTCCAGGGGGTGCGCCTGGCGGCCGAGCGGCTGGGCGAGCCGTTCCACGAGCCCCGGGTGGCGCTGCGCACGGGCGACACCCCGGCCGACGTGCGCCGCCAGCTCTCCACCAACCCGCCCGACCTGCTGATCACCACCCCCGAGTCGCTGTACCTGATGCTCACCTCCCGGGCCCGGGAGACGCTGGCCGGGGTGGAGACCGTGATCATCGACGAGATCCACGCCCTGGCCGCCACCAAGCGCGGCGCCCACCTCGCCCTCAGCCTGGAGCGGCTGGAGCGGGTGACCGATCGCCCGCCGCAGCGGATCGGGCTGTCGGCCACCCAGCGCCCGCTGGAGGAGATCGCCCGGTTCCTCGGGGGCTACCAGCCGGCGGCCGAGCCCGCCGGCGCCGGCGGTGACGGCGGGCCGGTGATGCGGCCCCGGCCGGTCACGATCGTCGACACCGGGGTACGCAAGGCGCTCGACCTGGAGGTGGTGGTCCCGGTCGACGACATGGCCCGGCTGGGCGAGGTGATCGACGAGCCCGTGTCGGGCCCGGCCGCCGGTGCCCCGCCCCGGCGCAGCATCTGGCCGGCCATGCACCCCCGGCTGCTGGAGCTGATCGAGGAGCACCGCTCCACCATCGTGTTCGTCAACGCCCGGCGCCTGGCCGAGCGCCTGGCCACCCGGCTCAACGAGCTGGCGGTCGACGGCGAGAACCGGGCGGCCGAGGCCGAGGGCCGGCCGCCCCCCACCGCCGCCGGCCACGAGCTGGTGATGGCCCACCACGGGTCGCTCAGCCGGGAGCAGCGCCTGATCATCGAGGACCGGCTGAAATCGGGCGATCTGAAGGGCCTGGTGGCCACGTCGTCGCTGGAGCTGGGGATCGACATGGGAGCGGTGGACCTGGTGATCCAGGTCGAGTCGCCGGGGGCCGTGAGCCGGGGCCTGCAGCGGGTGGGCCGGGCCGGCCACCAGGTGGGCGCCCCCAGCCGGGGCAAGGTGTTCCCCAAGCACCGGGCCGACCTGCTGGAGGCGGCGGTTGTGGTGGACCGGATGCGGGATGGCCTGATCGAGGAGACCCGCTACCCACGCAACCCGCTCGACGTGCTGGCCCAGCAGATCGTGGCCGCCTGCGCCATGGACGACTGGCCGGTCGACGACCTCGCCCGCCTTGTGCGGGGGGCGGCCAACTTCGCCGATCTCTCGGATGACGCCCTGCTGGCCACGCTCGACCTGCTGGCCGGTCGCTACCCGTCCGACGAGTTCGCCGAGCTGCGCCCCCGGATCATCTGGGACCGGGTGGAGGGCGTGGTGCGGGGCCGGCCGGGAGCGCAGCGCCTCGCCGTCACCAGCGGCGGCACCATCCCCGACCGGGGCCTGTACGGGGTGTTCCTGCCCGACGGGGCCCGGGTGGGCGAGCTCGACGAGGAGATGGTCTACGAGTCGCGCCCTGGCGAGACGTTCCTGCTGGGGGCGACCACCTGGCGCATCGAGGACATCACGCATGACCGGGTGATCGTCACCCCGGCGCCGGGCCTGCCGGGCAAGATGCCGTTCTGGCACGGCGACGGCCCCGGCCGCCCCCTGGAGCTGGGCCGGGCCGTGGGGGCGTTCACCCGGGAGATCATGGCCGCCGAGCCCGCCGCAGCGCTGGCCCGCCTCCACGAGCGGCACGGGCTCGACGAGCTGGCGGCGGCCAACCTACTCCAGTTCCTGGCCGAGCAGGCCGAGGCCACCGGCCGCCCGCCGGATGACCGCACGATCATCGTCGAGCGCTTCCCCGACGAGATCGGCGACTGGCGGGTCTGCATCCTCAGCCCGTTCGGGGCCCAGGTCCACGCCCCGTGGGGCATGGCCCTCCAGCACCGCCTGGCCGAGCGGTGGGGGTTCGACGTCGAGCTCATGTGGAGCGACGACGGGATCGTCATCCGGCTGCCCGAGGCGGTCGACCAGTTCCCCGCCGAGGAGCTGCTGATCGACCCCGAGGAGCTCGACGACCTGCTCCTGGCCCAGCTCCCCGGCACCGCCATGTTCGCCGCCCGGTTCCGGGAGTGCGCGGCCCGGGCCCTGCTCCTGCCCCGCCGCCGGCCCGACCGCCGCACCCCGCTGTGGCAGCAGCGGCAGAAGGCGGCCGACCTGCTGGGCGTGGCCGCCCGCTACCCGAGCTTCCCCATCCTGTTGGAGACGAGCCGGGAGTGCCTGAACGACGTGTTCGACGTGCCGGCCCTGCGCCAGGTGCTGGGCGAGCTGCGGAGCCGCAAGATCCGGGTGCTGCCGGTCGACACCCCCACCGCCTCCCCCTTCGCCACGTCGCTGCTGTTCGGCTGGATCGCCCAGTACATGTACTCCGGCGACGCCCCGCTGGCCGAGCGGCGGGCCGCCGCCCTGTCGCTCGACCGGGAGCTGCTGCGGGATCTGCTGGGGGCGGAGGAGCTGCGGGAGCTGCTCGACCCCGGCGTGCTGGCCGCCCTTGAGGCCGAGCTGCAGCGCACGGCCGAGGGCTGGAAGGCCTCCACCGTGGAGGGGGTGGAAGACCTGTTGCGGTGGCTCGGCCCGCTCACGGTCGACGAGGTGGCCGACCGGTTCGACGGCGGCGACGGGGCCGGGGCCGACGGGCCGGGATCGGGCCTGGACGCGGCCGAGGCGGTGGCCGCCCTGCTCGACCAGCGCCGGGCGATCTCGGTGGTGGTGGCCGGGCGGTCGGTGGTGGCCGCCCCCGACGACGCCGCCCGCCTGCGCGACGCCCTCGGCGTCGCCCTGCCCCCGGGCCTGCCCGCCGCCTTCACCGAGCCGGTGGCCGAGCCCCTGGTCGACCTGGTGTCGCGCATCGCCCGCACCCACGGCCCGTTCCTCACCGGCGCCGTGGCCAGCGCCCTCGGCATCGACGAGGGCCGGTGCCGGGTGGCGCTGGAGGAGCTGGAGCGCCAGGGCCGGGTGGTGCGGGGCGAGTTCCGGCCCGACGGGGTGGAGCGGGAGTGGTGCCACGCCGAGGTGCTGCGGGTGCTGCGGCGCCGGTCGCTGGCCGCCCTGCGGTCCGAGGTGGAGCCGGTGGAGCCCGACGTGCTGGCCCGGTTCCTGCCGGCATGGCAGCACGTGGGGTCGAACCGGGGCTCGATCGACGCCCTGGCCGACGTGATCACCACCCTGCAGGGGGCGGCCCTGCCGGCCTCCATGCTCGAGACGTCGATCCTGCCGGTCCGGGTGCCGGGCTACTCCCCGGCCGACCTCGACACCCTCCTCACGGCGGGCGAGATCGTGTGGGTCGGGGCCTCGTCGCTGGGTTCGGGCGACGGGCGGGTGCGCCTCCTGTGGCGGGACCAGGCACCGGCCCTGGTGCCCGAACCGGCCGACGCCCCCCGGGGCGACCTGCACGAGGCGCTGCGGGCCCATCTGAACGAGCGGGGTGCGTCGTTCTGGCCCGAGCTGGTGGCGGCGGCCCAGGCCGCCGGGTGCGACTACGCCGACGGGCCGGTGCTGGCCGCCCTGTGGGACCTGGTGTGGGCGGGCGAGATCACCAACGACTCGCTCACGCCCCTGCGGGCCCTGGTGTCGGGCACAGGCGCCGTGGGCGGCGGCGGCCCCCGGTCGGGCGGCGCCCGGCGCACCAGCCGGGCCGGTGGGCCCCGCCGGGCGATGCGGGCCCTGTCCCGGCTGGGGCCACCGGCCGGCACCGGGCGGTGGGCCCCCGTGGCTCCCCTGCGGCGCCCGGCGGTGTCGGCTACCGAGGCGGCCACGGTGCGGGCGTTGCAACTGCTGGAGCGCTACGGGGTGCTGACCCGGGAGATGGCCCTGGCCGAAGGGGCCGAGGGTGGGTTCGCCGGGGTCTATCCCCTGCTCAAGGAGATGGAGGAGCGGGGCCAGGTGCGGCGGGGCTACTTCGTGGCCGGTCTCGGGGCGGCCCAGTTCGCCCTGCCCGGCGCGGTCGACCGGCTGCGGGACCACCGCCCCACGCCGTCGCCGGCCGGGGGTGGCGGGTACGAGCCGGGCGATGGCCGACCCGCCAACGACGGCGAGCCGCCCCTGGTGCTGGCGGCCTGCGACCCGGCCCAGCCCTACGGGGCGGCGCTGCCCTGGCCCGACAACCCGGGTCGCCCGTCCCGGGCTGCGGGGGCCCAGGTGGTGCTGCGTCACGGTCGCCCCCTGGCATACCTGGAACGGGGCGGCCACAGCCTCACCCTGTTCCCCGAGGCGGCCCACGACCCGAGCTGGGTCGACGGGCTGGCCTCGCTCGTCACCTCGGGCCAGCTCCGCTCGCTGGAGATCCGCAAGGTAGACGGGGTGCCTGCGGGCGAACGCCCAGACGTCGCCGAGTTGTTGCTGGCGGGCGGGTTCCGCTCCGGCTACCGGGGCCCGATCCTGCGGCGCTGATCCCCACCGTCGTCACGCGATCACGGGGTGCAGGGGTTGACGACGTAGGTGCCGTAGGTCATGCCGATGCCGATGAGCACCGACTGGTCGTAGTCGGCCGGCATGGCGGTGGTGGCCGACTGGTGGATCACCCAGCGGCCGACGGCCACGAAGGGTCGGCACCCCACCTGGGCCGACGACCAGCGGCCGAAGCTGTCGACCGTCCCCGGCGGCACCCGCACCATCGAGTAGCCATTGGAGCAGGTGAAGGCCACGTCGTAGTCGGCCCAGTCGACCACACCGTCGGCCGCCGGCCCGCCCGGCGGCATCGCCACCTCGACCGCGTCACACGTAGGGCTGCCCCCGATCTGGTCGACCAGGGTCATCGTGTCGGGCCCGAGATCGGGCATGCCGCAGTCTTCGTGAACCACGGCGTCGAGGTCCTCGATCACCTCCGCCATCTGGGAGCGGGCGCCCGGCCGCACCGTGTACTCGGCGTAGGAAAGCTCCCAGGCCCCGGCCGAGGCGACGATCCAGCACCCGCCGAGCTCTCCGTCGTTGACCGGAGCACCGTCGACCTTGCCCTGGTTGCGGAAGAAGCGGGCCACGTAGATCCCGTACCGGGCGGCGTCGAGGCGGCTCAGGGCGTCGTCGGGCACGAGCCCGGCCGCCAGGTTGGCCTCGTCGCCGAAGGGCACGGCGTACACGGCGTCGAAGTCGTCGTAACCGGCGGGCTTCGCCTTCTGGCAGCCGAAGGAGCGGGGCTCGATGTCGTCGGTGGGCACGATCATGTCGCACCCGAGCTTCTGCCTCAGGTAGCTCTGCATGCCCTCGACCGTGGCCGGCGCACGGGGCGGCCGCCACGAGACGTTGGTCGTGGTGGTGCGGGCGGCCGTCGTGGGCGGGGTGGCGGTGGCGATCGGCGTGGTGCTGGTGGTGGTTCGGCCGGCAGCGGCGGCCACGCTGTCGATCGAGCCGAGCTGGGCCGACGGCCCGGCCGGTTCGGTGCCGCCCGCGACGGTTCCGCTGGCCGCCACCTCGGCCGCCCGGTCGCCCACCGTGGCGCACCCGCTGAGCCCGGCGAGCACCAGCAGCAGCGCCGGCACGAGCCGGCCCGCTCCCCGTCGTCGCGTCCCCGTCGTCATGGCGTCAGCCCCTTTCCTGTCCGCCAGCGACCCGTTCCGCCGGCGGTTGTGAGGCAGAGATCCCCCACCCCCCGATCGTTCGCGGTGGGCGCACATTTTTTCGACGTGGGGTGACCCCCCAAGGCCCTCGGGACGGCCCCATCCACTAGAGTCGACGTCCATGACGAGGCGTGGGGCGACCGCGATCGGGCACCCGGGCGGGTGAGCGACGGCCGATGACCAACCCTGCCCCCCTTCCCTGGCTTCCCGAAGCCCAGGCCCTCGTGCCCCGGGCCGCAGCCGGCGACACCGACGCCGCCGGCCAGGTGGCTTCGCTGGCCCAGACCTGGGTCCTGCGCCTGGCCGCCCAGTACCTACCGCATCGGGACGACGCCGAGGACGTGGCCCAGGACGTGGCGATCACCGTCATGCGCTCGGTGGGTGGGGTGCGGGATCCGGACCGGTTGCGGAGCTGGCTGGCCTCGGTGACGCTCAACCAGGTGCGGGCGTCGTACCGCCGCTGGACCCGCGAGGCCGACCTGTTGCGGCGGGCCGGTGCCGCCCAACCGGTGGACGACGTGGCGCCGGGACGGGTGAGCAGCCTGGCCGGCTACCGGGTCGACCTGCTCGACGGCATGGAGCGGCTACCGGCCCACAAGGCGTTCGCCCTCGGCCTGCGCCAGCTGGGCCTCGACTATCCCGAGGTGGCGGCCGAGATGTCCCAGCCCGACCGGCTGGTCGAGCTGTTCTCCCAACCCCGGACCGATCCGGTGCCGGAGGGGTCCGTGCGACGCTGGGTCAAGGAAGCCCGGGACGAGCTGATGCGTTCGATCGGCGACTGAGGCCGTGACAGGATCGGGCGGCGCGATGGACGAGATCGGTGGCTGCCGGTTGACGGGGGTGGCGGGCTCGGGCGGGTTCGCCGTCACCTACGTCGGCGAGCACCCCGAGGCCGGCACCGTGGCGGTGAAGGTGCTGTCGGCCAACTGGGCCAACGACATCAACGTCGCCGCCCGCTTCGACGCCGAATGCGACAAGCTCGCCGCCGCTCCGTCGCTCATCGGCGACGCCCGTTACGCCGTCCCCCGCCACGTCGCCCACGGCATCGACCACAGCCCCACCGGCGACCGCCCCTACCTCGTCACCGAGCTCTGCGGTGGTGGCAGCCTCGCCCAACGCCTCCCCCTCCTGCGCGATCTGCCCCTCGCCGAGCGCATCGGCCACGCCGCCTGGGTCGTCGGCGAAGCAGCCGTCGCCATGGCCATCGTCCACGACCGCCTCGGCGTCGTGCACCGCGACCTCTCCCCCGGCAACCTCCTGTTCCGCCGCCACCCCGAGGGCGCCGCCACCCACGCCGAGGAGCTCGTGATCGCCGACTTCGGCCTCATGAAGGAAGCCGCCCTCCAATCCAACTTCTCCCGTGTGCTGGGCACCGCCGCCTACGCCGCCCCCGAAGTCCGCACGCACGGCCTGTGCGACCACCGCTCCGACGTCTATTCCCTCGGGGTCATCGCCTGGGAGATGATGACCGGCCGCACCCCCGAGCCCGAGCAGTCCTACGATCTCGACCCCGGTGTCCCGGCCGACCTCGCCGCACTCGTGACCGCCATGACCGCTCGGCAGCGGGAGGACCGCCCCGACCTGCCCCACGTGGTGGCGACGCTCGCCCCGCACGCCACCACCCCACCGGCCGCTCCGCCCGACGAGGAGCTGACCACCCCACTCCGGGCCGGGCCCCGCCGACGGCGGCGTCTTCTGGCCGCGGCCGGCGCCGGGCTGGCGACGCTGCTGGCGGCCGGTGGGCTGCTGGCGTGGCAACTGGCGCCGGGCGGCGATCGGCTGACCTCCTACACCCCGGTCAACGGCGGCTTCACCATCGACCTCGACGACAGCGAGTGGTCCCAGGTCGACACCGACCCAGACGTTCCCGGCGTGCTCCTCAGCGGGCTGAATCCGACGAGGGGGCTGGTGTTCACCGTGGCTGCCACCGGTGCCGCCACCCTGGCCGACGCCGTCACCTTCGCCTCCGAGGTCGTGGCTGCCGGGCAGGACGGCGGGGAGGTGATCTCCAGCGAGGCCCTGGCCGACGACCGGGCCAAGCTGGTGTACCAGGCCGGCGGGTTCAGCTTCGTCACGTACTTCGCCGCCCGTTCCTGTGGAACGCTGACCCTTCAGTTCAACCTGGCTGGCGAGTTGGACGACGAGACCCTGGCCTATCTCGACGAGGTGGCGGCCACCTTCGAGCTGGCCGACGAGATCACCGTGCAGGACGCCGACGGCGAGCTTCCGCCGGGCCGGGTCTGGTTCGAGGGCAGCGGGGTGCGCTTGGCGGCACCCGACACGTTCATCCGGAACTCCTCCGGATCGAACTGCGTCCAGATCTCGGAGACGACGCCGGGCCGGAACATGAGCGTGTCGGTGACCTACGCCCCGGCGGTGACGGCGGCCGAGAAGGCGGCGGCAGACGACGCCGCCCTTCGGGCATCGGGCTACGAGCTGATCGAAGGCTCGCCGACCCCCGACGGCACGCAGCGCGGCCACTGGCGATCGGCGGAGCTGCGGGTGGAGAGCGCCTACTACTACGTGCCGGCGTCGAGCGGGGTGTTCGTGGTGCTGGCGCTGGAGGGGGCGGGCGAGCCGTGGGACCAGGCGTGGCTCGACCTGCTCGACGAGATCGCCACCTCGCTCGAGGTGACCGGCACGGCGTAGCGGGCGCAGGGCGACCGGCCCAGGCGTGACCCGGTCAGAGGGCCGGGGCTACGCTCGCCGGCACGACGACACCGCGGCGCACGCCGGACGAACCCAGGGGGACCATCATGGCCGACGCCACCATCGAGCAACGACTGGCCGTGCTGGAGGCCAAGGACGAGATCCGGGAGCTGACCGCCCGCTACTGCCTGGCCGTGGCCGACGGTGAGGCCGAGACGATCGTCGCCATGTTCACCAGCGACGGGGTGTTCACCATGCGGGACCGGGAGTTCGCCGGCACCGACCAGCTGCGGGTGATGTACACCGGCGCCGCCGACGGCGTGAGCCCCAAGCCGTTCATCCAGAACCACGTGATCGAGGTCGACGGCGACGAGGCCACGGGCCGGTGCGGGGTGGAGATCCGAATGGTCAACAAGGGCGAGGCCTACACCGTGGCCGGCCACTACTTCGACCGCTACCGCAAGGTCGACGGCCGCTGGCTCTTCGCCCGCCGGGACTTCAAGGTCTACCACTGGGTGCCCCTGTCGAAGGGCTGGGCCTGACGCGGCCCGGCCGCACCAGATCGGTGGGAGGGAGGGGGACACCGATCCGGCGCGGCCGGAGCTCGTTCTGTCGGTTGTGATGTGCCGGCCCTGGGGCCGAGCGCTCAGCGCTTGGTGTGCAGGGCGCCGGCCACGGTCAGCAGGGCCATCACGGCGCCGGTGACGAAGGCGGCGATGGCGGCGATCCCGGCGATGCGGCCCACGGTGGACCAGGCGTAGGTGTTGAGCAGGGCACCCCGCAGCATCTCACCCCGGAAGATCGTCTCCCGCTGCTCGCTGATCTCGTCGGCCTTGGCCTGCAGGGCGGCGACCTCGTCGGCCGGGGCCCCGTTGGAGGCGGCCTCGGTGACCGCCGCCTTCGCTGCCCGCTCGGGTCCACCCAGCTCGGCGTAGGTGGCGCCGTCGGCCACAGCGGCCACGTGGCCGCCGATGTAGGAGGCGTAGGCCTCGGCCTGGTCGCCGTTGGTCACCTGCTGCCCGGCGTACTGCACCAGATCGTCACGGCCCTGCTGCTCCAGCGACGCCTGGTCGGGGAAGGAGATGTTCTGGGCCTCGAGCTCGTCGCTCACGTAGTTGCCGGCGAAGCTGGAGCCCCAGGTGAGCAGGGCCCCGGCCACCAGCAACACGACGGTGGTCAGGGCGCCAACAGCCGTGAGGATCAGGTCGAGCCGGTGGCGGGTGAGCCGAATAGGCGTCTCGGCCGCCGTCTTGGGGGTGTCAAGGTTGACGGTGGGCGCGGCAGTGCCGGTCGCCGTGGTCGTGGTCATCAGGAGCCTCCTCGTGGTGGCATCTGTGGTGCCGGCCCCCATTCGATCCCACGGGCCGGTCTCTTCATCTCTGAAGGTAATCGAGGGTGGCCCCGATCGCCCCGGGCCCTTCGTCCCGTTTTCCGGCGTCGGGTCTTAGCCATCGCTTCACCGGGGCCAGGGGTCGCCTTGAGGAGCCGTACCGCACGATGGACACATCCTCTCCACGAACCCCGAACGGAGCACACAGCCATGATCCCCCGCAGGAAGCTCACCATCGCCACCATCCAGGTCGGTGCCGCCGTCGCCCTCTTCGCCGGTGTGGCCGGCGCCGCCGTGACCACCGGCCAGGTCCTCGGGATCGGCTCCGACTCCGGCCCCAGGGTCGCGGTCGTCACCGGCTCCACCGACGACAACAGCAACGGCACCACCAGCACCACCTACGACGACAACGGCGGCGACCGCCACCGCTCCAGCAGCGACGACGGCCCCAACCACGACATCAACGACGACAACGGCGGCGACCGCCACCGCTCCAGCAGCGACGACGGCCCCAACCACGACATCAACGACGACAACGGCGGCGACCGCCACCGCTCCAGCAGCGACGACGGCCCCAACCACGACATCAACGACGACAAGGGCGGCGACCGCGACGACTCCAGTAGCGACGACTGAGGGCGCCCTTCGGGCGCCTTGGGTTCGCCTCCGGCGAACACCCAGGGGCGCCCTTCGGGCGCCTTGGGTTCGCCTCCGGCGAACACCCAGGGGCGCCCTTCGCCGGTGGGGTCGCTCGCCCCGCCGGCGGCTTCGTCGCGTCCGGGGAGGGCTGGCCCCGGCGGCGTTCGCCCCGCCGCCGGTGTCGCTGTAGCGTGCGGCCCATGGAGATCGGTTTGGCTTCCCTGGGCGACCTTCTGCCGGATCCGGCCACCGGCCGCTGCGGAACCGATGCCGAACGGCACCGGTCGCTGGTGGACCAGGCCGTGCTGGCCGAGCAGGTGGGCTTCGACGCCGTCCACCTGGGCGAGCACCACGGCAGCGGTTACCAGCTGTCGGCGCCGGCGGTGGTGCTGGCCGCAATCGGCGAGCGCACGTCCACCCTCACCCTGTCCACCGGGGTGACGCTGGTGGCCAACCTCGACCCGGTGCGGGTGGCGGAAGACTACGCCACGGTGGACGCCCTGTCGGGCGGGCGGGCCGAGATCGTGGCCGGCCGGGGCAGCCTCTACGCCCGCACCTTCGAGTACCTGGGCCAGGACCCGCGCCAGAGCCGGGCGCTGTACAACGAGCACGTCGGCCTGCTGGTGCGCCTCCTGCGGGAGGAGAACGTCAGCCATCCCGGCCCCCTGCGCGCCCCGCTCGACAACTTCACCAGCCGCCCCCGCCCCACCCGCCCTATCCCCGTGTGGCTGGGTGGCGGCCTCAACGCCGAGACCCCCACGCTGGCCGGGCAGATGGGCCTGCCCCTGATGCTGCCCAGCGTGTTCGCCCCACCCGACGGCTTCGCTCCCCACATCGAGGCCTATCGCCAGGCCTGGGCCGAGGCCGGCCACGAGGGCGAGCCCACGCTGGGGGCGATCTGCCACTGCCACGTCGACGTAACCACCCAGGCCGCCCGGGCCGCCTTCGAACCCCACTACAGCCAGTACTGGAACTGGGTGCAGGACGTGGTGGTGGCGTACACCCCCCGGGCCCGCAAGCTCCCGTTCGACTACGACGAGATGCTGGCCGGCCCCGGGCTGTGCGGCAGCCCGGCCGAGGTGATCGACCGGGTGGGCCAGTGGCAGGCCGCCGTGCCCCTACCGATCAGCCGGTTCGCCTTCATGTTCGACCTCGGTGGGATGCCGGCCGACCGGCTGATGGCCACCATCGAGCGGTTCGGCACCGAGGTGGCGCCCCACATCCGCTGACGGCGGTGGGCACGCAGGCCCACCCACAACCAGGAAAGAGGAGAGCAACCGACATGGGCAGACTCGACGGCAAGGTGGCCGTGATCACCGGTGGGGCGAGCGGGATCGGCGAGGCCACCGTCCGCCGGTTCGTGGCCGAGGGGGCCAAGGTCGTCATCGCCGACATGCAGGAGGAGCGGGGATCGTCCCTGGCCGCCGAGCTGGGCGACGCCGCCGCCTTCGCCTCCTGCAACGTGATCCGGGAGGAGCAGGTGGCCGGCGCCATCGACGACGCCGTGCGCCGGTGGGGCCGCCTCGACGTGATCTACAACAACGCCGGCTTCGGCGGGGCCATGGGCCCGATCTCGTCGATCTCGGAGGAGGACTACGACCTCACGATGGACGTGCTGCTGAAGGGCCCGTTCTTCGGGATCAAGCACGCGGCACCGATCATGTGCGAGCAGGAGTCGGGGTCGATCATCTCCACCGCCAGCATCTGCGGCCTCCAGGCCGGCATCGGCAGCCACCTGTACACGGTGGCCAAGGCCGGCGTGATCTCGCTCACCCAGACCGCGGCGTTGGAGCTGGCCGAGCACAACGTGCGGGTGAACGCCGTGTGCCCCGGCTACACGATCACGCCGTTGTTCGCCGGCAGCGCTTCGGCATCGGACGAGCGGCTCGACAAGGCCCGCCAGCGCACGGCCACGGCCCAGCCCATGCACCGGGCCGGCGAGCCCGCCGACATCGCCAACCTGGTGCTGTTCCTGGCGTCGGACGAGTCGAGCTGGGTGACGGGACAGGCCCACGTGGTCGACGGCGGCCTCATCGCCGGGCCCGCCTGGCGCGACCAGCCCCGCATGCTGCGGGAGGCCAACCCCATCCGCCTCCACCGCCCCCCGACCGACTAGGTGCCCCTGGGGCAAACGCCCACCCCGTCGGCCGCCCCCGGGCCACCGAGGCCCCAACTGCGCGACGGAAATCGCGCCTCACCGACGAACTGCGTCGCGAACTCGCCGGAATCCGTCGAGAACGTGACGTAGATCGCTCCTGGGGCGCGATTTCCGTCGCACGGTTCGGGCGGGGCCGGGTCGGGCGGGAGACGGGGCTAGCGGCGGAGGCGCGGTAGGAGACGGCCGGTGCGGGCCATGTACTCGGCGTAGCCGGGGAACCGCTGGCTCAGCACGGTCTCCTCGAAGCGGGCCTTCACCTGGAGCAGCACGGTGAGTCCGACCAGGCAGGCCACGGCCAGCACGCTGGCCCGGGTCAGGGCCAGGCCGGCGGCGGTGGCGAGCAGGCCGGTGTAGATCGGGTGGCGGACGGGGCCGAACCAGCCCCGGTCCATGAGGGCCGTTCGCTCGTTGGGCAGGGGCGACGCCGTGATGGCCCGCCGGATCTGCCAGCCGGCGCCCGCCATGACCACACAGCCCACCACAACCAGGGCCAGGGCCACCGCCCGGACCGGGGCCGGGGTGGGCCACAGGTCGCCCGACTCACCGATCAGCAGCAGCCCGAGCAGGGCGAACTGCACCACCACCAGAGACCAGCCCACGATCCGGCTGGCCGTCGCCTCGTCGAGCCCCGACAGCACGCCGCAACTCTACGGGGCGGTGGCCACGCTACGGGTCAGCGGCGACGGCAGGCGCCGGTGCGGGGGTGGCGGTGAGGAGGGCGCCGATCACGGTCATGGCGATGAGCGAGGCGACGGTGACGGCCATGCCCAGGCCCTGCAGGAGAGTGACGCGCTCGTCGAGGAACAGGGCGGCCATCACGGCCGACGCCACCGGGCTGGCCAGGGCCACGCAACCGCCGAACCAGATCGGCACGTGCCCCAGGGCCCAGTTCATCAGGTAGTGGCCGGCCCACCCCGGGCCGATCGCCATCATGGCGATCCAGAACCAGTTGGCCGCCGTGGGCGGGCCCCAATCCTGGCCCGACAGGGCGGCGAACGGGCTCACGACCACGGCCGCGATCAGGGTCGCCCCGGCGGTGAACTCGACGGCCGACAGATGGGCCCGGGCCGCCTTGGACGCCATGAAGTAGCCGGTCCATGCGAACAGGGTGGCCAGCGCCCACACGTCGCCCCGGGCGCTCCATTCGGGCAGGCCGGTGGCGCCGAACACCACCAGCACCACCCCGACGATGGCCACCGCCGCCAGCAGGATCTCGTGGACCTTGATCTTCTCGTGGAACAGCAGGGGGGCGGCGAACACCAGCAGCACCGGCTGGAGCGAGGCGATCACCGTGGTGTTGGCCACCGTGGTGAGCTTCAGGGCGGTGAAGAACAGCACCAGGTCGAGCCCGAAGGCGATGCCGCCCAGCAGGCACCGTCGCAGCAGGGCGCCGCTGAGCCGGCCGCCGGTGAGGTACAGCATCCCCACGCTCCACACCACGGCCAACCAGATCCGGAAGAAGACGAGCGGCAGCGGGTCGAGCTCGATCCCCTTGGCGATCACGGCCTGCCCGCCCCAGAACACCAGCGCGCCGACGGCGGCCACGTAGCCCAGGCCCCGGCGGGGCGCGGCGCCTTCGACGTCGGACGAGGGCGCGGGAGCGGTGGTCATGGGGCCACGATATTTCGCGCCGGGTGCCCGAGGCGCTACAACGTAGGCCATGGCCAATCGCCTCAGTTTCCCCGACGCCGCCCTGCCGGCCTCCACCGAAGAGATCCGGGGCCGGATCCGGGAGTTCCTGGCTTCCGAGCTGGCAGCCGGCAGCTACACGCCCAAGGTCGACACCTGGCTGTCGGGCCACGACGCCTCGTTCTCCAAGAAGCTGGGCGCAGCCGGGTTCCTCGGCCTCACCTACCCCAAGCAGTACGGGGGCCAGGAGCGCTCGGCGCTGGATCGGTTCGTGGTCGTGGAGGAGCTGCTGGCCCACGGGGCGCCGATCGCCGCCCACTGGATCGCCGAGCGCCAGAGCGGCCCGTCGATCATCAAGCACGGCAACGACGCCATCAAGGAAGAGCTGGTGCCGGGCATCGTGGCGGGCGAGGTGTACTTCTCGATCGGCATGTCGGAGCCCGACTCGGGGTCGGACCTGGCGTCGATCCGGTCGTCGGCCCGCAAGGTCGACGGCGGCTACATCGTCAACGGCACCAAGGTGTGGACGAGCCAGGCCCACAACAACCACTACTTCATCGTGCTGGTGCGCACCACGCCGGTGGACGAGGCCCAGGGCCGCCACAACGGCATGAGCCAGTTCGTGCTCGACCTGCGCTCCCCCGGCGTCGAGATCCGCCCCATCCGCCTGCTGTCGGGCCACCACCACTTCAACGAGGTGGTCATGACCGACGTGTTCGTGCCCGACCACATGCTGCTGGGTGTGGAGGGCAACGGCTGGGCCCAGGTGATCGGCGAGCTGGCCTACGAGCGGTCGGGCCCGGAGCGCATCCTGTCGACCTATCCCCTGCTGGCGGCGCTGGTCGATGCCGTCGGGCCCGATCCGTCGGCCGAGGCGGCAGCCGAGCTGGGCACGCTGGTGGCCCGGATGTCGGCCCTGCGGCGCCTGTCGATCTCGGTGGCCATGTCGCTCGATGCCGGCCGGTCGCCCGTCACCGAGGCCGCCCTGGTGAAAGACCTTGGCACCCAGCTGGAGGGCGAGATCCCCGAGGTGGCCCGCAAGCTCGTGCCCCCGGGGCGCAACGAGACCTTCGACGCCCTCGTGGCCGAGTCGGTGCTGTCGGCACCGGGCTTCACCCTGCGGGGCGGTACCAATGAGATCCTGCGGGGCATCGTGGCCCGTGAGCTGGGAGTGCGCTGAGCCATGGCTTCTGTTGATCCGCTGCTGATCGAGACGATCGAGTCGATGCTGGGCGACCTGTGCACGCCCGAAGCGATCGGGGCCGCCGAGGGCGGGCTCGACGCCAAGGTGTGGGGCGCCCTGTGGGAATCGGGGATGGCCACCGTCGGGCTGGCCGAGTCGGCCGGCGGCTCCGGGGGCTCGCTGCAGGACGCCGCCGCCATCGCCAAGGCCGTCGGCCGCTTCGCCGCCCCGGTGCCCCTGGTGGAGCTGTCGCTGGTGGGCGGCTGGGTGTGCGAGCAGGCCGGTATCGCCCTGCCCGACGGTCCGGTGGCCGTGGTCATCGACACCGGTGACGGGCCGAGCCGGGCCTACTGGTGCCCCACGGCCGAGCACCTGGTGGTGGTGGGCGAGGGCGGGGTCGGTGTGGCCCCGGCGTCGGCCGCCAGCGTGGCGCGCAGCGGCGTGAACCAGGCCGGCGAGCCGTGGGCCGACGTGACCGTGAGCGGGGTGTCGCTCCAGGCCGGGCCGTCGCCGCTCGACGTGCGGGCCCGGGGGGCGCTGGCCCGCTCGCTGACCATGGCCGGGGCGCTGGGCCAGGCGGCGGAGCTGTCGGTCCAGTACTGCAACGAGCGGGAGCAGTTCGGCCGGGCCATCGGCAAGTTCCAGGTGCTCCAGCAGTACCTGGCTCAGATGGCGGGCGAGGCGGCGGCGGCCGAGGCGGCCGCCGACAACGCCGTCGACGTGGTGGCCTCCGGGGCCGACGCCCACGAGGCCGTCCGGGCCATCGCCGCGGCCAAGACCGTGACCGGGCGGGCCGTGGGCACGATCAACCGGCTGGCCCACCAGATCCACGGGGCCATCGGCTACACCGACGAGCACCGCCTCCAGTACACCACCCGCCGCCTGTGGGCCTGGCGCGACGAGTACGGCTCCGACGCCGAATGGGCGGCCGTGCTCGGCCGCTCGGTGGTGGCCGCCGGCGGTCCCGCCCTGTGGCCGGCCCTTACCAGCTGGCCTCCCGTCACCCGCTGATCCCGGGCTCTCCGCGCCCGGCGCGGGGAGTGCTCCCGACTATCGGGGCGAAGGGGGAGCTGTCAGGCTCCGCCCATGACCGAGTCAATGGGCAACATCGCCGCCACACCCGAACCGCGGTGGCGTAACGATCTGTGGGTCGCAACGCGGCGGCCCGGATCTCTCGGCGGAGGAACAGACGTGCGCTCATCAGCTCCGGTAGGCCGCGGCGCGCCCAGCCAGCGGCCGCTCCCGATCGCCCTGTGCCGGCTCGGGTTCCGCAGCGACGGACGCCTCACGGCGATGCTCGGCGGGGCGGTGCCACCCCGCCGGCTCACCATCAAGCGGGCGCTGCGCACCACGCTGGCGGCGCTGGAGGCCCGCCACCGGTCGGCCCTGCTCAACCGGCCCGACTCCGACGATGCGTCGCTGCCCACCGAGCAGTTCCTGCACGCCGTCTACGAGCTGGTGTCGGTGCACCTCGTCGATCTGGTGGACGGCCTCCCCCGCGTGGGGCTGGTGCTCGACGACGAGCTGCTGACCCGCCTCCCGCTGGAGACGGCGCACCGGCCCGACCGCCCGGCCCTGTTCGAGCTGACCCAGTGCTTCCGGCTGCTCCCGACCGGGGGGCCGGAGCGGCCGCCCCGGCGGCGGCGGTTCCGGGTGGAGCACCGCCGGGCCGACGAGCGCGGCCTGGCGGCGGTGGCCCTGGAGCGGACGCTGGTGGGGCCGGGCCGGCCGGGCGAGCGGGGGCTGCCGCTGATCCACGTGGCCGGCCATGAACCCCGGGTCACGGCGGAGGGCCTGCGGCCCGACGGGCACGCCCACCTCGTGCTGAGCGGCTGCGACTCGCTGCCCGGCGGCCTGCCGGCCGGGGTGGCGTCGGTGGTGGGCACGCTGTGGCCGGTGGACGACCTGGCCTGCGTCACCGTGATGGCGGCCTACCACCAGCGGCTCAGCCTGGGGGTGGGGCCGCTGGAGGCGCTGCGCCAGGCGCTGCTGCTCCACCGGCCGCTCCCGCCCGACACCTGGGCGGCCTGGGCCTACCTCGGCCATCCCGACTGAACCCAGCGCGGCAGCCCGGACCCGCAGGGTGCGCCGGCCGCGCCCGTCCGCCACCGACCCGACCCTTTACGAGGAGGAACCATCCATGACCGCAGTACCGATCCCGCTGCCCCCCATCCTGTTGACCGAGGAGTGGGTGACACCCGATGCCCCCACCGTCGACGGCACGATCACCGTGGACCAGGTGGTGGAGGGCGACCTCGTGTTCTGCGCCCGGCCCGGCCTGCTGCAGGACCTGTGCAGCCGGGCCGGGGAGCCGTGGCGCCACGTGGGCCTGGCCGTGGCCGGCGACGACGGCGAGCTGTCGATCTCGGAGGTGGCGGGGGCCCGCTTCGGGCTGCGGCCGCTGGCCCAGATCGTCGAGCGGTACGAGGCCATGGCGGTGGGGCGGGTGGCGCCGGCCCACCAGGCCCAGTCGGCGGGGGCGGCACGGTGGACGGCCACCCACGGCGGGCGGGCCCACGTGTACGCATGGGACGACCTGATCCTGGCCGGCCTGGTGTCGGTGTCGCGGTGCTACGTGCTGCCGCACGAGGAGCCGGTGCTGGAGCGGGCCCTGCGAGCGGCGGCGTCGTCGCTGGCCCACATCCCCCACGGGCCCGACGACCGTACCTACACCTGCTCGTCGTTCATCGCCGCCGCCCTCCAGGATGCCGAGCTGCCGCTGAAGGTGGACCTGACCGGATCCCGCTGCGGGCCCGAGCGCCCGAGCCTGCTCGACCTGGCCCGCCGCCGGCGCCGCCCTCTGCGGGCCGGGGCCGGCAGCCGGATCACGGGCGACCAGCTCATCGGGCTCACCCGGGCTGTGCTGTTGGGCGTGCTGGCGGCCAGCACCGGCCTGACCGCCGCCACCCCGATCGACGATGCCCTGCGCTGGGTCACCCCCGGTGATCTGTGGCGCTCCGAGCTACTCGCCCGCCGCTGGTACCTCGTGCCGGGCTGTCGAGAGGCTGCGGGGCGGCGGCACACGCAGACAGAGGCGTGAACCTGCAGCGCCAGCGTGTCCACCGGAACGTTTCACTGTTTACTGGTTGCCGTGGGGGATGAAAACGACGTTCCCACGGCCGCCGAACCCGGGAGCGAGTCGGCGACCAACCCTGATCCTGGCACCGCCGACGTACGGATCACGGTGCTGGGAGCGGTGACGTTCACCCGCGCCGGCGTACCGGTGGCACTCTCGGACCAGAAGCGGCGCACGCTCGCCATCCTGGTGGCCGCCGGCCCCGGCGGAGAGACCGTGGACTGGCTGGCCGAGCAGATCTGGGCCGACCACCTTCCCTCCGGCTGGCGGGCCCAGCTCCGCGTGATCGTGAACCGGCTCGACCATTCGCTGCCCTTCGACCTCCGATCCGGCGGGAGCCGGTATCGGCTGCCGGTGGCCACCGCCGCCGTCGATGCGTGGGAACTGCTCGACCTCGACCGCCACACCGCGGGCTGGGATCCCGCCTTCGAGTCCCTCGTGGACGCGCCCGACCTGTTCCGGGCGATCGAGCCGTTCCCCGCCATGGCCGCCGCCGTCGACCAGTACCGGGCTGCGCAGCACTCGGCGCTGGCCCGGCTCGCCCAGTGCCCGGCCCCCGAGCCTCGTCTGGCGGTGGTGGCGGCCCGCCACCACGACGTCCAGCCCGAAGACGAGGCGCTCTGCCTGACGGTCGCCACCATCCACGCCCGGGCCGGGCGAACCGACGAGGCCGTGGCCCTGATCGACCGCACGATCGACGCCCGCCGCAGCTGCGGCCGGGCCCTGTCGAGCACCCTCACCGACCTGCGCGACGCCATCGCCAGCGGCACCGCCGCCGCCCAGGCGCCTGCCGGTTCCTTCCGGCCGGCCGTGATCCAGGGGCCGGTGCCAGCGGCCGCCCCCACCCCTGCGCTGCGCGCTGACCGCTTCCGGGCCCGGCACTTCGTGGGTCGCCGTCGGGAGCTGGCCGCCCTCGGCGGCGTGACCGCCCCTGACCGCTGTCCGGTGGTGGTCGTCCGGGGGCGGGCCGCCTGGGGCAAGACGACGCTGCTGGGCGAGACCATGCACCGGGCGGCCGAGGCCGGCGCCCACGTGGTGCGGGTGGCCGGGAGCGAAGGAGGCCGGGTGGGCTTCGGCCCGTTCTCCAGCGTTCTGCCCGCCTTCCGCTCCTCGCTGTCCGACGAGGGCTCACCGGTGGCCGACTCCCTCCCCGGCCGGGGGGTGCTCGCTGCCCGGCTCCTCGGGGTGCTGGAGGCCGAGGCCGCGGGCCGACCGATCGTGCTGGTGGTCGACGACGCCCACTGGCTCGACTCGATGAGCTGCGACGCCGTCGAGTACCTGGCCCGCGCCGCCGTCGACGGCTCCCTCGGGTTGGTGGTGGCAGCCCGCCCCGACACCGACGAGGCCCCGTGGCTGGCGCTGGAGCGGGCGCTCGACCGGCTCCCGGGCGTGACCGGCCTCAGCCTGGAACCCCTCACCGAGGCCGAGATGGCCGACCTGGTGGAGCTCCGGCGCCCCGAGGCGTCCTTCGCCAACCGGGCCCAGCTCGCACGCTGGCTCCACCAGGCCAGCGGTGGCCTGCCCGGCGTGGCCAACGCTCTGCTCGACGAGGCGGGCGACGACGGCGTCGACCTGCCCGTGCCGTCCCGTCCCGACATCGACGAGGTGTACGACCGCCGCCTCGCCCCGCTCAGCGACGACGCCCGCCTCGTCGGCGGAGCCTCGGCGGTGCTGGGCTCGCCGTTCGCCCTGGGCGACCTGGCCAACCTGCTCGAGCGGGCCGAAGACAGCCTGGAGTCACCCCTGACCGAGCTCGTCCGTCACGGTCTGGCGGTGGAGGGCGACGACCTGGGGGCATTCGAGCTGTCGCACCAGCTGGTGGCCGACGCGTTCCTCCGAGGGCTGTTGTCCACCCGCCGGGCCCGGCTGCACCAGCGGGCCGCGGCGTTGGGCGGCTCGGTCCACGACCTGGCCCGCCACCTGATGGCCGCCCGCACCCTCGTGCCGCCCGAGATGGCCCAGGCCACGGTCATCAGCTCGGCTCGAGCCCACCTGGCCACCGGCGCCTACTGGGAGGCGGTGGCCGCGTTCCGCACGGCGGTGGACGTGGGCGCAGCCGCCCTCGACGTGGCCGCCCTGGTCGACTACGCCACCGCCCTCAGCCTCGCCGGTATGCGCAACCGGAGCACCACGATCCGGGCCCGGGCCTACCAGCAGGCGGTGGCCGACGGGCGCTGGGACCTGGCGCTGGAGGCCGCCTTGAGCGGCCTGCCGGCCGCCGAGATCAGCGACGGCGAACACGACCGGCTGAACCAGCTCCTGGCCATCCCCCCGGAGGGTCTCGATCCGGCCCGCCGGGTGCGCCAGGCGGTGAACGTGGCCCGCCAGGCGGCGATGGTCGGCCGGCTGGACGAGGCCGGCAGCTGGGCCGCTCGGGCGACCGAGCTTGCCGCCGACGACAACGAGCGGGCCGAGGCGGCACTCACCCAGCGCTTCGTGGCCGCGGTGACCGTGGGCGCCAGCCGGCGGCTGGCCGAGATGGAGGAGGCCACGAAGGGTCTGGTGATGGCGGACTCGGCCCAGTGCCGGCTGGCCCAGTTCGCCGCCCTCGACCACTTCGCCTGCGGCGCCCTCGACGACGCCCGCAAGGCCCACACCACCTTCGAGGCACTGGCCGCTGCCACCGGCGACGTGCAGCGCCAGTGGCACGCCGGCATCTTCGCCGCCCTGCTCCACGACAACGACGGCGACTGGCCGGCGGCCGACGCCGCGGCCGACGAGGCCCGGGATCTGGGCCACCGCCACGGGATCACCTCGGCCGGCATCCTCCGCCTGGCCCAGCTCTACTTCCGCCTCCGGCTCACCGGTGACCTCGCCCTGCTGGCCGGCAGCGTCGACACCGTGCCGGGCGACGACGGCGAGGGGACCATGTTCGCCGCCGCCCGGGCCACGATCCTGGAGGCGGCCGGCCGGGAGGAGGAGGCCCGGGCCGAGACGGTGCGGATCGCCCGGCTCGTCACCGAGCGCCCGTCGGCCGCCGGGTTCGGCAGCCTGGCCATCGTCGCCCCGCTCGTCGGCCGCTACGGCCCGCCGTCGCTGGTGCAGGCCACCCGGGCCATGCTGAGCCCGTTCGAGGGCACCGCCTTCGTGTTGGGGGCCGGGATCGGCAACCTGGGCCCGGTCGATCACCTCTTGGCGGGCCTCGACCGGCCCACCGCCCGGGCCCGGGAACAGTCGCTGCGCCGCACGATACGCATGGCCGACGAGTTCGCCATGCTGCCCTGGCGGGTCCGGTACCGGCTCGATCTGGCCGCCCTCACCGGCGCCGATGAGCCCCGCGACGAGGCCCGGGCCCTGGCTCACGGCACCTCGCTCGCCCCGCTGGCCGACCGGGACCCCTCCACGCTGCCCCTCATCTGACGGGCTCTGGGCTCACAGCTCGTGCCACGGCACAGCGACGGGGCGCCGGTTGTTATGTAGCGGTTATGTCGGCTTCGCCACACTGGAAGGCGACAACCGGTCGGGCGACCTGAGCAGGAACGGCGCGGTAATGACCACGTTCGGACACCAACCGGCCTCCACCGGCTCATCGGGTGAAACCAACATCGAGCGCCTGGTGGTCGTCGAAGCGGCGCCGGTCCGGGGCGACGGCGTGGCCGCCGCGCTGGCGGCCACCAGGCGCTATGACGTCACCATCCATCGCCGGCCGGCCGACGCCCTGGCCGGGGCCCGCCTGGCGGTGGCCGACCCACCCCACCTCGCCGTCATCGACCTCTGTTTTCCCGGCAGCGCCCTCGACGGCGTCGACGTGGCCGAGGCCTTCGCCCGATGGTGCCCGGAGACGGCCCTCGTCCTGCGGGGTGGCGAGCCGGGGCCGGCCTGCGACCGGCTGTCGGCCAACTGGCGACGGCTCCAGCCCCTGTCGCTGCTGCTGGCGACCCGAGCGATCCCGCACCAGGTGGCGATCCTCGACGATCTGGTCCGGGTGGGGCTCCCCTACCGGGACCCGGCCTGGCGCCTGCCCCGCTCCACTCAGGTCACGGGCTCGTAGCGGGCCACCAGCCGGCCGTCGGGGCTCCACCGGCCGACGGTGCCGTCCCACCCGGCGGTGAGCACGTTGGCAGCGGTGAGGGCCACCGCCGGCACGCCCGGTTTACCGTGGAGGCGGAGCACCCGCCAGGCCCAGGTGGCGGCCTCGCCAGCGTCGGGGCCGGGGGCGGCCCGCCGCTCCCAGGCCACGGCCAGGCCGTCGTAGGCGCCCGACACGATGCGGTTCCCGTCGGGGCTGACGGCCACCGCCTTCACCGACTTGCGGTGGACCCGGGGCAGGCGCTCGACCAGCTCGCCGGTGGCCACGTCCCACCGCCGGAGGTGGAGGTCGCGGGACGCCGACACCACGACCCCGGCCCCGTCGGCCACGGCCACCGAGTTCACCAGCACCTGGTCGGGCCGCTCGGCCCGCCACGCCTCGCCGTGGTGGTGGCCCCCGTCGCCGGCGGCGGTGCCGCCGGGGCCGACCTGCCAGGCCGACAGGGTCCCGTCGGCCGAGCCGGCCACCACCAGGCCACCGTGGGCGGTCGACCAGGCCAGCGACTTGATCGGCGAGTGGTGGGCCCGCCACCCGTCGAGGGCCTCGCCGGCGGCCGACCAGGCCCGGATGTGCCCGTCGTAGCCGGCGGTGTAGACCACCGAGCCGTCGGTGTTCCACACCGCCGAGTTGATCGGCCCGCCCCGGCCCACCACCACCGGGCGGCACGACCCGCTGGCCCGGTCGGTCAGGCGGAGCACGCCCCGGTAGTCGCCGCTGGCCACGGTGGCGCCATCGGGCGACGGGGCCACGGTGTTGACGATCGAAGCATGGCGGGTGAGCTCCCGGCCGGCCAGCACGTCGAGCACCTTGCCGTCGTCGCGCGCCACGAGCAGCGCGGCGCCGTCGGCGGTGACGGCGAGCCCGTTGATGCCCCGGGTGGGCGGCACCGGCGCCGCGCCCAGCGGGGGATGGAACACCGGCTCGGCCCCGAAGCTGCCCACCACCAACCCCTCGGCGGTGAAGGCGGCCGCCCGCTCCCATTGGATGGGCAGCCCGTAGGTGTCGGCCACGGCCCAGGTGGTCGTGTCATAGCTGCGCAGCGTGGCGTCGTAGGCGCCGACGAGCAGGCGCGAGCCGTCGGGGCTGAAGCGCACGAGCCGGACAGCGGCGGTGGCATCGCCCAGCGTGCGGACGAGGGCCCCGGTCTCCGGGTCCCACAGGCGGCAGAGGTCGTCGTCGCAGCCGGTGGCCACCAGCGTGCCGTCGGGCGACCAGTCGATCGTCTCGGGGTCGCCGGGATGGTCGAGCACGTGGAGCTCCTCG
>Ga0268299_1002110_pt1 | contig 26440 bp, 21 predicted proteins | sample NOBtaG_FD_193484 | JGI IMG/M metagenome (GOLD analysis project Ga0268299, IMG submission 193484) | Activated sludge microbial communities from bioreactor in Nijmegen, Gelderland, Netherland - NOB reactor | ecosystem: Engineered > Bioreactor > Aerobic > Activated sludge | place: Netherlands...
ATAATGGAGAGGGAATATCTGAAGAATTAAAAGACCGGGTTTTCGAAATGTATTTCCGGGGTAATGAGCGCTCAAAAGGAAATGGGTTAGGGCTTTACATTGTTAAAAAGGCTGTAGAGAAACTGGATGGATCGATATCACTTACCAGCAAGTTGCATGAGGGCTCTTGTTTTACGGTGCGATTTCCAGAGAAAAAACTTTAAGCATGTTCAGACTATTAAGTAAACTTGTCCTTCGCATGATGGGCTGGTCGTCAGCAGGGGAGTTTCCGTACCAACTTAAAAAATATGTTGTTATCGTAGCGCCTCACACCAGCGGATGGGACTTTGTCATCGGAGTATTGTTTCGCAAAGCATTGCGCATGGAAAAGGCACGTTACCTTGGAAAGAAAGAACTGTTTGATCCTCCGTTTGGATTTTTATTTCGGTGGCTGGGAGGGTTCCCTGTTGATCGGAGCAACAATAAAAATATGGTGGAGGAGGTTGTTAAAATTTTTAATTCGCGTGACGAATTTGCGATTGCCCTTTCACCGGAAGGCACACGGAAGCGGGTAGATAAACTGCGTAGCGGTTTTTATAATATAGCGAAAGGCGCCCATGTACCGATTATCATGGCGGGGTTGGATTATGCGAAGAAGCAAGCGATTTTTTCAGAACCATTTTATACGACCCATGATCAGGCTGCCGATTTTGAACATATTCTAAAATTTTTCAGGCCGGTTCAGGGCAAGTTTCCAGAAAAAGGACTTGGTCACTTATGATTTTGCCGATAACCAAACGGCACTTTTTTAAGGATGTTTTAGCCTGCCAGATTCAAAAAGGACCAACAAAAAACCCCCGGAAATTTCAGGGGGCTTCATGTTTACGTTTTAAAAGCTGGCCATTACATGCCTGATCCGCTGCCTTCGGAATTACCAAACAGGGAAGGAGCAGGAGTTGGTGCTACAGGCTGAGGAGCCGGTGCCGGAGTTGGTTTCACAACTTTCTTAGCAGCAGCCTTCTTCTTTTTAGGAGCAGCCTTCTTTTTAGCAGCCTTTTTTACCGGTTTTTTGCCTGCCTTCTTAGCAGATTTTTTCGCAGCTTTCTTAGCTGGTTTTGCTTTTGATTTTTTAGCAACTTTTTTCTTCTTAGCCATAGCAAAGTTTATTTATAGGGCGAAAAGTTACGCAATTCTAAACGTACCAATGCAAGAGTTGACGCGAAAATTTTCTTTCTCTCAATTCTTGGTCAGCGATTTCTTCCGGAGTTCCTTCGTGGGTAACCTTCAGATTTACGATCGCCACCATACCTGCTTCCACCTGAACCTTTTCTTTCGTTTCTGCTTCGACCGCCACTTCGCTGGCCGCTGACGCTTCGATCGCGCGAACCTTGTTCATCTCTGCCGCGATTTCCTCTGCCGGAGTCGCCACGGTCCCGGCTGCGGCCTCCGGATTTCTGCTCGGTAAGTTCTACCCGTACGGTTCGTCCGCCAAACTCCATTCCTTCAAAACCTTTGATGATGTCCCGGCTTTTTTCCTTGTCAATTTCAAAGAAAGAATAAGCGCCTTTCAGGTCAATTTTGCCTACATTTTTCTTGGTAACACCACAGCAGTCGTCCAGTAATTCCAGCAGGGTTGGCACGTCCAGGTCGTCCATTTTGCCCAGGTTAATAAAGAAGCGATCTCCGGTAGCGTACCGTTCTGACCCACGATCGCTGCCTTTACTTTCACCATTCAGATCAGGGGCATTGCGGTAGTATTCAAGGAAACGATTGAATTCTATGGATGCAAAACGCTTAATCAACTCATCCTTCGAAAGATCCTTAAGTTCCTCATACACAGCCGGTAAAAACTCGGCAATTTCTTTTTCATTTACCTTCACTTCATGCACACGGTGCATCAATGCCAGCAATTGTTTTTGACATACTTCCTGACCCGTTGGTACTGCAATCTTCACAAAGGTGGTTTTCAGGATTTTCTCAATCTGCCTGAGTTTACCGGTTTCACGACTGGTTACCATGGCGATAGAAATACCCTTCTTGCCGGCACGGGCCGTGCGGCCGCTTCGGTGGGTATAAAATTCCATTTCGTCCGGAATGTTCAGGTGGATAACATGGGTGATGTTATCGACATCAATACCCCGGGCAGCCACATCGGTAGCCACCAGTATTTGAACCGACCGTTGACGAAACTTCATCATCACCCGGTCGCGTTGCGCCTGGTTCAGGTCGCCATGCAGGGCATCAGCATTGTAGCCGTCTTTCATCAGGTTCTCGGCTACCCGCTGGGTGTCAATTCTGGTGCGGCAAAAAATCAATCCGAAGATATCGGGATTAAAGTCAAGGATACGCTTAAGGGCACTGTACTTATCGCGATCGTGAACCACTACGTATTGGTGTTCAATGTTTGTATTTCCTGCGTTTTTATCACCTACCGTTATTTCTTCCGGATCACTCATGTAGTTCTTAGCGATAGCACGAACTTCTTTCGGCATGGTGGCAGAAAAGAGCCAGGTTATCTTAGTGTCGGGGGTGGTTGATAAGATTTCGTCAATATCTTCCTTAAAGCCCATGTTCAGCATTTCATCGGCTTCATCCAGTACCACGTACTTAATGGTTGAGAGATTGACAGCTTTTTTTCCGATCAGATCAATTAACCGGCCGGGTGTCGCTACGATGATTTGGGCTCCGCGTTTTACTTTTCTAATCTGTTCGCTGATGCTGGCGCCACCATAAACTGCAACAATGTTTAGTTTCTTGAAGCGTTCGGTAAAGTTTTCCAGGTCGCTTACAATTTGTAAGCCGAGTTCGCGGGTCGGTGCGAGTACAAGGGCCTGTGTTTCTTTTGAGTGGTCATCAACCAGGTCAAGCAGGGGCAATCCAAAGGCTGCTGTTTTACCGGTTCCGGTTTGTGCAAGGCCAATGAAGTCGCGGTTGCCGGTGAGCAACATGGGAATTGCCTTTTCCTGAATGGGTGTTGGTCGTTCGAAGCCGATCAATTGAACAGCATCCGCTAACCCCTTGGATAAACCAAGTGTTTGAAATGTTTTCATGAATGTTTTTAATATGTTTAATGAAACAACGTCATTGCGAGGAGACCCTGATTTCCGATTCTCCCGATGGACTTCCCGGGCGGTGGTGGATGACGTTGCAATCTCGTATTTCGATCTGAGGCAAAGGTACGTTTAATTATTGGTTAGTCGGCAGTGATCAGCCAATAAGAGGATTTGTATTGCGAAGGAAGTAACTGGCAAAACATTTACATAGCTTCGTGGCAGATCACAATATAAAGTATCATATGTTGTGGATCAATGGATGTCATCGTTATCCTTCACGTTCTTTTTTTACTGCTTCAGAGTTTAAAACGGGTTCATTTATTTTAATGACCGAGTGAAATAGAAATGTAATGATCAGGCCAAGGATACACCCCAGGATAACGGCCGTAATTCGGCTTAAAGCCGAATCCCATATATGCGGGCCACCCGGATGCAGCAGTATGATGATAACTGCCGCCAGTGTTGATCGGGCCCCGGCATTTAATTTGAATTGATCGCACAAAAACAGTGAAATGGCAGCTCCGGATGCGATATTCCAGGGAGTGGCCATTTGTAGTAACAGAACAAAAATACCAGTGCCGGCACCTACCAGGTTTGCCTTGATGCGGGTAAGGGCCAGGTCCATGGCATCCTTTCCTTCAGGCGAGAGAACCAACACAACCGATATGAGGCACCAGGTGTAATCGACCCACTGCTGCAGGTAGAGTGAAACACCATAGCAAAGCACAATGCCGGTTACACATTTTAGCATGTAAACAACCAGCGTTTTGTAACGAAGGCTCATGAGGCTAATTTTATGATGAAGATAAAGCATGCGGTTGTATCTTTCCTAAGATTTTGAGGTATGTCGTTTGTTAACCGGTTAGAAAAGGAGTTGGTATTTCGCGTTTCGCGCAGCAGCGGACCAGGCGGTCAGAATGTGAATAAAGTGAACAGCAAGGTAACACTGCGCTTTGATGTGGATGGATCGGGGGCGTTAACGGAAGAGGAGAAGGAGGTTATAAGAAAAAGGTTAGCAACAAGTATCAGCCAGGATGGAGAACTCATTTTGTCAGCACAGGAGAGTCGTTCGCAACTGGCTAATAAGGAAGCAGTACTTCAAAAGTTTGATCGGCTGCTAACGAAAGCTTTTGCAAAGAAGAAAGTAAGGAAGGCATCAAAGCCATCTAAAAGTGCTGTTCAAAACCGATTACAGCATAAGAAACGTCATAGCGATAAGAAGCGGTGGCGTCAGAAAATTTGACCGGGTTTGAATATATTTGTCCCCGAAAATTTTCAGAACAATGAGACTCGGACAACTAGCCCGGAAACTTTCTTTGCGACCGTCACAAATAGTGGATTTCCTGGCGCAGCAAAACATCTATATCGAAGATGGATCAAATGTCAGAATGGATGAAGTCCATGTTGAACTGGTTGTTCGCCAGTATGCCCCCGAAATTCTTGAACAGATCGTGAATGCGGCTGATGAGCCTGATGTTATAATTGTTGAGGTAACGGAATCAGTTGTTGAGGAATCAGAGCCGGTTGTTAACCTGGTTGAAAAAAGTGACTTGCCTGTTGTTGAGAATGAACCGGAAGTAATCAGGGTACAAAAAGTGGAACTTTCCGGACTGAAAGTACTGGGTAAAATAGATTTGCCTGAACCGAAGAAAAAGGAACCTACAACCGAACAACAGCCGCAAAGCCAAGCGCCAGAAACGGAAGCCAAACCATTGCATACAAAAAAGAAGATGGCCCGCAGAGGGAAGGAGCGATCTCAGCAACGGCCTTCAAGAAATCCAATCGAGGTGCAGCGGGAGCGGGAAGCACGGGAGGCTGAAATTAAAAAGCAGGCCGCCATTGCACTTGAAAAAGAAAAGCGTAAAAAACATTATGAAGAAAAGCGGAAGGCAGCTTCTCAGCCAAAACGTGTGAAACCTGTTATAGACCAGCCGGATGTGCCAACAACGTTCGATAAACGACCTGTACCCAAAACCTGGTTTGGAAAATTTTTACGATGGTGGACTACTTAATTTCCGTCTTCTAAAATTTCTATTTCAATCCTGTCATTAAGTTTAGCACTGGCACTGGTTTCAGCAACCAGCATATTGGTTCCTCCCCAGGAAAAAATTTCCATCCGATTTTGCGCAATGCTGTGTTCAACAAGATAATCGCGAACGGCCTCTGCCCGCTTTTCTGACAATTCTTTCGCTGACCCGTTTTGCTCATCAGCGCCTTTCATATCAAAGTAGCTTTTGCTTTTGCCGAGGGCTATAATTTTTCGTTTGTTGTTGCCGTTACAATGTCCGTGAATTTTTATCTTGTAAGCCGGGTTGGCATTCATCAGATTGACCAACTCATCCAGTTCTTCCTGTGATCGCGGCAGCATGATTACGGCATCTTTGTAAAAAGAAACATCATACATTACGGAAACGTCACCCTTTTTCAGGCGCTCAAGTTTAAATGGAATTATCCAGGCGCTTTCTTCATCCTGAGTAGCTCCTTCCGTAAGCGATGGATTACCATAGTCGACCATTTGTGTTATTTCTTTATATCCGAATATGCCACAAACCAATGTCATGGGTTCTTCTGCAGGTTTAGGAACATCGCTGTAGTCGGTGCTGGAGTAGGTCGCCAGATCACGGCCTCTTTGAAGGTCAACGTGGTGAACGTTTCCCGCATAAGCTGCACCATCGGGCGTAAGAATGGCAAACTTGAATAACTTTCCTTTTACAACACGTTTGGCTTTCGTCTCCAGGGCAGGAGGGACCGCCTCTGTGAGCACTGCTGTTGTATCTGTTTTTGTTTCGGATACCGGTGGAATTACTTCAGATGGGGTCGGTTCAGGTTGTGGGTTAGTAGGTGGTTCCGGATTTGTGACTACAGGTGGATTTTGTTCAGCAGCAACGGGAGGTTGTAAACTTCCGAGCGAACCTTTGAAAACCCAGCTGTCGCGGAATGCCGCTTCTTTTTGTAATAACCGGACCTGATCAAAGGCTTCTTTTTTACTGTTGGTTTTTATGGCGTAAACATAATAGAGATTTCTGTTCGAGTTCAATTCATACGTTGCCTTAAAAAAACGACTACGGACGAATCCACTAAATTTTTTGGCGTTACTTTCTTTTGCGAAAGCCCCAATCACTACATAGTATGGCTTATCCTGGGCATGGAGCGAATAGGGCAGGACGTAAAATAATAGTGCTGTAATCAGAATCAGAGAGGCTTTCATCACGATTTTTCTATTAAGTTAAGTAAAGTGTACTAATGAAAAATACTTTATTACAAGTGTTTAGTAACCTGCTCCCCTTAAAATACCTGTCTGATGCCGTTCGTGTGCTGCTCTATAAGATTTCCTCAAGCGCGCCAGCCAGCATATTCACATGGTTTTTCGTGCAGCTTTCGCCCATAATACCAACTCTCCAAAGTTTTCCTGCAAAGGCGCCTAGCCCACCGCCAACCTCAATGTTGTACTGGTTGAGGAGTTGATTTCGCAACGCTAATTCGTCTGCACCTTCGGGAAGAAATACAGCATTTAAATTGGGCAAGCGGTATTTCTCTTCTACCAAAAAGCGAAAACCTAGTTGCTCCAATTTAGTTTTCAGGTAGTGATGTACTTCCGTGTGCCGTGTCCAGCGTTTTTCGAGACCCTCCTCCATCACCAGTTTTAATGCTTCGTACAACGCAAAGATGGAAGAAACCGGAGCGGTATGATGGTAAGCCCGCTTGGAGCCTTCCCAATAATTTTTCACCATGCTTAAGTCGAGAAACCAGCTTTGCACTTTTGTTTTCCGGTTATCCAAAGCCTTTACTGCCGCAGGTGAAAAACTTACCGGTGATAAACCAGGAGGTGCGCTTAAACATTTTTGCGAACCCGTATAAATGGCATCGATATTCCATTCGTCCACTTTCAACGGTACACCGGCAAAAGAAGTAACCGCATCGACCACCAACAGCGCACCCGCATTATGTATCAGGTCACTGATTTCGCGCATAGGTTGTAATGCACCTGTTGATGTTTCGGCATGGACAAGCGCAACCAACTTAGGTTTGGGACATTGTTCAAGAACTTTTTTTATTTGTGATGGCTCGGTAACTTTTCCCCACTCGGTATCTACGCGGTGCACTTTGGCGCCACATCTTTCGGCTATGTCCACCATCCTGCCTCCGAATACGCCATTTACACAGATAATACATTCATCACCGGGTTCCAGCAAATTAACCAGGCAGGTTTCCATACCCGCGCTGCCCGGTGCCGACACCACGAAGGTGAGATGATTTTTGGTGATGAATATCTGCTGCACCATTTGCTTTACCTCGTCCATCATTTGAATAAACTCCGGATCAAGGTGGCCGATGAGGGGAGTAGCCATCGCTTTCAGTACACGTGGATGCGCATCGGAGGGGCCGGGGCCCATCAATATTCGTTTGGTTGGATTGAAACCTGGATTCATATCGTTATCAATTAAATTTTTCGGATTGTATTCTTATTCTGAAACTTCGTCCAGTAATTTTAAAACAGATTCATAATTTTTCCCAACAGATTCTGATAGTGCCATTTCGCATGTGCGGGAAGATGAATAATAACCGTCATACACCGTTTGTTTTACTTCGTTTGATTCTTTTTTGGTGGCCGATGTGGTTAGCTGAGGGTAATAAAAACCCCGGTCGCCCGCCATGCCGCAGCATCCTGAAAACGCGGGTATATCGGCTTGCTTTGCGCAGGCTTTGCCTATTCGTTGAAGGTTAGACAATGACCCCATTTTATGCACCGAACAAACCGGGTGAAATACTATGGCTTCTTTTGGTCTGGTTATTTTTAATTGTGGAATTAATCTTTCTGCCGCGAAGTCAATCACATCCATGAAGGTCAATTGTTCATATCGTCTTCTATTTTCTGCGGTCAGATAATTTGGATAGGATTTAAAGGTTTGCGTACAACTGGTTACATCGGCCACCACGGGCAGTTTACCTTCGTTCGAACTTTGCCATAATTTTTCAGTCGTGCGGTTGGCCGTCAATCGAAAGGCGTCTGCAAAACCTTTTGAGGAAAAAATCTGACCACAGCATGTACCTGCTAAGTCGTTAGGAACAATAACCGAAACACCTGCTTTTTTGCATACCGATAAAAAAGTGTCTCCAATATCGCCACCCATCATACGCGAGATGCACGTTGAAAAGTAAACAATCTCCTGATTTCCGGTTGAAGCCTTAATGCTTTCTAAATTTTTACCGGGTGCTTGAAGTTGATTTGACCATAATGGCATGTCGGGCAATATTTTTTTTAGACTTGCCGTGAGGTTTCTCATGAAATTTTTGCCGAATGCCCGATTCATGAAATGTCCGGTTCGTAATGCTGCCTTGGCAACACCCTCGCTAATAAAAAAATTGCTTGCCACCCACACGGCCATCCGGTTTTGCATGGCCGAATGATTTTCGCGTCTTAGTCGCTTGATGAGGTCGCCCGTGTTAATATCTACCGGACAATTGATTGCGCACATGCCATCCACCGCACAGGTAGCAATTCCATCGTAGGCGTAATCTTTTAATAATGCATTTCCGGTTGCCATGTCGCCCGCTTCCTGCAAGCGTTTGATGGCACGCCTTACTCCAATTCTTCGTCTGGGTGTTAAGGTGAGGTCGCGGCTGGGGCAACTGTTTTCACAAAACCCGCATTCAATACATTTATCAACCTCTTCTTCCACAGTAGGCATCACCTTCAGGTTGTGGATGTGAGTTAGTTTATCTTCGGTAATAATTATTCCGGGGTTGAGGAGGTTGTCGGGGTCTAACAAATTCTTTAATCGCTTCATCACCTGGTAGGCTTCCGGCCCCCATTCCTTTTCTATAAAAGCCGATACTGCTCTGCCAGAGCTATGCTCTGCCTTTAGCGCACCGTCAAATTTATTCAGCACCAAATCAAAAAGATCGTCATTAAATTTTCCGTACTGATTAATATCTTCTTTTGAAAAGAAACTTTGTGAGACAACAAAATGGAGGTTGCCGTCTTTAGCGTGGCCGAAAATTATTCCATTCTCATACTTGTATTTTTCAAATAAGCGTTGCACGTCTACGACTGCTTCGCCCAGTCGTTCAACGGGGAAGGTAAAGTCTTCCATGAGTGCGGAGGTGCCCCGTGCCCGCATACCGGCTACCGAAGGATACATGCCTTTCCGGATCTTCCACATCATGGCCTGCTCTTTCGCATCTTGTGTGAAGTTGGGCTGAACCAGCAATGGCAATTTTGAGAAAACCGGTTTAGCCTTTTCATACTTCTCAATAAGTTTTTCCTGCGTGCTCTCCTGAAATTCACAGAGAATGGCCGATGCCTGACCGGGGAGTTCCTTTAATAAGGAGGGTACACCGGGCATCTCTTCTACGGATCGTAAAGAAGCCCTGTCCATAAACTCCAATGCTTCGGCACCTGTGCTTTTTAAGTCGTAAATGGCATTGCAGGCTATTTCAGGATTTTCGAAATACAACATGCCCGTCATTTTGAATGGTAAATCCGGAACGGTATTCATTACTGCTTCGGCAATGAAGGCCAATGTTCCTTCCCCTCCAATGATCACGTGCGTAAGAATATCCAGCGGGTGTTCAAAATCGATAAAAGCATTCATACAATAGCCGGTTGTATTTTTCTGCTTGTACTTTTTTCGAATACGCTCAACCAGTGTTGGGTTGCTCAGAATTTCTTTTCGTAATGTGCGCAATTCGGAAGCTATTCCCGCGGCTTCTTTTTCAAACCTTTCGTAGTCGTCCGGCAACTCCGTATTAAAAACCAAACCGTTGGGCAATAGAAAGGTCATGTGCTTTAAGGTGTGATAAGAGTTTTGAATCACACCACAACACATGCCGCTCGAGTTATTGGATAAGATCCCGCCCATCATCGCTGCGTTGATGGAAGCAGGGTCGGGCCCGATTTTTCGTCCAAAGTTTTTAAGTGCATGGTTCACATGAGCGCCAATCACAGCGGGTTCCACACGAACGGTGTTGCCATTATTTTCAGGCTTCACTTTTCTCCAGTAGTTGCTGAGGTCCACTAAAATGCCGTCCGTTACACCTTGGCCGGACAGACTCGTGCCCCCTGCACGAAAGGTGATACTTATCTTTTCGCGTTTCGAGAGTTTAAATATTTCTTTTACCTCTTCAATCGATACGGGTTGTACTACTGCTTTTGGCAGCAGATAAAAGTGACTGGCATCGCTGGCGTATGCGTAGCGGTCGATTAGCCTTGTTTTGACGCGCGTTGTTGGTAATATTTTAAGCAGTTCTTTATCTAACCTGTCCATGTCACGTTACATTGTCAATGAATTGTAAAAAGAATGAGGGATTTTAGATGCTGAAAGAGAATGGGTTGTTTCAATTTGCCAATTTTGGATTGGTTTTGCCGAAGTTACAAATTGATGTTTAAAAATCATGGATAATGCAAGAATAAGTAAACTGACCTTCAGTGGTTATTAAAATTGTAATTTGGCTATGTTAAAAATTTCAGATGAAGCTACTATTGCGCCATAACATGAGTATAACGGGGGAGTTTATTCCGGGGCACCTCAACCTGATGATGGTCTTTCAGGTGAATTGCCCGGGGTGCTTTATGCATGGCTTTCCTTTAATGAGAGAACTGCAGACATACTTTGTCAACAACCTTTCGTGTGTTGCACTCTCTACCGCGTTTGAAGATTTCGAGCTTAATACACCGGAGAACTCAAAACTATTATTTACCAAAAACCAACTCCTGGGTGAAACCTTAAAAGCACAGCAGTCGGGATTACTTGAGTGGGATGCGCAAACCATCACTTTCCCTGTATTGATGGATGATGTAATCGGTCAGCCTGAATTGCTTCAACCTGAGTTTATTGATAAGGTAATCGAAAACATTAGAGAGGGAACGCCAGCGGCTACACCGGACGATCTACGAAACATGCGGACTACTTTAAGCTCGTATTTTGGTCAGGTACCACAATGCGGCTATACTTTTGCTGCCAACCTGATGCGGGGTACTCCTTCATTTTTTCTGTTTACAGACACAATGGAAATCCTTACTCAATGGTTTGGCCATGCCGATAGCCGTGTGATTAAAGAAAAGTTGGGTATGCTGATGCGATTGGAGGGGCTATAGGAGTAATAACCTTTATATTAACGGTTACGCGATTTAGAAGTAATTCCTGTATACTAGAGCCTCAATAAAAATCACGAACTTATGCTTGCACGAATAATCTTATTCCTCCTCATTATCTGCAGTACATTGCTTTATGCACAACAAACAACACCCTTGCGTAAAGCGATTGACACACAGGAACGAGCTATCCGAAGAGATGTCCCGTTAACCAACTCCATCCGAAAAGCAATAAAGGATGGAACCCGGGATTTTTCTGGTAAACCGGGGCCTCATTACTGGCAGTTGCAAACCGACTATACTATTCAGGCAAGTCTCGACCCGCATACTCAAACCATTTCAGGGACTGAGAAAATTGATGTATACAATAACAGCCCTGAGGAATTAACAAGAATTGTTCTGCGCCTGGACCACAATATTTTTCGGGCGGATGTTCCGCGCGGGTCTTCAACACCCGCAGAAACAACCTCAGGTATGGTCGTAACCAGTTTAGTAGTAGGAGGAAGAAAAGTTAACTTAACCGAACCACCGGCAGCCTGGGGTGCGCCTCCTAAATTGGCCGTTATGGGTCTCACACAAACAGTGGCCACCATTACATTAGACACACCAATTGCGGCAGGTAAAAAAGTTCTGCTTGAAATAGCGTGGAACACTAAACTTCCGGGTGGCCCAAACGGCAGGGGGCATCGCATGACTCAGCGATGGGACAGTACCCTTGTTCAACCAACACAATGGTATCCAAGGCTGGCCAAGTATGATGATTTACGCGGATGGGAAACCAGTGTGTACATGGGGCCGTCTGAGTTCTACAATAACTTTGGCCGCTTCGATGTAAACATTACCGTTCCGGCCGGATGGATTGTAAGTGGTACAGGAATATTGCAAAATCCAAAGGATGTACTTTCAGAGACCGTTCGGCAGCGCCTTGGAACAGTGCTGAGTTCAAACGATGAAGTAACCATAGTTGGTGAAGAAGAACGTGGGCAGGGAAAAGCAACGGCCAGCGGAAAAACACTCACCTGGCATTTTGTAGCCGATCGGGTAAATGATTTTGCCTGGGCTTCATCTCCAAACTTTATCTGGAAAGCAACACGGGCTACCATTCCCGGTAAAGGCCCGATTCCCATTCACATGGTTTACTTGCCAAACCGGGCTAAGTATTTTGAAAAGGCCGGTCAGATAACCCGGCACGCGCTGGAATTTTATTCTGCCTTGTGGGCACCTTATCCGTTTCCGCAAATGACTTTACAAGATGGTCCGAGCGCAGGTATGGAGTATCCGATGGTGATCAATTCCAACCAGGGAGCGGCCGATCATGAAACGGGGCATCAATGGTGGCCTATGATGGTGGGTAATAATGAAACCCGGTATGGTTGGATGGATGAAGGGTTTAATCAATATATGAATATCCTTTCCGACGCAGATGCAGAAGGGAAGCCCGCCAACCTAGATGGCCAGGGACAACGCTATGGCATGATGAGCGGCAGCGAAACTGAAGCGCCCATGATGTGGAGTGCCAATGATGCCGGTACTGGGTATGGATTTCAAACGTACGGAAAAACCCCTCTCATGCTTTCCATGTTGGGGGGTATAGTGGGTGATGATGCTGTTATGAATGCCATGAAAAAATACACCGCTACCTGGGCGTTCAAACATCCTTCGCCTTGGGATTATATTTTTTTTATGAACAACGAACTCGGTCAAAATCTTGAATGGTTTTGGTACTATTGGTTGTGGACGACCGAGTCGGTAAATGGTTCTATACAGGATGTTAAACCGATCGGGAAAAAGACACGGGTAACTGTTTACCAGGCAGGGCAAATGCCTTCACCGGTTGTATTGAAAGTAGAGTTTGAAGAAGGAGATGTGCCATTGACTACAATGCCCAATGCAAAAGTGACCGATAAAAATACCGCCATCGTTACCTGGCCGGTGGATGTGTGGTTTTCCGGCAAGCGAACGTTTGATGCCGACCTGACTTTTGGTCCTCGAAAAATCAAAAAAATTACCTACGATCCTTTTGGCAGATTCCCGGATGCCGATGCCAAGGACAACGTTTGGCCAAAACAATAATTTACCACAACTCCGTTGCCTGACATTAGGTAACGGAGTTGTTCGGTTGAAATGAAACCGGAAATCGAGTAAATTGCTGAAGGATAAATTAAAACGCCATGGTAAGAAAAGCTTGTGTATTCATGTTGGTCATGATGGGCGCACCCTGGGTGGGCGCGCAGGTTCCTTCCACCGAAGTACAAATTAAAACGGCTGTACTGGCCGCACCGGAAGACAAACGTGCAGGAGCCACGGTGTATGGGTACGATGCCAAAGGTGAATTTATCCTGTTGAGAAAAGGCACCAATGAGCTTGTCTGTCTGGCCGATAATCCAAAACAAGATGGATTGAGTGTATCATGCTACCACAAGGATCTGGAGCCGTTTATGGCGAGAGGAAGAGAGTTGAAAGCAGCCGGAAAAACATTTCAGGAAATTTTTAATATCAGGGAAGAAGAAGCCAAGTCAGGTAAATTAATAATGCCTAAGCAAGCTTCTAATTTGCAAGTATATTCGGCACCGGCCGATGGTTACAATGCCAGCACCGGTGAAGTTAAAAATGGTAAATTCAGGTATGTGGTTTACATTCCTTGGGCTACAGCCACCAGCACCGGACTTCCGACAAAACCAGAAGCACCGGGTATGCCCTGGATTATGGATCCCGGCACGCACCGTGCTCACATTATGATTGATCCGGTTTCAAAGGATTGATTTTTGAGGTAAGTTTCGGCTTTATCAGCCGGAATAATTGGTCGCATAGTTCTGCATTCTTCCAAGTATATAAGAAAGAAAAAAAAAGCTCCGTTGTGGAAATACAACGAAGCTTTTAATGCATGTCAAAAGAAGTAAGGGGTTACCTCCAACCGCCACCTAAGGCCTGGTACATATTGACTACGGCATTCATCTGCTGCTTTTTGGTTTCGATAAGCTCGAATTTTGATTCCAGGGCTTCGCGTTGGGTCAACAATACTTCCATATAATCAGCACGAGCGGACCGAAACAATACATTGGCCACATCAATCGATTCAGTAAGTGCTTGTACCTGCCGCGACTTCAAATTGTAACTTAGTTCCAGGTTTGTAATCATCGAAACTTGGTTGGCCACTTCAACATAGGCATTTAAAATAGTTTGCTCATAGTGGTAAACCGCCTGTATTTGCTGCGCATTCGCACTGTAGTATGCGGCCTTAATTGCGTTCCTGTTTATTAAGGGTGCTGTCAAATCACCGGCAAGGGAATAAAGTAGTGATGCCGGTGTTTTTATAAGGTACGAAGGATTAAAAGCCTGAAACCCGATGCCTGCGGAAATCCCAACAGAAGGATAGAACCTGGCCTTGGCTACCTTAATATCCAGGTTGGCGGCTGCCAGTTTCATTTCAGCTTGCCTGATATCCGGGCGGTTTGCCAATAGCTGGGCCGGAATACCAGTATGAATCGTATTGGGAACCAAATCATTAAACGTTTGATAATCGCGTTGCACAGATTGTGGGTAACGCCCGACCAGAAAATTAATATGGTTCTCGGTCTCCACGATGTGCTGTTGAATATAGTACTGGCGACTTTCGTTTTTAAGAACCTCTGCTTCAAACCTGCGCACGGCTAACTCAGTAACTTGCGCTGCCTGCTTCTGCATTCTTACGATTACCAACGCATCGTTCAAAATGTCGATGTTCTTTTTTACATTCACCAACTGATTATCCAGGGCGAGTAACTCATAATACGAATTGGCGATTTCAGCAATCAAGTTCGTAACCATAAAATTCTTCCCCTCTACAGTTGAAAGGTATTGCATCAAGGCAGATTTTTTGGCGTTACGAAGTTTACGCCAAATATCCAACTCCCAGTTAGCCACAACACCCACCATATAATCGGGCAAGGGTTCGGGGAATTCTTTGCCTGGCATAATTTCAGTATTGGCATCATTGGCCCCCTGGCTGGTATACCTTCCTACCTTTTCAACTCCCGCTGCTCCTTTAACACCTACAAAAGGTAAGTACTCACCTTTTCGCGCACGCACCTCATTATTGGCAATTACAATTTCCTGTAACGTAATATTAAGTTCCTGATTGTTGGCAATTGCGGTATCAATTAGTGCATTCAGGTAAGGATCCGTAAAATAATCCTTCCATTGAATCTTTGCTGTATTGGTGGTGTCTTGTAAAGCGGAATAATGTTCCGGCATGGTAGAAACATCCGCTGTTTTATTTACCAGTGATGGAGCACAAGCCGAAAATACGAATGCTATACAGGCTACGCCCAGATAGCGATTTATAGATATTCTATTCATTTTCTTCTTTCAGTTTTTTGTGTTCGAATTCTTCCGATAAAGGCCGGTCTAATTCACCTTTGAGTAATTGGCGGCCTTCGGCCAGGTTCCCGAAAATATAGTACAGTCCGGGAATGATGATTACCCCTAAAATGGTTCCGATTAACATGCCACCCAGGGCTGAACTTCCAATGGTGCGGTTACCAATGGCGCCTGCTCCGGTGGCGATTACCAGGGGAATCAATCCCACAATAAAGGCAAACGAGGTCATTAAGATCGGACGAAAACGAACTTTTGCACTTTCAATGGCGGCTTCAAAAATAGTAGCCCCATGCCGGTGTTTTTGTACAGCAAATTCTACTATCAATACCGCATTTTTTCCCAGCAGGCCGATCAGCATGATGATCCCTATTTGCGCATAGATGTCGTTATCGAGCCCCATGAGCTTGAGCAATAGAAACGAGCCGAATACCCCAACGGGAAGTGAGAAAATAACTGCCAAAGGCAAAAGGAAACTTTCATACTGTGCGGCCAGCACCAGGTACACAAACGCCAATACAATAATGAAAATATAAATAGCCTGGTTACCGGCATTCGCTTCGTCATACGACAGTCCTTCCCAGGCAATGTCATATCCTTTGGGCAATGTCTCTTTTGCTACTTCACGGATTGCCTGAATGGCATCTGCAGTGGTGAACCCTTTTGCCGGAAGTCCGCGAATCGCTGCTGAGTTGTACATATTAAAACGCGTAACCTCATTGGGTCCTTGCGTCTTTTTAAGTTTCATAAAAGAAGAGTAAGGAACCATTTCACCACGGTCATTCTTGACGAACAAGTTCAACACATCAGATGGAAGCCTTCTGAATTCAGGAGCTGATTGAACATACACTTTGAAGAAACGGCCAAACCGGATAAAGCCTTGTTCGTATGTACTGCCGATTAGAATATTCAGGTTCTCCATAGCCTTGCCGATGGAGACACCTTTTTGCATGGCTGCTTTATTATCAAACTCTAGTTCGTATTGAGGATAATTGGCAGCGAAAAAAGTAAACAAACCGGTTAACTCTTTCCGCTTGCTCATATCTTCAATAAACTGCTTGTTGACTTTATCAAAATCGTGGTAATCGGTTTCGCTATTTTTATCTAATAAACGCAAGGAAAAACCTCCTGATGATCCAAATCCGGGAACAGCAGGGGGCTCAAAAAATTCTACGATTGCACCCAGGTTTCTGGATTTTTCTTCCAGTTCTTCCATGATTTCTTTTACGGATCGTTTCCGATCCGACCAGTTTTTTAAGTTGATCAGACAGGTACCCGCATTAGAGCCCCTTCCTTCGGTCATGATCTCGTAACCTGCCAGTGAAGAAACCGACTCAATGCCATCTACTTCTTCGCATATCTGCTGAAGTCTCTGCGATACCTGATTGGTTCGTTCGAGGGTAGCGCCCGGAGGGGTTTGGATGATGGCATAAATTGTACCCTGGTCTTCACCCGGAATAAAGCCGGATGGCAGCACTTTATTTTCGACAAAAATTCCAACACCGAAAATCAACAATACGCCAAACGTCACCACCCTTCTGTTGACGATTAATCGTAAGAAGCCCACATATTTTCCGGTTAATTTTTCAAACCCTCTGTTAAAGCTGTCGAGTGATCGGTTGATCAGGTTTTTCTCTTTTATTTTACCGTGGTTGTTCTTCAAAATCATGGCGCACAATACCGGTGTAAGGGTAAGGGCCACAACACCCGAAAGAACAATGGAGGTTGCCATGGTAATAGAAAATTGGCGATAGAAAACTCCAACCGGGCCGGTCATAAAAACCAAGGGAACAAATACGGCTGTCATCACAAGCGTGATCGCAATGATGGCTCCACTGATTTCGTGAAGTACTTCCTGCGTGGCTTTATATGGTGAAAGATTTTTTTCTTCCATTTTGGCATGCACACCCTCCACTACCACAATGGCATTATCTACAACGATACCAATAGCGAGTACAAGGGCGAATAAGGTGATGAGGTTAATGGAAAGTCCAAAGTACTGCATGAAGAAGAAAGCTCCCACCAGCGATACAGGAACGGCTAATGTGGGAATCAAGGTTGAACGCCAATCACCAAGGAAAATGAATACGACCAGCGCCACCAGGACAAAGGCTTCACCCAGGGTATGAAGTACCTTTTCTGTGGAGGCATCTAAAAATTGGGAAACATCATAGCTGATTTTATAATCAACACCCGGAGGGAAGTCAGCCTTCATTTCAGTAAGCAACTCTTTTACCTTCTTAATTACTTCAGTTGCATTGCTACCATAGTTTTGTTTTAATACAATAGCAGCTGAAGGATGGCCATCCAGGTTGGAATAGATATCGAAGAATTCGCTTCCCAGTTCAATCCTGGAAATATCCCCGAGGCGTATACTTTCACCCTCGGCATTGGCACGAATAATAATGTTTTCATACTCCTCGGGTTTATTGTACCGTCCTTTATAGGTCAGCACATATTCTAACGATTGCGCAGCAATACCCGAACTTTGGCCGATTCTACCCGGTCTGCCAATAATACTTTGTTCCGCCATGGCCTCCATCACTTCTTCAATGGAAACGTTATAGGCGCGCATCCGTGCCGGGTTAAGCCATACACGCATCGCGTATGTACGACTTCCTAATATTCGCGTTCTTCCTACACCGTTAATCCTGTTAATTTCAGGAATCATTTTTACGCTGGCGTAATTGTATAAGAACTTCTCATCCAGATGTTCATCGGTGCTGTACAAATTCACATACATCAACATGCTGGGTTGTACGGGGGTAATGATTACCCCTTCTCGTTGCACTAAATCCGGCAACAGGGGCATTACCTGATCCACCCTCGTCTTGACTCGTATGGTAGCTTCGTTGGCATCCGTTCCGGGCTCAAAGATTACGTTCAGGGTAGCCTCGCCCGCACTGGTGGCATCGGATGTCATGTATCGCATGCCCTGAACACCGTTGATGGAATTTTCCAGGGTGATAAGCGTTGATTGAATCAAAACGTCAGCACTGGATCCTGGATAGGCAATAAAAATACTCACCGTAGTAGGAGCAATTTCCGGAAACTGAGAGGTAGGTAATTGTTTGATGGCTAACGTTCCCACAAAAAGAAAGACCAGCGAAATCACAATCGCAAAAACGGGTCTGTGTAATATTTTACTAAACATTTCTTTTGAATTTTAGGTACCTAATTACTCCGCATATAAATCCAACTTCGATAATACCGAATCAGGGTTTACAAATTCGGAGTGTATTTTGTCACCTTCGCGCACTTGGCGCAATCCTTCAAGAAGTATTTTATCCGTTTCTTCAAGCCCGCTATTGACCGCATAAATGTGAGGAAGTTCAGCTGCGATGGTAATATGTCGTGATCGAACAACATTGTCTTTGTCGACAACGAAGACATACCTTTTATCCAAAACTTCAAAGGTGCATTTCTGCGGAATCAACAACACATTTTTAAGGGGCACGGTCATTAATACACTCCCTGTTTCGCCATGTCTTAACAAACCTTTAGGGTTGGGAAATGTGGCCCGGAAAGCAATATTCCCGGTTTCATTATTGAAATCAGCTTCAATCGTTTCGATGATCCCGCGGTGTTTAAACACCTTGCCGTTAGCCATCAACAGGTTTACATGTACCAGGCTGTCCTTTTTTATTACTGTTTCGTATTCCAGGTATTCGGCTTCGGGCACGTTAAAGTAAACCCACATTTTACTGTTATCTGAAAGGGTGGTGAGCAATTCACCTTCATCCACGAGACTTCCTAACCGAACATGAAATCTGTCCATGATGCCATCAAAGGGCGCGGCTATTTTTGTAAAATTCAAATGTGCTTGTGCTAATGCGGCCTCTGCCTTGGCCTTGTCAAACTTGGCCTTTTCTAATGCCAGTTCATTCTTAGAAACAATATTACTATCGGCAAGGCTTTTGGTGTTGAGGTATTCAATCTCGGCAAAGCTTACTTCGGCTTCTGCCCGTTGTAATTCAGCCTGATAGATCATAGGCATGATCTGAAACATCAGTTTCCCTTTTTTTACAAACTGTCCTTCATCTACATAAATATTTTGCAGGTAGCCTTTTTCGAGGGCTCTTAGTTCGATATGCTGGATCGAGCGGATTTGACAGACATACTCATTAATGACAGTCGTATCTTTTTTTATTGGTGACGTTATAGTAAACTTTACCTCTTCATGATTTTTTTCTTCACCATGTTTGCAACTGGTTAGGGTGTATAATGTTGCTGTTATCGTGAGAATAAGGATTCTCTTCATAAAATAATTTGTTAAAAGATTTAATTGATCCGCGGTGCGTAATAGAATGAATTAATCAATGCCTTAACCGCACCCGCGGAAAGTCAAAGACACTTAATTTCAATGGAAAGGGATCAACTCAGGAAGCTCTTCCAGGAATGATGGAGAATGAAGAGTGATAACGTTGGCCGGTTTTGTAATGACCGTAAAAATTCTAAGCGTAAATTTTCTAGTGCACCTGTGATGGCGCTTTTAATAAGTGTTTGGCTCGCATGAAAATCAAAAATCTTGTTAACATGAGGTTTTTCCTGTCCTTCAGTTTCTTTCAGGAATTCGGTTACGAATAAACTGGTGCTTTGATGTGAAGCACTTCGAATAGGTTGATACAGTGCCTGAGCGTGATGCGCCTGAAAACCAAGAATTTGGCCAGTGTTGGTGATGGGTGTGCTAAAGCTGGCCTGGGCTGCAAAATGAACGAAAATCGCCAGAAAAAAAGAGGCCGCTAGATTGAAGCCGGTGAAAGAAGCCTTTTTAGTGTAATTACAACCCTTATTTTCGCGCCTATAGAACATTGAGCGGCAAAACTACAAACATATTTTAGAACGATCAAAACTGAAGGAGGTTTCAGTTAAGGATAACACTTACACGTGTTAGGTTTGTATTAAATTGTTACAAGGTTCATGTGTGGAAGATAGGAATCCGAGGCGTGATTTTGAAATATGTAAACGGCTCTATTGAGTTGTGTCTCTTGTTATTACTTTCCGATACAAAACTTCGAAAAGATGTTCTCTAAAAGGTCATCCGTTGTGATGGCTCCCGTAATCTCACCCAGGTAATGCAGCGATTGTCGGATATCCATCGCCAGGAAGTCTCCGGTGATACCATCCTCCATGCTTTTCAAAACACGATTCAGCGATTCATTTGTCTGTACAAGATTTTGGTAGTGACGTAGATTGGTAACCAGCACGTCACCTGACTTCACTGAATCGACATGAAAGAAGGAGAGGAGTTTTTCTTTCAGTTGATCAATGTTGGTATGCTGCGAGGCTGAAATAAAAATGAAGCCTTCACGGCCCAGTTTTTTTAAAAGAGCTGGATTTGCCTGATCCACTTTATTGCCCACCTTTACATACGGAATGCTTAACGCCTCAAGACCTTGTATTTCTTCACGAACCTCTTCAAAGGTTGTATTGGCAAGATCAAACAGGTAAATGATTAAGGATGCTTTTTTCATCCGGTCGCGTGTACGTTCAACGCCAATGGCCTCAATCACGTCTTTGGTTTCGCGCAACCCGGCAGTATCGATGAATCTGAAATTTATTCCACCAAGCACTATTTCGTCTTCAATAACATCGCGGGTGGTGCCGGGGATATCCGAAACGATTGCCTTTTCTTCATTCAATAAAACATTCAGCAAGGTTGATTTACCTGCATTTGGTTTGCCAGCTATTACTGTGGGTACTCCGTTTTTGATCACATTCCCCTGATCAAAGGATTGTATCAAAGTTTTTAAATAGGATTGAATTTTTAAGATAAGTTTCTTCAGATCATCACGCTTGGCAAACTCTACATCTTCTTCTCCAAAATCAAGTTCCAGTTCTATCAGAGAAGCAAAGTGAATTAACTCTTCGCGCAGATGATTAATTTCTTTTGAGAACCCACCGCGCATTTGATTGATGGCGGCCTGTCTTGCATTTTCAGTTTCGGCATGAATCAGGTCGGCCACTGCTTCAGCCTGTGCCAGATCAAATCGTCCGTTAAGAAAGGCTCGCTTGGTAAATTCACCGGGTGTAGCTAAGCGCGCGCCTTGTTGTAACAGAACTTTGATGATCTCTTTCACGATTACGGGCGAACCATGACACGAAATTTCCGCTGCATTTTCCTGAGTGAATGAGTTTGGCTCCTTAAAAACTGAAACTAACACTTCGTCAATAATTTTTCCTTCGTGTTGGATGGTGCCAAAGTGGATGGTGTGTGATGGTGCATTCCGAAGATCTTTCCCTTTAAAAACCTTTTGTGCGATGTCAATGGCATCTTTACCGGATAGTCGGATGACCGCAATGGCTGAAACCCCCTGGGCTGTGGCAAGTGCAACAATCGTGTCGGTCATGGAATGAAAATTAATCGCGCAAGTTACACCATTGTAGCTTAATCTTGCTTGAGGTATTTTTCCCAGCCTCGCATTTTGTAATATTTTTCCCTGGGCTCACCTGTCCAGCCATTAATTCCTTTTGCGGGCAATACAACGGCATGAATAATAATAACAGCCAATATCATCACACCAAGAAAACCCAGCGTCCAGATTCTCCCTATGGTCGAGGTAATTATAACGACAAGACAAATGAACAAAATGAGCTTGGCTACTTTTCTCCACTTGGGGGTGTGTACTTCAAAATGACCGAAAAAGATATGTCCCAGGGCAAACATGCCTGTGATCAGGCTGATGTCAAACCAAAGGGTGTTGGTGTTCCACATACGCTTTACTTTTCTTTGACAATCAATACAGGGATATTAACCCTGTGACGAACGGTGTTCAACGTTGTTCCGAAAATCAGGTCTTTAAACCATTCATGCCCGTGTGCACCCATCACCAGTAAATCAGCATGATATTCTTTTACTAGTTGAGGGATCACGCGTCTTGGGTTTCCGAATCCGATTCTGGATGAAGCTGTAAATCCTTTTTCACGAATCTGTTTCAGGTATACCTCCAAAGCGGCCGCGTCTTCGCTTGATTCCAAATCGGCAATTTCGGATCCATACACCATGGCGCCTGCCGTTTCTACTACGTGAATCAATACATACGCTGCATCTTTTCCTCCCTGTGCCAGGGCGCTTCCAATGGCCAAAGTATCAACTGATGAGAAATCGACACAGATGACAACGTGTTTAAAGGCCGACTTTTCAATTGCAGGAAGTTCTTTTGCGGTACCATGCGGCAGTCGTGCCATTTTCTCTGCACTTCTTTTTTCGATAAATGGTTTGAATACGATGTAAAGTAAAAGCGCACCTGCTGCGATACAAACCGGAACAACGGTTATCCAAAGTATCCATGCATGTTCACCAGCATCGGCAATCCAGCCTTGTACTTCAGAGAAAACTAATTTCACATTCAGGGAAACAATAATCGTTGCAATGATCCATGCTGCAATGCGAACCCAGGGTTTAATAACAAAAGCACCCATTTTTTCTTTATCACTGGTGAAGTGAATCAACGGAATAATGGCAAAACCTAATTGCAGGCTCAGCACCACCTGACTAAAAACCAAAAGCGCACCTGTTTCACCTTCGCCATAAACCAGTATTACAATATACGCAGGAATAATGGCGATGAGCCGGGTAATGAGTCTTCTTAACCATGGGGCGATTCGTAAATTCAAATATCCTTCCATCACAATTTGACCTGCCAGTGTTCCGGTTATGGTAGAGCTTTGTCCTGCACAGATGAGTGCAATACCAAAAAGCATGGAGGCCCATTCGGTGCCCAGTAGGGGAGTCAGAAACTTATAAGCATCCTGAATTTCAGAAACTTCATACATGCCTGCCTGAAAAAAAGTTGAAGCGGCCAGCACGAGTATGGCTGCGTTTACAAAAAATGCCGCATTGAGTGCAATAGCCGAATCAATGAAATTATATTTAATCGCACTCCAGATTCCTTTCTCATTTGTTTCAATTCTCCGGGTTTGCACCAAAGATGAATGAAGGTACAGATTGTGAGGCATAACGGTAGCACCAATAATTCCAATGGCGATGTACAGTGCCTGATCGTTTGGCAATGAAGGTACAAAGCCTTTTACTAGTTCGCTCATATCTGGTTTTGCCAGCACCATCTCAATAAAAAAAGCACCTCCGATGATGGCAACCAGTGCAATAATAAAGGCTTCAATTTTTCGGATGCCATAGCTTTGCAGTACTAACAACAAAAGGGTGTCTAATACAGTAAGCGAAACACCCCAAATCAACGGCAGCCCAAATAATAGATTTAATCCGATGGCCATGCCCAGCACCTCGGCAAGATCACACGCTGCAATGGCAATCTCCGCCAATATCCATAAAGAAAAATTGACCACCGGGTTGTACGTTTTACGCGATGCCTGTGCTAAATCCAGTTGACGGACAATTCCTAACCGGGCACTTAAACTTTGTAGTAGCAGTGCCATCATATTCGACATCAGCAATACCCAAATCAGTGTGTAACCAAACTGACTGCCTCCCGCAATATCGGTGGCCCAGTTGCCCGGATCCATGTAACCAACACTTACCAAATATGCCGGCCCCATAAAGGCAAATAACCTGCGCAATCCTTTTCTGGAAGAAGGGTCGACTGAAGCATGAACCTCACTTAATGATTTTCCGGAATGTGTTTGGGTATTCATATTCCTGATCTATTGTGTTACTAAAATGTTTTGTGATGCCTCTTTTGAAATAAAGGCCTTTTTCTTTTTGTCGATCAGGATTTCAATGGAACCATCAAACTCTGTTCTTTCCAGGATGGAAACCTGTGCGCCAATGTACACCCCAATCTTACTGAGATATTGAAGAAATGCAGGTGACCCTCGCTTCACGGCCCGTACAGTAGTAGCCTTCTTTTCAGATATTTCACCCAGCGGAATTTGTTGCGCTACATGAATTCGTCCTGCCTTATCCGGAATTGGATGTCCATGCGGATCGGCTATTGGGTGGCCCAGGAATTCATCCAATTTTTCAATCAGAAGTGGTGACTGGATATGCTCCAGTTGCTCAGCAACTTCATGTACCTGGTCCCAATGAAAGTTGAGCTTCGCAACCAGGAAAGTTTCCCATAACCGGTGTTTCCTGATAATGGCAAGCGCATCTGCCTTTCCAGATTTGGTAAGGGTAACGCCATAATATTTTTCATAACCAATCAGCTTCTTAGCAGAAAGCTTCTTGATCATATCGGTAACGGAGGCCGGCTTTGTACTCATGGCATCAGCCAGTTCATTTGTCAGTACAGCGTTTTGCCCACTCTCGGAAAGGTGGTAGATAGTTTTTAAATAGTTTTCTTCTGTAAAACTCAGCATATCGGTTTAGCTAACGATAAGCAAAGCTAAAAGTTTAGAGTAGTCTAAAAAATAATTTATACAATTTTACAAATTTCTTAGGCATTCTATGAGTTTGGGAGCCTCTGATTCCCAGCATACATCCACAGACATGACTGAATTCGGAGGGTGGATTTTTAGTTGATTGGCCAAATCATAGTAACGGAATTGATCAGGAAGGATAATTCCGCCATCGAATTTTTTTACCATTTCGTGCGACTGCGGATTATGCCGGATAATCATGGGCAGCTGCAACGCCAGATATTCGTACACCTTGGTTGGTATGGAACTTTCTGTACTCGGATTTGGAGGATAAATAACAATTCCCCAACCTGCGTGACTGGTTGCCTGCAGGATTTCGTGATGCGGAACAAGACGGTCTCCGCCATGGAGAGAAATGAATGGTGATTTTTTTATTTCCGCTTTTATTTCCGCTAAGTCATCAGGTAGGGCACAGTAACCAATAATGGAGAGTGAATACCTGGAGTCGATTGCGTGCAATTCGCGACTCAGCTTAATGGCCTCAAATACACCTGTGCTTTTGGCCAGGGTTCCGGTAAAGAGAAGTTGATGATTGTCACGCGGGGTTTTACACTTATGCAATTGTGCTACCGATTTTGGTAGCTTATTTTCAAGAATGGTAAAGGGTTTTGCAAAGCCAATTTCTTTTTGATAACCATTTTCTGCCAGAAAGAAATGATGCATGAATGGTGCAGTTATTTTTTCCAAGGTTCTTACCACTAAAGCCAGCGGCCATCGTGCGGGCAGTGGGTATACGGTTGTGTGCCTTATGTTTCGATAGTAATTTTCAAGAATGTCATACATAATTTTTCTTCTGAAGAATAGTCTGTTCACAATTGCCAGGGGCAATAACTCGGGCGTGTTAATCACAATCATATCCGGCCGAATAGCCAGTATCTTTCTGAAAATTTTATAACCGGCCATAAGTCTTCTGAAACTTAATCGGTTAAAGCGTGCCAGGGGATGTAATTGAATAGTGCTTTCAACCGGTGGACGGATCGATGGAAATCCGATAATATGAACCTCGTACTCACCGGTTGCAATAAGTGTTGCGCCTATTTTTTCAAACATGCGGGTGTCATCCACCGGCTTAAGGACAGAAGCGAGAACAATTCTTCTTTTTTTTATTACTTGCGGCAAATTGAAAATTGAATCAGTAAAACAAAACGCTAAAATGGAATTAAAACTACGAATAGAAAAGGCTTGGGAGGATCGTGCGCTCCTACAACAGGCAGAAACCCAGGAGGCTGTTCGGGAAGTAATCGCTAAGCTGGACAGGGGCGAACTTCGGGTAGCGGAACCTGCCGGGTCTGATTGGCAAGTAAATGAATGGATTAAGAAGGCCGTAATCCTCTATTTCCCTATTCAACAAATGGAGACCATTGAAGTCGGGCCCCTTGAATTCCATGATAAAATAGCTTTAAAAAAGAACTATAAATCACTGGGAGTGAGAATAGTACCGCATGCTATTGCACGTTATGGTTCGTTTCTGAATAAAGGCGTAATTATGATGCCTTCGTATGTGAATATTGGTGCTTATGTAGATGAAGGAACGATGGTTGATACCTGGGCCACCGTGGGGAGTTGTGCACAGATTGGGAAAAACGTTCACCTCAGTGGTGGCGTTGGAATTGGAGGA
>Ga0268299_1002111_pt1 | contig 26433 bp, 23 predicted proteins | sample NOBtaG_FD_193484 | JGI IMG/M metagenome (GOLD analysis project Ga0268299, IMG submission 193484) | Activated sludge microbial communities from bioreactor in Nijmegen, Gelderland, Netherland - NOB reactor | ecosystem: Engineered > Bioreactor > Aerobic > Activated sludge | place: Netherlands...
CGGGTTGCCCGAGCGCCGGCGTTCGTTCGTGTCCGCCATGTTCCTCACCCTTTCGTGAACCGGAGCGGTAAAGGGCCGTTCATGAAGTCACCGGCCGTCCGCTGATCCGTTCTGCCCCCTGTGTAGTCCTGCAACCGTCCGCCGGTCAACGACGCCCGGACTGTGCCGTAATGAAAGGGCGCATATTCATTTACCGGGCAGCCGTTGGCAGCGGCCGCCGCTCCGGCCAGAATTGGAGACGGGCGGGGGAAACAGCGGAGTCCTGAATGGCGGGTATGCGCCTACGGTTGCTCGCAGTTTCGGCCGGGCTGTTGCTCGGCGGGACCTTCTGTACCCGGACGGCAGTCGAGGCGCCCGGCAGCGCCACAACCGCGCCGGTGCCGTCGGAACTCCTGTTCGAACAGATCCGCTCGGCGGTTTCACAGGAACGGTACGATCTCGCTTCCGCCCTCATCGAGGAGAACCAGGGCCGTTTCTTCGACGCCCGGACGCTGGACCGTCTGAATTTCATGCGCGGCTGGATCGCCCTTTCGCAGAACGACCGCCGGCTTGCCCGCGTGTGGTTCGAGCAGATTCCGGATTCAAATCTGGCGCTCACGCCGCTTGCGCTTTATTTCCGCGCGAAAAGCCTCGTTCAGGACGGAGACCGCGAGAGCGCGGCCCGCCTGTTCGAGCAGCTGATGCAGAAATTTCCCCTCAGCCGCCGGGCGGTCGAGGCGCGCTTCGACCTGGCGGGCCTTTATTTCGCCAACGGGCAGTTCGATCAGGCGCTCGATTTCTACGAGATGATGCGCCGCAATCCGAACCTGCAGGGCGAGCAGTACCTGGCGAACCGGGCTCCGGTTGTCCTGAACTCCGGCGATGCGCTGGCGGCACTCGGCCGCCGCGAGGAAGCGCTCTCGAAGTACGAGGACCTCTACTACGATTTTCCGCTGTCCCCGGAAGCACAGGCCGCCGCCGAACGGATGGTGCAGGTGCGCCAGGCGCTCGGGAGCCCGGCCTTCACCGCCAGCCCGGACCGGACGCTGAAGCGCGCCCGCCGGCTGCTGGATGGCGGCCAGTCCCGGCAGGCGGTGCAGGAAATCGAGACCGTGCTCCCGGTCCACCGCGAAAAAGGCGGGAAGGCGGCCATCGACGCCCTCACGCTCTATGCACAGGCGCTGGAGCGCGAGCGCCGGTTCACGGAAGCCCGGACGGTTTACGACCAGATCGCGGGGATCCCGGGCGCCGATGTCGCCTCCATGCGGCTCAAGACCGCCAATGCGACGGTGCGCACGAACGAGGATCTGGGCATCCAGCGGCTCCTCAAGGTGGCGGAGGAGTTTCCGAAGTCTGCAGCCGCGCCCGATGCCCTGTACAATGCGGCACGGTTTCATCATGTGGCGGGGCGGGACCCCGACGCGGCCGCACTCTACCAGCAGATCATCACCGCCTATCCGAAGTCTTCGCTGGCAGCGAGCTCCACGTTTCAGCTCGGCTGGTTCGATTTTCTGGCGGGCCGCTACCCCGAGGCCGCCGGATGGTTCCAGAAGGCATCGGAATTTCCCGCCGATGCGGACGAATACGAGCGGTCCCTGTACTGGCTCGCCCGGACCCGCGAAAAATCCGGCGACACCGCCGGAGCCCGCGAGCTCTATACGAAGCTCTGGAACGAGCGGAGCTGGCACTACTACGGCGCCATGGCGAAGGGCCGTCTGGACGGCCTCGCCGCTCCGGACATCTACCGCCAGATGCTGCCGCAGAACCCCCGCGGCGTGGCGATGGACCCTGCCGGCCTGCGGCACGAGCCCGAACTCGTCCAGATCGCCCAGGCATTCGGCGGGATGCGGCGGGATTCGGTCCAGTCGGCGGTCGAACTCATCGTCCTCGGCCTCTTCCGGGAGGCTTCGGACGAGCTCGACTTCGTGGCGCAGGGTAATCCCGATACGGAACAGGTGAGCCGCCTGCTGCCGCTCTTCGAGGAGACGCGGGATTACCAGCGGCTCCGTACCTGGGGGTGGAATACGCTCGGAAAGCCGTCCGTCCCCGAAGTCGCCAACGTCCGGAGCTGGCGGGCGCTCTATCCGAAGGCCTATCTCGGCCACGTGAACGGCATGGCTGCCGAAAACCGTCTCGATGCACGGTTTATCCTGTCGATCATCCGCGAGGAGTCGGCTTACGACCCGAGGGCGCTTTCCGCGGCCAATGCCCACGGCCTCATGCAGCTCATTCCTCCGACGGCAAACAACGTGGCCCGGTCGCTCAACCTGCCGCCGGTCCAGGTTTCGGACCTGCGGAATCCGCCGCTGAATATCCGGCTGGGGTCCACCTACCTGCGTCAGCTCGTGGACGATTTTCAGGGAAACATGGTATTTGCCATCGCGTCGTATAACGGCGGCCCGCACAACGTAAACAAATGGCGCGAGCGGCTGGCCGCGCTCGATCTTGATGAATTCGTGGAAGAGATCCCGTTCCGGGAAACCCGGAACTACGTGAAGAAAATCTTCAAGAGCTGGTCCAACTACCGGCTCCTGTACGGTCCGGACATCGAGCGCCTCTATGCACAGGCGATCGAGCAGCTCATCGCTCCGGCGCCCGGACCCGGCGTCTCCGCCCTGCCCGTGCATCTGGAGCCGGCCGAATCGAGCGGCTGGGTCAGGCCCGGCACGCTCACGGCCCCTCCGGTGCCCCTCCTCGTGATGTCCGGACCGGTGCGGCTGTCCGGCATGGACGAACAGGAAAAGGCCGAAAGCCAAAAGGCGATGAAAGCCGTGCGAAATCCGCAGAATCCTCCGGGACTGGACGGTTTCGATCCGGCCCACGACTATCAGACCATCGTGGGCGACGACGGTCTCCCTGCCGAAAGCAGCGTTCCTATCCAGCTCTCCGACTGGATGAACGGCGCTCAGCCCTGAATCCGGTTCGTACGAATTTCTGTCGACTGAAGCGGCGGCTCCCGGTTATCTTTGTCCGGCGCAAGGTTTCTGCAGGTATGGGAAGCCGGGGAGTTGATCAGCATGAGCCTGAAAGAAGATTTCGCCCACGCCATCGCGAAGGACCCTGAGGCCATCGAGGGGGAATATGCCGTTCACCTCGTGGCGGACTTCCTGCCGCAACCGATCCGGTTTCTGGGACATACGAAGATCTTCAAACGCGAGGTGGATGGCACGATCCGCGGCTACAACGCGTTCCTCGGGAAACTGATCAAGGCGGGACACTTCCATGTGGAACGCGGGCGTTCGGTCGACGGGGCCGAAGTCACGAAGATCATCTACGACGACAGCCGGAATCCGGCCCCGATGCGCCCGCTGACGGACGAGGTCCGGGAAGTATCGCCCGGAAGTTTTCTCGGCCGGGGCATGTACAAGTTCGGGCAGGTCGCCCGGAACGTGTTCTGGTTCACCGTCACGAAGGAAAAATAAGACCTACAGTTCCAGCCGCTCGCCGAGCCTGGCGATACGGGACCGGATCGACGTCTGTTCCCGGAGTGCTTTCTCCAGGCCGTTCAGGGCATCTGGCTCGCCGTGGACCAGGACGGTCTCTCGAGGCTGGGTATCCAGCCGCCGGACGTACTCGATCAGGTCGGCCTGATCGCCATGGCCCGAGAACACATCGAGGTGATCGATCTCCGCTTTCACGGGGACGGCCTCGCCGAAAATTCTCAGCTCTTTCGCCCCGTTCAGAAGCGCCCATCCGCGGGTCCCCTGCGCCTGATAACCGACGACGAGAATCTTGGTTTTCGGATCATCCAGCCGGTTGGCGAGATGGTGCAGGATGCGGCCGCCGGACATCATGCCGCTCGCGGCGATGATGACCGCAGGACCTTTGACCTCGTTCAGTTCCTTGGAGTCGGCAACGGTGGACGTCAGCCGGAGCGACTTCCAGCTCTTCACGCCGGCCGAGTGTCCGAGCAGCCGTGCGATTTCGCCGTTGTGCTCTTCTTCATACCGGGCATAGAGGCGCGTGATCTCCGCCGCCATCGGCGAATCGATATACACCGGCACCGGTGCGATCCGTTTTTTCCGTTCCAGTTCCTCGATAAGGTAGAGCAGGTGCTGGGTCCGCCCCAGGGCGAAAGCCGGAACCAGAACGACCCGCCGGTTCTTTTGGGCGTCTTTCAGGTGCTTTTCCAGCCAGTCGGCGGGATTCACGTTATCGTGACGGCGGTCTCCGTAAGTCGACTCGACACACAGGAGGTCGAGGCCCTCCGGCAGGGAGATACGGGCCGGTGGATCCATGAACTGCTGGTCGTACCGCCCGAGATCGCCCGAGAACAGGAGCCGCCAGGTGCGGCCTGGGCCGTCGATTTCCATGTAAACCTGCGCGGCACCGACGATGTGGCCGCTCGGGATAAATTTCACCCGGACGCCGGGCAGGATCTCCACCGTCCGGCGATAAGGCGCCTTTCGGAAGTACCGCATCACCGCCTCGGCCTCGCTCCGCGTATAAAGCGGAAGCGCCGGCTGATGACGGGAGTAGCCGCGCCGGTTCACGAACCGGGCCTCTTCCTCCTGAAGGTAACCGGAATCGGGAAGCAGGATCGAGCAGAGATCGGCCGTCGCTTCGGTAGAGTAAAAATTCCCCTTGTAGCCCAGCACGTTCAGACGGGGCACGAAACCCGAGTGATCGATGTGGCTGTGGGTCAGGACGACGGCTTTCAGCTCCCGGACCGGAAACCCGAGCGGCATCCAGTTGAGATCCTTGATGTCCCGGCCCCCCTGGAACAGTCCGCAATCGACCAGCACGAGACCCGAAGGGGTGCCGACCAGAAACCGCGAGCCGGTCACGCAGCCGGCCGCGCCGAGAAATTTCACCCACGGTTTTCCGTTCATGGGACGGGAGATTACCCGTGCATCTCCGGGAACGGAAGCAGTCCGTCGAGAACGGCCGTCTCATGCGAAGGCCAGATCCGCACTTCGGGAGCACGCAGGGACAGTTCACGGATCTCGAGCACGGTCCTCCAGGCGGCCTCCCGGTCCTCGTCGGCAGAGCGGCCGTAGAGGACTCCCTTCGGAGCGGGCCGGAGGTAATTGTCCCGGATATAAACCGCGTCGCCGGCAAGAAACACCCAGCCGGATCCGAGACGCACGAGCGCGCCAAGCGCCCCGGTGCAGTGGCCCGGCGTGTCCACGAGATAGATGCTGCCGTCGCCGAGCAGGTCGCAGGTGCGCGCAAAGGGGCCGAGCCTGGGGCCTGAACCCAGCGGGGCTTCAGTGACATTCCGCGAACGGGGCACGTCATCCGGGTTCAGCCCCTTGAATATCCGCTTCCAGCTTTCACGGAGCGCAAGCACGCCGGGCCCCACGACGATCTCTGCGCCGGAAAAATACCGGATGTCCCCCGTATGATCGAAATGATGGTGCGAGTAGATGACCGTCTCGATGGAACCCGGCGTGAGGCCTGAGGCCCGAAGCTGCGAGGCGGTATCTTCGCCCCGCTTCATCTCCGGCAGGATTCCCATGAGCTTCGCTGCCGGAACCAGCGGGGCGAGGCGTGACCTGAGCGGAGCCGCGAGGAATTTCGGCAGTCCGAGGTCGAACAGGATCCTCCGGCGCGGATGCTCGAGCAGAAAAGCATAGGAAGGAATCCTTACGGCACCGGACGGATTGCCCTCCGCCAGATATTCGCGGAAAATCCGCATCCACCCCGTGTGAATCACGCCGATGCGGACCTTGGGGCCCTCCGCAGGCGGGGGCCAGGAGTACCAGGAGATATCAGGAGTTTTCTGCATATGGAGAAGTATAGACGCCGGGATCCGGCCGCGGACAGTCTTGCAACGGCCGGTGGCGTCTCCCTTCCGCTTCGTGCTAGAGCCGCCGGGCGAGGAGCTTCTCCCATGATCGACCGCGACCCCATCCAGACGAGCGCCGAGGGCCAGGCCAATGCCGCCCGGCTTCACGAGCTGCTGTCCGACCCCCTTCGCCTGCCAGAGTGGTCATCCCTCGCCAGCAAGGTGGCGAACGTCGCGGGCGATACGCTGGAAACAGACGGCCCCTCGGGACGGCAGACATTGAGCTACGTGTACCAGCCGGGCGAGAACCGTCTCGTGATCCGGGCCAAACGGCACGTATTTCCGCAGGAATTCCGGTTCGAGTTCAAGAGCGACGGCGGCAAAGTGAAGGTTTCGGCCACCGTGTTCCCCGGCGGTGAAACCACCGGCAAGGAACGGCAGGCCATCGAGAAATCGGTCCGGTCGGATCTGGACCGTCTGCTCCAGAAAACCCGTGGCTGACCCGGCAAGTCACGTCCCCGCCTGGCCCCCGCCCCGGCGGGTACTGGTCGTGCTCGCGGCGGCGGCCGCCGGCAGCCTGTCGTTCTATTCCTTCGTGCTCACGCCGGTGATTTTCGCCCGGATCGAGAACCCGGCGAGGAGTGAATTTCTCGCGGCGATCTTTCCTTCCTACTTCCTGACCGGTGCGTTGCTCGCCGCCGCTGTTACGGTTTTCGCAGGGCTCTCCCACCGGGAGCGGCCTTCCGCCGCAATCCTCGCAATGTCCCTCGTCGCCCTGGTACTGGCGCTCACCAACCAGTTTCTTTCGGGACCGGTGCTCGCCGACCTCGGGGCGCAGATCCGCATCGGGGATATTACCGATCCGGCACATCCGCTGAAGAAGGCTTTCGGCAAGTGGCACGGAATCTCACAGTCGGCGAACCTGCTGACGATTCTCTGTCTCTGGGGGATTGCGGGACTGGGCGTCAGGAGCCCGAAGCCGGACGCCGGTCAGATCCCCGCGGCGTGATGCTCTGGCGGAAGCCGTTCCGCCACCTCGTAGTTCACGCCTTTCAGCGCCAGCACGTCCGCTTTCGACAGCTTCGCCACCTTGAGAGCGTCCCTCGCGACTACCGGGATCCTTGTGAAACCGTAATGGGATTCCCCATGAATACGGGGCTTGTGTGCCACCGGGCGCTCCCGGACCACGATGCCGCGCCGCTGGGCGATGACGCCGAGAAACCGGTGCCATCCCGCCGGAATCCTCTGGCCGTGCCACTGGGAACGGCGGATCACCTTCTGCGTACAGCCATGATCGTGGAGCGGGACACCGGTAATATCGGAGATGATCCGGCTGGCGGCGGCGGAAGCCAGCACGCGGGCGCGTCCGTCTTTCCGGTCTTTCCGCCAGCCGACGATCATACCGGCATTCTCAGCCTCCATCTGGCGGAGCATCGGGCCGAACTCACGGGGATCGTTCTGGAGATCGGCATCCATCGGCAGCAGATAAGCCCCCCGTGCGGCGAGAAACCCCGCTTCGAGGGCGGCCGACTGGCCGAAGTTCCGGGAGAAGATTACCGCCCGGACGTGTCCGCCGGTCGAGACAAACGCCTTGACGAGATCCGCGCTGCCGTCATCGGAACCGTCGTCCACGAACACGGCTTCCCAGGATCTTCCGAGTCCGGACAGCGTATTCGACAGCTCATTCATGAGGGGCGCCAGATTCTGCGCCTCATTGTGCACAGGGATCACGACGGACAGTTCCGGAGCGTCCATAAGCAGCCTCCTCCGTTCATTGTCCGGCAGCGGTCCGCTCCGCCGCCAAGGTTTCCTTCAGCCGTTCCTTTTTGAGCTCGAGACAGGCGTCCTGCGCCCGCCGGAGCCGGATCTGCAGCTCGCGCAGATCCGCAGCCCGGGTGATCCACGGCGCCTCGCCGAGATCCAGTTTTTTCTGACGGGCAATCCGCCGCATCTCCGACATGTTCACTTCATGCTCGCGGGCCTTCTGGAGGAACGTCGCCATGGACTTCGCCCGCAAGACGGTCTCCTCGTTGTTCACCTGCTGGCCGGAGCAGGTCCGCTCGAGAAACGCGATATCCTGGTCCGCCCTGACCAGAAACGCCTGGTAGCTGGTGAGGGCCGAAGCGTATTCGGTCTTGAGTTCTCCGGCGTCCGCGTATTCCCTCGGGCCGGTGGAGAGGTACGCCACAGGATCATTGGCATCCGGCACCTTCTGGACCGGAGCTTCCTCCGGCTGGTTCCTCTGCTCGAACTTCCGGAGCGGTATCACCACCAGAGGGACGGCGAACACCAGCACGAGTCCGGCAGCCACAAAGCGCTTCCACTGGGGACGGCTATGGCCGCCACCGGATTCCAGTTCATCCGTCACGCACAGAACCTCGCAGCCTGCTCACCTTTTCCATGGTGTCATCCGGCGGCGTTCTCCGCAACGGAAAAGAGGAAGGGCCCGCCCGGAAACCGGGCAGGCCCCTGTCCTGCGTTCATAGGGCCCGGACGGAAATCAGCTGAAGGCCTCGAACAGGCCGGCAGCACCCATGCCGCCGCCGACGCACATGGTCACAATGCCCCACTTCTTCTTCCGGCGGCGGAGCTCCAGAAGGATTGCGCCTGTCTGGCGGGTTCCGGTCATTCCGTACGGATGGCCGATCGAAATCGCCCCGCCGTTCACGTTGAGCTTCGCCGGGTCGATGCCGAGCTTGTCGCGGCAGTAGACCACCTGAACGGCGAATGCTTCGTTCAGTTCGATGAGATCAATGTCGTCCAGCTTGAGACCATGACGCTTCAGGAGCGTCGGAATCGCGAACACCGGGCCGATACCCATCTCGTCCGGCTCACAGCCTGCGACGACGAGCCCGCGATAGGCGCCCAGCGGCTGAAGGTTACGCTGCTTCGCCTCCTCGTCGCTCATGATCACGACAGCGGCGGCTCCGTCCGAGAGCTGGGACGAATTGCCCGCCGTGATCGAACCCTGCGGATTGAAAGCGGGTTTCAGCGTCTTGAGACCTTCCAGCGTCGTGTCCGGGCGGTTGCCCTCGTCCTTGTCGAACACGAAGGTTTTCTTCGTGACCTCGTTCGTGTCCTTGTTTTTCTCGGTCATCGTCACCTCGACGGGGGCGATTTCCTCGGCGAGCTTGCCGGCCTGCTGGGCCGCTGCCGTCCGCTGCTGGGACAGGAACGCGTATTCGTCCTGCAGGTCGCGGCTCACCTTGTACCGGGAGGCGACGATCTCCGCCGTCTGGCCCATGGGAAAGTAGATACCCGGCTTCTTCTGCATGACCCAGGAGTTCGCCGCGTCGTTCATGTTCATGTTCTTCTGGACGCGGGAGATCGATTCGACCCCCGCCGCAACGACCGGGCCCGTACCGTCCACGATCACCCGCTGGGCGGCGACCGAAACCGCCTGAAGGCCGGAGGAACAGAACCGGTTGATCGTCGTCCCGCTCACCGTGACCGGACACCCGGCACGAATTGCGGCGATGCGGCCAACGTTATTGCCCGTAGAGCCTTCGGGAAGGCCGCACCCCATGATCACGTCCTCGACATCCCCGGCCGGAACCTTCGCCCGTTCGAGGGCCGACTTGATGGCGTGACCCGCCATGTCGGCTCCGTGGGTGGCGTTGAACGCTCCCTTGAACGCCTTGCCGATGGGCGTACGGGCCGTGGATACGATGACTGCCTGCTTCGTTGACATAGGGACCTCCAGTGGATTGGTCGCGGCCTGAGTCCGCGCCGTTACGGAGGACAAGTGTGGACGCCGGAGCGCCGGGGAAGAAAACGCCGCGTTCTACGGAAGTGACGCCGCTGTCAATTGTCGACGAAGGTCTTGAGCCGTTTGGAACGTGACGGGTGCCGGAGCTTGCGGAGCGCCTTCGCCTCGATCTGGCGGATGCGCTCGCGGGTCACGGAGAAATCCTCGCCGACTTCCTCCAGCGTGTGGTCGGTCTTGGCGCCGATGCCGAACCGCATGCGCAGGACCTTTTCTTCCCTCGGCGTCAGGGTGGCCAGTACCTTACGGGTCTGTTCGCTGAGCGACACATTGATGACCGTATCGGTCGGCGAGGCGGTGGAGGTGTCCTCAAGCAGGTCGCCGAGATGGGAGTCATCGTCCTCGCCGACCGGCGTTTCAAGGCTGACCGGCTCGCGGGCTATCTTGAGGACCTTCGAGACCCTGTCCAGAGGCATGTCGAGCTTCACGGCGATCTCGTCCGGCGAGGGATCCCTGCCCAGTTCCTGGAGCATCTGGCGCTGCACGCGGGTGATCTTGTGGATCGTCTCGATCATATGGACCGGGATCCGGATCGTGCGGGCCTGATCGGCGATGGCGCGGGTGATCGCCTGCCGGATCCACCACGTCGCATAGGTCGAGAACTTGAAGCCCCGCTGGTAGTCGAACTTGTCGACAGCCTTCATGAGCCCGATATTCCCTTCCTGGATCAGGTCGAGAAACTGAAGCCCCTTGTTCGTGTACCGCTTGGCGATCGACACGACGAGCCGGAGGTTCGCCTCCACCAGTTCGGCCTTGGCCTGAAGGGCTTCCCGCTCGCCATCGTCGATCTCGCGCACGAGACGCCGGATATCGGCCGGTCCCAGCTTGGCGATCATCTCGATGCGGGAGTGCTGATCGGAGCGGCCGTCTTCACCGCCGTCCAGATGAATAATCTCGTGAACAGGCAGGCCCGTCTGCTTCGAGAGAACTTCGGCGTGCTTCTTGGATCTGCGGACTTTCTGGAGCTCGATCCGGAGCCTGTCCACGTCGAGTTCGGCGCGCCGGGCGGCATCGGACAGCTCGCGGTCGATGACATTCACTTCCCGGCTGAACTCGCGGACCCGGTCCACAAGTCGCTGCACGTGGGCCTTGTGTAGCCGGACCTGCCGGATCAGCGCCGTAATCTTCTTCGAGTTCTCGCCGAGCGCCTTTTCGGCCTGCGCCTTCTGCTTGGGCTTCGCGTTCCGGAGCTGGTGTACTTTCTTGGCGAGCTTTTCGCGGTCACGGATCAGGGACCGGATCTTCCGGAACGACTGGATCGTAAACTCCAGCGTCTGGCTCTCGGCGTCGGGAACAAAATCCTCGTCTTCGGGCTGCTCGTCGGGTTCTTCAAGGAGATCCCGGAGGCGGATCTCGCCCTTCTCCAGCCGCTCGCCGAGCTGAAGCAGCTCCTCCAGAACCGTCGGACAGTTGTAGGCCGCATGGAACATCATGAACTGCCCGGCCTCGATCCGCTTGGCAAGGACGACCTCTCCCTCACGGTCCAGCAGGCTCACGGCACCCATCTCGCGCAGATACATCCGGACGGGATCGACGGTGGAGGTTTCAGCAGGTTTTGCATCGTCGGATTCGAAAATAGAGCCTTCTTCCTCTTCCTTTTCCTCCTCTTCGGCCTGAGCCTCGTCGGAACCCGGCGTTTCGTCCTCCGCCTCTTCCTCGTCGTCTTCGAGCGCGGAGGGGGTCCCTTCGGCGCTGTCCACGACCGCAATGTTCAGCTGGGAAAACTTCTGGTAGATCTCGTCGAAGACCGCCGGATCCTTGGCCTCGTCGGGGAGCGTGTTGTTCACATCGTCCCAGGTGAGAAACCCCTGGGCCTGCCCCTTTTCCAGAAGCGTGAGCGCCGGAGCACGGACCGCTTCCGGGAGCCCCGCCGGCAGGCTGACTGGTATGGAGGCCGTTTCGGGGCCTTTTTTCCCGGACCGTGCAGGTTTGGCGGGCGCAGGAGATTTCTCAGCCGGGGATTTCGGAATGGGTTTTGGAGCCGGCTTGGCCGGACGAACAGCAGCGGCCTTCCTCGGAAGCGTCTTCGCCGGTCTGGCCGCCGCTTTCGGACGGGCCGAACCCTTCGCCGCTTTCTTTTTCGCTGACGCCCGGGCCAAACCCTCACCTCTCGCCATCAGGCAGGCTGTTCGCCGTCGTTATCCTGATCGTAGTAGTCATCGGCCGGGTCGTACCCGGCCTCAGGAGGCTCAGGCTCTCCGCCTCCGGCTGCCGCCGTACTGCGCGGAACTTCTTCCGCCTGTACGGCCGGTTCGCCAGCGGAACCCGGCACCGTTCCTGTTCCACCCTGACTGGGAATAGTCTGTTTGATGCGGGCGGTGACGGCAACCAGTTCGAGGGACAGCTTCTCTATCCGGGACCGCTCTCCACTTGATTTTTCGAGTGCCGCCAGCTCCGCGCGAAGTTCGGCAAGGCGGTTCTTGAGACGTTCCCGTTCGAAGACTGCAACAGCGTCGCGCATGAGCCGCTCCAGCGCCTCGCTGTCCAGGTCCTTGAGGCGCGGTTCTTCGCCCGCAAGGATTCCCGTCGCGGCTTCCACGAGCCCAGGCTCGTGCAGCCGGTCGAACCATTTTTTCGGCTCGCAGCCGTTCGTTTCCTTCCAGAGCGCCACAAGACTTCCGTATAGCGCGAGGGGTTCGCCCGAGAGATAAGACTCGGGCGCGAGTTCCGCGATCAGCCCCCGGAGCCGGGGCTGGGTTGCAAAGATCCAGATCAGCGACCGGAGTGCGGGCGGGATCAAGACTGCCTTGTGCGGCACCACGGCGGATTCCGGCGGTGCATCGTTTTCCCGGCGGTAGATGCGCGTTTTCGCCGATGCCTGGGCGATCAGTTCTTCAATAGCTTTCTCGGGAAAACCGAAGGCAAGCGCCGCCTGACGGAGCATTTCCGCCCGGAGCCCGGCGTCCTTCACGAGCGAAAACAGCGGCAGCAGGGTGGCGACCGCTTTCTGGCGGCCGACGAGATCCTTCGGCGAGGAGGCCGCCGTCCGTTCGATCACCCGGTCCAGCATCGGCACGGCGGCCGAAACGAGCGCCTTCACGGCCTCCGGGCCCTCGCTCGCGAGCAGGTCGTCCGGATCCTTGCCCGACGGGATCACGATCCGGAACGGCGCGACGCCGAGGCCGAGGAAAACCTCCAGCGACCGGACGGCGGCCCGCTCGCCCGCTTCGTCGGCGTCGAAGCATAGAAAGATCTTCTTCGTCAGCCGGACCAGCTTCTGGGCCTGCTCGGCGGTGAGCGCCGTCCCGAGCGGTGCGACGACGTTCTTCACCCCTGCCCGCCAGAAGGCGATAGCGTCCATATAGCCCTCGACGACGATCGCCCCGCTGTCGTCGTCGATGTGCTGCCGGGCCCGGTGAAAGTTGTAGAGGATGAGGCCCTTCTGGAAGAGCTCGGTGCCGGGCGAGTTCAGGTATTTGGGCTGCGCGTCACCCAAGGCACGGCCTCCGAAACCGACCACACGGCCCCGGTCGTCCTCGATGGGGAACATGAGCCGGTCATTGAACCGGTCGCGAAGCTCACCGTAACTGTATTTCCGGTTTGGATCGTCACTGCCGTCGGACGCAATAACGACCGCCGTCGCGACGCCGATGGCCGGATCGATCTTCTTGCTCTCCAGCTGGTGCACTACCGTGCGCCGGTTCTTCGGCGAGTATCCGATCCGGAACGTCTCGGCGATCTCGCCCGTGAGCCCGCGCCGGACGGCATAGGCCTGTGCGTCGGCGGCGGAGGGGTCCTTCTCCAGAAGGTTCCGGTAATACACAGCGACGCGCTCCAGAAGGTTGTGCTGTTCCTGCCGGGCCTCGGTGCGGGCGCGCGACACCTCGGCACTTCCGGAACTTTCCGGCAGCTCGACGCCTGCCCGCTCGGCCAGCATGCGCATCGCCTCGGGAAACGTCATGCGTTCCTTCTGCTGGATGATCGTGAAGATGTCGCCTGACACCTTGCAGCCGAAGCAGTGATAGAAACCCCGGACCTGATCGACGGAGAAGCTCGGGGTCTTTTCGTTGTGGAAGGGGCAGAGCCCTTTCCACCGGTCCCGGCCGGCTTTCTTCAGCTGGGTGTACCGGGAGACGATCTCCACGATATCGACGCGGCTCCGGATATCCTCCTTCGCCCGTTCCCAGTCCCGGTTCCGGTCGTTCAACTGCTGATCCCTCGCCGCCCGAATGGTGCGTCACGGGTACTTAGGTCCGCACGCCCTCTGGCCGCAAGCCCCTGCAATGATGTGACACTGTGTTTATCCACAGCCCCCTTTCCGGGTTAAAGTGCGGAGTGCGGGGCCGACCGGCATCAGGACCGGCAGCCACCGGAAAGGCAGTTTCCCGATGATCGATCTCCGGAAGGAAGGCGACGTTTACATTCTTCACCTGAACGCGGGGGAAAACCGCTTTAACGGCGACAACCTCGCCGGCATCAACCGCGCTCTGGACGAGGTGGAAAAAGCGTCCGGACCGGCGGCGCTCGTCACCGTGGGCGAGGGAAAATTCTTTTCGAACGGCCTCGACCTTGCCTGGATCATGTCCCAGGGCCCCAAAGGGGGAGTGTTCGTCGCCGATGTCGTGAAGCTGTTTGCGCGGCTCGTCAGCTTCCCCGTTGCCACTGTGGCCGCGGTGAACGGCCATGCGTTCGCCGGGGGTGCGATGCTCGCAACGGCCCATGACTTCCGGGTGATGCGCAGCGACCGGGGCTACTACTGCGTGCCGGAGATCGATCTCAAGATACCGCTCACGCCGGGAATGACAGCCCTGCTCATGGCGAAGCTGCCGAAAGTTACCGCTCACGAAGCTATCGTGACCGGCCGCCGCTGGAACGCCGACGAAGCGCTCAAGGGCGGCATCGTGGATGCCGTCTGTCCGGAGATGGAACTGCTCAAGACCGCTGCGGCAAAAGTGGCACCGCTGGCTGCAAAGGACCGCCGCACGATGAAGGCCCTCAAAATGGGCATGTACAAGGATGCGTTGGCCGTGATGAACGGCCCCCAGATGTAAATTTGCCTTCCGCCGCCCAAAAATGACGCTCGTGTCATTGACACGGGCGTCATTCTCCCGGATACTGGGTCCGTTCCGGGAGCTACACTCCGAGGAGGCATCCCATGGCCCACGTCAGCCGCACAGATCTCGAAAACTATCTGGATCGCGTTCGCGCCCGCACGAAAGATACCAAGGACGGCATTTTCGGCCCCGATTCCCTCATGTGGAAGATCGGCCGCGAGGCGATCGGCGGCGTCGGCGGCGGCCGGGCCCTTCTCCTCCAGACCGCACACCCGTTCGTCGCCCATGCGGTCCAGCAGCACAGCAAGGTGAAGACCGACACTCACGGCCGCGGCGTGCGGACCTTCAAGAACGTGCTCGCCATGACGTTCGGCGATCTCGACGCGGCCTTCCGGGCGGCCCGTCGCGTTCACACGGTTCACGAGAAAATCCACGGTTTCATCAACGAGCGGAACGGCCGCTTCGACAACGGCGCTCCCTACGATGCCAACGACGACGAGGCGCTGCTCTGGGTGCATGCAACGCTATGGGAAAGCAGCATGCTCATGTACGAACGGGTATTCGGGCCGCAGCCGCTGGAACTCAAGAACAAGTATTACGAGGAAACCAAGTTCTTCGCCTACCTGTTCGGTATTCCGGACCGGATACTACCGCCCAACTGGAGCGAGTTCCTCGAATACAACTGGAAAATGTGGGAATCCGACACGCTGGCCGTCGGCGAAGCCGGTGCGGACATTGCGAAGTTCGTCCTCACGGCGCCCAAGGAGAACATGCAGCCCGTCATGGACTGGTTCAAGATCATGACTGCCGGGCTTCTGCCCAAACGGATCCGGCACCAGTACCAGTTCAAATACGGCGCCGCCGAAAAGGCCATCTTCGAGGCGTCCATGCAAGCGATCAAATACGCCTACCCGCTCGTGCACCCCAGGCTCCGGTTCTCGCCGGTCTACTTCAAGGCCCTGGAGCGCACCGGCCGGGACCGTGAAATGGGTTTCGTGGACCGTTACCTGAAAAAGCGGATGCAGAAGATGCTCAATCCGACGGGTTACAAGTTCGTGGACGCCTGAGCGCCCGCAAAAACCCTGACCGCAGAAACTTCTCTTCTTATTGACGGCCAAAAGGCCGGCAGTCCGCCGGTTCACGCTGCGGCAGAGGACAGGCAAACGACCGGTTCAGCGGCTTGAGATGTACGCGAACGAAAGATTCCGCCCAGGCCCCCGCCAGCAGGGGATAGTGCCGGAGCAGCGGCACCAGATTCCCCGTACCGGGGAGCCGGTACCGGATGACCGTCTCGCCGTCTTCTTCTGACAGCCGGATCCGGTCCTCCGCCTCGCGGAAAATGTCTTCCGCCCGGTACAGCCGTTCGGCAATGCCGATTTCGACGTCCGTGAGCGGCAGTGGCGGCTTCCAGGAGAGGGTGAGTCCTTCTCCGAGTGATACGGTTACGGAAGCATTCTCCGTTGTCTGCGGATGCTCGGTTCCGGATTTGAGGGGGACCCAGCGGAGCCGCTCGCCGGATTGCATGGGCATCTCGCCGAATGTCTTCAGCACGGCATCCGCAGAGAGTGGACGGTAGGGTGCCGGAGTCAGGTCGGCACCCGCCGAAACGGCCAGATAGCCCGTGAGCGGAAGATGGGTCAGTAAATCCGGATTACCGGTTCTCAGGAACGTCGCTTCGCCCCGCATATAACCGTCCGGTATCCACAGGTTCGTGGCAATCACCGGGTTCGGCGCCGTACGCGCCCGTTCCAGTACCGCCTGCCGGACCTCGCCATAGTATCGGATCACCGGTCCGTAGAAATGGCGCTCGGCCATGATCCGCCCGTGAATACCCCACACGGAAGCGGCCAGCAGGACGGCGAGCACGCTCCACGAAATCACTGCCTGGGGATACCTGGCGAGCCGTACCGCCGCGGCGAACGACACTGCCGCCACGAGCGGGATCAGGAGGTGCGGATGCGCGTCCACCGAGCCAGCCGCAAACAGGGCCGCCTGAACCGCCGCCGTTATCAGCAGGAGACGGATCCCCGTCCGGATTCCATTCGGACGGGGATCCTCCGGCTGGAAGACGATCTCCCACAACCCGGCGAGCAGCACCGGCAACATCAGCATGGAACGGAGATTCGAGATCAGACTGACGTACGGTTCCCACCAGGAACCGCCGCCGGACCAGTTGCCGGGCAGTGCGTGCCGGAACACCGACTGGAGAAAAAGCACGGCCCCGGAGAACCCTCCGGCCGGGGACACATAGAAAAGCAGCAGGAACAGGAACGCCGCCGCCGATCCCGAGGCGGTCATGACGGCGACACGTCTTCCAGCCGGTGGAGCATCCCGGTCCAGCAGAAGGTGCAGGCAGCAGACCGTCACGGCGATCAGAGCCAGCCAGTCGCACCAGAGCGCCACGACGCCGGCGAGGACAAAAAGGGGCCCCGCTGCCGGGGACCAGGAGTCGCGATAAGCGAGGTAAGCCCAGATGACGAGGACCTGGGCCGCAGCCAGCCAGACGGCTACGACATCACCGGCAAAGGTACCAAAAACGAGTCCGGGAGTGAACGCTGTCAGCAGCGCTACAAAAACCGGTACATCCGGCAGATCCCGCTCCGACCGGGCAGCGATACGCCAAAGCAGGAAGACCAGCACCAGCGACGCGAACAGGTCGGGAAGCCGGGCGGCCCAGTAGTTTTCGCCGAACACCGAGAGGGAGACACCGATCGCCAGCGGATAGGACGGCGGATGACGGGTGTAGTAGCCCGGTTCTACCCCGGTCCGTTCGACGGGCTGGAACAGGTAACCGCCGGTGAAGAACCCCTCCCGGGCGAAGACCGTTCCGGCCCGTACGTATGTATTGTCACGCCAGAGACCCAGACTGCGCTGCCAGTGTTCCCGTGCGACCCAGACGCGGGGGCCGACCGCTGCAGCGACGATCAGCAGGACGGCAATCAGCCTGCTAATGCGCATCGGACTCCCGGTAATCGCAATCGGTCACGCGTGCTTCGGGAAACGGGCAGGAGAAATCACCCTGACGGCGATCCATGAATACGAGATGCCCGCGAATGGGCTCGTTCCGGCGGGAACCCAGCATCCACGGATAGGCCCGGACCACGGTCCAGCCCGCCTGAAACAGCGGCGGCGGCCGCGTGAACCGGAGCGAGATCGTGTCTTTGTACATGATCACGTCGAGCCCGGACCACGCGGCGCGGATCAGTTCATGGCCGCGATAAGTCCGCCCCGCGATATCGAAGGTCGTCTCGGACAGCGAAACCCACGGCCGGACGGCCAGCTCGAGCCCCTTGGTCCGGTCGATGGCGACCGACCGGGGTACGGTCGCAAGCGCCGCCTGATAAGTGCTCATTTCGTTTCTCTGAGCAAGGTCGACCCATCGGGTCTTTTCATCCGCACGGAGCGGAGAGCTGCCGTAGGCCAGCAGCATCGTACCCGGGTTTTCCTTGGGGAGCGGCGGCGGCGCGGGGTTATCCGCATCCGGCACATTGACGGCGAGATAGGCATCTATACGGTAGAAAGGAATGAGGCTCTCGTCGCCGATATTCACGAGCGTCAGATTCGGCCGGAACCGGACGGCTTCGCCGTAATCGACATACAGGTTGGTCGCGACCGTAAGCGGCCGCTCCGGCGGAAACGCCGCCAGCTCCCGCGTCAGGGTTTCCTCGAAGGCCGCCCGCCAGGGTGAAGGTGCATGGCCGCATCCCGAAACGAAAATGACGGCGGCGGTGATGAACACGAATTTTGCGGGCAGTCTCAAGAATCCAAGCTCCGGTCAGGCCCGTTCGATCTCGTCCGGAGTCACCGATACGAACCGGCGGTAGGTACCGACCAGGCTGCGGTCGCAATCCAGTGCCAGAAGGTACCAGTCGCCCTTGAACGGACCGGTCACGACGATCCCGGTTGTACCCGCCCCGGCCTCCATCTGGAACGGCCAGGCGCGGGCGGAGTTCTCGTGGCGCAGGCCAGCGATCCTGACCCTGATTCCCTTGCGAAGTTCGAGCGGCGCAGCCATGGGTTCGGAAACGTTTTCTCCGTCAGCCCTCCGGAATGCCTAACGTGTCATTCCCCGGCGCCGGTTTCAACGGCCGGGACTGCCCGCCGGCGATTCGCGTTCGAGCGGAAGGTTAAGTAAGAACGGAGACCCATGAAACGCGGCAGCCAGCTGTTCATCATTTTCTCGACGGTGTTCATCGACCTGATCGGCTTCGGGATGGTGATCCCGCTGATCGGTGTGTACGGAAAGCACTTCGGGGCCTCGGGCTTCTGGCTCGGCCTGCTGGCCGCCGCCTTCTCCCTCATGCAGTTCTTTTCGGCCCCTCTGTGGGGACGGCTCTCGGACCGCATCGGGCGCCGGCCCGTTCTGCTCATGACGCTGGCGGGCCAGGCGGTGTCCTACCTGCTGTTCGGCCTTGCCGGGAACCTGACCCTGCTGTTTGTCTCGCGGATTTTCGCGGGTCTTTTCGCCGGTAACATCTCCGCCGCCATGGCCTACATTGCCGACATCACGCCGCGGGAAGAGCGGGCCAAGGGAATGGCGCTCGTCGGTGCTTCGTTCGGAATCGGTTTCACGCTCGGACCTCCTCTCGGCGGCATTGCGGCTGCAAAACTGGGGCTCGCTGCACCGGGTTTCATCGCCGCAGGTCTGTGCGCCGCGAACTTCCTGCTTGCGACGGTCCGGCTGCCCGAGTCCCTGACCCCCGAACTTAGAGGGCAGGCGTCCCAGCCGTCCTGGTCCCCGATCAACGTATCGGCGCTAGTGGAAGTGATGAGGCGGCCCATCCTGTGGGTATTCGTGCTGACGTTCGGAGTCGCCAGCTTTTCCTTCTCGAATCTCGAGCAGCCCATTCCGCTGCTCATCCAGTACACGCTGAAGGTCGATACGACCGAGGCCGGGTACCGGGCGGGACTCGTGCTGATGGTGGTGGGCCTCGCAAGCGCCCTGACTCAGGGATTTTTCATCCGCCGCTATGGCCACCGGTTCGACGAGCGCCGGCTCCTCGTCACCGGGTTCGCCCTGTTCCTGATCCCTGTTGTGCTGTTCCCGCTGACCGAAGCCTATTCGCCGCTGTTCTTCTTCGCTTTTCTGATCGGCACTGCCAGCGGCCTGTCGAACCCGAATATCACCGGCCTGATTTCCAAGCACGCCGGGGCTCACGAGCAGGGAACCGTCCTCGGCGTCGCCCATTCGCTCGGCAGTCTGGGCAGGGTGCTCGGACCCCTGTGCGGTCTCATGACCTTTGAACTCGATCACCGCCTGCCGTTCCTGATCGCGGCGGCGGTCTGGACGTCGCTGATCTGCCTGAATCTGGCCGTCTGGAAACGGGAGACAGAAACCGCCTGACCGGTTTCAGGACGGCAGCCGGGGTTCCTTTTCCTGCTCCTGGAGTTTGCGGATCGAGGCCTCGAACACCTGCCCCTTGCGCACACGGCGCACCGTGACCTCGTGCCCCTCCACACGAAACGATTCGCTCGCTTTCGGAATATGTCCGAGGCGGGCAATGATCCATTCGGACAGGTTTTTCTGGGCAGGCGCCTCGCCCGAAATTCCCGTGAGCGCAAAGACATCTTTGGGAGACAGCTTGCCGCCGAGCATCCAGGTGTCCCCGGGAAGGCTGTGGACCATGGACGGCAGGTGATCGAATTCGTCCTCGATTTCGCCGACCAGTTCTTCCACCAGATCTTCCAGCGTCACGAGGCCGACGAGGCGGCCGTCCGGTTCCTGCACAAGGGCAAGATGCGCGTGCTCGGCGACGAACCGCTCGAGTACCCGGTCCACGGTTTCTTCGGGCTTAACTCCCGTCACCGAACGGACGATCCCGCCGACCGTCGTCGCATTCGGATTGGTCCGGGCGAGAAACACCAGTTCCTTGAAGTTCACATAGCCGAGCACTTCCGTCGCGCCCGCGTTCTGCCGGACCGGAAACCGGGTGTGGGGATTGAAATGCGCGATCAGCAGGTTCTCGACGAGCGAGGAGTCCAGATACATGTAGACGATCTGCTCGGCGGGGATCATGACGTCCCGGATCCTGAGACGTCCGAGGCGCGCCGCTCCGGTGATGATCTTCTCCTGATGACGGCGGATCACGTTCGACGAGCGGGCCATCGTCGCCAGCGCGCCGATCTCCTCGGCAAGCGTCACGGGATCGGACTTGTTGGACCGCGTGATGAGGCGCGCAGCCCGGTTCGTCAGCCAGATCACCGGCGTGAGCACCGCCGTCATGGTCTTGAGCGCCGGAGCCACAATCACCGCGAGACGTTCGCCGAACACGAAACCGACCGTCTTGGGCAGGATTTCCCCGAACACCAGAATGCCGAGCGTCAGGGCGGCGGAGAAGGCCACGAGGTAGCTGTCTCCGAAGGTGTTTTCGAAGTGGACGGCGACAATGGTCGCCCCAAGGGTATTCGCCGAGGTGTTCAGGATCAGGATCGCGGCCAGCGGCCGGTCGATCTGTTCCTTGAATTTCTGCCAGACCGCGGCCGTCTTGGGATGTCGCTCATGGAGCTTGGCCATCTGTGCAGGCGACAGGCTGAGGAGCGTCGCCTCCATCATGGAACAGGCAAAGCTGGCCGACAGGGTCAGCAGAATTCCGGCGATCAGGAAGGTCATGGGCGGCGGCCATCCCTGGCGGCAGAACCCGGCGGGATATCTGCGGGAAGATCGAAGCCGCTACTGGCGGGGTCTCCGCTGCTCATCGTCCGCACCTACCGTCGTGGCCGGAACGTCTTGGAGGCGCCGGTAATCCCGCCGCCGACGACCGGCAGGTCGTCCCAGAAGCCGGGAGGCGGTGGTCCGTCGTAATTGAACCCTTCCAGGTGCCGGACCGGGATCTTCTCGTTCAGGAGCTGCTCGACGGCACGGAGCAGCGGTTCTTCCGACGGCTGGCAGAGCGTAAACGCCTCGCCTGTGGAGAACGCCCGGCCCGTGCGGCCGATCCGGTGAACGTAGTCCTCCGGCTGGACGGGTACGTCGTAGTTGATGACATGAGAGATGCCCTCGACGTCGAGGCCCCGGCTCGCCACGTCGGTAGCGACGAGAATGTTGATCTTCTTCTCCCGGAAGGCGTCGAGCGCTTCGTTCCGTTCCGACTGGGTGCAGTCGGAATGGAGCTTTCTGACCGGATATTTCTTGAGCTCGATGGCGCGGTACACCTCGTTCGTCCGGTTCCGCGTGCGCGTGAAAATGATGAAGGTGCCGTCCGTGCCGTACTGTTCGAGAATCTTCAGCAGCAGGTTTTTCTTCAGGTGCGGCTTCACCGGCCAGAGCGAGTGCTCCACCGTCTCCGCGCGCTCGCCGTGGCGAGCGACGTCGAGATATTCCGGATCCCGGAGGAACTGCCGGGCCAGTTCACGGATTACGGGCGGCATGGTGGCCGAGAACATGAGGCTCTGACGGTCCTTCGGGAGCTTCGAAATGATCCGCTTCACGTCCGGAATGAAGCCCATGTCGAGCATCCGGTCGGCTTCATCCAGCACGAGAATCTGCACATCGTCGAACAGGAGCGCCCGTTGCTCGGCCAGATCGAGCAGGCGGCCCGGCGTCGCGGCGACCACATCGGCGCCCTTCTTCAGGTCGCTGATCTGGGAGCCCATGCCCATGCCGCCGAGCACGGCGGTCGTCTTGATCGGCAGGTAGCGGCCGAGATCGGTCATGTTCTGCTGGATCTGGAGACAGAGTTCGCGGGTCGGGGTCAGGATGAGCGCGCGGGGGTACTTGGACCGGGACTTCTCCGGTGCCAGGCGGTGAAGAATCGGAAGCCCGAATGCGGCCGTCTTTCCGGTGCCGGTGCGCGCACAGGCGACAATATCCTTGCCCTGCAGGAGAACGGGGATCGCCCGTTCCTGGATCTCGGTGGGCTTCTCGTAACCCATGTCCTCGACACCCCAAACGAGTTTGTCGTTCAGGCCGAAGGCGGAGAAAGGGTTCGGGGTATCAGTCGTCGTTGTTGCGTCCGCGCCGGACGCATTCACTGTTGTTTCGCTCAAAGCAGTCTGTCAGCCGGCCTTGCAGATCACTTGGTGTTGTTCCTGAAATTTCGCACCCGGATCTCGAAAAATAGGGGGCTGTGGAAAAACACCGGCCGGTCCTCTGTTCCAATCATTAAAGGATCCGGGCTGTACTCAGGGAACAGCATACACGGCTCCACGACCGGAATCGAGTTCTGTAACCAATTGATATTACTTGGATAAATAGGCCCGCTGGACCCCATGATGGATGATTTCGTGTTCCACCACGTTCAGACCGCTTCTCCAGACGGGATGTTCATAAATCACCATCCGGGGGTCATTGCAGAACAGATCCAGCAAAAGAGGACTGATGGCGGCTGAAAAGGCCTCGGTCGAGGTGCGGGGCACGATCCCCGGCATGTTCGGCACCGCATAGTGAAGAACCCCGTCCACCACACGGACGGGATCGGCATGCGTACCCGCCTTTGACGTTTCAACGCAACCGCCCTGATCGATGGAGATGTCGACGATTACCGACCCCGCTCTCATGTTTTTCACCAGAGACCTGCTGACGAGAACGGGAGCCCGTTCTCCAGGAACATAGGCCGACGCCACGAGAAGATCTGCGGAGGTCACGGCTTTTCTGAGTGCCGGCGGCGTCAACGGACGGCAAATGATATTACCCCCGCAGGCGCCGCGAAGTCTCCCCAGCGCCGCCTCCGACCGGTCAAGCACCGTGACCTTCGCACCCAGCGCGGCGGCGGTTTCCGCCGCCGCCCGCCCCGCGACCCCGGCGCCGAGCACGCAAACGGCCGCCGGTTCACCGCCCCTTGCGCCGCCAATCAAGCGGCCCTGGGCCGCCGGGTGCGTGGCGAGGTAATGGGCTCCCTCAAGAGCCGCGATGCGGCCCGCGATCTCGCTCATCGGCGCCAGCATCGGGGCGGAACCGTCGGGCCGCACCACCGTCTCAAGACCAACCGCCATCATTCCGGATTCGAGCAGGCCAGCCGTCAGGCCGCGGTCTGCCGCCAGATGCAGATAGCAGAGCAGGATCAGATCCCGGCGGAATCTCCTCCGCTCCGGACCGATGGGTTCTTTCACCTTGAGAATCACGCCGGAGCGCCGCCAGAGCTCACCGGGGTCTCGCAACAGGACCGCACCGGCCTTCCGGTAATCTCCGTCCGGGTATCCGCTTCTGGCGCCGGCTCCGGTTTCGACGAGCACCTGCACGCCCTCCCGGACGAGCCGCTTCACAACGGCAGGCGTGGCTGCCACACGCCCTTCCGAAGGCTTGATTTCCTTCGGAATTCCCAGAACCGCGGTGCCGCTGTTTCGCCTGCGCATTTCATTTCCCTTCTCGCCGGTGATTCCTGTGCTAACTTGCAGGCGGGAGTTTAGCTCAGTCGGTTAGAGCAGCGGACTCATAATCCGTTGGTCGTGGGTTCAAGTCCCACAACTCCCACCACTCTTCCCCCCGACTTTCGAACCGGTTTCCATTCATTTCCCGCGCAACCGGGCTCTGCCGGCGCCATTCAGAGATGGGGCTTGGCCGCCCGGTCTGCCTGCTGTCTTCGGTAAACCGATCCGGTTTCAGTTTTTATGAGTTTTCATGTGAAATGTCACCAGAATATGAAATATTCCCCAACGTATAGTTTGTTTATCCACTGTAACCGGAACTCTTATTGTTCAGTCGGGAAAGTGATTAGACGTGTATTGTTTATCCGGTTTCCGGCGTATAGTGTCTGCCGTCACAGGTTGAGAATTTTATCAATCTCACTGCCGGATATAGTCCGGAAGAACCTGCTCTTTAAACGAGAACAAAGGATTAGCCTATGCCCAGACCCAGCCGCGAAGAAACACTGCTCCGTGAACTGCTCAAGCTTTCCCCCGTTAACCGCAAGACGCTTCTCAAGAAAGCCACCGGAGCGGGCAAGGACCTGAAGAAACTGAAAGCCCGCCGCCGGGAACTGCTCAAGCAGATCCGCGGTCTGGAAAAGGACCTTGCCAAGATCGACAAGCAGCTCGGCGGAGGTTCAGGCCGCGGCGGCGCCGGCAGAAAGCGCGGCCCGCGCGATCCGGAGGCGACCCGCCAGGCCCGGATCACTCGCTACACGAATTCGATTCCCAAGCTCGAGGCCGAGATTGCTAGGGCGAAGGGCCCGAAGAAAGACCGGCTCGAAGCCCGTCTGGAAAAAGCCCAGCGGCTGCTCCGCGAGCTGAAAAAGTAAAAACAGACTTTACTCCGACAGACGGCGGCCGGCATGAATGCATGCCGGCCGTTCTGTTTTGCAGTCTTCTGACTCCCGAATGAGTACCGAAAGACAGTTTATTTCTTGAGAATCCTGCGGGTATCCATGGGGTGCGCGGCCACCCATCCATGAGCATAAATCCGCTGGAAATCGCCGGAAGTGAGCAGTGTCTGGATCAGTGTCGTGCCATGGAGTTCGCCCCCCACTTCCAGCGGTTTTGCGCGGGAGTGCCTTGCCGGCTGGCGGGTACTCTTGTCCGCGATGACAATCAGAGGTTCTGACGCGGGAATCCGCTCCTGGGCGATCTCGAGAGCGACCTGAGTGGTAAACTGCGGGTTAAACCCTTCGGTCGCCTTGGCCAGAGCCCCGATCACATCCAGATAGAAACAGATGAACGCCGCCGAATACTGGCCGTCTCCGGTTTCGAACATCCGGAGCATCGCCGCCGGAGTCTGCATCTGTTCCGGAGTGATCCGGCACCAGAACAGGTCGCCCGAGGTTTCGTACTCTGTGGACATGACCTTCTGGATGCGGCGCCCGGGATCGACGGAAACTTTCTGGAACCGCTCGCGCCAGGAATCCCATTTCTCCGGATGAAGAAGCGTGGTATCGGCCACCGACCACGCACCTGCATCGAGCTTGTCCGTGCCGGAAAACCGGCTCGTCAGCCACCAGTGCCCCCGGTCTGTCTGATGATAGCTCGCCGTGAACGGAACCTCCTCGTTCAGAGGAAGCCCCTTTTCGAGCCGCACGTAGATCCGGCATGGAAACGTGCGGTTATGCTCATGCTGCTCGATCCGGCGGAGAATCGGAAAAATCCGGGCTACGCAGTGCAGCCCGCCCTGCAATCTGCCCGGCGGCCCCATCAATGCCGGATGAGCGAACCTCATCGTCCCGCTGTAATTGTGAAGGCCGTTCGAGCCCCGGCCGTGCTCGTTCATGGAAACCAGGGACTCGTCCACCAGAGTGTCGAGCGGTTTCCAGTTGGTGACGTCTTTCCAGGGATTCTGTTCCGGGGGGCCCAGCGGGCCTCCCGTCTGGGGGCTTTGAGCGGTTGTGGCCATGGTGACTCCGGTTGCACCCGCCGGGGGTGTGCACTGTCTGTCCGACCCGGCGGCACTATAAGCATTGACTCTCAAGTCAATCAATACAGCGGGATCCGTTTTCCCCGTCTTCACCCGCCGTAAAAACAGCGGGTTCACTTCGGGTTTCCAGACAGCGGGAAACAGGTTAGTGAAAGAGTCCAAACACCCTCATAAGGGAAAGGAGACTCTTCCGGTTCTGCCGGGAGCGAACTGCCATGAGTGCCTATACAGATATCCTCGTCGAAAAGGACGGGAACATTACCTGGATCACCATCAACCGCCTGAAGGCGCTCAACGCGTTCCGCAACCAGACGCTGCTCGAACTGGCCCATGCCTTCGATGCGGCAGGAGCCGACGGCACCTGCGGCGTCATCGTGCTCACCGGGGCGGGCGACAAGGCGTTCAGTGCGGGCGGCGACATTGCGGAGATGTCGGACCTGAAGCCCGGGCCGGGACGCGAGTTCCTGCGCTCCTGCCGGCGGCTTTCCCAGGCCATGCGTGACTGCCCGCAACCCGTCGTTGCCATGGTGAATGGCTACGCGCTGGGTGGCGGCAACGAACTGCACCTCTTCTGCGACCTCACGCTCGCCTCGGACAAGGCGGTGTTCGGGCAGACGGGGCCCACCGTCGGTTCGGTTCCGGTCTGGGGCGGAACGCAGCTCCTGCCGAGAATCGTCGGCGA
>Ga0268299_1002112_pt1 | contig 26419 bp, 24 predicted proteins | sample NOBtaG_FD_193484 | JGI IMG/M metagenome (GOLD analysis project Ga0268299, IMG submission 193484) | Activated sludge microbial communities from bioreactor in Nijmegen, Gelderland, Netherland - NOB reactor | ecosystem: Engineered > Bioreactor > Aerobic > Activated sludge | place: Netherlands...
CAGCGCCGCGCCGTCAACGACCGCGAGAACCTGCGTCGCCATATCAAGAAGGGCGACGTCGTGCTCGTGGAAGGCGACCAGCGGGTGAGCGAGGTGATCAAGTACCTCACGCAGAGCTCGTGGTCGCACGCGGCGATCTACATCGGCGACGAGCTCTGGCGGCGTAATCCTGCGCTCCGGCACGTCTTGCGAACGGAGTTCGGTGACGATGCGCAGCATCTCGTCGTCGAAGCCCTCGTCGAAGAGGGCGTGGTGGCCTCACCGCTTTCGAAGTATCTCGACTTCAACATCCGCGTGTGTCGCCCGTACAATCTGCATCGCGACGACTTGCGTGCCGTTCTCGACGACGTGATCGTCCAGATCGGGTACCGCTACGACGTCAAGAACTTGATCGACCTCGCGCGATACTTCTTGCCCGTCAGCCTCGTGCCGCGCCGCTTCCGCCAGCGCGCTCTGACGTTCGGCAGCGGCCTCCCGACCCAGGTGATCTGCTCGAGTCTGATCGCGCGCGCCTTCGCAAAGGTGCGCTATCCGATTCTCCCGGAAGTGACCGCGCTCGAGGCGGTCGCGCCGCGAGCCACGGGAATGCGCGGCTGGTTCCGCCGCGGCCATCCTTTTCCCGTGCCGGGCCTGTTTCGGACGTCGCCGATCACTCTCACGACCCCACGGGACTTCGACATCTCCCCGTACTTCGAGATCGTGAAGTTCAACATCCTCGAAGACATGCGGTTCGACTACCGGCAGATCCGCTGGGCGGAGTGACCCCGGTACGAAGCCGAAATTGAAACGGGGCCTGCCGATCGCTCGGCAGGCCCCGTTTCGTGCACTGGTCGGTCCGGTGAGCCGACTAGAACACGTACGACAGTTCGCCGCCGATCGTGTGCTGATCGTCCTGCGTGTCGTCACCCGCGGTCGGGTAGTTCTCGAAGAGCGCATTCCGAGCCGAGTCGTAGCGGTACTCGGTACGGAACATCAGGCCCTCGGCGAGCACCACCTTGAAGGTGGTCGTGACTTCCCAGGCGTTCTGGTAGTCGCCGAAGCCCGCACCGCCCGGCGTCGGGAGGCGGATGCCGTCCGAATCGTCGAAGTACTCGCCGCGGAGCGCGAAGCCGACGGGCACCGGCAGCACATCCACCAGGTCGTACGCGAGGATACCCGAGAAGGCATTCCACTCGGCGTCGCCGCCGACGCCGAGATCGCTCTCCTGACCGTAGTCGTAGTTGAGGATGATCGCGAAGTTGTCGACCGGCTTGATGGTCGCGACGAGGTCGATCATGCCGCGCTTCGAATCGCCGCGATCGGGCTGCTCCGCGCCGTAGATGCCGTTGATCGCGAACGAGAACTGCTCGACCGGGGTCAGCCCGATGCTGCCGATGAACGTCTTGCCGTCGTTCGAATCGACGACGTTGTCCCAGCCGTTCACGATGCCGACCATGACGCTCGCCTGCGAGCCGATCGCGTAGCTCGCCGTCGCGCCGACGTGCGTGAAGGGATTCCCCCACGAGAACGTGAGCGAACGGCTGACGTTCGGGTTGTTCCACGGCTCGATCAGCTCGGCGCCGATGTGGGTCGCGAACTTACCGGCCTTGATCTGGAGATCCGGAAGACCAGGGAAGTTGTAGGTGATGTAGGCTTCCTGGAGGTCGACCGAGTTCTGCTCCTCGGCCACGTTGCCGCTCGTGCCGTCGCCGTCCCAGTCGGTGCCGAGACGCTCGGCGAGCTTGCCGAAGTCGACCTTGGTCACGAAGCCAACGCCGTCCTCGCCCGGGGCGCGAGAGATCTGGAGTTGGAAGAGATCGAGCACGAAGCTGTTGTGATCCTGGTCGAACGAGCGGAGCGAGATCCGGTTCGAGTCCGGATCGTTCAAGTCGTACTTGTACGAGGTCGCGATACCGCCGCCGAGCTTGAGGCCGAACGGCAGGTTCTTGATGTGAGCCTCGATCTGATCGAGCCGACGCTGGAGCTCGGAGGTGTCACAGCACCCCGCGGGCCCCTCGCCCTTGCGCTCGAGACGCTCCAGACGCTCTTCCAACGTGAGACCGCCCTCTGCACCCGCCGGAACGCTGTACGACAGGCTCCCCACCACGACCGCCGCCGCAGTCACCCAACATCCAAGTGTTCGCTTCATCATCTCCTTACCTCCTAGGGTTTGACGCTTCTCGTGAAACAGTTGCCGTGCATGCCCAGATTGACCCGATCGATCCGCTTCAACGCTGTGCACTCACCCCTCCTCCGACCGACACCTCCACTGCGCATAGACGTCTCTGACGCAGACCCCTCACTCGAGCCCAGTCGATACGTGGGTACGCATCGACCGGCTGTGGGCACGCACCGACGGCGTGCGATCACGTGAGGACGAGACACGTGCAGACGATGCAGTCGCCTGCGCTTCGTGCGTAGCGCGCATGACTGCGCACCGCACACATCGTCCGCCCCGCCACCTCATGTCCACCACAGCGCCGCAAATGTTAGGAAACCCTCCCAGAAATAGCAACCGCCGAACGATGCCGAATCTATACGGGACCACATTGTTCGACGTACACAAATAGTTGTGTTTCGAGCGAAGGCTCACCCCAAGCGATTGCGACGCGGCTTTTGAAAGGACGCGCCGACATATCCGTTCGACCGAAAAAATCCACTGCCGCGGGAGGGTGGACCTCACCTCGGATGCAGGGCAAAGAGCAGCGGTGGGCGACCGAGCCGCGGGGTGGGGCGCGACGATCGCCGTCGGTTTGCTGTGCGTCTTGCTGTACGCGCCGCCGGCGGCGCTCACGCCGTTCTTCACGAAGGGCGAGCCGCGCGAGGCTCTCGTCGTTCGCAACATGGTCGAAGACGGCGACTGGCTCCTGCCGAAGCGAGCCTCGGCCAACGGCTGGACGATCGCGTCGAAGCCGCCGTTCTTTCATTGGCTCGGCGCCGCCGCGTCGAAGGCCGCGGGGACGACGACGGAGTGGACGGTGCGCCTTCCGTCACTGCTCCTCGCGACGATCGCGGTCCTCTTCCTCGGGGCCGTCGCGCAAAGGACCTTCGGCCCTACGGCCGCGATGGCGGCGATGATCGCTCTCGCATCGTCGTTCGAATGGATGCGCGCCGCGTCCACCGCGCGCGTCGACGGGACGCTGGCGGCGCTCATGACGATCGGAACCCTGCTGTTCTATCGCGGGATGCTCGAGGGCGGGCTTTCCGTCGGCACCGCCATCCTGGCTTACGTCGCGCTCGCGTGCGCAGCCCTCACGAAAGGACCGGTCGGGTTCGTGCTGCCGGGCCTCGTGCTCGGAGCCGCGCTGGCTCATCAGCGCGAGTTTCGGCTCGTCCCGCGGTTCCGACCGTTCGTCGGCGCGCTCGTCGTCCTCGTGGTCGTCGGCGGCTGGTATGCGCTCGCAACCGGCCTCGGCGGCGATTCGTTCGTCCAAAAGCAGATCCTCAAGGAGAACGTGTTTCGCTTCGTCGGAGTCTCCGCGATGAAGAGCGGTCACTCGCACCCGTTCTACTACTACGGGCCGACCTTGCTTTCCGGGCTGCTCCCGTGGACGCCTTTCGTCCTCGCGGCACTCGCGGCGGCGGTGCGAAATCCCGTCGCGCGGCGCGATCCGCGCATCGCTTTCCCGGTCATCTGGTTCGTGGTGGTGTTCGTCTTCTACTCGCTCGCCGACGCCAAGCGGAGCGTCTACCTCCTCGCGTTGTACCCACCCGCCGCGCTCGTCCTCGGATGGTGGTGGCACGAGATCGTCCGTGGAACCGAGCCGGCGCGCTGGCTCGACCACCGGGTCACACGGGTCGCGGTCGGAATTCTCTGCGTCGTCGCGCTGGTCCCATTGCTGTCGGCCGTCGCCGAAGGGCTCGGGCTCGATCCGCTCGCCCTGCTGGCCCCGTTTCTCGCGCCGAAAGACCGGGCGAACCTCCCGCTCGTCCGCGGCATCATCCACAGCCACCTCTGGTTGGTCCTCGTCGGCTCGGGGATGCTCGTCAGCGCTCTCGTCGCGAGTCTCCGGGCCATACAGGCACGGGAGCCCATGCGCTTGCTCGGGGCCTACGGCGCGTTCGCAGTCGCCCTCTGGACGCTGGTGTTCACCGTTTTCCAGCCGGAGCTCGCCCGCCTCCGAACGCTCGGCCCCTTCGTTCGCGAGGCGACGACGCTCGCCGACGGCGCGCCACTCGCGTTCTATCCGCGCTCGTTCGATTTCGGCGCGATGTTCTACGCCCCCAAGGGCACGCACCACTGGAAGCCCCGGGACCCCGATACCGCACGTCATCTCCTGATTTGGGACACCGAGCTCGCCAAGCTGAGCGACGCCGAGCGCGCGAACCTCGAGGTGCTCGCGACCAGCGACGGGACCGATCCCCGCGGTCGCCAGCACCTCGTCCTCGTTCGCCGGCGCCCCTGAGTGATCAGAACGGGTATTCGAGACCCGTGAACACGGCCGGGCCCTGCTCACCGAGTCCGACGTCGACGAACCCCACGACCTGAGGTCGCACCACGCCGCGGAACCCGAGCCCGCCGACGGGATGCAGGTCGTTGAACGGTGAATCGCGCGAGGAACGGAACACCTGGCCGAAATCGAAGAACGGCGCCAGCTCGATCTCCGCGTTTACACCGAAGATCTGCCGGCTGTAGACGCGGGTCCGGAGCTCGGCCGAGGCGAAGAAACTGTTCTTGTCGACGAACCGGCCGGTGCCGAACCCGCGCAGGCTGCGCCGCCCGCCGATGTCGCTCTGCTCGAAGAAGGGCACGTCGTCGTTGGACTGGAGGTAGTTGATCCGGCTGTGCATCGCGAAGACGAAACGCTCGCGGAGCGGGATGAACTTCTTGAACTCGGCCGCGTACCGAACGGCCGAGAAGGAGCTGCCGAGCAGACGCGGAATGAACTCGGCCGTGAAGAGACCGAAGCCCCCCTGGCGCGGGATGTTCATGTCGTCTCGGCTGTCGTAGATGAGGCCGATTTCCTGACCGACCACGGTGGCGCCGCCGAGCCCTGGCGTGTCGGGGTGCTCGTCCTTGATGTAGGGGAAGTCGTCGACGCCGCCCTCCCGAACGCGAAACACGCGCACGCGCGATTGATACGTGACCTCCAGCGTCGGCTGAAGGCGGTAATTCAAGCGCACGACGCCGATGCCTTCTTGCGCAGTGTAGTTCGACTCGTCGTCCTCCGACGAGCCGTTTCCGAAGCCGTAGAACCGCTCGGTCGAGTCGCGCTCGTACGACACCGTGGCCGACAGGCGCAGGCGATCCTGCCAAAACGCGTTGTCCTGGTAGATGAACTCGTAGTCCTCGTCGATGTTCTGCGACTTCCGGACGACGATGCTCCACTTCGTGTCGAGGCTCGGAAACCCGAAGAGCCGGAACGCGGGGAAGACGCCGGTGATCTTGTTCCACCGGACGTCGGGAGCGAGGATGTACTTGATCACCTTCTCGTCGTCGAGGAAGAGGATGACGCCGAGCGCGCCGTACGTGTTTCCCTCGTTCGGATCGGTGAGGATCTCGGGAAGCGGGATGTAGCTGCGCTGCAACGCGGACGCGCGCGTCGGTACGAGCAGTCCGAGCGCGGACACCGTGAGCATGAGGAGCCATGCGAGCGTTCTGCTCGCCGCGAGCGCGCGCACCAGCACCTCGAATCGATGCCTGCAAAGATGGTCCTTTGCAACAAATCGCCGCGCGACTTCCTTGCTGGCGCCGACATCCGCTGTTAGGCTCCGCGCGGTTCGCCGGCCCGCATGTCGCTCTCAGTTCCAGCTCCCGACGGATCGGACGAGCATTCGCTCGCCCCCGAGCGGAGCGCGTGGCCCGCCGCTCCCTCCACGAGCAACTCGGCACATCTCGCGCTGGCCGCGCTCGGTTTCGCGTTGCTCGGCATCCTGATCTACCAGACGGGCCCCCGCGAGCTCGCGACGCATCTCAGCGTGCTCGGGTGGTGGGCGCCGCTGATCTTCGTTCCCTACGCGGTGTCTTCCGCGTTCGATGCCGTCGGATGGCGCGTGACGTTCGTGCACTTCCGCCCTCGCCTCTGGCTGCTCTACCTCGCGCGGCTCATCGGCGAGGCGATGAACAGCATCACGCCGACGGCCTACCTCGGCGGCGAGCCGGTAAAGGCCTTCGTGCTGCAACGTTTCGGGGTACCGCTCACGGAAGGTGCCACGTCCGTCATTCTCGCGAAGACGACCCTGACGATCGCGCAGATCGCGTTCGTGATCGTCGGGATCGCGCTCTTCTTGCTACGCCACGATGCGGGAGTCGCGCCCCTTCCTACGGTCGTCGCGCTCGCGGCCGCGGGGGTCGGGGTAGCGCTCGTGCTGATCGCGCTCCAACAGCGCGGCCTCGTCGCCTTTCTCGCGCGCGGCGCTCGCCGGCTCTTTCCGCGTGCGGGTCTCGCCGCGCGCCTCGCCGCGCGTGCACCCGAGATCGACGCACGGCTCCGCTCGTTCTACGGTGCGCGGCCGCGCGCGGCCGCGGCCTCGGTCGCGTTCCACTTCCTCGGGTGGCTGACCGGCGCCGCCGAGGTGTTCGTCATCATGGCGCTGATCGGCCATCCGGTGAGCATCGGCGATGCCGTCGTCATCGAGGCGCTCGCGCAACCAACCCGTCTCGCGGGCATCCTCATCCCCGGAACGCTGGGCGTACAGGAGGCGGGCGGAATGGTGATCTTCCGGCTGCTGGGGCTTCCTGCGGAGCTCGGCCTCGCGATGATGCTGCTGAAACGCGTGCGCGAGGTCGGCTTCAACCTTCTCGGGCTCGCGCTCCTGACGTGGCTCCGCCCCCGGCGCGCGACGGCGTGAGCCGATCTCAGGGCACGGCGCGGCTGGCGACGAACACGTCCGAGTTGCCGTTGCGCGTGTCTTCCCAGACGACGTAGCACCGCGTGCCGCCGGTCTCGTCGATTGCCACCGCGGGTGCCGTCTGCGCGCTCGGACCCGTGCCGGCGTCGTCGACGCGCTCTTCGCCACCGAACGTCACACCGGCGTCCAGACTACTCTTGAAGTAGACGTCGTTGGTTCCTCTCCGGTCGTCCTGCCATGCCACGCAGAACGTGGACCCCGCGTTCGTCATGTCGGGATGCGATTGCGTCGTCGGCGTGTCGACGTCCGGGTCGAATCCGACGCGCGAGTCGTCGAGTTGGCGCGTCGGCTGGAACGCGAGGGCGCTGCGCTTCGTCGCGCTCGTGAAGAAGACGTTGCTGTCGGCTTCGCGGGCGCGGATGTCGGTCCATGCGACGCTCACGAGCCCGCTCTTCGGATCGACCACGACCGCCGGCTCGGTGTTGACGCGCTCGAAGCCCGCGAAGTCGTCGACGCGGACGTTCTTGGCGGGACGCTTCTGGGTCACGGACGGCCGGGCGAGATAGATGTCCCAGTTGTAGTCGCGGAAGTCCGCCCACGCGACGAAGACCCGCCGATTGCGGATCGCGACGGCCGGGCGCCAGCGATTGTCGAGCTTCGTGGCGAGCGCGGTGGGCGTCACGCCGCGCCGCACGCCGACGTCGTCGACCCGCACGCTCGGACGAAACACGAGCCCCGTATCGTCACTGTGCGCGAGGTAGATGTGCTCGAACTGCACGCCGTCAGGGCCCGGATCGCGCTCGTCGACCCAGACGACGGTCGGATTGCCCTTCTTGTCGACCACGACCTGCGGCGTCCACTTCCCGAATCCGTCGCCGCCGCTGTCGACGCGAACGTCGGGACCGAGCTTGGTCCCGTCGAGATCGAAGCGCGCGAGCATGATGCGCCCGACGTCGTCGTTGCGACCGCTCGCGAACTCCTGCCACGTCACGAACACGAGATTGCGCTCGGCCGCGATGGCGACCTGCGGAAACATCTCGACCACGGTGCCGGGCGCATTGTCACTGACTTTCACGTCGCCCCCGAAGGTCGCACCGAAGTCGGTGCTGCGCGCCAGGTAGACGTTCTCGAACCCGTTGCGGTCGTCGTCCCAGGCGACGAACAAGCGGCCCGCGGCGGCCGCCGCGTGGGGACGTCGCTGCGTGACCGGTGATCCTTCCGCGGCATTCACCTGCACGTTCGTCCCGAACGAGGTCGGGACGCGCGGGCCGGGGTCCGGCGGGGTCAGCACCCGATCACCGGGCGTCTCGAGGTCGGTGAAGACGATCGACTCGCGATAACCGCCGCGACACGCACCGACCGTCAGCGTCGTCGGGCACGGCACCGGGGACCCGGGCTTCAGGAGATCGCCGGTCGCCGTCAGCTGCGCGCGGCGATCCGCGAGCGTCAGGGACGGATTCCCGATGCCGGGGTCGTCGATCACCCAGGGACCGATCGCCACGAATCCGCTGTCCGGGTTCTGCCCGACCCACGCGTTCGTGGATGAGAGGGGCCCCGGAAGGGCGCTCGTACGCTTGCCGATGATCGCGTTCTGTCCGTCGAACGTGACGTCGATCAGATTGCCGACGAGCGTCGGGGTCACGTTGTAGAGGAAGTTCGGAAAACGCTGGACGGCACCGAAGCCCCCTTCTTTCAACACGTCGGGGCCGTCGTCCGAATCACTGAACGCCCACGCGCTGAACGCCTCGGACTGGATGAGGAGGTTCGCGCGCTTGGCGTCGAGCCGCTCGTTGACGTCGACCATCCAGGCGTCCTTCGAGATCACGACACCGAGGCGCCCGAGCGGCGTGTCGAGGACGTCGAGGTCCCGAACCGGCGAGGCGGCGAGGCTCAGCAGATCGAGCTCGAGCGGGACCAAATAGGACTTGTTGATGCTGCCGCGCAGCACGCCGCCGGTCGTGGATGGTGCCGGGAGGATGCCACCGTTTCCGTCCGGCACGATCACCTCGCCGTCGGGACGGAATATCATCGTGGTGTTGTGGACCTCGGGCGACGTGGCCTCGTAGGCGTACGGCCGGCCCGGCTCATCCGGATCGCGCAGCTGGGCCACCAGCGTCGGGTTGGCCACGCTCTCGACACGCCGCGCCTCGGCGACGTTCACGCCGGCACTCACCCACACGCCGTACGTCATCGCGATGTCGCGGTAGGTCTCGTAGACGACTCGGTAGTTGACGTCGGTGAGCGCGAGCAACAGGGCTTGAAACGTCTCGAGTCTCGGAAACTTGGCCCGATAGTAATTGATACGGCTGCTGTAGGTCTGGAGGAGCGACAGGAACGCGCCCCCGGTGGAGATCGAGTTGCGCGCGGGCCCACCGCGCGTGCCGGTCATCGCGGCCACGAGACCGACGTCCTCCGGGAAATTGACCAGCACGAGCGCCGGTGCGGTCGGGTCGGCGGGCTGGATGTGGCTCACCACGTCGTCGACGCCGGCCTGCACGAAGGAGCTGCGGTTCGGCAGCGTTCCGTCGACGAGGGCGAACATCTTGTTGCGGAACGCTTGCACGGTCACCACGTCCTCGACGCGGACCTCGTTTCCGACGGCAAACACGCGCACGGTCGCCGCATCGACGGGTCGAACGGAGGAGACGGCGACGGCCAGAAAGAACAGGAGAGCGAACGGCGGGCGACGCATGGCGGACCTCCAGTCGATTGTTCTCGCACAGCCGCCCGTGGCTGCAAAGGAAATATCGGCCGCGCGGACGCCATGTCGGACCGGACGGGCGTGCGAGGCGGATTCACGTCACCCTGCGCTCTGTGGTAGCTTCGCCGGGAAATGAGCGCCGAGAAGAGCGTGACCGAGAAAATTTTGCACGTCTTGCGGCCCTACGCTTCCAATTGGAGCGGTACTCTCGGTCGCGGCGATCTCGTGATCCCGCAGCGTGAGATCCCTCGCGTCATTCACGAAATCTTGGACGCCGTGCACGAGCTCACCGACGTGCGACGCGAAGCCACCGAGGGAGAGGTTTTCCAGGTGCTGATGGAATCTCGGCGCTTGCCGTCGGTGCAGGATCAGCTGAGCGCGCTCCGCAAGCGTTTCCTCATCGTGTCGCGCTGAAGCGCGACTCGTCGACCGCGAAGCACGCGCAGAGTGCGCCCGCTCGCTCCGCGAGCTCGTCGAACCGGGCGGCGTCGAGGACACCGGTCGCGAAGAAGTCGGCGTCGAACCAGGTGCTGCGTACGAAGAAACTCCTCGGGTCGGCGACCTCGCTGAAGCGGAGGTACTGGAGCTCGAAGAGGTAGCGGATCAGCATCCGGAAGAGCTGCGACGGTGCATAGGTGAACCGCAGCGTACGCACGTTGTGCCGGATGTACGTCTCGATCTCTTCGCGGTCGAGGAAACGCTGCGCGAGGAGGTTGGCCTGGTAGTCGGGCATCCGCGCGAGGAAGAGTCGCGCGAGCGCAGCGGCGGGTGAGGCGGCGTCGAGCGCGGCGAGGTCGGGACCCGTGAGGGTGCGAATCGCCGGCGGCAGCGCCGCGATGACGTCGGCGAGCGCTGCTGCCAGACGATCACGACGGGCGGCGAGCTCGTCCGCGCTCACGCGGCACGGAACCCACCCCGCGTCGACGGCGAGGTGCGCCCATTCGTGCACGGTACGAGCGCCGAGCATGGCCCGCGCGTACGGCAACGGCGGACCGGCGAGCCGCTCCATCCCCGGCTCCTCGAGGTCGTACCCGATGAGCCCGCGCTCGCGATGCAGATAGCTGTAGCCGGCCTGCTCCGTTTCCGCCGCGGGCTTCGGAAGGGCGGCGGGATCGCCTAGCGCCCGGTGAAACGCTCGCGTGTGGCGCGCGATCGTCCGAAGATCGTCGCGCACGGCGGCGACGGCCGCGGCGTCGCCGCGCTTCAGGGCGTCGCGGAGCGCGCCGGTCCGTTCCGGATGCTCCGGGTCCCACAGGATGCGATCCACACCGGTGGTGACGAGCAGCGGGGGCGCCTCGTGCACGAGCCATTCGACGAGGTCCCCGAGCACGCGTGACGGCGCCGCCTGCCAAGCCGCACGGTACGATTCGACCGCGCGGCGCGCGGCCGCGACCCAGGCGTCGACCAGCCCGCGCGGCTCGCCCTCGAGCTCTCGGGGCACGAGCAGCCCCGTCCCCGGGATCGCGCGATGCGGGCTCGACGCCGCCGGCGGCGCGAGCGTCTCGTGGCGGAGGCGCCGCAGCCAGGGCAGGGCGGCGGCGATCGCGCGGTAGCCGGCGGCATCGGGACGGCTCGAGTGCGCGACGGCCGCGGCGAACGCCGCGCATTCTTCGTCGCTCCGCTCGAGCCACCAGGCGGCGTTGTGAAGCGCCGCCAGCGTCACCTCGCCGGACAGCGCCATGCGATCACCGTGCGCGAAGAGATACGCGCCGAGCTCGGGGTGCGAGCGTGCCGGGTCGAAGTCTCCGGCGTAGAGCGTCCACGCGCTCGTGTTGAGGAGCTGGGCGTACGGGCGGACGCTGGTTTCCGCGATCACGATCGCGGCGTGGCGGATGCGCGGCGGCATCCAGGTCCGCGTTCGGCGCGCGAGGGCCGCGCTCCGCGAGACGTACAGCGCGAACGAGCGGTCGAAGAGGTCGATCCAGGCACTGGACCAGCCGCACCGCGCCTGGAGCTCGCGGGCGAGCTCGCGACTCATCCCGGACGGACCGAGGTGCTCGATCGGGACGAGGACGAGTCGCGCGTCGGCGAAGTAGTAGTCGGCGAGCGTCATGGCGGGATGACGCCGCGCCGACGTGTCTCAGATGAAGCCCAGATCGAAGTCCGCCGTTCGCCAGTAGTGGTCGGGATCGCCGACCGCCTCGACGGTGTTGTCGAGCGGAAGCAGGCCCTGCACGGTGCCCCCAGGCAAGCTCACCCAGTGCTTCAGGATGGTTCCGTAGACGTCACGGAAGTCCGTCGAGCGGAAGCTGTTGGCGCTCTGCGTGTACTCGGTGTTGCCCTCGTAATCGAGCGCGGAGTCCTCGATGTTCGGGTGGTTGCCGTACACGCCCCCGTTCACGCTGCCGCCGATCACGAACATCGGGCCCTGCGAGCCGTGATCCGTCCCGTTCTGGTTCTGCGGGACGCGGCGGCTGAACTCGCTCCACACCAGGATCGTGGTGCGATTCGCGACGTTGCCGGGCATGCTCGCGAGGTCGTCGTAGAAGACCTTGAGCGCCGCCCCGAGCTCGGCGTGGAGGTCGTAGTGCTGCCCGTTCCGTTCGGCGCCACCCTGATCGGAGTGGGTGTCGTACCCGCCGTTGCCGAGCTGGAAGAAGCGCGCGTTGACGTTCGGCACACCGTTCTCGACGCCCCAGATCACGCGCGCGACCTCGCGAAGGTCGGTCGACATGCTGCGGCCGATGTCGGCGTAGAGTTGGCGGAACGTCGGTCGGTCTTGGTTGTAGTTGGAGCTCAGCTCCTGATACGCCGCCGTCGCGTCGATCGTGGCGAGGCCGGTGTTCCCGAGGAAGAACGCCGCGGGCTGCGCACCGGCGACCGCCGCCTGGGCGAGGGCGCTGAACGCCGCCGACTTCGCGGCGACGTCGCTCGGATAGTTCTCGTCGAACGGGAAGGTGAAGCGATCGAGATCGCGCACCGCGAGCACGCTCGTGCCCGTCTGACGGAACTCGCCCACGATCGAGTCGTTGATGTTGACCGCCGGGATCTGGTTGCCGGCGTATTGCGCGGCAAGGTGCCGTCCGATCCAGCCGGTGCCCGCCGAGGGCCCGAGCGGCACGCCCGTCTGCCAGATCACGCGCGCTTCCTCGTGCGAGAGACTGTATTCGGGATAGCCGCACCCCTGGACGACGGCGACCTTGCCGAGGTCGTAGAGCGCCTTCAGACCACCCGCGCCCGCACCGTTGTCGAAGTAGTCGTTCGGCACGTTGAAGCCGGGATGGATCCCGAGCTGCGTGCCGGAGATCGGATCGAGCCCGATCAGACTGTTCGTGAGCTCGGCCGGAGTGATGTTGATGTTGTTCCGAGCCGCATCGTAGGCCGTGCGGAGCCCGGCCACGTCGTCCGCGGGAATGACGGTATTGAGGCCGTCGTTGCCGCCGTCCAAGAAGATGACGACGAAGTAGCGATTGTTCGCTTCCAGCGCCGCGTAGGCTTGCCGCAGGAGGCCGTTGCCAAAGAGGCCCGGGCCGAGCAGCGTGCCGGCGCCGACGAGACCGCCGCGCTTCAGGAATTGTCGTCGTGAGATCGCCATCGAGCTCTCCTCCGCCCCCTATTGCAGCTGATACGCCGGCGTCTGCATGACCAGGGCGAAGAGGCCGTGCAGCTTGCTGTGGCGGACGTCGTAGTCGAAGAGATCGATCGACGGATTGGCGCCGTTGTCGGTGAGGTAGTCGACGAGCGCCGTCTCCTCCGCGAGTGAGAGGTCCCCCGTGACGCCCAGCGCATCCGTGACTGCGGTCAGGATGTCGTTCGGATCCGTGAGGTCGAGGTCGATGAACTTGTCCGGACGGAACGCGGTGGAGCCACCGGCGTGCGCGGCGGTGAGGTCGCGGGCGAAGCCGTAGCGCGCGAGCATCGTCGAGCTGCTGACCCACGCCGTCTCCCAGTCCCAACCAAAGACGCTCGGCGGGTCGAATATCAGCTGCCCCATGTTGCTCAGCTGATCGAAGACGCGCGTGTAGCTGCCGCCGTCGATGTATTGGTACTTGCCTTTGGGCTTCATCCGCAGGAGTCGGAGCGACGACACGACGAAGTCGATGGGCCATCGCACGGACTTCGGCGTCCCTGCGCCGATCGGCGGCACGGCCGTCAGGTAGAAGTCGTCATGCACGAAAATCTCGTGCAGCAGCGGCGTGAGCTCGAAGTCCTGATCGAAGCTCGACGCGGTGACGACGTCGTCGATGAAAGCGAGGCTCGGGTTCGCGTGCGCGAAGTACTCGATGAGACGCCGGGCGGTCCGCCGCGCCACCGTGTTCTTCCCCTGGCTGTCCTCGTGCTCGAAGATGATGTCGACGACCGCGTCGATCTCGTTCGGGCCTTCCTCGCCGGCTTCCACCGCGAAGTTGCGCCCTCCCGGTCCGAAACCGCCGGTGCTCTGGAAGATCACCTTCGCCCCGCGCGCCGGGTAGTCCGCCTCGTAGTCGTGATCGTAGTCCTTGAAGAAGGCGACCTTGTCGTAGTCCCAACCCGTGAAGGCGCGCGCGATCTGCGCGACGTCGGCCTGCACGTAGTTGTCGACGCCCGCGGAATCCTTCACCCCGAGCGTGAAGAGCTCCTGGAGCTCGCGGGCGTAGTTCTCGTTGGGGATCTCGGCGTGGTTCCGGACGGTGTCGAGGTACTCCATCATCGCCGGATCGCGATTCACGTCCTTCACGAGCGTCTTGAAGTTGCCGCGCCCGTTCAGGCGGAAGAGCTTGTTCTGCACGGCCATCATCTTGACGTCGAAGACCTTCGAGATGCCGGTCGCGAAATGGTCGTGCCAGAACAGGACGAGCTTCTCCTGCAACGGCGACTTCGCCTTCAGCATGTACTTGATCCACTTGTCGTGGATGTCGTCGAAGCTCCGCCCGCCCGGCTTGAAGCCGTTCGGCTTGTACGAGAGCAGGGCCGTGGCCGCAGCGCCGCGCGTCGGATGCTGCGCGAGGAAATTGGCCGCCTCGTCCTGCGAGGCGCCGAACCCGGTGCGTCGTAGGAGATGACGCGCGTGCAGCAGCGTGAGTGGAGTGCCATCCGCCATGAGAAGTCTCCTTCGGTCCTACCGCTCAGTCCGTCCCCGGCACCCATCCCATGGGGGGAGCACCCGCTTGGATCCAGAGAGTGACGACGTTGATCAACGTCGCGTCGAGCTTCGGGCGATCGCGCGGCATGCGGTCGCCGAAGCCCGGGCCGGGGAAATCACCCGTCAGCTTGTGCAGGAGGTAGCTCGTCGCCGGATCGCCGGTCATCGCATCGAGCTGCGTGATGCGCTTCCACCCGAGCGCATCGGCATCCGCGTTGATCGGCGTCCGGTTGATGAGGTTGCCGGGGAATGCGCTCGCCTCGAGCAACAAGCCGCCGGCGTTCACGAAGGCGTTCGAGTCGTGGCAGCCGCTCACCGCGCAGCTCTGATTGAAGATCTGACGCTGCACGCGATCGTAGGTGCTCGTGAAGATCACGCCGGGGTCGCAGCCGCCGGTCGGCGGGTCGCAGATCAGGTCGATCTTGTCCTTGTCGACGAGGATGGTGCCCATGCCCGCCGCAATCGTCGACTCGGTGGCGATCTTGATCGTCTTCTTGTTGCGCTTGCACTTGTCGTCCTTGAACGGACCCTTGATCGCGACGAAGAAGTTGGTCGGGGTGGTGCACGTGTCGGCGTCGTTGTTCGGGTACGGAGCGATCTGGCTGTTGATGCGCGTCTGGAGCGCCTGGAACTCCGGATCGAACTTGGGATCGCCGTCGTCGACCGCGTGGTCCACCGTCGAGAGACGTACGCCGTTCAAGGAGCACGCACTCGGGTTGAACGTGCTGTTCGCGCAGACCGCAACCTGGAAGTTGCAGACGCCGTTCACGGTCCCGTCGAGGTCGCAGCTGGGATCACCGTCGGCGCAGCGGATGTTGCGCGGCTTCGACGCCGGCGTGTTCACGGCCGCGTCGAAGGTCAACAGGCAGTCGACCTTGCCGCTCCCGCCGCCGCCGACCTCGATCGCGTGCGAAGGGACGCCTCGCAAGAGGAGAGCCGCGAGCGCAAGCGCGGACGCCATCCTTCCGAGCGGCATGTGGATCGACATGGACCACCTCCTACTGTGCGGTACACCGCTCGCCGGGAACTTCGATCTTCGAGGGAGCACGCACGTCACGGCACTTCAGGGCTAGGGCCGGGAAGCTATCACGCGGGCCCGTGGCACAGTCAACGGAAAATGCGGCAAACGCCATGCGCGAGTTGACCCTTCGCGGCGCCTCCCTTAGCAGGATCGGGTGTCGCTGAGGGGCAAGACCGCGATCGCCGGTCTCGGGCAAACCAAGCAAGGGAAAGTCTACGACCGCACCTACATGGGGTTCGCCGTGGAGGCGGTCGAGCTCGCCCTCGCCGACGCCGGTCTCGAGCGCACCGACCTCGACGGCCTACTCCTGAACCCCGGCCTCGCGTGGGGTACGGCCGCCATGGGGTCGTTCATGCTGCAACAGGCTCTCGGCCTCCGCGACCTGAAGCTCTCCGCGACCATGAACCTCGGCGGCGCGACGGCGGGTGCGATGATCCAGCACGCCGCCCTCGCGATCGCCGCCGGCATGTGCACGACGGTCGCCTGCGTCTTCTCCGATCGGCCGCTCAAGGGGCCCGACGAGCAGAAGCAGAAGACCGGGTCGGCCGCTTCCTATGCCTTCGCGCGCGGGCTCGACGCCGCGTACGGCCAGTTCGGCATCAACGCCATGTACGCGCTCGTCGCGCGCCGTCACATGCACGCGTACGGCACGACCCAGGATCACCTCGGCGCGGTCGCGGTCACGCAGCGGCGCTGGGCGAACATGAATCCGGCGGCGCAGCTCAAGGACGTGCCGTTGACGCTCGCGGACTACCACGCGTCGCGCTGGGTCGTGGAGCCGTTCCACATGCTCGACTGCTGCCTCGTGTCGAACGGCGGCGTCGCCGTCATCGTCACCTCGGCCGAGCGCGCGCGCACGCTTCGGAAGCCGCCGGTCTATCTCTGGGGTATGGGCCAGGGGCACCCGGGCGGCGAGCCGGCCGAGACTCTCGCCTCCGGCGCGCCGATCGCGAGCAAGATCGCGTTCGACATGGCGCGCATCCGAACGCCCGACATCGACGTCTGCGAGCTCTACGACTGCTACACGTTCACGGTGCTCGTGACGCTCGAGGACTACGGCTTCTGCGCGAAAGGCGAGGCCGGACCGTTCGTCGCCGAGGGGCATACCGCTCCGGGCGGCTCGCTGCCGGTGAACACGGGCGGCGGACAGCTCTCGTCGTCGTACATGTGGGGCATGACCCCGATCGCCGAAGGCATCGTGCAGGCGCGAGGTGAGGGCGGCGAGCGCCAGGCGCCGAAGCACGACGTCGTCCTCGTGAGCGGCAACGGCGGCCTTCTCTCGACGCACACGACGCTCGTGCTGAGCCCGCTCCCGTCATGAGTCGCGACACGCCGCCAGCGCGGCCGCTGCCGGAGGGCGACCCCGCGCTCGCGCCGTTCTTCGCCGCCGCGAAGGAGCGCCGCCTCGTGGTCCAGCGTTGCGCCCGTTGCGGAGCACTGCGTTTCCCGCCCCGCGAGCTCTGCACGAGCTGCCTTGCCACCGAGGTCGAGTGGGCGGACGTCTCGGGCCGAGGCGAGATCTTCAGCTTCAACGTGATGCACCAGGTCTACCACCCGGCGTTCGCGACCGAGGTGCCCTACGCGGTCGTGGTCGTGAAGCTCGTGGAAGGCCCCAAGATGATCTCGAATCTGGTCGATTGTCCGGTCGACGAGATCCGCATCGGCATGCCGGTCGAGGTCGTCTTCGAGACGATGACCGACACGATCACGCTGCCGAAGTTTCGCCGGGTCTGATCAATTCCCGCCGTACTTGTCGCTCGCCGAGCTGACGTAGTGCTCGAGGATGCGCTGCTCGGCGGCGCGATAGGCGAGGAGTCGCATCATCTCCTGCGCCTGCGGCACGAGCGGGACGGTGGCGAGCAGACCGACGACGTCCGCCGGGGAGAGCTTGTCGATCGCCTCCTCCATGCCGGCGACGGCCGCTTCGGGGAGCTCCGGCAGGTCGAGGTTCTTGAGCGCCTCGAGGAGCATCGAGAACCGTTCCTCGAAGCGCTGCTTCGCATCGGCTTTCTCGGCCTCGGTGCACTCGACGGCGAGCTTCTTCGCCGCCTTGTCGAAGAGACGGTCGAAAGCCTGGAGGAGCGCGTCGCGTCCGGTGATCGCCATCAGAACTCCACCAGGAAGCCTTCGCTCTCCTGGCTCTCCACGTCGACGAGCGTGGCACGCGCGCGCGCGTAGGAGCCGACCGGAAAGTAGACGAACCCCTCCGCGCTATCCCCGGGCTTCAGCGTGCCGCCCGTCAGTGCCCGTTTGCGGAGCGTGTCCTCGATGCTCTGCGCCGTCGGTCCGGCGATGCCGGCATCGAGGCCCTCTTTCGCCGCACGCGCCACGGCCGCCGCGGCGGCACCGAGGTCGAGCTGCGTGATCTTCCCGGATCCGCCGCGCGGACGGAGCTCGATGCCCGCGGGATCGAGCGTGTACGTGACTTTGCTGCCGTTCTGCACGTTCACCTTCACCGCGAGCACGCCGCCGGCCGCGAGATCCTCGCCGAAATCGAGCTTGGTCTCGAGCGCGAGCTGCGGCTGGATCTTGAACTTGACGCCGCCCTCGGTCGTGCCGCCGGATTGTTGCTCGGCGTATGCGTTGCCCGCCGCCGCGTGGTCGGCGATGCCCGTGAACGCGAGGTAGAACCCTCGGGTGAACGTCAGGTCCTGGCTCAACAACTGTTGATCCTCGGCCTCGAGAAACACCTCGCTCGCATCGCAGCGGATGCGCACGACGCCGTCCTGCGACGAGCGGCCCTCTACCGACTTGGTGCCGCGCAGGATACCGGCCCGGCCCACTGCCGCGGGCTCGAAGCTCGTGACGGTGTAGCCGAGGCTCTTCATGCTCTGGAATGCATAGCGGTTGGCCTCGTCGCAGCTGAGGTTGCTCCGCCGGACGTTGTATTGCGAATGCATCGACGCGCAGGCGACGAGCGCCGAGAGCACGATCACCACTGCGAGGCGCGAGCGCATGCCTCGGGACTATGAGCGGGCATCGCTCCAAGTCAACCGGCGGTCGTTGTTTGACCCCCGGTGCGGCGTTATGGTCCCGCGCGTGCAGGCGAGCCAGACGGCGACCGACCGCGCCCGTCGCCAGCCGCAAGGGCTGAAGCGGTTCGTCCCGTGGCTCGTGACGGCCCTGATCTTCGCGCTGATCTTCCGGCGCGTCCCGGTCGCGAAGGTGGTCGAGGCCCTTCAGGGCGTGCACCTGCTCCAGTACCTCGCGATCATGATGCCCTACTCGGTCGTGTATCTCCTGATCGATACGTTCTGCCTCACCCGCGTCATCAACTGGTTCAACACGCCGATCGCGTTTCGCGACGTCCTGCCGATCCGCGCCACGACCTACCTCCTCACCCTGTTGAACTCGCCGCTCGGCCAGGGCGGCGTCGCGCTCTATCTGAATCGCCGCGAGGGCATTCCGCTGCTCGAGGTCGGAAGCTCGGTGCTGTTCATGATGTTCGTCGAGCTCTACCAGCTCGTCTTCTACTCGAGCCTCGGCGCGATGCTCGCGCCCGACCGCATCGAGGGCTCGCTCGTCGCGGTGTACGTCGCGCTCTACGCGTACTTCGCGGTCCACGTGACGCTCTTCCGTGTCGGCGCGGATTGGCTCGCGAAGCACAAATGGGCCGGCATGCTGCGCAGCTTTCGCATGGCCCACCTGTGGCACTACTTGCTGCTGATCCTCTTCAAGAGCCCCAACTTCCTGATGGCGACGGTCGTCTACTATTTCGCGCTCCGGTGCTTCGACCTGCACCTGCCCTACCTGGATCTCTTGATGTTCCTGCCGATCATCTTTCTCTCGGCGGCGTTGCCGATCGGCGTCGCCCACCTCGGCGCGCCGCAGTACTTCTGGCTGCACTTCTTCGGCGATCAGGCCCCGGAGGCGAGCTTGCTGGCGTTCAGCCTGACGGCGCACGTCACGTTCATGGTGATGAACGCGGCGCTCGGGCTTCCTTTTCTTCCGCGCGCGAACCGCGAGCTGGCATGAGCAACAGCGGCGCGCGCTCGAACGCCGACGCGGCGTTCACCGCCGCGACCGCGAAGGCCGCCGCGTAGATCGCCTGGTCGAGCCGGCCGACGTCGAGCACGCCGGCCGCGACGATCGCCGCCGCGATGACGTAGTTCAGCACGCCGCCGACGGCGCCCGACCGGCTTCCGCCGAGGTCGATCGTCCCGACCGAGCCGCCGCGCCGCCATCCGTCGAGCACGTAGAGCGCGAACGAAGTCATCGCCGCGAGCGGTAGGGCCAGCGGGATGCGGCCCTCGCCGGCCACCACGAGGAACGCCGGAAACAGGAGCAGCGCATCGGCGCCGTGATCGAACACGCGCCCCTGCCGGGACGCCGTGCCCGAGGCACGCGCCAGCGCACCGTCGACGTAGTCGGTCGCCGCCGCGATCACGAACACCACCGATGCCGCTACAGCGCCTCGATCCCGCGGCAGCCCGAGCTGCCACGCGAGGATCGGCGCCAACAGGATTCGCAGGCCGGTGCAGAGGTCGGCGGCCCGCTTCATTCGCGCTTGGCGCCTTCGAGCACGGTGATGCGCTCCTTCGGGCCGCGCTGCCGCCGCAACAGGACGTAGAGCGCGCCCGCGCCGCCGTCGGCGGGACGCGCCGAGGTGAAGGCGAGGATGCTGCGGCCGATGCGTCCGCGCGCGAGCCAACTCTTCAGGCGCTCCTTCAGCACGGGAACGTTGTCCTTCGAGTTGTGCCCGCGGCCGTGGACGATCAACACCTCGCGATGTCCGGCGGCGAGCGCGCTCGTGATGAACCGCTCGACCTCGACGCGCGCCGCGGCGGCCGACATGCCGTGCAGGTCGATCATGGCCTGATACGCGAACTCCCCGCGGCGAAGACGGCGGAGGATGCGTGGATCGAGCCCGACGACCGCGCCCTCGACGTATTCGGTCGAGTCGCTGATGTCGAAGTGCCCCGTTCCGGTGACGAGCTCCGAGAGCTCGGCGAGCGCCTCTGCGTCCTCGTCGACGACGGTGCGGACCATCGACGCCGCGGGCGCGGGGGCATCGACGCGGGTGTCCGAGCGCAACGGCCGCACGTCCGCCATCGCGGCCGCGAACGAGGACGCATCGTCGGATCCCGGCTCGGCAGCGGGTGGGCCGGCGGCCCGGCGGCCCGCCTCGACGACTGGCTTCGCCGGCGCACGCGGCGCCGGTGGCGACGGCGGCAGGGCGCGGATCGCCTTCCCCAGTCCCTCGAACGGCGCATGGAAAGGCGCGACACGCTTCTTGGCGGGGGCCGGTGGCGGCGGGTGCCGGCGACGTCGCGACATGGTACGAAGCCGAGCGTAAGGGGTCGCCTACCGGGCTGCAATGCCGGCGCGACGTACGGCGACCCCATCGGTTCGGAGCGCGCCATGCAGGATACGATCGGGGCCCTCGGACTCGCCCTCGGCACGGCGTTCACGGCCGGCATCAACCTCTACGCGACCGTCGCGGTGCTCGGTCTCGCGGCCCAGGCGGGGGCGATCCAACTCCCACCGGATCTCCAGGTGCTCGCGCACCCGGCGGTGATCGCGATCGCCCTCGCGCTCTACGTCGTCGAGTTCTTCGCCGACAAGACGCCGTACCTCGACAGCGCGTGGGACGCGGTTCACACGTTCATCCGGGTGCCGGCGGGCGCGATCCTGGCGGCGCGTGCGATCGGGGAGGTCAACGCGCCGCTCGAGCTCGCGGCCGTGCTCGCGGGCGGGGGCGTGTCGTTCGCCTCGCACGCGGCCAAGGCCAGCACCCGGCTCGCCATCAATGCGAGCCCGGAGCCGGTCAGCAACTGGATCGCGAGTCTCGCCGAGGACGTCACGGCGCTCCTCGCGATCTGGATGATCTTCAATCACCCGCTGCTGATGCTCGGGTTCGTGGTGGTGTTCGTCGGAGCGGTGGTGTGGATGGCGCCGAAGGTATGGCGGACGTTACGCAGGGTGTTTCGGCGCGGAACGCCGTCCGGCGGGGGACCGGACGGTTTTGGTGGATCCGGCGGTTGGCAGAGCCGCGCCCCCGAGGGTGGGAGGGAGGTCACCCTCGGAGGCGCCCAGGGAGGGTGAGTTACTGGTGCGGCTCTGCTGCGACCAACGCCTCGGGCGCGAGGCGATCGCCGTTCAGGGGCGCACTGGTCTCCCGACGCGGGTTGCCGCGGCGAGCGAGGGCCTCGATGGCCCGGCGGGCCAGCTTGCTCGGCTTGGCATGACCGTTCTCCCAGCGGTTCACGGTGGAGAAGGTCACGGCAACCGCGTGCGCGAACTCTTCCTGGGTCATACCGAGTCGGATGCGAAGCTCGCGAATGTTCCGGTGCACGTTTTCGTCGCTCATGGGGGGTCTCCTCTGTCTCTCGTATAGTGGCGCGTAGCGGCGCAGCTATAGGTGGCTAGAGCAAGCGGCAGACCATCGGGTCCGCTCGGCTAAGCGCCTGAGATCGGGCGTTTTTCATCGCGTGTGCCGTGTGCCAGCGCGATGCTGACACAGCCGCGAGTGCCAGCGGCGCCCGTGCGGTCCCGGAAATTTCGCGTCCGCGAAGCGCGTGCTATGCGGTCGGGATGCCGACGCCGCAGGAGCTCCTCGAGTCGCTACGTCAGGTGAAGTACCCGGGCTTCAATCGCGACATCGTGTCGTTCGGGATGGTCCGCGACATCCAGATCGGGTCGCGCGGCGTCACCGTCGAGCTCACGACCTCGTCGGCGAACGCCGAGGCCATGGACGCGATCCGCACCCAGGTCGCCAACATCATCCACGCCGCCACCGGTCTCGCGGTCGAGATCGCCGTCGAGAGCGCGCCTCCGCAGACCGTGGCCGGCCCTGCCGGCCCACCCAAGCCGAAGCCGGGCATTCCCGGCGTCGGCGCGATCGTCGCGGTCGCGTCGGGCAAGGGCGGCGTCGGGAAGTCGACCGTCGCAGCGAACCTCGCCTGCGCGCTCGCGGCCAAGGGCCTCAAGACGGGACTTCTCGACGCCGACGTCTACGGTCCGAGCGTTTCGATGATGCTCGGCATCGAGGGCGCACCGCCCGTCCGCGAGGACCGCCGGCTGGTGCCCGCCGAACGCTACGGCGTCCGCGCCATCTCGATGGGCATGTTCCTCGGCGAGCGTACGCCGGTGATCTGGCGCGGCCCCATGGTCACGAAGCTCATCACCGAGTTCTTCCGCAACGTGGACTGGGGCGAGCTCGACTATCTCATCCTCGACCTCCCGCCGGGCACCGGCGACGCCCAGCTGACGATCGCACAGCAAGTGCCGCTCGCGGGCGGGGTCATCGTGACGACGCCGCAGGACGTGGCCCTCCTCGACGTCCGCCGCGGCATCACCATGTTCGAGCAGGTCCAGGCTCCCGTGCTCGGGGTCATCGAAAACATGAGCTACCACCTCTGCACCGGCTGCGGCGCGCGCGCCGAGATCTTCGGGCACGGCGGCGGTGATCGCATGGCGAAACAGTTCGGCGTGCCGTTTCTCGGTGAGATTCCCCTGCTGCGATCGATTCGGAGCGCCGGCGATGAAGGGAAGCCGATCGTCGTCGCGGAGCCGGCGAGCCCGGTGAGCCGCGCGTTCATCGACCTCGCCGGTGCCGTCGACGCGCAGGTGCGCGAGCGGGCCGCGGGTATCGTCACGCACTAAGGGAGCGTTTCGAGCCGGCATGGCGACGACGCGGCAGATCCGTCCCGGCGTGTCCGCCGTCATTTCCGACGGCGACGGCCGTATCCTCCTCCAGCAGCGCACCGACAACGGCTTGTGGGGCCTCCCCGGCGGCGCCGTCGAGTTCGGCGAGTCGATACTCGAAGCGCTGCACCGCGAGGTGATGGAAGAGACGGGGCTGACGGTGGAGATCGAGCGCCTCGTCGGCGTGTACTCGCATCCCGACCTCCACCAGATCATCACCTATCCGGACGGCAATGTGTTCCACTTCGTGAGCACGTGCTTCGCGTGCCGTCCGACCGGCGGCACGCTGACGCTCGGCGAGGAGACCTCGGGGCTCGCCTGGTTCGCGCCGCCGGCATTGCCGCCCGATCTGATGCCGGTGCACCGCGTCCGCATCGACGACGCGCTGACGCGCGCGGCGTCGCCTTACGTCCGCTGACCGGCGCCGGCGTGCGCCTCCTCGCGGAGCGCGCCGATCCGTTGCATGAGCTCGGCCGCCCACTCCACCTGACCCTCCCGCGACCGAACGACGGCGGCCGGGATCGCGACCGGCGCGCCGAACGTCACGCGCACCGGATACGGGCGCGGGAACCGGGCATCACGGGGAAACGCCTCGAACGCGCCGTCGACGCCCACCGGCACGATCGGCACTCCCGCCCGCGCCGCGATCGCGATCACGCCCGGTTGAGCCGGTAGCAGCGCGCCGTCGCGCGTGATCTGGCCTTCCGGAAAGACGCCGACGATCTCGCCGCGCCCGAGCGTCGCGAGCAACTGCCGCACCGCGGAGAGCTCGATCGCGCCATCTCGAATGGGAATGACCCCGAGCTGCCGGTAGACGGCCGTGACGCCCGCCTGGTCATAGAACTCGCGGGTCAGCACGAAGCGGACGGGCCGCTCGACGAAACGCGCGACGAACACCCAGTCGAGGAGCGACGAATGGTTGCCGGCGAGAATGAACGGGCCCGCGGGGAGATCCTGGTGACCCGACGATCGGAGGGAAAAGTAGAGGTCGGCGATCGGGGTCAGGACGCGCTTCAGAGCAAAATACAGCGCGTCCGCCATGGGTGCGTTTCCTAGCACGGATGGTAGAAGCCGCGACATGGAGCGGCTGACCATCGGCGACTTCTTCGACCGCACCGCGCTCGGCAGCGGGGATCGCGAGGCTCTCGTCGCGGTCGACCAACGGGTGCGCTGGGGGTACCGCGAGGTGCACACGCGCGTCTCCCAGGTCGCGAAGGGGCTGATGGGCCTCGGCGTCGAGAGCGGCGACCACGTCGCCGTCTTCGCTCCGAACCGCGTCGAGTGGGTGCTGTTGCATTTCGCGGTCGCGAAGATCGGCGCCGTGTTGGTGCCGATCGATCCCGCCCTCGGCGCCGAGGATCTGACCCACGTGCTCGTCGACTCCGACGCGTCGACGCTCTTCGTCGCGGAGAGGGTCGGGGAGCCGAGCCAGCTCGACGTGCTGCTCGAGTGTTGTCCGGAGCTTCGCGAAGCTCGACCCGGACGGCTCGCGAGCCGACGCTACCCGCTCTTGAAGCGCATCGTGACGATCGGCGACGCGCCGCCGAGTTGCGCCGGGACTCTCGCCTGGACGGACGCGTTGACCGCCGGTGCGGGTATCACGGACCATCTGCTCCGCCGCCGGCAGGAGGGCGTCGAGTTCGCCGACCTCGCCGCCTTGCACTACACGGCAGGCACGACCGGTGCTCCGCGCGGCGTCGAGCTGACGCATCTGAGCCTGGTGAACAACGCGATCGCGGCCGGCGATTGCATGCGACTCGGCCGCCGCGATCGGCTGTGCATACCCGTCTCGCTCGCGCGTCCGCACGGCTCCGTGCTCGGCACCCTCGCCGCGCTCGGACGCGGCGCCGCCGTGATCTTGCCCGCCGAGTACTTCGACGCCGGAAAGACGCTCGCGGTCGCCGCGTCCGAACGCTGCACGGCGCTCCACGCCGAGCCGCGGATGCTGGTGTCGTTGCTCCGTCATCCCGAGGTGATCCGCGTCGATCTCGGCGCGGCGCGGACGGGCATCGTCATGGGGGCCCCGGTGCCGGTCGGGGTCATGGCGGAAGCGTCCGAGCGCCTGCGACTCCGCGAGCTCACGGTCGCGTACGGGCAAGCCGAAGCGACTGCCGCCATCACGCAGACCCGTCCCGAGGACTCCATCGACCTCCGGACGACCACGGTCGGTCGGGCGCTGCCGAACGTCGAGGTGAAGATCGTTCACCCGAAGACAGGGGTCGCCGTGGCGGTGGGCGAGGAGGGCGAGCTCTGCTGCCGGGGCTCGCTCGTGATGCGCGGTTACTACAAGCAGCCCGAGCTCACCGCCGCGACGGTCGGCCGCAACGGCTGGCTCCGCACGGGGGACCTCGCCGTCATGGACCAGTTCGGCTACTGCATGCTGACCGGCCGGCGGCCGGTCAAATCTTCATGAGCCCGCGCCGCGGCTCGTCGGTCGCGTAGGTCGTCGCCATGAGCGGCGCGCCGATCGCCGCGAGTGCTTCGCGTTGTTTCGCCGGCGGGGTTCGCATCATCGACTCTTCGAACGGCTTCAGCTTGGTGAAGCTCGGGGTCGCGAGCACGCGGCCGACGTACGCCGCCGTGCGCGGCCAGCGGCTCGCGTCGACGGCGTAGCGAGCGAACCCGGCGTTCCGAAAGAACGTCGCGATCGACACGTCGGCGGTCGCGAGCGGGCCGAAGAGGAACCCCTCGGCGGGCACTTCGCCCTCGAGGTAGTCGAGGACGTGCGGAATGTCGCGCTCGAGCGTGCGCGCCAGGATGTCCTGGTCGGTCGGGATGCCCCACACGTAGGGATTGATCGCGACCTGGTTGAAGAGCTGCCAGATGAACACCTCGCCCATGCGGGTGTCGGCGAATTCCTCGAGCCAGCGGCCGCGGGCGCGCGCGACCGGATCGGCGGGGCGCACCGCGGGCTCCGGATACCGGTCGTCGAGGTACTCGCAGATGACGGTCGAGTCGCTGAGCGTGACCCGGTCGTCGAGCAGCACCGGGATGCGGCGGATCGGGCTCAGCTTCGAGAACGCGTCGTTTCCCATGAAGGGAATGATCGGATCGATCTCGTATGGGATGCCCTTGAGATCGAGAACGACGAGCACCTTCCGGACGTACGGCGAGGCGTAGCTGCCGATGATGCGAACCGGGGCGCCCATGGCGGCCCGTTCTGACACGGCGCCATGCGAGATGCGAGGCGAGGGAGCGATCCCTCGAGCGGACTAGC